>Ga0137463_1000522_pt1 | contig 13057 bp, 13 predicted proteins | sample EasRivERMGT800_2_FD_102333 | JGI IMG/M metagenome (GOLD analysis project Ga0137463, IMG submission 102333) | Soil microbial communities from meander-bound floodplain in the East River, Colorado, USA - East River MetaG ERMGT800_2 | ecosystem: Environmental > Terrestrial > Soil > Floodplain ...
CAAAAAAAGCGAATAATTAAATCGCTTAAATAATAAAAAGCGTCTCGCCCCGGGCGAGACGCTTTTTATTTGGTTTCCAACTCCGTCTCTGATTATCCACCGCCCTAAGGTTATTCAGATAATTCCTTTTTCACCAAGAATAATAACTGCAATCAATAAAATAATTGACAGAACAAGGAGATAAGTTCGTTTTAATTTTCTTGCTTTATATGAGTTCATTTATTGAGAAATTATTTTGATTATACAAAAAGCAATAAATGCAACTACATCAATTGTAAAAAGAGTAGCCACTGCAATCTGAAAACCTAATGGACGTCCCTTTGTCGCTGTATTATTTTGTAAAATAAAATCTGCCCTGTCTCGTAGATTGTAAAATAAATGTTTCATGCAGGCAACGTTTAGAGAGAGCCTATTTCAATTTTAAGGCCAGTTAAAGTTGCACTTGTGATGAATTAAATTGCTGAGTATTAACACTGGTTAGCGGAAAAAATGTGGAAACCATTCTACATGTCTGTGTTCCCGTGCCATGGTATTTTTACGACTCCTGGTTGTTTTTAGAGAAAATATGGTTTATTGGAAACCTGTAATAAAGAAATAAGTTTTATTTTTTTTACCTAAGGAGGGGAATGCTGATTTGCACATTTATTGCTGTAAGATGGAATCTTTATAATATCCTGCCTATTGAACTCACCGGAGAAGTACTAAGAGATAGTTCTTTTCCAAAAATTTTCTGTAGACCTTATAACCAGAATTAGCCATATAATTTTTTGCTAGTTCCCTTTAAATGTTTAAGATTCTTGTCATAGATGATGATGTAGATTTATTGTTCCTGGGCAGTTCGCTGTTAAGGCAAAAAGGCTTTACTGTTTTTTCATTGGCCAAGGCAGAAGAAATTTTTCATGTTGTAAGTTCATTCCAACCCGACCTGGTTCTATTGGATGTAAAATTGGGTGAAGAGGATGGAAGAGATATTTGCCTTCGCTTAAAAGAAAACTCCGAAACCAGGTCTATAAAAATCATTTTATACTCTGCCTTTCCTGAAACCAGTGTTGAATTCTCAAAATATGGTGCAGATGATTTTGTTTTAAAGCCTTATGAATTTAATCATCTTGTGACAAAAATTTATTGTCACCTCAAATAATCATCGATGTCGAGGTCCGGATAAAAGACTGTTTATCACGGTATGTAGAATTATCTCCCCAATTCTTTAATGTTTTTCTCGCTAATCCGCCATTACATAATGAGTTTTTTTTTGGTACGTTTTTTTAGCTACTGATTATCCCGTACCTGTATAATTTTTATGTCAGGTCTAATCCCTTTGTAAAAACTATCCATTCCTGAAAGTTTGTTTACTGGTAAGCTTAATTGATTACTTAATCCTTAATTAAGATTTATGAAAACACTTCTACGCTATCTGTTAATTGTGGCCCTGACAGGCATTGCAATTCAAAAAACAAATGCACAATGTACTGCTTCTGATATTTTAATTCAGAACATAGTGCCCGCTGCGACCCAACCATTACCAGGCTCCTGTACGGCCACCTTTGATCTGAGTTTTACTATGGAAAATAATAATGGGAATAAATTTATTTTCTTGCATGCCTGGGCGGAAGGCCCCGGTTATCCTAATTTTTTCGATTGCACAAATGGACAGCCCGGCCCAGGAACTACACGACCGGTACCCTTACAGGCAGATCTTTCAGCTGCGTTCTTAAATATAGCTATTGATAATAGCGGAGACGTACCTGCTTTGCTACCTACTTATCCTCCTGATGCTACAGTAATTCTTACATCGGTTAATTCAATCACTAAAACAGTTTTACCAAACGGCTCTGCTTTTTTTATTTTGACAGGCGTTACTGCAACCTTTCCTGTTGCGTGCAATACTCCATTTCTTATGGCCCTTGATTTTTGGTCAAGCCAGGCGGCACAGGGACAAACAGCACAATGTGTCAGTTGTCATATTTTGTACGCAATAAACTACTTAAGTGCAGGTGCAGCGCTTGCTAATTGCGTTACATTAAGTTATAGTGCTTTATTGAATAATCTCTCCGGTGGTACAACACTGACAGGTTATTACCTGGTTTACGCTGATGTAAACAACGATCAACATTTATCTACATCAGTTGATGTGCTCATTACTGATACAACTCATTTTTCAATACCTGGGGCATCAACTGTCATAACTGGTACTATACCAGCTGCGAATGGTGGCCAGGGACTTATATTATTAGTAACCTTAACGGGCGTAGCCAATGGTACAACTGTTATTGTAATCCCACCGACTTCCTGTGCACCATTACCGGTTACATTTAAATCCTTTAATGCCACCCGTGTCAGTCGTTCAAATGTTTTCTTGAAATGGGAGACAGCTACGGAAATAAATAATAATGGGTTTAACGTACAAAGAAATATGGGTAGCGGTGCATGGGATGTAGTTGCCTTTATTCCATCGCAAGCTTTGGATGGTAACAGCAGTTCACCCCTGGCATATACATTCAATGATATCAATAATTCATCGAAAGGCATTACTCAATATCGTATAATACAGGTAGATATTGATGGAAGAACAAAAGTTAGTGAGATCAGGGCCGTACGCGGTTTTGAACAAAGCGGAAAGATTATTGTGTATCCTAATCCAAGCAACAGTGGAAGGGTAAATGTAATATTTGATGATGCTGAAGGAACCCGGGATGTGATGCTGATGGATATTAGCGGGAGGATGATTAAACAATGGAAGAGAATAACAGGAAATACATTGCAAATAGAAAACCTTGTACAGGGTATGTATAGCTTGAAAGTTGTCAATCGGGATACCGGCGAGCAACATGTTGAAAAACTTGTAGTAAATAACAGGTGATAGTGTACAATGGGCACATTCTTAATTATACACTGAGTCCTTAGAACGGATTTTAAAATGGATTAGATAACAATTTTCGAATTTTCAGATAGTTAGTCAGGTTTATTAATTTCACAGGGCTCCTTTCCAGGAGCCTTTTTTGTTAAAATCATAAAATGCAAAATCCCAAATTCCAAATAGGTAAAACAGAAACATACATTGGAATTTGGAATTTGTTTTTTTGGAATATAACTTAACACTATGGCTTCCTTTTTTGAAAAGCTCAAGAGAGTCAGAATAATCAAGGCACTGGTATATGCAATTGTTGGCCTTATTTCTTATCCTGGCCTTGTATGGGTTAATCGTTTAAAAATTTCAGGTACTGAAAACATCAAAAATCTCCCGAGGCGTAATGTTTTATTCGTAAGCAATCATCAAACATATTTTGCGGACGTAATTACTTTTCTCCATATTTTTTGTGCAGTGAAATGGGGAAAGAAAAACAGGCTGGGTGTTCCGTATTATTTATTGAATCCATTTACAAGCGTATTTTACGTAGCGGCTGAAGAAACTATGAAAGGAAGCTGGATCAGTCGTTTCTTTTCTTTAGCCGGAGCATTAACTGTAAAACGCACATGGAGAGTGGAAGGAAAAGAAGTTCGTCGCGGACTTGATCCCTCCGATACAAGAAAAGTAACAAAAGCATTGAAGGATAATTGGGTTATTACTTTTCCGCAAGGCACTACAAAGCCCTTTGCTCCCGGAAGAAAGGGGACTGCATTCATCATTAAACAAACAAGACCCATTGTAATTCCGGTTGTGATCAGTGGCTTCTGGAGAGCCTTCAACAAAAAAGGACTAAAATTTAAAAAGAAGGGCTCCTCTCTTTCCGTTCGTTTTAAAGAACCCCTTGAAATGGACTATGATGTACCGGCTGAAATTATCTTGGCCCGCGTAATGGATGCCATTGAACAAAGCAAAGCCCACATGATGCAAGGAGCACATCATTGGGAAACGGTGGATAAATGAATTGGCAATATGCAATTCGCAACTGGCAATTGCCTTTTGTCTATTGCCAGTTGTCTATTATCTTTTTGGATAAATGAATTGGCAATATGCAACTCGCAACCGGCAATTGCCTATTGCCTATTGCCAGTTGTCTATTATCTTTTAGTCCTTCACAAACAAAGCCCTCAACTCCGCGGCATCTGCGGGATTCATTTTCCCTCCCAGTATTAATCGTACCTGCCTTCTTCTTAAAGCACCTTCAAATAATCTTTTCTCTTCTTCTGTTTCGGGAACTAATTGAGGTACAGGCCGTGGCCTGCTGCTCGCATCCAGCGCAACATATGTATAGTAGGCTTCGTTGCTTTTGTATTTGTATTGCTGAATATGATCTTCACCCCAAACTTTTAAATGAACTTCCATTGAAGTATTGAACGCTCTTGTTACTCTTGCTTCAATATGCACTGTATTTCCAAGTTTAATAGGGCTCTCAAAAGAAATATTATCAACCGAGGCAGTAACCACCGGTGCATTACAATGTTTCTGTGCCGAAATCGCTGCAGCAATATCCATCCAGTACATCAATCGGCCACCCATTAAATTTCCAAACACATTTGTATCATTGGGAAGAACTATTTCTGTCATCATTGTGAAACTATCAGCAGGCTTCCTGGTATCCATATTTAAAGTTTGTGTAAAGGTAAGCGGGCAAGGAATAGATAATAGAGAATAAAGAATACAGAATTTAGAATAGAGAATATAAACTTTGATGTTTATTGAGCATTATCAATTCCAATTGCATATTATTTAGACCTGACAATTGTCAATTGTCAATTGTCGATTGCCCATTACCTTTGCCGCTCCCAATAACCATCGGGATAAACGCCTGCTATGGATCCAAACCTCATTATTTCTTTTGATAATACAGAAAATGCTTTCGCTTATAAAACGGATAAAGAATTAAAAAAAGCCGGATTCTTATTTAAAGGCATGAGTTTCGAGGCCCTGGTGAAATTAGGCACTCGCATCACTCCCTGGGCCATTCATAACGCGTTACCTGTTAAAGGACTTATCCGTAAAACAATTTTCAAACAGTTTGTCGGCGGTGAAACTTTGCAGGAAACCGCAGCCGTAGCAAAAAAATTGGGCGAATATGGGGTACAGGTAATTTTAGATTATGGGGTAGAAGGGGGTCATAGCGAAGAAACATTTGATCATGCCACGGATGAATTTATCCGGGTCATTAATTATGCCGGTACTCAACCCAATATTCCTTACATGAGTGTAAAAGTTACAGGGGTAGCCAGGTTTGGCTTACTGGAGAAATTGGATCATTCTGTTGAGATAAATGCCGGTTCATTAATGAAACGATTTGCAAAAGCACTTGATTCATTAACAAAGGATGAAAAAACCGAATGGCAAAATATACAGGGCAGGTTGTTGCGTATTTGTGAAACTGCCGCGGAAAAAAATGTAGGTGTGTTTATTGATGCGGAAGAAACCTGGATTCAGGATCCGATCGATGTGATGACTATTTTGATGATGGAACGGTTCAATAAAGAAAAAGTGGTTGTGTATAATACTTTGCAATTGTATCGTCATGATCGGTTACAATTCTTAAAAGATTCTTTTGAAGCTGCCATCCAGCGAAATTTTATTTTAGGCACTAAATTAGTCCGGGGGGCTTATATGGAAAAGGAAAGAAAGCGGGCAGCACAAATGAATTATCCTTCTCCCATTCAGCCGGATAAAGAGGCAACCGACAGGGATTTCAATGCCTCTATACAATTCTGCATTGATCATCTTGACCAGGTTGCATTAGTAGTGGCTTCGCATAATGAATACAGTAATTCATTTACTACCCAATTGCTAAAGCAAAAAGGAATGCCCCTCAATAACGGGCATGTCCATTTTTCACAATTGTATGGCATGAGTGATAACATTACCTTCAATCTCGCCAAAGTCGGATGTCATGTCAGCAAATATCTTCCCTTTGGCCCCCTTAAAGATGTTGTTCCTTACCTCATGCGCCGTGCCCAGGAAAACACTTCTGTCAAAGGACAGACGGGGAGAGAATTAGCACTGATCAAAAAAGAAATCAAGCGCAGAGGTTTATAGGGTTCAGCCAGGTTCATAATCTAATCTATTCAGTATTTTTATAACAAACAATCTTATTTGAAACGCTGGACCTACAGGCTGCTTCAACCGTTCATTATTCTCCAGGCTATTATTCTTACAGGAATAATTGGTTTTGTGGTGATAGAGAAATATAATTTCCTGGAAGCTCTTTATATGACAACCATTACTGTAACCACAACCGGTTTCAACGAGGTAAGGCCGCTTAGTGATGCCGGGAAAGTGTTTACCGTGCTTCTTCTTATCGCCAGTTGGGGTTCGTTTGCATTTGCTCTTACACGCATCACCCAGTTTGTAACCAGTGGGGAGATCAATAAATATTTTAAAACAAGAAGGATCATGAAAGCAATTGATAAATTAAACGGTCATGTCATCATTTGTGGTTATGGACGCAATGGGCAGCAGGCGAGCGTCACATTAAAAATGCATAACGTTCCTTTTGTGGTAGTCGAAAAAGACGAAGAAAGAATGGAAAGAATTTCCAGCGATCATCCCACCCTTATTTTTTTATTGGGAGACGCTACAGAGGACGATGTGCTTAAGAGGGCCGGCGTTGAAAATGCAAAAGCGCTGATCACCACATTGCCTGAAGATGCAGATAATGTTTTTATCGTTCTTTCTGCCCGTTCGATGAACAGCAGGATTCAAATTATCAGCCGGGCTTCTGATTATAGTTCAGTACCTAAATTAAAAAAGGCAGGCGCAGATAATGTAATTATGCCTGATAGAATTGGCGGCACACACATGGCAACCCTTGTTTCAAAACCAGATGTTATTGAATTCATTGATTTTTTATCCGGCGAAGAAGGTGAACCCATTCATATTGAATCTGTCGCTTATGAACATTTGCCTGCAGAGATAAAAGATAAATCATTAAGGGACGTAATGAACTGGCAAAAAACAGGTGTTAATTGCATTGGTATAAAAGACGCGGGGGGAAAATTCTTAATCAATCCGCCCGATGAAGTCATTATTGAACATGGTATGAAAGTAATCGTACTTGGCACCAAATGGCAGATTGATGAAATGAAGGAAAATCTTGAATGAGTTATGGTTTACCGTTTCGGGTTATGTTCCTTGTACCTTCTGCCTTGTCTTGAGAACTTATTTTCCTTTTATACTCAGCAATTCTATTTCAAATATTAATAGGGAACCTCCTGGTATACCCTGGTAATCGCTGCTTCCATAGCCCAATTGGTAGGGCACATACACTTTGTATTTTGACCCTTTCGGCATTAGTTGCAATACTTCCGTCCAACCCCTGATCACACCCGTTACAGCAAATTCAGCAGGCACGCCCCTGGAGTAAGAGTCATCAAACACAGTTCCATTTAAAAAAGCCCCCTTGTAATGGCAAACCACCGTGTCTGTTGAAACAGGTTTTGGCCCGGCGCCCTGGGTCATTACTTCATACTGCAAACCGGAAGCAGTAGTAATAACACTTTGCTTCTTTTTATTAACATCCAGAAAATTTTCACAAGCCTGAATATTTGGTTTTGATTTCGCCGCCTGTTGTTTGTTCAGATAAGTCATCATAGCATTGTTTGCCTGCACATCATTGAGCAATAATTGTTTGCTGGTCATAACGTCATTTATTGCCTTTGTTACAATTACAGAATTAATTTTTGTTACTCCCTGCTGTCGGTAAAAATTGGCAACACTCAGACCCATTGCATAATTCGCAGAATCTTCCAGCGTCTTTAATTGTAAAGAAGCCACTGTATTTTTTTGAGTTGGTTTTGCAGTAGTTTTATTTTGCCCTCTTACCATAATCACTGCAAAAACAAAAACACTGCAAACAGCAATCTTCTTCATGATTAAATTTTTAATGAGCAGCAAAAATAAAGGTTAACCTAATATATCAGCATTCTTCAATCATTTAATTTCGTTAATGATGATTAAATCCTCCATTGCAGCTTATCGCAATGCCTATTTTGGGTTAGCTGATGCAACCTGGTGGCTGGCCCTCGTGATGTTTGTAAATCGTGCGGGCACCATGGTCCTGCCATTTATGACTGTGTACTTGCGTGAAAAAATGAATTATTCTATTACTGACGCAGGTTGGGAAATCGCTTTTTTTGGTGTGGGTGCTATCCTGGGAAATTTCATTGGTGGAAAACTGACTGATAAATTCGGATTTTATCATGTGCAATTCTGGAGTTTATTTTTAAATGGTGTTCTGTTTATTATTTTGGAAACAGTACAAACTTTCTGGCATATCGGCGCCTGTATGCTTGTTATTGGTATTGTTGGCGAAGCTTTTCGCCCTGCGAATGCAGCAGCCATTGCTCATTATAGCTTGCCTGAAAATCGCACAAGGTCTTATTCTTTGAATCGCCTTGCAATAAATCTTGGTTTTTCAATTGGTCCGGCCCTGGGAGGCACACTGTCTTATCAATATTTATTTTGGGTAGATGGAATTACATGTATACTTGCAGCCCTGGTTTTACGGCTGGCATTACCTCCTTTGACCATTGCAAAACCCAAAAACAAGGATTACCATGTAAAAAAAGAGAATCCTTCTGTTTGGAAAGATATAACCTATTTGCGATTTACATTCTTTGTTTTCATTTCAGCTTTAAGCTTTCTTCAAATGCTCAGTATATTGCCGGTTTTTTATAAGGAACAATTAAATTTCAGCAAGCCCCTGGTAGGTTTTGTTTTGGCATTGAATGGATTGATCATTGTCTTGATTGAAATGGTATTGGTTTCTAAATTGGAGGGCAAGCGATCACCGGTGCAATATATTTCGATGGGAGCTTTTCTTATAGGGCTTTCTTATGCGATATTGAACATACCATTAGCAAGCCTGCCTGTTGCGTTGCTTGCCATGGTGTTTATTACTTTTGGAGAAATGTTGATGTTCCCGTTTATTAATGCCTTCTGGATAAACCGCAGCAATCAATATAATCGCGGCCAATATGCATCAGTTTTTAGTATGTCTTTGGCGCTTGCACATACAATCGCCCCTACTTTTGGCGCACAAATCGTTCAACATTTTGGATATTCAATTCTTTGGTATATAGCCTTTGGTCTGTGTACAATTGCTTCAATAGGTTTTTATTCTTTTAAAAAATATCACAGGTAATGGAAAATTATGTAAAGGAAATTCAATTGCGATGGTCTGATCTTGATCCAAATTTTCATTTGCGTCATTCAGTATATTATGACTGGGGCGCACTTTGCCGCATAGAATTTCTGAATGAATTTAATCTCACTCCTGAAATTATGCAGCAACTGCATATTGGCCCCATTATTTTTCGCGAAGAATGTGTCTTTAAAAAAGAGATCCGCTTTGGTGATATCATTACCATTGATCTGAAATTAGTGAAGGCAAAAAGAAATTATTCCCGTTGGAGCATCCATCATATTATCCGGAAAAATGGTGATACAGTTTCTGCAATTCTGACAATCGATGGAGCGTGGATTAATACAATTGAACGGAAATTAGGCATTCCGCCAACGTTAGCAGAAAAAGTTTTCAGTCAAATGCCTCTCGATGAAAACTTTCTATGGCTTGATTAAAGAAGGAATTATTGAGCATTATAATTTTGGACGGGTATCTTGCTGCATAACTATTAATTAAATTGTGGATGAAGCTATTTTCTTTGTAAGGTTGTAAATAATCTTTCAGCGTTTCCGTTTCCAGGATTTTTGCATCTTCCGGAATATAACCCATGCCATATAATTTTCCATTCAAAACAAGAATGCAGGATTGATCATTCCCATTTAAACCTTTGTCAACAATGGCATAGGATGGCCGGGAACTCAATGATTGGATAGCATCTTCCACGCGTTTATTATATTCTCCAGGTTTTTCTTTTTGTTCGCAGGCACCGAAACAGCCTGAACCACAGGGTTCACCACTTGTTTGCATAAAGCAAAGCCTTGGGCATAAATTGAATTCGCTGATCAGTTTTCTTAAGACCGAATGACCGTCGACTAAATAATGAAAACTATGAAAAGGGGTAAGATTTTTTTTATTTTTTTCAATAGCGAGACGCAGGTATGCATTCTGATCTTCATAGGTAAAAATGCCATACACATCCTCCCATCTTTTTTGTGAGTAATTAAAAATGGGCCATAAACGTTTGATCTCCGATGATTCCAGGATACAGGCCATTAATTCACTTCCGCAGGTTTGAAAACTAATGGCATGTGTATGCCGAAGGAAATTTTGTTTTTGACGGCTATCCAGATGATTGCTGAAATGGCTATTAACCCTGTAACGGATATTTTTTGCCTTGCCTACATAAATAATTTTCCCTTTTTCATTATGAAAATAATAGACGCCGGGCAGGTAGGGTAGCTGGTCGAAATGTTCTTTTGGGACATTGGGTGGCAGTACTTGTTCTTTTGAACTGCGTTGTAAACTCCTTGCAATGTGTTGGTGTGTATCGTGCTGCAGCAGTTTATGAAAAACTTTTACTGTAGCAGCGGCATCACCACCGGCCCGGTGCCTGTCTTCAATCTGGATGTCTAGTGAATTGCAAAGTTTGCCGAGGCTATAAGAATGAAAACCGGGAAATATTTTCCGGCTCAATCTTACGGTGCAGAGTCTTTTTGTATTGAATTCGTAACCGGCGGCAGTAAGATGAGTTTTGACAAATGAGTAATCGAAATTTACATTGTGGGCCACAAATATTTTATCATGTAAGAAATTATATATTGTTTTGGCTACTTCTTCAAACAGAGGGGCCCCAGCAACCATTTCATCGGTAATGCCGGTCATTGCCTGTATGTATCGTGGAATAGATTGACGGGGATTAATAAGTGTTTCAAATTTTTCTACTACTTTGTTGCCATCAGAAATAAGAATGGAAATTTCAGTAATGCCATGTGCGGCGGCATAGCCTCCTGTAGTTTCTATGTCAACAATGGCGTACATGATAGTTTATAGTTTCTGGATTCTGGATTCTGGATTTCAAAACAAGACAACTAAGTTCGTTAAAAATTTTGTAGAGAATGCATGATGAGAAATTTATAATGTTTGCTAACCGCCTGCAAAAGGTTTACAGGCACATCAGCAGGCAGGCGAAACGACTGGGTGTTTCATGTTATAGAGTTTACGATCATGACTTGCCTGAGTTTCCTTTTTGTATTGAGGTTTACGAAGACAAGTTATATGTGGCCGAATATAAACGCCGGCACGGGATGACCGATGAGGAACACGAGGAATGGATGCAGGGAAGTCTGAACGTGATCAGTGAAATTTTTCAGGTGGCTGGAGAAAATATTTTTTTGAAATTAAGACAACGAAAACCCGGCAGGTTAGGGCAGTATCAGAAAATAAGAGAGCAACAACATGAATTCGTGGTTTATGAAAATGCCCGTCCGGACGAGCCGACCGGGCAGACATTAAAGTTTATCGTTAACCTCAGCGATTATCTCGACATCGGTTTATTTCTCGACCATCGTGTTACAAGAGAAATGGTTAAAACAGAAGCTAACAATAAAAAAGTCTTGAATCTTTTTTGCTACACCGGGTCTTTTTCTGTTTATGCAGCGGCAGGAGGGGCAGGAGAAGTGGTATCCGTCGACCTTTCTAAAACCTATTTAAATTGGGCAGAAAGAAATATGGAATTGAATGGGTTTATTGATAAAACGAAATACATGTATGTCCACGAGGATGTAAAACAATATTTAAAAACTCTCCCTGGAAATTATTTTGATCTGATAATAGTGGATCCTCCAACTTTCAGCAATAGCCAGCGAATGGAAGAGTTCCTCGATATTCAGCGGGATCATGTTGAGCTGATCAATGATTGTTTACTGAGCATGAAAACGGATGGTATTTTATACTTCAGCACTAACTACAGGAAATTTACCCTGGATAAAGAAAAAATAAAAGCGACTTCAATTAAGGATATTACAAAGGCTACTACACCATTTGATTTTGAAGGGAGGCTTTTTCGCCAATGCTATAGTATATCCAAATAAAAAACGCTCCGGAACTCCGGAGCGTTTGTAATAATTCTAAAAGAATTTAATATAAATAACTTAAAGCTATTATGTCATTACTGTTAAAAGGGCGATTTGTAGTACTGCTTAAACAAGCCAGCATCCAGGAGGCTGCATCCGGTCCGGAAGGAGTTCCAGGAATCAGATTTGCACCTACGCCGCCATCGCCTTCATTACCGCCAATACCACAGCTGTAACTACGGTTCATATAGTCAGTATGACGGAAACCAATGCAATGACCCATTTCATGCGCAATAACGGTTGTCATAAAACCATCACTGTAATTAGAATATTTTCTGGCATATTTAATTGTTCCGTACGGGGCGCCGCTACTTGTAGGAAACCCGGATGAAGCAATATATTGACCAGTGTTTACAATACTGACATTAATATTCCCACCCCCATTACTGCCTGCCCACAAAAAAGTAAGTTGAAGATTTTGCGCATTATAACGTGCTATGGCATGCTGAATTGCTGTTGAAAGGCCGGAACTAACATTGCCGCTTGCACTTACAGTTATGGTACGTGAACCGCCACTGATTATTACAAGATTATTGGTGTTATACTGTTCTTCTTCAGCAATTCTTAGGCTTGGTGACAAGGGTCGTCCTTCGGTAAGATTAGCGTCTGTAAGAACAATATCACCCTCAACAAGGTAGCCTTCATCAATTTTTTGAATGTCAGTGGTACTAAATCCAAGTTTATTGATCTGGTCTTTGACAGCCTGCGAAATTTCTTCCTCAGAAGTCTTTACGTCTTTTTTACAAGCAGTTAGCGTCACCATTCCAGTAAGGAACAGTACGGCAAGGGTCTTCGTCACGTGTTTCATGATGTGTGTTGTTTTCGTTTTTGAAATTAAGTTTAATGGTACTTCATGGAATATGCAGTCTCTAAGCCTGGAGAGGTTTGCGCAGTAAAGTACACAAAATATTTTTCTAAAAGAGCTTGTGGAAAATTTTTTTAAGAGAAAATTGCTGAGCTGGGGGAAACGTTCTTTACAACGTATATTTCCGATTTGTTTAATATAAATAGCTTAAAGCTATTTTATCATTATCATTAAACGGGCGGTTTTGATTGATGGTAATACAGGCAAGCATCCATGAACCGGAATCAGAA
>Ga0137463_1000523_pt1 | contig 13053 bp, 12 predicted proteins | sample EasRivERMGT800_2_FD_102333 | JGI IMG/M metagenome (GOLD analysis project Ga0137463, IMG submission 102333) | Soil microbial communities from meander-bound floodplain in the East River, Colorado, USA - East River MetaG ERMGT800_2 | ecosystem: Environmental > Terrestrial > Soil > Floodplain ...
ATCGATGCTCTCGCGCGTCGGTCCCGCCGTCACCACGACGCGGCGGCCACGCAACCCGCCCGTGGCGCCTCGGACGACGCGCGCAGCGTGCGCCAGGATCGTCTCGGGCTCGCTCATGCGGCCGGGCCGCTCCGACGGTCCCTCGGCGAGCGCGCCGATCTCGGGCCCCACCAGCCCCACCCCGCGGGCACGCAGGCGATCGAGATTGGCCCGCGTCTGCGGGTGCGCGTACATCTCGTCGTTCATGGCCGGGGCGAGGAGCACGGGCGCGGTCGAGGCGAGGAGCAGCGTCGTGAGGAAATCGTCGGCCAATCCCTGGGCCATGCGGGCGACGAGGTGCGCGGTCGCCGGCGCCACGAGCACGAGATCGGCCGCCTGCCCCAGCCGGACGTGCGAGAGCGCCCCGCCGGGCTCCCAGAGGGAGCCAAGGACAGGGCGCCCGGTGAGCGCCTCGAACGTGAGCGGCCGGACGAACTCGGCGGCGCCTGCCGTGAGGATCACGTCGACCTGCGCGCCCGCCTCGGTAAGCCGGCGGGCGAGCGTGCAGCTCTTATAGCTGGCGATCCCGCCCGACACGCCGAGTACGACGCGGCGGCCGGTCCACACGGTCACGCCTCGGAGCGACGACGGCGGACGAGCTTGTAGTTGAGATCACCATCGACCAGCGACTGCAGCGCCTGCGTAGTGAGCTTCTCGCCGCTGGCGGCGAGCTGGTCCTTGGGGAACTCGTTCAGGTAGCGCGCGAACTTGGCCGCGACCAGGACGCCGAGATACTTGTTCCCGGCCTGGCGGGCCACTTCCGACGGGGTGGTGATGCGCATGCTCGTTGCTCCAGGGACTGCAGGTGTGTCAATCAGAATCTTCGTCATCCGGTCGGAGCTCTCGTCATCCTGAGCGAAGCGAAGGATCGGGTGGGCGGTACGAGTGAGTGTCCAGCGTCACTCGCATGCCCCGAGCGGTCCTTCGCTTCGCTCAGGATGACGCTGCGATTCGTGCCGCGGTCGCAATCACATCGCGCCGCAACCGCTCGATGAACGAGGTCAGCCCTTCCTGCCGGGACACCCGACGCGCTTCGGCGTCGAGAATCGCGGCCACCTGCGCGACGGCGAGGACCAGGTCCTCGTTGAAGATCGCGTAGTCGTATTCCGCCACCGCGGCCAGCTCGTCCGCCGCGCGGGTGATCCGCTCGCGCACGACTGCCGGCGGTTCGGTGTTCCGCCCGGCGAGCCGGCTCACCAGCTCCTCGGCCGACGGCGGCAGCACGAACACGTGCAGCGAGTTCGGAAAGCTGGCGCGGATCTGCCGCGCGCCCTCGATCTCGACGTCGAGCACCGCCGTGCGTCCGCGGGCGAAGATCCGGTCGATCTCGCTCCGGAGCGTGCCGTACAGGTTGCCGGCGTACGTGGCCCACTCGAGAAACTCGCCGGCCTCGACCCGCCTCATGAACTCCTGGCGCGACAGGAAGTAGTAGTCCGCTCCCTCCCGCTCGCCCTCCCGCCGGGGACGCGTCGTAGCCGAAACCGAGTAGCCGAGATCGTCGCGGGCCTGCAGCAGACTCTTCGCGATGGTGGTCTTCCCGCCGCCGGACGGCGAAGAGAGGACCAGGAGAAACGGCTTCACTCGAGGTTCTCGAGCTGTTCCCGGAACTTCTCGAGCTCCCCCTTCATCGCGATCACCTGCTGCGCGATCTCGGCGTCGTTGGCCTTCGACCCCATCGTGTTCACCTCGCGCCCCAGCTCCTGCGCCAGGAAGCCGAGCTGCTTGCCCGTGGGACGCGAGGCCGCGAGAGCCTCCCGCACCGCGGCGACGTGCGCCCGGAAGCGCACCAGCTCCTCGGTGATGTCGAGCCGGTCGGCCTGGAACGCGATCTCCTGCGCCACGCGGGTCTCGTCGGCCTGCCGTCCGTCCAGCAGCTCCGCCACGGCGCCACGAAGCCGGTCGCGCTCGCGGGTCAGCCGCTCCGGGGCGCGCTGCGCGATGATCCCGGTCGCCTGCTCGAGCAGCTCCACGCGATGGCGGAGCTCCGCCGCGAGCGCTTCGCCCTCGCGCGCCCGCATCGCACGGCACTCGACCGCCGCTTGCCCGACGATCGGCTCGACTTCGGCCCAGGGCACCTCGACCGATGCCTCGCTCGTCGTGGAGAGCACGTCCTGCTGCCGCGCCACCAGCTCGAGCGTGACGTCGCCCGACAGGCCGAGCGCGGACTGCAGCTCGCGGAGCCGCGAGGTCACCAGGCGCGCCCGGTCGAGATCCACCGCGAACCCGCCGGCCCGCTCGGGATACTCGATCCAGCGCACCTGTACCGCCACATGGCCGCGATCGAATTCCCGCCGGAGCCGCTCACGCAGCTCGCCCTCGAGCCCGCTGAGGTCGTTCGGAAGCTTCGGCGCGAGATTGAAGTAGCGATGGTTGACGGTCCGGATCTCGACCCGGAGCCGCCCGCCGGCCACGGGGCCCTCCGCTGCGCCGAACCCGGTCATGCTGTTGGGCAACGAGCCTCCGTGGTAACGGGATAGCCGAACAATTTAGCCTGGATTGGGGTGGCTTGGTAGGGACGGAGTTCTGCGCTGGCACTGAGGCGGGATGGTCATCCTGAGCGCAGCGAAGGATCGGGCGGGTGGTACGAGTGAGCCCCGAGGCTCACTCCCGAGCGCCAGATCTCTCGTTTCGCCAAGGCTCACAAGCCTGTCTCACAACTCAAAAATTCACAATAGCTTACAGCGACCACCTCAGCTAATTCCAGAACTCCCACCGGATCCCGAAATTGCTCCCGTACGCCGGCAGCCTGAACCCCGGTACATACGTCAGCTTCGTCGCCGTGAGATTCCCCCGGTCCCAGTACACCGTGAAGCTCTGCAGCTGAAACTCGACCAGGCTCTTGAAGAACGTGGCCCCGCGCAGGTTGATGGGCGCCCCGCCGGCGTCGCGGCCGATGGTGCCCCGCCCCCAGGCCTCCATGCCGACCTGCAGCTTGAGGTCGAAGATGCCGCTCGAAAACTTGCGCAGGAACTTCGACCGCAGCGTCGCGGTCGTAAGCGAGTGAGTCGGCGGCACGCCGTCGACCGTTCCATCGAGGGGATCGCTGTACCAACTCTGGATGGTGATCCATCCGACCGGCGAGACCCGCCCCGTCAGCGTGAGCCAGTTCGTCTCGGGCGAGGGGGCCAGCGAGGGGATCCGGATGAACTCGGCGTACGCCAACGGATCGAACGCCGACGTCCGGGCGTACCCGACCTGCAGCCCGAGCCGCGAGCGGCTCCAGCCAAGCTGCGCCTCGAAGTCACGGAGCTTCTGCGCGGTGTCCGCCGGGATCGAGGGCGCGGCCACCAGGTCGCCCAGGCGCGCCGTGCCGGTAAGCGCGACACCGCGCACGGGATGCAGGCCCGCGGCCAGCGTGACGTACTTGCTCGACCGCCCGCCATAGTGATGCTGCAGCACGGCCTCCGCGCTCGCGGCGAACTGCGTCACCGGCGACCAGCCGGCGCTGCCGCGCAGATCCAGCGGCGTCCAGCGCGTTCGGTGAAAGCCCGAGGCGCCAACCGAGAAGGTCGGCGCCCGGAACGACAGGACGCCGCCGATCTGGTTGATCTGCTGGTCCAGTCCCGCGCCGTCCCAGGCGGAGCGGGCGTAGATCACGTCGAGTCCGGTGCCGGTGCCGTCCCCGCGCGAGCGAAGGGCGAGCCGGATCTGCGCGTCGGTGCGCGTCGCGCTGAAGCCGAGGCCGATCGTGTCGCTCAACGTCACGTCCGCGATCGTATAGGCCCGGCGCTTGGGGCGGGATCGGAGGATCTGGTACTGGATCCCGAACTTGGGCGAGGGGACCCAGCCTCCCTGCCCGAAGACCTGGGTGTTGGAATAGCCGCTGGACGACCCGCTCGCGGTCGGCGAGCTGAGATAGTCGGCGCCCAGCGCGAAGCCGATACCCGAGGGAAAGCGCCGCTCGAGCGAGCCCTCGTAGCGGGCGAAGTTGCGGTCGCCGCGCGCGATGGCGATCCGCGAGCGGGGCGCGAGCCGATCCTGCCGCCGGGTGAACAGATATACCCGGATCTGGCCGGGCCAGCGCTCGACCTCGACCCGGTCCAGGAAGCTCATCGAGAAGAGCGCCGGATCCACCGCCACGCTGTCCACGCCGGCGGCCACGTAGGGCACGCCGTCGAGATAGTACTCCGCGGACGTGCCGCCGCGCCCCTGAAAGGCCACCGGCTCCGGCCGGCCGGTATACCCGCCGCGCCAGAGGTAGACGCCCGGCACCTGCGCCAGCACGTCCCCCACCGTGGCCCCGCTCAGCCACTCCATCGAGTCTCGGGTGAAGACGAGGCGCGTGAGAGCAGGCTGCGGCCCCGGCGGTGCAAGCGCCTGGAAGACCGGCACCCGGACCTCCTCCTGCTCGAGGGCCTGGAGGTAGCGGGCGGTGTTGTCGACCGTATCCACGTCGAGGGAGTCGGTGACGAGTGTGTCCTCCAGTCCCTGTGCGGCGGCGGCGCGCGGGATCATGCCCACGACCATCACGAGGGCCCAGACCATCCACGTCACCCTGAGCGCAGCGAAGGGGCCATAACCCGGCATGGCCCCCTTCACTTCGTTCAGGGTGACTCTCGCGACGGCCGCCTCGCGTGACACCCGGCGCGCCGGCGCGCTCAGCGTGCCCCCGCGCCCTGCCGGCTCAACACGAACTCGCTGAAGAGCCGCACGCCGACGCCGGTGGGGCCTTTCACCCGGGTCGCGTCTTCCCGCTCGGTGTAGGCGGTGCCCGCGATGTCGAGGTGGGCCCAGGGAAAGCCGTCGGCGAACTCGCGCAGAAACCACCCCGCCGAGATGCTGCCGGCGGGTCTGCCCCCGGCATTCTTCACGTCGGCGATGTCGGACTTCATGAGATCGCGGTACTCGTCCCAGAGCGGCAGCGGCCAGACCCGCTCGCCCGAGCGCTCGCCTGCGGCGCGGACGTCCTCGATGAGGCCATCGTCGGTCCCCATCACACCGGTGGCCGTGTGCCCCAGGGCGACGACGATCGCACCGGTGAGCGTGGCGATGTCGAGCACGCACGCGGGATCGTAGCGGCGGGCGTACGTGAGCGCGTCGCAGAGGATGAGGCGGCCCTCGGCGTCGGTGTTGATGATCTCGATCGTCTGACCCGAGAGGCTGGTGACCACGTCGCCCGGCTTGACCGCGGTGCCCGAGGGCATGTTCTCGGTGCTCGGAATGAGACCGACCACGTGCACGGCGGGCTGGAGACGGCCGAGCGTCTCGAACGTGCCGAGCACCGCGGCGGCGCCGGACATGTCGTACTTCATGTCCTCCATGTTCTGGGCCGGCTTGATCGAGATACCGCCGGTGTCGAACGTGACGCCCTTCCCGACGAGGACGATGGGCGCGCCGGGCGCGCCCTTGTATTCGAGCGCGATGAAGCGCGGCTCCTCGGCGCTCCCCTGGGCCACCGCCATGAGCGCGCCCATGCCCTCGCGTACGATCGCCGCCTTGTCGAGCACCGTGACCCCGAAGCCGTGGCGGGCCGCGATCTCCTCGGCGGTCCGCGCCACGTAGCTCGGCGTACACACGTTGCCCGGCAGTACCTGGATGCCGCGCGCGACGGTCTGTCCGGCGCCGATGGCGGCGCCGATCCGGTGGCCGGTCGCGAACGCCTCGGCGGCACCGGGTGCGAGCACGTCGATCCGCTCGAGCGCGGGCTTCTGCTCCTCGGGCGGTCGCTTCATCTCGTTGTACTGCCAGGCGCCCTGGGCGAGCCCTTCGGCGATCGCCTGGCCCGCGTCGGCGGCCGCGAGTCCGCCGAGCGCCTCGGGAACAAGATGGAACCCGGCGCGTGGCACACCGAGCGCGCGCGCGCGTTTGGCGGCCACGGAGGCGGCGCGCCGGATCGCGGTGCGCGAGGTCTCGTCCGGCTTCCCCATGCCGAGCAGCAGCACGCGCGGCGCGGGCCCCGGCGGGTAGACCAGCGCGGTCTCATCCTTCTTGCCGCTGAAGTCGCCCGCGGCGAAGAGCCGGCCGAGCGCACCGCCGGTCGCCTGGTCCAGCGCCGAGAGCGAGGACGGCAGCGCACCCTTCGCCACGGCGATCGCGAGCAGCGGGGTCTCGAAGCCGGCCGGAGCAGCGGGAAGAACGGCGGTCTCGAACGGCATAAACCCTGAAACGAGAGTGTGATGGGATTCGCGCCCACGGCGTGTGGGGCGCGGACGGGAAGCTAGTCGGGGCGGGCGGGTGGCGGCAACGGCGGGCGGGCGGGCAGGCGGTCAGGCGGTCGGGCGGGCCGGCGGTCGGGCGGTCGGGCTGGCGCCGCTTAGGGGCGCCCGAGCATCGGAACAGCGCCGTCATCCCGAGCGTAGCGAGGGACCTTCTCCACCGGGTCCGAGCCATTCCCACGCGAGGTCCCTCGCTACGCTCGGGATGACGGCGCTGTTCCCCAGAAAAATTACCCAGCCGCCTCCGCCGCCCGCGTCGCCGCTTCCCACCGGGCGAACGCCTCGTCCAGCCGCGCTCGCGCCGTCTCCATCTCGCGGCCGAGCTCGACCGCGCGCCGGCCGCCATCCGCGGTGAGATACAGGTGCGGATCCTCGAGCTCCGCCCGCAGCGCGGCGACCCGCCCCTCCCACTCGCTCACCGCCGCCTCGGTATCCGCGACGGCTCGCTCAGCGGTGCGCCGGGCGGTCTGCTTGCGCTGGCGATCGTCCTCGGGACGGCGGGTCTGCTTCCGCTCCTTCACGCGCCGCAGCGATTCCGCCTCGGACGCCGCGACCGCGGCGGCGTGCGCCCGCTCCCGGCTCGCCGTCTCCCACTCCTCGAAGGTGCCGGGGAAGTCGGTGATCCGGCCGTCGTGCAGGATCCAGACGCGGGTCGTGAGGGCACGGAGCAGCGCCCGGTCGTGGCTCACCAGCAGCACGGTGCCGTCATAGTCGAGGATGGCGTCCTCGAGCGCTTCGATCGATTCGACGTCGAGATGGTTGGTGGGCTCGTCGAAGATCAGGAGGTTGGCGCCCGACAGCATCATCATCGCCAGCGCCACACGCGCGCGCTCCCCGCCCGAGAGCGTGAAGGCACGCCGCTGCACCGAGTCGCCGCTGAAGCCGAAGCGGCCGAGGTGGCCCTGGATGGGCCCGCGCCCCCAGTGCGGGCGGAGGTGGGCGATAATGTCGTACAGCGTCTCCTCTGCCGGCACCTGCGCCAGGTCCTGGCGATAGTAGGCGATCCGGACCGAGTCCGGGATCCGGAGCTCGCCCGCGTCGACCGGTCGCTCGCGCATGATGGCCCGGAGCAGCGTCGACTTCCCCGCCCCGTTCGGTCCCACGAGTCCCACCACCTCCCCGCGCATGAGGCGGACGTCGAGCTCGCTGATCAGTGTCCGCCCCGGCACGCGGACCGACACGTCCTCCGCGACGAGCACCTGGTCGCCGCCGCGCTCGTCCGCCGTGAGGCTGAGCGCCATCGCGCCGTCCGCGCCGGGCGGCGGGCTGAGGCGATCGACCCGCTCGAGCCGGCGGCGGCGCCCCTTGGCCTGCGCGCTGTTGGTGCCGGCGATGTTCCGCCGGATGAAATCCTCCTCGGCGGCGAGCGAGCGGGACTGCTTGGTGAAGGCCCGCTGCTGCGCCAGCCGGCGCTCCGCGCGCTGATGCAGGAACGATTCGTAGTCGCCCGCGTAGACGACGCCCGTGCCCGCCTCGAGGTGCAGCACGTGATCCACCACCGCCTGGAGGAAGGCGCGGTCGTGGCTGATGAGCAGGACGGTGGCGTCGAGGCCGCGGAGGTAGTCCTCGAGCCAGCGCGTGGTCTCGAGGTCGAGGTGGTTGGTGGGCTCGTCGAGCAGGAGCACGTCGGCGGGCGCCACGAGCTGCTGGGCCAGCCCGAGCCGTCCCCGCTCGCCGCCGCTCAGCTGGGCCAGGGGACGTGTGCGCGCCTCATCGGGGTCGAAGCCCAGACCGTCGAGCACGGCGTCGATGCGGGCGGCAAGCGTATAGCCGCCCTCACGGTCGAAGCGCTCGAGATCGCGATCGTAGCGGGCCAGCATTTGCGGCGTGCAGCGGTCGCCCGCCTCCGAGAGCGCCGTGGCCTGCTCCGCCAGCGAGTGCTCGAGGGCGAGCAGCTCGCCGAACGCGCCGGCGGCGGCCTCCCAGACCGTGGCGGCGCCGCCGAAATCCCGGTGCTGCTCCATGATCGAGTAACGGAGCCCGCTCGCCCGGGCGACGGTGCCGGCGCTGGGCTCGGTCTCCCCCGAAATGATGCGGAACAGCGTGGTCTTGCCGGAGCCGTTGCGGCCGATGATGCCCCAGCGCTCACCGTGGGCCACGGTGAACGTGACGTCGCCCAGGAGGCGGGTGGCGCCGAATTCGACGGCAAGGCCGGAGATGGCGAGCTGGGTCACCGGCCGGTCCAATCGCGCCAGGTGGCCTCGGCGTCGCCGACGGTGAGCTGCTGCTGATGGCGGACGAGCGGGATCCGGAGCAGCAGCGGCTCCTCGGCGAGCTTCTCGAGCCAACGGTCATCGCTCAGGCGCGCGGCGCCGAGCCCGAGGTCGGCGTACCGGCGCGACTCGCGGTCGACGAGCGCCTGCACGCCGAACTTCTGCGCGAAGCGCCGGAGCTCGCCGGGCGAGGCCGCGCGCTCCTGCAGGTCCACGAAGTGGGTCTTGATGCGCCGTTCGGCGAAGAACCGGAGCGCCTTCCGCGTCTCGCTGCTCTTCCGGATGCCGAAAATCTGGACTTCCATGGGGCGGGAATCTAAACCGGCGGGCTCCAGCGACGGGCCGTGGCGGCCTGGCACGGCGCCGGGCTACTCGTGCAGCGGGTCTCCCACCGCAACGCGGCCAGTGCCCTCGTGCACCACATTCTGGCCGAAGTACACCTTGCCGTCGCGGCGGCGGTATGTGGCCAGAGTGCGGAGCGGCTCGAGGCCACGCTCGGCGGTGGCCTGATCGGTGGTGGTGAGCACGCAGCGGTCGCACGGCTTGACCACGCGGAAGAGAAGCGCGCCGATCCGGAAGGAGCCCAAGGCATCCTCGCCGAAAGGCGCCCCTCCGGCGATCACGAGGTTGGGCCGGAACCGGTTCATCGGCAGCGGCGCGGGCATCCGGCCGTTGAGATCGGCCAGCGACTCCTCGGAGGTCAGCAGGAATGCGAAGCCGTCGGCGAAGCTCACCCGGTGCCCCGGCGGGGCGTAGGTCGTGTCGGCCGGCCGGACCGTCGCCTCCGGCATGTAGACCAGGCTGCAATCGGTCTCCAGCACATCCGAGAACCAGCCTGCGGCCCGCTCCCCGGTCCAGACGGCGGCGCAGGTGTCGCCCCAGATGGTGGCCGGCGTCGTGACGGCCGCGGCCGGGGCGAGCGGCAGCTCAAGCGCGGGCATGCCCGCGGTCTCGATCCGGAGCGTGCCGTCGCCGACAGCCGGCCGCACCAGCGCCAGCCGGGGATGCGTGCGCTGCGAGATCATCCGGCCGGCCGCGTCGACGACCATCCAGCGCCGGTCGAATCGGAGCCCGAAGCCGTCTATCTCCCACGCCGCTGGTGCGAGACCGGCGGCGGACTTGATGGGGTAGACGTGGAGGCCCGTCAGTCGGAGGGCCGCGTCGGACGATGGCTGGGGCATGCTGGAATTTAGCCTGGTCCGGCGCGCGGATCGGCCGGGCGGAGCGGCGGCCAGCTTCTGCTCCATCGGGATCGTGAGTAGTGTTTGGGAGCCGCCGGCCGCGGCCCTTCACCGAACGCCGAGAGCACCCATGGCCCGCATTCCGCCGCTGGACTACGACGACGCCCCGCCCGACGCGCGCAACGCTCACGACCAGCATCAGCGCGAGGTCGGACGCATCACCAACATGAAGCGCACCCTGCTCCGCTCGGTGCCGGCATTTCGCGCCCTCATGGAATGGTATCCGCTCCGGGACACGGTGCGTCCGTTCCTGGGCGAGCGGCTGACCCACCTGTTCGCTCACGCGGTCTCCACCGAGAACGACTGCCTCATCTGCTCGACGTTTTTCCGCCGGCTCCTGGTCGAGTCGGGCGAGGATCCGGACGCGCTCGTGCTGAGCGACACCGACCGGACCGTCGTGGCGTTCGGCCGCCAGCTGGGCCGCGACGCCCACGGCGTGTCGAACGAGCTTTACGCGGCCCTCGCCCGCCTCTACTCGCCCGAGCAGATCGTGGCGCTCACCGCGTTCGGCGCCATCATGCTGGCCACCAACGTCTTCAACAATGCGCTGCGGGTGGACCTCGACGGGTATCTCGAGCCGTACCGCGCCGCGGCCGCACCGCCGGCGGGAGGGCGCTGATGGCCCGCTTCAGCGGCAAGGTGGCGTTCATCACCGGCGCCGCCCATGGCCAGGGCCGCGCCGCCGCCGTCGCGCTGGCGCGGGAGGGCGCGCGGATCGCGGCACTCGACGTGGCCCGGCCGCTGGCCTACCCCGGCTACGCCCTCGGCTCGCGCGAGGACCTCGCCGGCCTGGCCGAGGAGTGTCGGCGCCTCGGAACTCTGTGCCTCACCTTCGCGGCCGACGTTCGGGACGACACCGCCGTGACGGCCGCCGTGGACGCCACGGTCGAGGCCTTCGGACGGATCGACATCCTGTTCAACAACGCCGGCATCTGCGCCTACGGCCTGGCCCACGAGCTGACCGAGGACGCCTGGGACGCGATGATCGACATCAACCTGAAGGGAAGCTGGCTGGTGGCGCGGCGGGTGATCCCGGTGATGATCGCGCAGCACTCGGGCGTCATCCTCAACAACTCGAGCGTGGCGGGGCTCCGCGGGATGGGCCGGCTGAGCCACTACGCGGCGTCGAAGTGGGGGCTCACCGGCCTCACCAAGTCGTGGGCCATCGAGCTGGCGCCGCACGGGATCCGGGTCAACTCGATCCATCCGACGGGGGTCAACACCCCGATGAACGACGGCCTCGCCGCGCTCGAGGGCCTGACGCCGAACGAGATCGCCGAGCGCTCGGCCGGCAATCTGCTCCCCGTGCCCTGGGTCGAGCCCGAGGACGTGGCGGCCGCGGTGCTCTACCTCGCCTCGGACGACGCGCGCTACGTGACGGGCGCGCAGTTCGTAATCGATGCCGGACTCCTCAGCCGGTGACCCGCGATGAGTGACCCCCCGGACCGGCAGTTCGGGTTTGAGACCCGCATGCTCCATGCCGGGCACGTGCCCGACGCGCTCACCGGCGCGCGCGCCGTGCCGATCTACCAGACCACCTCCTACGTCTTCGACGACGCCGACACGGCCGCGCAGCTGTTCGAGCTCAAGCAGTACGGCAACATCTACACCCGGATCGGCAACCCGACGACGGCGGTGCTCGAGGAGCGCCTCGCGTCGCTCGAGAACGCTACCGGCGCGGTGGCGGTGGCGAGCGGAATGGCCGCCCAATTCGTGGCGCTCATGACGCTGCTCTCGCCGGGCGACGAGATCGTGGCCTCCTCGCACCTCTACGGCGGGACCGTCACCCAGCTCACCCACACCTTCCGCAAGCTTTCGGTGAGCGTCCAGTTCGTCGACCCGACGCGACTCGACCACTGGGAGCAGGCCATCACGCCGCGTACCCGCGCGCTCTACGGCGAGACGGTCGGCAACCCGCGGGGCAGCATCCTCGACCTCGAGCCGCTCGCGGCCCTCGCGCAGCGGCACCGGATCCCGCTCATCGTCGACAATACCTTCGCCACGCCCTATCTCTGCCGGCCGATGGACTGGGGCGCCACGATCGTCGTCCACTCCGCCACCAAGTTCATCGGCGGCCATGGCAACAGCATCGGCGGGGCGGTACTGGAGTCGGGCAGGTTCGACTACAGCCATGTGCCGGCGATCGCGGACCCATCGCCCTCGTACCACGGGCTCCGCTTCTTCGATACCTTCGGCCACTACGGCTTCCTGATGAAGGTGCGCGCCGAGACCGTGCGCGACACCGGCGCCTGCCTCTCGCCGACCAACGCCTTTCTCCTGCTGCAGGGACTCGAGACGCTCTCGCTCCGAATGGAGCGGCACGCCGCGAACGCGCTCGCCGTCGCCCGCTTCCTGCGCGACCATCCCCGCGTGGCCTGGGTGGCCTACGCCGGGCTCGAGGATCATCCGGAGCACGCGCTCGCGCGCAAGTACCTCGGCGGCCGCCCGGGCGCGGTCTTTTCGTTCGGCCTCGAGACGGCGAACGGCGACGGCCGGGCCGCCGGCCGGCGGTTCATCGACGCGCTGCAGCTGTTCTCCCATCTCGCCAACGTGGGCGACGCGCGGAGCCTGGTCATTCACCCCGCCTCCACCACGCACCAGCAGCTGAGCGAGGACGAGCTGACACGCGGCGGGGTGGCGCCGGAGCTGATCCGGCTGTCGGTGGGACTCGAAACCCTGGAGGACCTCCTGTGGGACCTGGATCAGGCCCTGCATGCGACCTTCGCTTGAATACGACGCTCACCGACGAGCAGCGGCGGCGATATCAGGATCCAGCGGTCATCCGCCGGCTCCTTTCCACCGCGCGCACCGTCGCGATCGTCGGCATGTCGGCCGACCCGCAGAAGGCCAGCGCGTTCGTCGCGAGCTACCTGCAGCACGAGGGCTATCGGGTGATCCCGGTGAACCCGCGCGGCGGCCGGGTCCTGGGCGAGACCATCTACCCCGATCTCGCCAGCATCCCGGTCCCGGTCGACATCGTCGACGTCTTCCGGCCGCCGGCGGAGGCACCAGGGTTCGCGCGCCAAGCGGTGGCCATTGGCGCGAAGGCGTTCTGGCTCCAGCTTCGCATCGTGAACTTCGAGGCCGCCGAGCTGGCGGCGGCCGCCGGGCTGGACGTGGTGATGGACCGTTGCGTCAAGATGGAGCACGGCCGATTCGACGGCACGCTCCACTGGGGCGGGATGAATACCGAGATCATCAGCGCGCGCAAAGCGGCGATGCCGGGGCGGCGCTGAGCGGCGATGGAGGACTCAGGCGCCGCCCCGCCGGCGGGCGCGAGCGTGGGCCACGCGGTCCCCGACGATGAGCACGCTCGACCAGATCAATCCCACCGCATAGCCCGCCAGCACGTCGCTCGGGTAGTGCACCCCCAGGTAGATGCGGGAGAACCCGATCGCCAGGATG
>Ga0137463_1000524_pt1 | contig 13035 bp, 11 predicted proteins | sample EasRivERMGT800_2_FD_102333 | JGI IMG/M metagenome (GOLD analysis project Ga0137463, IMG submission 102333) | Soil microbial communities from meander-bound floodplain in the East River, Colorado, USA - East River MetaG ERMGT800_2 | ecosystem: Environmental > Terrestrial > Soil > Floodplain ...
CGCAACGACCGCAACGACCGCAACGAGCGACCGCAACACGCGCAAGGTGAACCACGCCCGCCGCGCGGCGAGCGTCCGGAACAGCGCCGCCCGCAAAATCCGGGACGCCCGCCGGTTCCGCACTCCGGACCCGAACAGAGCGAGGGTGACAACGAGCGCAGCCGCCGCCGTCGCGGCCGCGACCGCGACCGGGGCGATCGCGGCGATCGCGGACCGCGCCGCGAAAATACTCCCGGGGCGCCGCGCAACGACGAACACCGCCCAACCCCGCCCGCGGCGATGGAACCGCCGCAAATCCAGCCGGCGCCTGTGGTCGAGCCGATGCGCCCTGCACCGGTACCCGAGCTATCCCCTCGCGAGCCGATGCCGGCGATGGAACATCCGATGAGGACGATGGAAGAGCCGATAAGGGTGATGGAACCGCAGCCCGATAACCCGCCCGCACCCGTGCGGGATGTGCAGCCGGCGGAACGCAGCGCGGACCCGGTGGAAGTCGAGCGCGTACTCAGGGAAAGCGGTCTCGAGCAGGTCCGGACACGCGGCAACGCCGTGACCGAGTCCGTGCCGGAGCCGGAATTCGTGCCGGCCAAACGCGACCGGCGTCCCCCGCCGCCCGACCTCGGCGTTCCCATGGCTCAGGTCGAGACCACGCGCAAGGAAGACGGCGTGTCTTAAGGCTCGGGTCGTTCACCCCCGAAGGGACTTCCGCACCGCTCGCAGGAGTCCCTCGGCGGCGTCTTCGAGCATGTCGAGCACGCGTTCGAACCCTTGGGGTCCGCCGTAATACGGATCGGGCACATCCTTCTCGGGGAAGCGACGCGCGTAGTACATCATCAGCTTGACCTGCCCCTCGGATCGAGGAGTCCGCAAGCCCTCCAGGAACGAACGGTGCTCGCCATCCATGGCGAGCACCAGGTCGTAACGGTCGAAATCGGCGCGATCGACTTTCCTCGCTCGCAGCCCGCTCATGTCGTAGCCGCGATTTGCCGCCGCGTCCCGTGCACGCGAATCCGGCGGCTCACCCACGTGATAAGCGTGCGTGCCTGCCGAGTCCGCGAGGATCTCTTCGCCCAATCCGGCGTCAACGGCGATCTTGCGGAAGATTGCCTCCGCGGTCGGAGATCGGCAGATGTTGCCGGTGCAGACGAACAAAACGGCAACGCGTTTTCCGGACATCCACCATCCCCTATAGAATCCCGTTCACGGGGCGCAAACGGCAGCGGAACGATACACCGTCCGCGCACGCAGCGGCATATGCTGAACCGAGGACGCGACAGATGAAAAAGCTTCTTGCACTGAGCCTGCTGCTTTCCTGCACGACGCTGCCGGCGGCCGCACAGGAGTGGCCGGCGCGGCCGGTACGCGTGGTGATTCCGTTTGCGGCCGGAAGCGTATCGGAAGCGATATTTCGCACCCTGACTCCCGGCGTCGAGTCGAGGCTGGGGCAGCGATTCGTGGTGGAGAGCAAGCCGGGCGCCGACGGCGTCATCGGCACTGCCGACGTGGTGCGCGCCGCAGCCGACGGCTACACGCTGCTGCTTGCGCCCACGGCGGTCTACGCCGTCACTCCCCACCTTTTCAGGAATCTCTCCTTCGACCCGCTCATCGCCCTCGATCCGATATCGCTGCTCGCCGACGCTCCGTTGCTCGCGGTGATCGGTTCCGGCGTGCCTGCGAAATCCCTCGCAGAAATGGCCGACTACCTGCGCGCCAATCCGGGGAAATTCAACTACGGCTCTCCCGGCACCGGCTCTCCGGCGCACCTGGCCGGCGCCGCCTTCGCACAGCAGACGGGCAACTCGCTCGTCTACGTGCCCTACAAAGGCACGCCGCCGATGGTGCAAGCATTGCTCGCAGGAGATATCCAGGTGGCCTTTCCTACGCTCACCGGCATCATCGGGCCGCTCAGGAGCGGGAAGCTCCGGGCGCTCGCCGTGCTGGCGCGGCAGCGCATGCCCGAGCTCCCCGACGTACCGACCACCGCGGAGGCGGGATTTGCGCAACTGGTCGGCGGAAATTGGTGGGCACTCGCGGCCCCGCGCGGCACGCCGCCGCGCATCATCCAGCGCCTGGCCGATGAGTTCCGGATCGCCCTCGCCGACACGGATGTCCGCAAGCGCATCGGCGACCTGGGCCACGTACCACTCGGTTTCACCCCGGTCGAGACCGCCGCCTTTCTCCGGTCGGAATCGGCCCGCTACAAGTCCATCGTCGAATCGGGCGGAATCAAGACCGAATGAGCGGTTTCCCCGGCGACCTTCGGGCGGAACGGCGCGAGCGGCTCGCCTCCGCCATGGCGGTCGAAAGCATTGACATCCTCGTGGTGGCAGGGAATCCGTGGCGCAGCGATTACCTGCGCTTCGCCATCGACGTGACGCTCGCCGAAGGCCAGGCGTTCGCGTTCGTCCACCGCGACGGAGGCACCCGGCTGATCGCAGAGAACGAAGCCGAGGCCGAGCGCATCCGCGTGGAGCAGCCTGCGATCGACGTATCCTGCTCGCGCTCGCCCATTGAGGCGACAGCGCAGGCGATCGCGACTCTGGGTTCCGCACGGGTTGCCCTGGCGCCGTTCGCGGCGATTCCTTGCGGGCTCGCGACCGAACCCCTCCGCGCGAGCATCGGCACGGCAACCGCGATGCTGGACCGCCTCATGCTGTACAAGTCCCCCGCCGAAATCGACGCTTTCCGGCGTGCTGCGTCCCTCGCCGACGAAGGCTACGCAGTCTTTCGCAAGGCGGCGCGCGTCGGCCGGCCCGAATACGCGCTCGTCGCCGACGTCGAAGCGTTCTTTCGCTCGCGAGGCTGCCCGGAGAACTTCCAGATACTCGCTTCCGGCGGCCGGGAAGTTCGCGGCATGCACCCGCCAGGGGAGCGGCGCCTTGCCGCGGGCGATCTCGTCACCACCGAGCTGACACCGTGCGTGGACGGCTACTACGCCCAGATCTGCCGCACGCTCGTCATCGGAGATCCAAACGATGCGCAGCGGCGCGCCTTTGCGGTCTACGACGCGGCGCTCGAAGCGGGCATTGCGGCGGTGCGTCCCGGCGCTACTGCGGGGGACGTCGCAAAAGCGGAGAACGAGGTGTTCCGCGCACACGGCCTCGGCGAGTACGTGACCTCGGAATACACGCGCGTGCGCGGCCACGGCCTCGGGCTTTACGTCGACGGGAAACCCGCTGTGCTCGAGGACGTCGAGCTCGTGCTGGAACCCGGCATGACGCTGATCGTCCATCCGAATACCTATCATCCGGAAGTCGGCTACTTAGTGCATGGCGACTCCCTGCAGGTGACGGCAACCGGTTGCGAGGTCGTGACGCACACACCCCGCAAACTTTTCTCCGTTCCGGGGAACTGAAGCGTGCGCCGCGGCCTCATCAGCTGGTCCCGCGAGGAGGTTCCGGCCGCCGTGCTCGAGAATCGGGTTTCGCGCCTGCAGGCTGCGATGCGCAATGCCGGGCTGGGTGCAGTGCTCGTGTATACGTCTTTCGCACGACCCAGCGCGGTGGCCTGGCTCACGCACTTTGTACCGTATTGGAACGAGGCGCTTCTGGTGGTGCCGCCGGACGTGCCGCCGGTGTTGCTCGCCGCGTTCTCGAAACGCGTGCACGACTGGATTCGCGAGGTCAGCCACGTCGGGGAGGTCCGGGCTGCACCCGATCTGGGGCGCGCGGTCCTGAAGTATTTCGACGAACACCCGGCCGCGGCCGGGCGAATCGGCGTGGTGGAACTCGATGCCCTGCCCTGGCCGGTGGCCGCTCCGCTGATCGACCGACACGGTATTTCGCTCGTCGATGCCACAGGCGTCTTTGCGGGAGTCCGCCAGCCGGCGGACGAGGTGGAAATGCGCCTCGCGCGCCGTGCGTCGCAAATCGCGGCGGGCGCCTTTGGAGGGGTTCCGGCAGGCATCCGCCGCGCCTCGCAACTGCTGGCCGCGCTGGAGGGTTCTGCGCGCCTCGGCGGCGCCGAGGATGTCCAGCTGCGCCTCGCCGCCGATCTCGGCAGCGAGGCTACCCTGCGGCGCGTCGAGGGAGATCTACCGCTCGCGAACCGCTACGCCGTCCAGATGCTGGTGACGTACAAGGCTGCCTGCGTGCGTGTCACGCGGTCCTTGTGCGCGGGCGCCGCGCCGCGGTCCTGGCAGGCGGCACAAGGCTGGTTTGCTCAAGTCGGCGCGCGCATTGGTGAAAGCAACTTCGCGGCAGGTCCGGCCGCCCCGGGCCGGCTTACGTACTGGCAACTGGAGTCCAGCCTGGGTAGCAAACCCCTGTCTGCCGTTGCAGACAGCCAGAGCGGCGTCTCACCGATGCTGCCGGAGGGATCGCTCGCATCGTTCTCGGTGAGGATCGATCTCGACGACGGACCCTGGCTGGGCGGTGGCGCCCTGCAAGTCGGCGGCCGCGCCGCCGGCGCCTGGATCGCCTAACCCGAAGCGCGCACGCGTTCCTCGTCCTCCGGGCTTGCCCCGAAGAAGCTTCGCTTCAACTCGACGAGGCGATCGCGCGCCTCCGCGGCCTTTTCAAACTCGAGGTTTCTGGCGTGCTCGATCATCTGCTTCTCCAGCTGGCGTATCTCCCGGGCCAGCTGCTTTTCCGACATCGACTCGTAACGCGCCTGCTGCTGTGCCGCCTTCAGCTCCTGCCGCAGATCCTGGACATCGCGCGCCCCCTCGATCATGTCGTGCACCTGCTTGGAAATCCCGATCGGCGTAATGCCGTGTTTCGCGTTGAACTCGACCTGCTTGGCGCGGCGACGCTCGGTCTCCTCCATGGCGCGGCGCATCGAATCGGTCACCCTGTCGGCATAGAGAATCGCCGATCCGTTCAAGTGCCGGGCTGCCCGGCCGATGGTCTGGATGAGCGCGCGCTCCGAGCGCAGGAAGCCCTCCTTGTCGGCGTCGAGAATCGCCACCAGTGACACCTCCGGCAGGTCCAATCCTTCCCTCAACAGATTGATGCCTACCAGGACGTCGAACTCGCCCAGGCGCAGGTCGCGGATGATCTCGACCCGTTCGACGGTTTCGATTTCCGAATGCAGATAGCGCACTTTCACGCCGTGTTCCGCGAGGTAGTCGGTCAGTTCTTCGGCCATGCGCTTGGTAAGTGTCGTCACCAGGACCCGCTCGCGGCGCGCCACGCGCAGGCTGATCTCCGAGAGCAGATCGTCCACCTGGGTCGAGGCCGGACGCACCGACAGCTGCGGATCCACCAGCCCAGTCGGCCGGGCCACCTGCTCCACAACCTGCCCGGACTTGCGCTGCTCGTAATCGGCGGGCGTAGCCGAAACGAAAATCGTCTGGCGCACGATCTTCTCGAACTCCTCGAACTTCAGCGGCCGGTTGTCGAGCGCCGAGGGCAAACGGAACCCGTAGTCGACGAGATTCTCCTTGCGCGAGCGGTCGCCCCGGTACATGCCTCCGAGCTGGCCGATGGTGACGTGCGACTCGTCGATGAACATGAGGGCGTTGGGCCGGAGGTAGTCGATCAGCGTCGGCGGCGGCTCGCCCGCTTTTCTGCCGGACAGGTGTCGGGAGTAATTCTCGATGCCCTTGCAGAACCCCAGTTCATTGAGCATCTCCAGATCGAATCGGGTGCGCTGCTCGATGCGCTGCGCCTCGAGGAGCTTGCCTGCCGTCTGGAAGGAGTCGATTCTCTCCGCGAGTTCCACCTTGATCGCCTCGATCGCGCGCAGCGTGGTGGCGCGCGGCGTCACGTAGTGGCTCGATGGGTAAACGGTGAATCGCGGCACGCGCTGGCTTGCATGCCCGGTGATCGGGTCGAAAAGCGTGAGGCTGTCCACCCCGTCGTCGGCGAGGGAAATGCGCAGCGCGGTTTCCGAATTCTCCGCGGGAAACACGTCGAGCACGTCACCCCGGACCCGGAACGTTCCGCGCCCGAACTCGAGCTCGTTTCGCTCGTATTGCATCGCCGCGAGCCGCGCGATGATGTCGCGCTGCGAGATGCGCTCCCCGTCGCGGAGATGCAGGATCATGCCGTGGTAGTCGACCGGATCGCCGATCCCGTAGATGCACGAGACCGTTGCGACGATCACGACGTCCTCGCGCTCCAGCAGCGACTTGGTGGCCGAGAGGCGCATCTGTTCGATGTGTTCGTTGATGCTCGAGTCCTTCTCGATGAACAGATCGCGCGAAGGCACATAGGCTTCCGGCTGGTAGTAGTCGTAGTAGGAGACGAAGTACTCGACGGCGTTATCCGGGAAAAACCCGCGCATTTCGGCGTACAACTGGGCGGCGAGCGTCTTGTTCGGCGCGAGCACCAGCGCCGGCCGCCCCAAGCGCGCGATAACGTTGGCCATGGTGAAGGTTTTCCCGGAGCCGGTCACCCCGAGTAGCGTCTGGTAGGCGAGGCCGTCCTGCAGCCCCTCGACGAGCTTCTCGATCGCCGCCGGCTGGTCGCCCGCCGGCGCAAACAGCTGCGCGAGACGGAACGGACTCTTGGGAAATGAAGCGATCACAGGTAGAATCGGAGCCGAAAAACTTTCGAGTCTAGCATGATGAACGCTCCCTACTCACCCTCCCTCCTCTCGCGAATCCAGATGGCGCCACGTGACCCGATCCTCGGGCTCACGGAGACCTTCAACGCAGACGCGAACGCCAGGAAGGTGAACCTCGGGGTCGGCGTCTACTACGACGACAACGGCAAGGTACCGCTGCTCGAGTGCGTGCGCCGGGCCGAAAAGCTGCTGATCGAGCAGGAGTCGCCGCGAGCTTATCTGCCCATCGACGGCCTGCCAGCCTACGACCGCGCCGTGCGCGAGCTGGTGTTCGGCGCGGAGTCGCCCGCACTGCGCGAGAACCGCATCGTTACCGTGCAGGCCCTGGGAGGCACCGGCGGCCTAAAGATTGGCGCTGATTTCCTGCGTCACTTCGCCCCGGGAGCGGAGGCGTGGATCAGCGATCCGACCTGGGAAAACCACCGCGGACTGTTTGAAAATGCGGGATTCGCGGTCCGAACCTACAGGTACTACGATCCCGTTACCCGCGACGTGGACTTCGAGGGCATGCTCTCCGGCCTGCGCTCGATGCCCGCCGGATCGGTCGTCGTGCTTCACGCCTGCTGCCACAACCCCACGGGCGCGGATCTTTCCGAGGCGCAGTGGAAGAGCGTGATCAGCGAAGTCGCCGCGCGCGGCCTGATCCCGTTCCTGGACATCGCCTACCAGGGATTCGGCAGCGGCCTGGAAGCCGACAGCGCGGCCGTGCGCGGCTTCGTCGCCGCCGGCATCCCGCTGTTCGTCTCCAGTTCGTTCTCGAAGTCGCTGTCGCTGTACGGCGAGCGCGTGGGATCGCTTTCGGTGGTGACCGGAAGCGCCGAGGAATCCGATCGCGTCCTGTCCCACCTGAAGCGCCTGGTTCGGACCAACTATTCAAATCCCCCGACGCACGGCGGACGCATCGTCGCCACGGTACTCACGACGCCGGATCTGCGCTCGCTCTGGGAGCAGGAACTCGGCAGGATGCGCGAGCGCATCCGGGAAATGCGCCGGCAACTCGTGAAGAAGCTCGCCGAACGGGTTCCGCAGGCGGATTTCTCCTTCGTCGAGCGCCAGCGCGGGATGTTCTCTTACTCGGGACTCACGCGCGAGCAGGTCGTCCGGCTGCGCGAAGAGTTCGCCGTCTACATGATCGAGAGCGGTCGCATCTGCGTCGCCGCGCTCAACACCAGGAACATCGACTATTCCGCGGACTGCATCGGGCGAATCATCACCCGGGTCTAGTCACGTCGGCTGGCTGGCGCATCCAGGAGCCCGGTGATGGCCTCCAGCAGGAAATCGATCTCGGGTTCACCGATCGCGTAGGGCGGCATCCAGTAGACGGTGTTTCCCAGCGGGCGCAGGAGCACGCCGGCCTCGATCGCGCGCCGGTGGAACTCCGGGCCGAATCCGGGCGCCGCTTTGCGAACGTCGAATGCCCAGATCATCCCCGTGTTGCGAAAATGCGCGACGCGCGGATGCGACCGGATCCCAGAGGCGCGCTCGTTGCAATACGCTGCGGTGCGGTGGTTGCGCTCGAGAACATCCTCCTCCTGCAGAATATCCAGCACCGTCAGAGCGGCCCGGCATCCGAGCGGATTGCCGGTATACGAATGCGAATGCAGAAAACCGCGCGCCATGTCGTCGTCGTAGAAAGCCTCATAGACGTCGTCGCTCGCCAGGACCACCGAAAGCGGCAGGTAGCCTCCGGTGAGTCCCTTGGAAAGGCACAGGAAATCTGGCGCGATGTTCGCCTGCTCGCAAGCGAACATGGTGCCTGTCCGGCCGAACCCGACGGCGATTTCGTCGGCGATAAGATGAACCTCGAAGCGGTCGCAGAGCTCGCGGGCGATGCGCAGATACTCCGGATCGTACATGGCCATGCCACCGGCGCACTGCACCAGCGGCTCGACGATGAGCGCCGCGGTTTCCCGTGCGTGCCGTTCCAGATGCGCCTCCAGATCGCGGGCGCAGCGCCGCGCATGCTCCACGGGCGTTTCTCCGGGCTCGGCCCGTCTCCAGTCGGGCGAGGCGACTTGCGCGCTGCCGTGGAGCAGCGGCGCGTAGATGTTCCGGTAGAGGGGAATATCGGTCACCGCGAGCGCCCCGAGCGTCTCGCCGTGATAGCTGTTGGCGAGAGTGACGAAGTTGTCCTTCCCCGTCTTGCCGGCGTTCTTCCAGTAGTGAAAACTCATCTTGAGCGCGATCTCGACGGCCGCAGAACCGTCGGAGGCAAAAAAACAATGACCCAGCCTTCCCGGGGCAAGCCGCCCCAGCCGCTCGGCGAGCTCGACTGCCGGTTCGTGGGTGAACCCCGCCAGCATCACGTGCTCCAGCGACTCCAACTGCTCGCGAAGTGCCGCATTGATGCGAGGGTTTCCATGCCCGAGCAGGTTGACCCACCACGAGCTGATCGCGTCCAGGATGCGGTTGCCGTCGAAATCGTAGAGCCAGACACCTTCTGCCCGGCTGACAGGCACGAGCGGCAGGGTCTCGTGATGCTTCATCTGCGTGCACGGATGCCATACGGCGCGCAGGCTGCGCTCGCGCATCCTTGCGCCCGCGCTCATGCGCATCTTCGCGCCAGCGCTCATGCCCGCGCCTCTGCCAGGGGAGCCAGCGACAGGAATTGCGCAACCGGCAGCGGATCCGCCTCCCGCAGGTAGGGAACCACACCGAGGAGCGGCGACCTCAGGCGCGTTTCCAGCGCGTGGATGTTTGCCTCCAGTTCGGCAAATCCGGAAAAAGCGCAGTTCGCCACCCAACCGGCGCAACGCAGTCCGCTGGCGTCGATCTGCCGCCGCGTGAGCAATGCGTGATTCAGGCAGCCGAGTCGCATGCCTACCACCAGGATCAGCGGCAGACCGAGACGCGCCGCGAGATCGGCGGAGGTCTGGTGTTCGTTCAACGGGACGAGCAATCCGCCCACGCCCTCGACGATCACGACGTCGGCGCGTCGCGCCAGCTCGGAGTAGGCCGAGGCGATTCGCTCGAGGTCGATGCGGATCCCGGCGCGCTCCGCGGCGAGGTGCGGAGCGATGGCGGGCTCGAACGCGTAGGGATTTGCCAGGCCTGGATCGACGGGCACGGTGCTCGCCCGCCGCAGCGCCTCGACATCCGCCCAGCGCCCCCGCTCGCAACCCGCCGCGACCGGTTTCATTCCGGCCACCGTCCTGCCTGCGGCCGCGAAACCCTGCAGCAGGGCGCAGGCGATCAGCGTCTTTCCGACCCCGGTATCGGTGCCCGTCACGAAAAATCCCCGCGCCATGCGCCTGTCCCGGCTCAGGCGTGGACGGGCTCGGTCCTCGAGCACGTCGCCCGAAGCGCTTCGGCGAGACGCGCGACATCCTCCAGGCTGTGCGCCGCTGACAGCGAGATCCTCAGCCGCGCGGTTCCCTCGGGAACCGTGGGCGGACGAATCGCCGGCACCAGGATGCCGCGCTCACGCAGAGCAGTGCTTGCGGCAAGGCAGCGACCGTTGTCACCGAGAATCAGGGGTTGTATCGGAGATCCCGAATCCGCAAGACGCACATCGGTTCCGTGCAGCCGCGCCCGGAGCGCCGCGATCAATTGCGTCAGCCGCTCGCGACGCCAGTTCTCGTCGCGAATGATTTCCAGGCTGGCTTCGACTGCTGCCGCGAGAGGAGCGGGACTCGCTGTCGTGTACATATAGGTGCGCGCGCGCTGCAGCACCGATTCCACCACCTCGGCGACACCCGCAACGAACGCGCCCGCGACGCCGGCCGCCTTGCCCAGTGTCCCAACGTAGACAATGCGCCGGGAGTCCAGGCCGAAACTTGCCGGAGACCCGCGTCCGCCCGGTCCCATGACGCCAAAACCGTGCGCATCGTCGACCATGAGCAGCGCGTCGTGCCGCTCGCAAAGTTCGAGGATGCCGGGTAGCGGGGCGACGTCTCCATCCATGCTGAAGACGCCGTCGGTCACGACCAGTTTCAGGTTTGCCTTGGACCTCGACATTGCTTCACCAAGGAAATCGAGATCGACGTGCGGGTAGCGCACGATCTGCGCGCGCGAAAGGCGCACGCCGTCGATCAGCGACGCGTGATTGAGGCTGTCGGAAAATACGGCAGCATCGGCTCCGGCAAGCGCGGTGATCGCGCCGATGTTCGCCTGGTAGCCGGTAGAGAACAGCAACGCGCGCGGTGCGCCGACGAACTCTGCCAGCTTCTCTTCAAGACGTGCATGCAGGACGCTATGCCCGGTGAGCAGGTGCGATGCGCCCTCTCCCACACCGAATCTTTGGGATGCGTCCGCCAGCGCCTTGGCGATGCGCGGATCTCCCGCCAGCCCGAGATAGTCGTTGCTGCAGAAGGCCAGGTATTCGCGCCCCTCGATGAGGATGTGCGCCCCCTGCCCGCTTTCGCGCACCAGCCGCCGGCGCAGCAGACCCTTCCGGCCCAACTCGGCGAGCTGTTCTGCAAGGTGCTGAAAGATCAATGCGCGCTCGCGTTCTTGAGGTTCCGGCTCAGTCCCGGGTTTTGAGCCCGGCGAGCGCCTTGTCGCGCCACATCGGCCAGGCGCGAGCGTAGTCCTGCACGGGGACCGAGGCCTGCACTTCCGCCTTGTCGAGGTAGGCAATCTTTCCGCGTGGGCCCGCGATGAGCATGGCCTGAAGCTGCATCCGGGCGCTCAGCTCCAGATAGACGCTGCGACCGACGGCGCGCGAAAGGCTTTCTCCGACCGTCACGGAGCCATGCCCCCGCATCAGCGCCGCAGGGCATTTCCCCAGCGTCTTGGCGAGCGCCCGCCCCAGATATGGCGTCTTGATCAGCAGGTCCGTGCCTTTCTGGACTTTGCGAATCTCGAAGTTCGGCACGCCCAGGCCGACGAATGCCGCCATGTGGAACAGCGGCTGCATCCCGACCTTGGTGACGCTGAAGGGCACCACCGAGGGAGAGTGGTTGTGCACGACCGCATTCACTTCCGGTCGCGCCTTGAAGATCTCGCCGTGAATGAAGCGCTCGCGTACCGACTCACGTCCGCGCGCATCGACAGGATTGCTGTCGAGGTCGTATTCCAGGATGTCCTCCGCGACCACCCTTTCAGGCGCGATCGACCGCGCCAGGAAATAGCGGTTCGGATCGCGATCCGAGCGCACGCTCACGTGACCGTAGGCATCGATGACGCCGTGCTCGGCAAGAATGCGGTTGGCGGCCACCAGGTCTTCTATGAAGCTCATTGCTGCAGGTCCCCTTCTTCGTTTGAATGCGAGGCGCTTCAGTCCGCCTTGATGCCCGCCGCGGCAACGACGCGCGACCAACGCGCCAGCTCCCTGCCCACGAGTTCGCCGAAGCGCTCGGGAGTACCACCGGCTGCGTTCATACCCTGCTTCCCAAGGAGTTCGCGCACGTCGACGCGTCTGAGCAAAGCGTTCATCTCGGCGTTCAGTTTTGCGATGATCGCCGCCGGCGTCCCGGCGGGCGCAAACACCCCATACCAGGTCTCGACTTCCAGATCCGTCAGACCCAGTTCACGCAGGGTCGGCACGTCGGAAAACGCGGGCGAGCGCTCTCCGCTCATCACCGCGAGCATGCGCAGTCTTCCGCTCTGAACGTAGGGAGCGGCGGTCTGCAGCGAAACGATCATCGCCTGCACATGCCCGCCGACGAGATCTGCCAGCGCGCCGCCCGATCCCTTGTACGGTACGTGCACCAGATCGACCCTGGCGTCGAGTTTGAGCAGCTCCATGGCGAGATGCTGGGGACCACCGCTTCCCGGGGACGAATAGTAGTACTTGCCAGGCTGGCTGCGCGCGAGTTCCAGGAATTCGCGCATGCTCTTCGCCGGCAGGCCTGGCGTGACGATCACCGCCATGGAACTCGTGGCGAGCAGAATTACCGGCGTGAAGCTCTTCACCGGATCGAACGGCAGCCGGGGATTCAGCGCCGGGTTGGTGCCGAAAGACGTCGCGGTGCAGAGCAGCGTGTAACCGTCCGGGGCAGCCTTGGCTACGAATTCGGTGCCGATGTTGCCCGAAGCGCCGGCACGGTTGTCGCTGACGACTCCGACCTTCCAGCGCTCGGCGAGCAGCGGGCCGAGAATCCGCGAAAGGATGTCGGCACCCGTGCCTGGGGTGTACGGGATCACCACCTGAACGGTGTGGGTCGGCCAGGTCGTGGATTCCTGTGCCTTGGCTGAGCCACAGGCCAATGACAGACCCAGGAATACTCGTGCAATGCAGACGTACGAATTCTTCAGCATGGGGCTCATTGCGTTTTGTGCAAATCGGTCACCCTGGGTCAGGCGGGTCATTATGCCCAAGCGGGCGGCTTCTGTGTGCAGCGATCTCCGCGGTTGCGTTGACCCGCTCTCGTCGAGGAACTAGAATACGCGCCGTCCATACGGTCCGGCAGTCCTCGCCGGATACCTCGATTCCCCGATAGCTCAGCTGGTAGAGCGACGGACTGTTAATCCGCAGGTCCCAGGTTCGATCCCTGGTCGGGGAGCCACTACCGCCGTCACGCAAAGCGCACTTCAAGGGCCTCCTCCCGGGCCCGCGGCCCGCTCGGCGATCTGTCCGCGACG
>Ga0137463_1000525_pt1 | contig 12997 bp, 10 predicted proteins | sample EasRivERMGT800_2_FD_102333 | JGI IMG/M metagenome (GOLD analysis project Ga0137463, IMG submission 102333) | Soil microbial communities from meander-bound floodplain in the East River, Colorado, USA - East River MetaG ERMGT800_2 | ecosystem: Environmental > Terrestrial > Soil > Floodplain ...
ATCGCCTGGGCGGGGCTGACCGAGGAGGAAGCGAAGAAACAGGGCGTCAAGTTCGGGGTTGCCAAATTCCCCTGGGCAGCCTCGGGGCGCGCCATCGCCAACGGCCGCGACGAGGGTTTCACCAAGCTGATCTTTTCGGAGGATACGCACCGCGTGATCGGCGGGGGCATCGTCGGCGCCGGAGCGGGCGACCTGATCAGCGAGATCGCGCTTGCAATCGAGATGGGCGCGGACGCGGTGGACATCGGCAAGACCATCCATCCGCACCCGACGGTCAGCGAATCGATCGGCATGGCGGCGGAACTCTATGAAGGCGTGTGCACTGATCTTCCTCCGGCGAAGAAAAAATAGGTTGAGGAGTAAGGATTGAGGGAAAAAGCACGCTGGCAGTTTGCGCAATCCTAGATCCTAAATCCAGATCTCATGACCCAGGACGAACTCAAACGGGCGGTCGCTCGCGAGGCGGTCAAGTACGTCGTGGACGATGCCGTCGTCGGCGTCGGCACCGGTTCGACCGCCAATTTCTTCATCGACGAGCTGGCGAAGATGAAGAACCGCATACCCGGCGCCGTGGCGAGCTCGGATAAATCAGCCGAGCGCCTGAAGGGCCATGGAATTCGCGTTCTTGATCTCAACAACGTCGACGAGCTGCCAGTCTATATCGACGGTGCGGACGAGATTACCGAGCACCTCGCCATGATCAAAGGCGGGGGCGGTGCGCTCACGCGCGAGAAAATCGTCGCCGCAGCGGCAAAAAAGTTCGTCTGCATCGCCGACGAGACAAAGCTGGTGCCGGTGCTGGGGAAGTTTCCGCTACCGGTGGAAGTGATTCCGATGGCGCGAGCCTACGTCGCCCGCCAGATGGTGAAGCTCGGCGGACAGCCCAGTCTGCGCAATGGCTTCACCACCGACAATGGCAACATTGTCCTCGACGTGTGGGGCCTTTCTATCCTGAACCCGGTCGAGCTCGAGACGACAATCAACAACGTCGCCGGTGTCGTCACGAACGGCTTGTTTGCCCGACATGGGGCGGATGTGCTGCTGCTGGGGACGAAATCGGGGGTGAAGACGTTGACGCGCAAGTAGCGCGCGCTGAAGGAATTAGGAATGAGGATCGAGGATCTAGGGAAAAGCGGCGGTGCTTATCCTCGAACCTCGATCCTAGCTCTTGGGCGGCACGTACCCCGAGGCGACATCGGCTCCAGAACCGAAAAAATACTTCTCCATCTGCTCGGCAAGGTATTTTCGCGCTCGCGAGTCCGCAAGGTTCAGACGGTTTTCGTTTATGAGCATGGTCTGGTGCTTGATCCAGCCCTGCCAGGCTTCCCTGGAAACGTTTTCGTAGATCCGCTTGCCGAGCTCACCGGGGTAGGGCGGAACGTCCAATCCCTGCGCCTCGCATCCGAGTTTGATGCATTTCACCATTCTTGCCATCGCCACGACTCCATTTCAGCAGTGGTTCCAATTCTAGCGCGATCAGGGACGAGTAATACGAGACTAAGCGTCCCGAGCGCACGCCTAAAGCGGTTTGACCAGGATCTTGGAGCGTCGCTGGTAGTTGTACAGGGCTTTCCTGTCCTTCGGCAAGGCCTCGACTTTAGCGTCGACGAATCCGCGCTCGATGAACCAGTGAGTGGCGCGCGTGGTCAGTACGAAAAGCTTTTTCATCCTTTGGGCGCGCGCCCGGGTTTCAATGTGTCGCAGCAGGCGCTCGCCGTATCCTGCGTCGCGGTAGTCCGGGCGAACCGCGAGGCAGGCAAGCTCGCCCGCCCGGGGATTCGACAAGGGGTAGAGCGCGGCGCAGCCGACGATCACCGCGTCATGCTCGATCACGGAAAACCGGTCGATCTCGCGCTCGAGCAGCTCGCGGCCGCGGCGCACGAGCGTTCCATCTTCCTCGAGCGGCTCGATCATTTTTAGAATGCCGCCAGCGTCGTCGATTGCGGCCTGACGCATTCTCACGACTTTGTCCGCGGTTATCATGGTGCCCGAGCCGTCGTGCGTGAACAGCTCGATCAGAAGCGCGCCCGGCACCTTGCGGCTGATGAGGTGAACACGCTGCGTGCCGCTGCGCACCCCTTCGACAGCATGCGCGAGGTAGAGCCGCGTGTCGGCTGTAAGGCGGTTACCGTGGGAAAGAAGGTCGTTCGCTTCCTGCGCGGTCAACTCGGAAACAAGCGTGCCATCCTTGTCTTCGACCGGCGCGTCGGAGAAGAAAATAAGCTTCTCGGCGCGCAGCGCGGTCGCCGTGGCCACTGCTGCATCTTCCATTGCCAGATTGAAGACCTCGCCGGTGGGCGAATAGCCGACCGGCGACACGATCGCGATGTTTCCGGCATCCAGGCAGCCGGAAATCGCCTGTGCGTCGACCTTGCGGACCGAGCCTGTATACTGGAAGTCGACGCCATCGTGCACCCCCATAGGCTGCGCGGTGATGAAATTTCCCGATACGGTGTTGATCGCGGCACCGGCCATGGGCGAATTGGGCAGACCGAGCGAAAGCAGAGCGTCGATTTCAACGCGCAACAGACCAACCGCCTCCTTGACGCACTCCAGCGCGAGGGAATCGGTGATGCGCAGGCCGCGCGCGTAGCGCGACTGCGCCTTGCGGCGCTTTAGCTGCGCCTCGATCTGGGGCCGTGAGCCGTGCACGAGAATCACGCGAATTCCGGCGCTGTGCAGCAAGTTGATGTCGTGCGCGAGCTCGACAAACCTTCCCTCGACGAATATCTCGCCGCCGAAAGCAAGTACGAATGTTTTGCCGCGGAACGCGTGAAAATACGGCGCGACCGATCTAAACCAGCTGATGAATTGCGCATCGGGATGTGCAGCCATTTTTTCCATTCTTGTCGGTCGAAGCCCGATTTTATCCAGTAAAAGCGATTGCCGCATAGGTCGCGGAGCGCCTGAAGCAAATTCGACCGTCAACGTCCTCTACATCCGCAGCGGCCAGACCTTCGGCATAATGAAGCTTAGCAGTCGCCCCACAGCGTCTGCATCGCCGCGATTACCGCGAGCGGCGCAGTTTCGGTGCGCAGCACGCGCGGCCCGAAGCACACCGGAACAAATCCCGTTTCTTCCGCGCGCCGCCGCTCTGCGGGCGTAAGGCCGCCTTCCGGGCCGACCAGGAGCGTAACCGCCCGCGATGGGGCCAAATTTCCCAGGTCGCGCTCTGCCCCGGGTGCGAGCAGCAGCCGCAATGTGCCGTTCGCCGAACTCGCGAGAAATTCCTCGAGGCCAGAAAATGCATCGACTTCCGGAATGCGATTGCGACCGCATTGCTCGCAGGCGGCAATTACCACGTTGCGCCAGTGCGCCCGGCGCCGGTCGGCCCGGTCACTCGTCAGCCTGACGACGGAACGCTCGCTCGCGATCGGCACGATTTTCGCCACCCCGAGCTCGGTGGATTTCTGCAGAGCTATATCCATGCGGTCGCCGCTGGAAATGCACTGGGCGAGAGTGATCGCAAGCGGCGATTCACGCTCGATTGCCCGCTCCGATACGATGCGGGCATGCGCGGAAACGCGGGAAACGCGCGTGAGCGCCCCAGCGTATTCGCCGCCCTCTCCGTTGAAGAGCGTCACTTCGTCTCCGCTGCGCAGGCGCAAGACCAGGCAGTGCCGAGCAGCGCGCTCCGGCAATTCGATTTCGCCGCCGGGCGAGAGCTTCACCGGGGCGAAAAACCTGGGAGCAGCACGGATTGCGGGATTCTTCATGCCGGGATTCTAATCGCATTTTTTCTCCACATCTTTCCACGGCATGCTTTCAGGCGTCTGTCGCAGGGGCTGGGATCCAATTGGCCGGATTCACTCTCCGAGGGGCCGGGCTGGGCTAGGTCGAAAAGTTTCTCTGGAATGAGCGCTCGCCCCAATTCGAATGCGGGCCCTGATCGTGGCGCATGCTGATACAATGCGCGACGCTTTTCACATCCGCGCCTGCATGTCCCGATCAATCCGCAACCTTGCGATCATCGCCCACGTCGATCACGGAAAAACGACGCTGGTCGACAAGCTGCTGCATCAGGCCGGCACCTTTGCCGCGCACCAGCACATCGCCGAGCGCGTGATGGATTCCAATGAGCTCGAGCGCGAGCGCGGTATCACCATCCTCGCCAAGAATACCGCGGTCGATTACGAGGGCGTGCATATCAACATCGTCGATACGCCTGGCCATGCCGACTTCGGCGGCGAAGTCGAGCGGTCACTCTCCATGGTGGACGGTGTGCTGCTGCTGGTGGACGCAGTCGAAGGGCCGATGCCGCAGACGCGCTTCGTCACCCGCAAGGCACTGGCGCTCGGCTTGAAGCCTATCCTGGTGGTGAACAAGATCGACCGCCCGGGTGCGCGCGCCGACTGGGTGGTGAACGCGACCTTCGACATGATGGACAAGCTGGGGGCCTCCGAGGAGCAGCTCGATTTCCCGGTGGTGTATACGTCGGCGCTGCTGGGCACGGCGACGCTCGATCTGCGGCAGCCCGGCACCAACATGCGTGCCCTGTTCCAGACCATCCTCACGCGCGTTCCCGCGCCCCGGGGCGATCCGGATGGAACCCTGCAGCTGCAGATCAGCAACCTCGATTATTCCAGTTACGTCGGCCGCATCGGCATCGGCCGTATTGCCCGCGGGCGGCTCAAGCCCGCGCAGGAAGTGCTGGTCCTGAACGGGGAGCAAGCGCCGGTCAAGGCCAAGGTCAATCAAGTGATGGGCTTTCGCGGACTGGAGCGCATTCCCATGGAAGAGGCGGTCGCGGGCGATATCGTACTCGTCACCGGCGTGGACGAGGTCGGCATCGGCGTCACACTCGCCGACATCGAGCAGCCTGAGGCCCTGCCGCTCTTGAAGGTGGACGAACCCACGCTCACCGTGAACCTGCAGGTCAACACTTCGCCGCTAGCCGGGCGCGAAGGCAAGTTCGTGACCAGCCGCCAGCTGCGCGAGCGCCTGATGCGCGAGCTGCAGGCAAACGTGGCGCTGCGCGTCGAGGAAACGGTGGACGCCGATGTTTATCTGGTCTCGGGGCGGGGCGAGCTGCACCTCACCATCCTGCTCGAGAACATGCGGCGCGAGGGCTACGAGCTGGCGGTGTCGCGGCCGCGCGTGGTGATCAAGGAAATCGACGGGGTGAAGTGCGAGCCGTTCGAAATTCTCACCGTGGATGTCGAGGAGCACCACCAGGGCGTGGTGATGGAGGCGCTGGGCGCGCGCCGCGGCGATCTGATTGACATGATTCCGGACGGCCGCGGCCGGGTGCGGCTCGATTACCGCATCCCCGCTCGCGGGCTGATCGGTTTCCAGAATGAATTCCTCAACCTCACGCGCGGCAACGGCATCGGCAGCCATGTGTTCGACGAGTATGCGCCGATGAAGCCCGAGATCCTGTCGCGGCGCAACGGCGTGCTGATCTCGGGCGAACAGGGCGAGGCGGTCGCCTATGCCCTGTGGAAGCTGCAGGAACGCGGGCGCATGATGGTCAGCCCCGGCGACAAAGTGTACGAGGGCATGGTGATCGGCCTGCACAGTCGCGACAATGATCTGGTCGTTAATCCGATCCGCGAGAAGCATCTCACCAATATCCGCGCTGCCGGCAAGGACGAGGCGATCCTCCTCACTCCGCCGATCAAGCTGACGCTGGAACTCGCGGTGGAATTCATCGATGACGACGAGTTGATCGAAATCACCCCGCAGTCGATCCGCATCCGCAAGCGTTATCTCACCGATCACGAGCGCCGGCGCGCGGCGCGCACCGAACCGGGATTCAGCGACGAAGTCCGCGCTGTTCAGCCGGCAGGCTGAACCGAAGCATCGGGCATCGACGGCGCCTCGCGCACCCGGCGAAGGCGTGATCTCAGAATTGAAAGCCGCAGGCAGATCCTGTCTAACAGCCTGATTAGCCTAGATTAAGTGTTTTTTTCCGGCGGGCGCTGATATAATTGCCCGCTTTATGACCAGCGGCAGCCTGATGGGCGCGATGCTGGTGGAAAACGCCGCCTTCATTACAGCGGCAGGTGCATGAATTGCGCCATGGTGCCCGTGCTTGCCACCGGCGTCGTGTTTTGCGTGGACGGCGGCATGACGATCTAGGAAAGGAAGCCAACAATGAAGCTTTGTCGTTACGGCAGGAACGGATTCGAGAAACCGGGAGTGATCGACGCGCAAGGCCAGTTGCGCGACCTCTCCGGGGTGATCTCCAACATCGACCAGGAAACAATATCCCCGAAGGGGTTGGCGAAGCTGCGCAAGATCCGTCCCGAGTCCCTGCCGCTTGTGCGCGGAAACCCGCGCTTCGGCGTGCCCTATACCGGGATCTCGAAGTTCGTCGCGATCGGACTGAACTACATTGACCACGCGCACGAAGCCGGATTGCAGATTCCCGCGGAGCCGGTCATTTTTTCGAAGGCAACGACCAGCATCATGGGACCGAACGACGACATCCAGCAACCGCGCGGTTCGACCAAGCTCGACTATGAGGTCGAAATTGCGATTGTCATCGGCGCTACAACCCAGTACGTTTCCGAAGAGAACGCGCTCGATTACTTCGCCGGCTACACCATAGTGAATGACGTTTCTGAACGCGCCTTCCAGTTGCAGTCCTCTCAATGGGACAAGGGCAAGGGCTGCGACACTTTCGGGCCGATCGGACCCTGGCTGGTCACGACGGACGAAATTACCAATCCGCAGACACTCGACATCTGGCTGGACGTCAACGGCGAGCGCAGGCAGTCCTCAAATACGAAGAACATGATTTTCTCCTGCGCAAAGCTCGTTTCCTACGTCAGCAATTACATGACGTTGTTGCCCGGCGACATCATTACAACCGGTACGCCGGCGGGCGTCGCGCTGGGCATGAAGCCCACGCAGGCCTGGCTGAAGCCCGGCGATGTCGTCACGCTCGGCATCAAGGGCTTGGGCGAACAGCGGCAAAGAGTGCTGGCCTATTCGGGAAAGTAGAATAGGCAATTCGAAGCCGTGCAAGAGCCCGGCAACCGCCGGGTTTTTTGTTTCCGGGGCGCAGGAGCCCTGGGGTCCTGGCCGCTGTCGCCCCAGTTACGCGAAGAGGCCGGAACGGCATTTTTCACGGAACCCGAAAATTCGACCACGCGCGCAAGCGTGATGTTTGCATCAGGGAGCCGGGAAACTCGCTTGCTCTGCATGGGTCGAAGGAGTAGATTGATTTTGTTCACGCAGCTCCTCAAATGCATCCCGGGCCGCATCTCTCAGGCAGGAAGACGGAAGAAAAGCGGGGGCTTTGCCCCCACTTGCTTTTTCGTCGGAGGCAAGTATGCAGGTAATCGTATTGGGGGCCGGGGTCATCGGCACCTCGAGCGCGTGGTATCTCTCGCAGGCCGGCTACGACGTGCTGGTGGTGGACCGGCAGGCCGAGCCCGGGCTGGAAGCGAGCTTTGCCAACGGCGGCCAGATCTCGGTTAGCCACACCGAACCCTGGGCCAATCCAACTGCGCTGCTCAAGATTCTAAAATGGCTCGGGCGCGAGGATGCGCCCTTGCTGTTTCGGCCGCACGCCGACATTGACCAGTGGTTTTGGGGCCTGCGCTTCTTGTTCGAATGTCTTCCCGGTCGCAGCCGACGCAACATGGAAGCCGCGTTTGCGCTGGCCCTTTACAGCCGAGAGCAGTTGGATAAACTGCGCCGCGGCACCGGCATTCAGTATGAGTCCCAGGCACGAGGAATCCTGCACCTGTATGAGGAGCGGCACGAATTCAAACGCGCGCGTGCGCACGCCGAGTTCCTGAGGGCTCGCGGATTTGACGCCGGACTCAGAACGCCGGACGAGTGTGTCGCGATCGAGCCCGCGCTAGCTCACGCGAAACCGCGATTCGCTGGCGGCGTCTATGCGTCGTCCGACGAGTCCGGCGACGCGCGGCTCTTCACCAAGAATCTATCCGATCTGTGCGCGGCAAGAGGGGTCAAATTTCGCTTTAACGTGAGCGTCAAGCGGATCGAGACCGCGCGCGGCCGGATCGAGCGCATCGTGATCGATGACGAAAGCGGCATCGAAGAATCGCTTCGTGGCGACGCATACGTAGTGGCGCTCGCGAGCTACAGTCCGCTCCTGCTGCGTCCGATCGACGTGCGAGTGCCCGTGTATCCGGTCAAGGGATACTCAATCACGTTACCTCTTGGGGCGGAGGACGAGGCGCCACATATCAGCCTCACAGACCATGCGCGCAAGATCGTGCTTACGCGGCTGGGTCAGCGCCTGCGGGTCGCCGGCACCGCGGAACTGGATGGTTACAATACCGAAATCAACGATTTCCGCTGCAAGGCGCTGGTCAAGCGCACCTTTGAACTCTTTCCGCGCGCCGGACGGCCGGAGGAAGCGCAGTTCTGGACCGGGCTCCGGCCGGCCACGCCCGATAATCTCCCGCTCATAGGGCGCACGCGCTATCCCGACTTGTACCTAAACACCGGGCACGGGACGCTCGGCTGGACCCTGGCCTGCGGCTCGGGGCGGGCGCTTGCTGACATCGTCAGCGGCCGAATGCCGGAACCGGATTTTTGCTTTCTCGGAATGCAACCCAGGTCAAGAGAGGCAACCGCTCCGGTCGCCCCCACTGCCTGAACGCCGCCCGGCCTGAGAGGTGTGGAGGAGTTGTTCACGGTTGGCTCGTGCCGAATGGTGTCGGCTAGGCGCCGAAACCGGGCAATCCCGCGTCAAGATTGATGCTACTTGGCTCCCCCGGCCGCGCGCTTTTTCGAGGCCACAAGCCGGGGCTTGGGCACCGCGTCCACGGTGAGCTCGCGCACGAAGTTCGGCAACGCGAACAATCCCTGATGCGTGGCCCCGTTGTAATACTGCAGGTGGGTCAACCCGCGGGCGGCGATACGCGCGTCAATATCCGACGGGCTTATTGCTGCAACATCGGTCGAGTCGGAACACGCACACATCGACCACAAGCAGCCGTACAACGGAATGAACATCGTATATGGGCGGGCAATCTTGAAGAGCTTGGCCAAACGCCCGTAGAGCATTTTCACGCGGTCTGGACGCGACCAGGGCGAACCCATGTGAAGCGTGAGCACGCCTCCCAATGCGAGCGCGCGCTTGCAGTCGCGGAAGAAAGCCTCGTCGTAAAGGGCCGTCGCAGGACCGATCGGATCCGGCAGGTCGAGCGCGATGTGGTCGAACTTCTCTTTGGTCTCGGCCACGAATTTCAGTCCGTCCTCGATCAGCAGCATCAGCCTGGGGTTGTCAAACACGCCGCGATGAATCGTGGCGAAGTGCTGCTTGGCGATCTCGACCACTTTTTCATCGAGTTCGACCATCACGACCTGCTCGACCGACGGGTGCTTGAGCGCCTCTTCGGCAGCACCGCCGTCGCCCCCGCCAACCACGAGCACGCGCTTGGGCGAAGGGTGAGCGGCAAGTACCGTATGCATGAGCGTCTCGTGATAGACAAATTCCTCGCGCTCGGACGTCATGAAGCAGCCGTCCAGCCGGAAGAGCTTGCCGAACTGCGGGGTTTCGTGGACCTCCAGGTCCTGAAAGCGCGTCTTTGAGGTTTCGATCAGCCTGGAGGAGCGCACGAAAAACCCGTAGTCTTCGTTCAGCGATTCGTACATCAGGCGCTTGTCGCGCGGCACGTCGTGGCAGACATGCTCCTCGGGCAAATACAGGTCTATCAGGTCTTTTACGACCTTGCGCGCCTTCGCGGTGTTGTCCTGAGTGTAATTGCAGACGTAGACGTCGAGGGTGACGCTCTCGAGTTCGGGCCAGGTGTGTATGGCGAGATGCGATTCCGCCAGCACCACCGTGCCCGTGACTCCGCCACCGTCGAACTCGTGGAACAGGTCGCCGAGTATGGTTAATCCGGACCCGTTGATGGAGTCGTGGCAAAATTGACGCAGCGCGGCTGCGTCAGTCAGATACCGTGCGTCCCCCCGGCAACGGTACAGATTCGCGACAACATGTAATCCGTCCAATTTGCATAAATCCCCACGCCCGTTAAAAAACGAGATGTCGGCTTACGACGCTGACATCTCCCCCGTTGCCGCATCGATCAACCTGCGAGCGATGCTGATTCTAGCAGGAAGCTGCGGCAAATTTTCAATTTTGAACCACTTTGCATCCTCGATTTCCGCGCCATCGACGCGCACATCGCCGGAAACGTAGTCTGCAAAGAACGCGATCATGAGCGAATGCGGGAACGGCCAGGGCTGGCTGGCGAAATATTGCGCCTTGCGAATGCGGATCCCGACTTCCTCATAGACCTCGCGCTCCAGACACTGCTCAAGCGTCTCTCCCGGTTCCACAAAACCCGCCAAGGCGCTGTACACGCCCCTGGGAAACCGCGGCGAGCGCGCGAGCAGCAGCTCCCGTCCCCGCCGCACCAGCCCCATGACCGCCGGCGCGAGCCGCGGGTACACCACCAGCCCGCAGCCCGGACATTCGCGGCTGCGTTCGCTCATGCGAGCCGCTGTCGCCGCGCCGCACGCTCCGCAATACTGGTGCGTGCGGTCCCATTCGACAATTTGCAAGGCCTGGCCGGCCAGCGCGAACTGCGCCTCATCGATCACGCCGAACAGCGCCCGCAATCCCTGCCAAACCCAGCCTTGAGGCGCCGCAGCTTGCGCTATGGCTTCGGCCGAGAAGCAATGTTCTCCGCCGAGAACCCCAAGATATTGTGTTCGCTGCAGCATCATACCCAATTCCTTGGGGTTATTGCAACAGGGAATTGCGGGCGCGGCGGGCGCCGCAGCCACCAGGAGCTCGGCATCGCGGAACACGAACCAGAGCGAGCGCGGCGGCAGCTCGACCGGAGGCTGAATGGCCGCGACGTAGGCGGGAGGCCGCTGAAAAGGCACGATCATCGGGATTTCAATCCATCAAATCCCGCTCCGGTACGAAGCGATCGGCCCCTGGGACAAGGCGGATTGCGCCGCGAAACGGTCCCCGGGGGGCCTTCAGCGGCGCAGCCTCCGGATCAGGCTCGAAGTATCCCAGCGCCCACCGCCCATTTTCGAGACCTCATCGTAGAAACTCGCGACGAGCGTGGCAACGGGAAGCTGGGCCCCGTTGTCCCGCGCCGTCTCGGCGCAGATGCGCAGGTCCTTTCGCATCCAGTCTACGGCGAAGCCGAATTCGAACTTGTCGTCGACCATGGTTTTACCGCGGTTTTCCATCTGCCAGGACTGCGCCGCGCCCTTGGAGATTACGTCGAGCACGAGTTTCGCGTCCAGCCCAGCCTTCATGGCGAAATTCAGGCCTTCGGACAGCCCTTGGACGAGCCCCGCTATGCAAATCTGGTTCACCATTTTGGTGAGCTGGCCGGAGCCGGAGACGCCCATCAGCGTAACGGCCTTGGCAAAATGCGCTATCACCGGTTTCGCCCGCTCGAACGCGGCGGCGTCGCCGCCCACCATTACGGTAAGCGCACCGTTCTCGGCGCCCGCCTGCCCTCCCGAGACCGGCGCGTCCAGAAAGTCGAAGCCGCGCTTTTTCGCCTCGGCCGCGAGCTCGCGCGCCACTTTGGCCGAGGCAGTAGTGTGATCGACGAAGACCGAGCCCTTTGCCATCTTTTGAAAGGCTCCATTCGGCCCCAGCGTCACTTCGCGCAGGTCAGGGTCGTCGCCGACGCAGGAAAACACAATGCTTGCGTCCTCGGCTGCCCTTGCCGGCGTGTCGACCGCTCTTGCTTCGACGCCATGACCGCCATGCTTTGCGACCCAGGCCTGCGCCTTGGCGCGGCTGCGGTTGTATACGGTGACCTCGTGGCCGCCTTTGGTGACGAGATGACCGGCCATGGGAAAGCCCATCACGCCAAGACCGATGAATGCGAGTTTTTGCTTGCTCACTGCCTCTCCAATTCTGATTTACTCTCGCCAAGTAAGCGAGATTCGCCGATAATTATAAGCTCTCCGCCCTCCTTTCCGAGCGTCCCGACGATGACCCAGGACCTTACCAACGCGATTCGCGCATTGGCCATGGACGCCGTGCAGGCGGCAAACTCGGGTCATCCCGGCATGCCCATGGGAATGGCCGAGATCGCGCTGGCGCTATGGGGACGGCACCTGCGGCACAACCCGGCGAACCCGAAATGGGCCGATCGCGACCGCTTCGTGCTTTCGAACGGCCACGGTTCGATGCTGCTCTACGCGTTGCTGCATCTCACCGGCTACGATCTGCCGATGGATGAATTGCGGCGCTTCCGCCAGCTGCACTCGAAGACGCCCGGCCATCCGGAGTACGGGCTGGCTCCGGGCGTCGAGACAACGACCGGCCCTTTGGGCCAGGGCCTCGCCAATGCCGTCGGCATGGCGATTGCCGAGCGAATTCTCGCCGCCGAGTTCAACCGGCCGGGCTTCGACATCGTCGATCACCATACTTATGTGTTCGTCGGCGACGGCTGTCTCATGGAGGGGATTTCGCACGAGTCCTGCTCCCTCGCCGGAACGCTCGCTCTGGGGAAGCTGGTCGCGTTCTACGACGACAACGCGATCTCCATCGATGGCGAAGTGAAAGGCTGGTTCAGCGACGACACGCCGAAGCGCTTCGAGGCCTACGGCTGGCACGCGATCCCGAATATCGACGGCCATGATGTCGATGCGATTGATCGCGCCATCCGTACGGCCAAGGCCGTCACGGACAAGCCGAGCATTATCTGCTGCAAGACCGTGATTGGCAAAGGTGCGCCCAAACGCGCCGGCACTGCCAAGGCTCACGGTGAAGCGCTCGGCGCAGAGGAGGTGGCGGCGACGCGAGTCGCGATCGGCTGGAGCCATCCGCCGTTCGAGATCCCAAAGCGGGTCTACGAAGGCTGGGACGCGAAAAAGCGCGGCGCGGAACTCGAGCGCAGCTGGAATGAGAAGTTCGCCGGCTATGCCAAGGCCTATCCGGAGCTTGCCGCGGAATTCGGGCGCCGCGTGGCCGGAGAGCTCCCGGCGGGCTGGAGCGCTCACTGCACGGCTCTGCTCGACAAGATCAACGCCAAGGCCGAGGCCGTTGCCACCCGCAAGGCTTCGCAGAATGCGATCGAGG
>Ga0137463_1000526_pt1 | contig 12988 bp, 14 predicted proteins | sample EasRivERMGT800_2_FD_102333 | JGI IMG/M metagenome (GOLD analysis project Ga0137463, IMG submission 102333) | Soil microbial communities from meander-bound floodplain in the East River, Colorado, USA - East River MetaG ERMGT800_2 | ecosystem: Environmental > Terrestrial > Soil > Floodplain ...
TGGAGCGCGAGGCCCAACGCCGGCCACCTCGCGATCGCCGAACTGGAGCGGTGTGGAAAGCTGCATGCGCTGATCACTCAGAACATCGACGGGTTGCACCAGAAGGCGGGCAATTCGCCCCAGCGCGTCATCGAGGTGCACGGCACGGTGCACGTCGCGGTGTGCCTGTCCTGCGGCGGGAAGAGGCCGATGCAGGCGACGCTCGAGCGCGTGCGCGCAGGCGAAGCCGATCCGCCCTGCGAGCAGTGCGGCGGAATTCTGAAGAGCGACACCATCTCCTTCGGTCAGCCGCTCGTTCCTGAAGTGATCGACCGGGCGATGCGGGTGGCTGCCGAGTCGGATCTTTTCATCTCCGTCGGAACCAGCCTGCAGGTCTACCCGATCGCAGGTGCCGTGCCGGCGGCGAAGCGCGCCCGCGCGCGCGTCGTGATCCTGAACGCGCAGCCTACGCCTTTCGATCGCGTCGCCGACGCCGTGCTCCGCGAGCCGATCGGGGAGATCCTGCCGCGCATCGCCGGGATGCCGGCGCCAAGGCCCTGAGGTCGCGAGTGGGGTCGGTGGGCCGCGACGTGCCGCCCGCAACGCGTTAAACTTTGCGCTGTGAATCACTGAGAGATGACATGGCAACCCCCGACCCCAAGTCCGCCGAACTGAAGCTCGACCCGGAGAAGCTCTACCTCGAAGAGGTCTTTACCGACCGGCGTATCGGCTCCATCCGCCGCCTGACTCCGGTGAGTCGCGACGGCAAGGCGGACCCGGCGGGAGCCGTTCTCTACGTGGGCGATACGCAGGTGATGACGCCGGCCGGGGCGATCCCGATTGCGTTCGAGATCGGCGCGGCATCGCTGGGGGAAGCCGCGGAGAAATTCGGGTCGCTTGCTGCCGAATCGATCGAGCGCACGGTGCGCGAAATCCAGGAGTTGCGCCGCCAGGCGGCTTCCTCGATCGTGGTGCCGCAGTCCCCCGGCGGCAAGATACAGCTTCCCTGACCCGCGGGCACGAGAGCACCGTATGGAAGGAGGGTCTCCCGCCACTCGGGTCGAGCGCCAAGGCGTCCTCGACCGCCTTCTCCCGCTTGGGCATTGGCTCGACGCGGAGACAGCCCAGAGCCTCGATGCGGGGCAGGCAAGAACGCGGCTTCTCTGCACTCTGATCGCTTTGCTCGGTTTCTTCTTTATCGAGCGGATCGCCGAACTGCCTGCCGGCATCATCGGCGTTGCCATAGTGTTTCCCTTGTACGCGATCGGCTACTCGATCCGCGTCCGGCTGAGTCCCGCGCCGACGCACGCGCGCAGGGGGCTGGCGATCCTGATGGACAACCTCGTCGCCGGCTATGTAGCCTCCTTCGGCGGCATGCTCGCCGCATACGTCGGCTTCAATTTTCTGACGACCGTGGGATGGGGGCTGAGGTTCGGGCGCCACTACCTGTTCCTGGCGACTGCCGTGGCCATACTCGGCATGGCGTGGAATCTCGCTGCGAGCCCGTACTGGCAGGATCACGAGCTGTTCGGGGCGACTATCATCTTCGGGCTCATCGCCAGCACGATCAACGCATCGAATCTCCTGGGCAGAATCGCGTCTGCGAACCGGCGGCTTGCCGAAAAAATGGAGGAAGTCGCACAGCTCGCCGGACAGGATCAGCTGACGCAGCTTCCCAACAGGCTCTATTTTCAGGAGCGCCTGTCGCAGATCCTCGCCGCCGCAGCCCGAAGCGGGCGAAGGGTCGCGCTGCTTCTTTTCGACATCGACGGCTTCAAATCGGTGAACGATACGCTCGGCCACGAGGCAGGGGATCGCCTGCTCGAGGAAATCGCCCGGCGAGTCGGGCGCCGCATGCGCGAGGCCGACACCTTCGCCAGGCTGGGCGGGGACGAGTTCGTGGTCCTGATGGAAATCGCCCGCGACGATTCTGATGCCGTTTCGGTTGCCGAGGCGGTCCTGAGCGCCGTTGCCGAAATCGACATGTATGCCGCGCAGGGATTGCGGGTGAGCGCGAGCATCGGCATAGCCTGCAGCGATCCGGCCATGGCGCGGGAGCGTATCGCCGACCTGCTGCTGCTTGGGGCCGATCGCGCGATGTACGAGGCGAAGCGGGCGGGAAAAGCCTGCTACCGGTTTGCCGACGAGAGTGCTGGGACCAGTCTCTAAAGGGTGATCTTCGTGGTGACCAGAAACTGAACCTGGCGCGGTCGATTTCCATCGACGTTCGGGTCGCGATTCAGAGGAAACGCGAGATCGATGTGCAGCACGTTGCCGAAGGCCGAGCGGGCGCTGAGGATGCGCAGGCCGAAGCCGACGTCGTTCAGCCAGCCCGCGCTCACCGTGCTTTGCGTCGGTCCGCCCCAGGCGCGGCCCAGGTCATAGAACACCGCGCCGCCGACGCGGAACAGACGGAACGGATACCAGTCGGTATACACGCGCTCCTCGATGTTGAACAGCACCTTCCGGTCGCCGCTCTGATAGTTGCGCGCGTAGCCGCGCAAGCCGGTGTCGCCACCGAGCACCAGCTGGCTCGAAGCTGTCGGGTCCCTGAGTGCATCACCTGAGAGGGAGGAAAACAGCAGGGTGTCGTCCTTCGGATTGCCGTAGTAGCGAATCGAACCGCTCAACGTCTGGCGGTCGAGCGGGCCGTAGCCGGACTGTCCGCCGATCGATGCCGAAGCGAGTACGGTCTGGCTGCCCGGAAGCCTGATACCGTCGCTCGCGCTCGCCGAGTAGAGCCACAGACTCTGTGTGGAGCCAAGACCGACGAGCGAGCGTCCCAATTGCAGAGTCGAATGGAATCCCAAGGCGAAGTACTCGGCACGCTCGATCAAGTCCTTGTTCTTCACCTTTTCGAAATCGTCTTCGACGGCCTCGAACCGAAAAAACGGTGCGACCAGCGTCTGGTCCGGAGGTAATGTGTCGGGCGGCTTAAGAATCAACTCCTGGTAGGTGTCCTTGAGATAAGTCAGGCCGAGCGAGTAGCGTTGCGTCCAGCCGTTCACCAGGCCGGCCGACCAGCCGCCGGAGGCCTCCGCCCCGTCCTCCCAACGGCGATACTGGCTGTGGATGTCCCCGCCGCTGTAGATGTAGTTGATGCGATTGTCCGTCGACGTGCTCAGGCCGGCCGTCCAGCGCGTGTCCAGGGCGTAGAACGGACGCGTCACCGCAGCCGAGCGGCTCAAGCCATCGCTCCACTGAGTGAGCGAGTAATCGATGCTGGTCCAGCCATCGAAGGCATGCGGCTGTGAGATGCGGTACTCGGTCCCGGCACGTTCGGCATCCGATGAGCGGCTTACGCCGACGAAAACGCCGGTGCCGAGCGCGTTGTTTTCCTTAAACGTGACCCCTGTCTTGTTTGAGCCGCCCGCGCGGCTGGCGCTCGCGCCCGGCTCAAGTGTCCAGGTGTCGCGCGTCCTGACGTCGATGTCCACCACGCCGTTCTGGTAGGCGACCGGGTGGATGCTGACGTCGTAGAGGAAGCGGTTGGTACGCAGCAGGCGCTCCGTTTCCTCGATCACTCGCTTGGAGACGCGCTCGCCGCTCTTGAAGAGAAGTTGGCGCCGAATCACCGCCGGGCGGGTGCGGATATGCAAGGCATTCGCGAGACCATAGAGATAGCTGTTCTCTTTCTCATCGTTCAGGTCGAAAATGTTCTGGGCGTCGATGCGGATTTCGCCGATCACCGCGCCGATCAATTCCAGGCTGTCGAAGGAGAGGTCAGTGCCTGGCTGCAGGGGCCGAGGCTCGGGTTGCGACGGGCCCGGATCCACGGCGGAATCCTGCGCGAGCGCTGGTGGATTCGCCAAGGCGGTCGCGACGCAGCCGAAGACGAGCGCCCGGAAAAGTGCTGGAAAACGAATTGTCGTTGCTCGCGTGATGCTCGCAGTACACGACTATACCCAATCGTTTCCGCTATAGTCTTGCCATCTCATTACAAGTTCCTTCCGTATGCCCGATCCCCTCGTTCCCCCGGCGCGCATCGGTTTCATCGGCCTCGGCCTGATGGGTCTGCCGATGGCGCGTAATCTCGCCCGCGCCGGCTACCGCGTTGCCGCGCATGACATGAACGCCGAGGCGCTCGCGCGCGCCTGCGACGCCACCGGGGCCGAAGCGCCGGGATCGCTAAAGGCGACAGGCAAGGCATGCGACGCGGTGATCACGATGCTGCCCGACGGCAACGCGGTCAGGGCCGTCGTGTTCGGCGTGGAGAGCGGCGGAGACTCGCTGCTCGCCGGTCTGGCGCGCGGCACGCTTCTCATCGACATGAGTTCGTCCTCCCCGGTCGGAACGCGCGAACTCGGCGCGCAGCTCGCCGGGCACGGTGTGGCGATGCTCGATGCGCCGGTCTCCGGCGGGGTGAAAAAGGCCGTGGATGCGAGCCTGTCGATCATGGTCGGCGGCGAGGCCGAAACCATCGCGCGCTGCCGGCCGTTGCTCGAAGCAATGGGCATGCAGATTTTTCTCACCGGGCCGCTCGGATCCGGGCATGCGATGAAGGCGCTCAACAACTACGTTTCGGCGGCCGGACTCGCCGCTGCGGCAGAGGCGGTGCTCGCGGGACAGCGCTTCGGTCTCGACCCGGCGAACGTGGTGAACATTCTCAACGCATCGACCGGGATGAACAACTCGACACTCAACAAGTTCCACCAGTACATCCTGTCGCGCGAGTTCAACTCGGGCTTCTCGCTCGATCTCATGGTGAAGGACCTGAAGACCGCGCTCGAAGTGGCGCGCGCAGGCGGTTCGCCTGCGCCGTTCGGCGAAGCCTGCGTCCGGGCCTGGTGCGATGCGCAGACCGCGCTCGGGCCGGGGGTCGATCACACCGCGGTGGTCAGGTATTGGGAGAAGCTGGCGGGCTCCGAGCTCGGACGGAAAACCTGAACGATGACCGCGCCCGACACGTACGAAGTGTTCGCGATCAGGTACGCCACGCTCGAGCGCAGGGCGAGCGAAAATTTCATCGGCGGCGATCCGCACGAGGCCGCCAGCAATCTCGATTACTTCGTCTGGCTGGCACGTTCGAAGCAGCGCAGCTTCGTCATCGACACCGGTTTCGATCCCAGGGTTGCAAGGCGCCGTGGCCGAAGGATGATGGCGCTTCCGGCGAAGACATTGCTCCGCCTGGGTGTCGATCCGGGGAAGGTGAAGGACGTCGTCATCACGCACCTGCACTACGACCACGTCGGAAATTTTGCGCTCTTCCCGGCAGCGACCTTTCATCTGCAGGACGACGAGATGGCCTACGCGACCGGCCGGCACATGGCCGACGGCTTCTTCAGCCAGGCCTATGAGGTTGACGAGGTGGTCGCCATGGTGCGCGAGGTCTACCGGGGGCGCGTGCGCTTTCACGACGGCGATGCCGAACTCGCGTCGGGATTTTCCCTTCACAAGATTGGTGGGCATACGCGGGGCCTGCAGGTCGTGCGCGTGCACACGAAGGTCGGCTGGATCGTGCTCGCCTCGGACGCGGCGCACCTCTACGCCAACATGAACGAGGCACGGCCGTTTCCCATCGTCTTCGACGCCGGCCGCATGATCGAAGGCTGGCGTCGCCTTCGCGAGCTGGCCGATGCGCCTGAGCTTATCGTTCCGGGCCACGATCCGCTGGTGACGCGGCGTTATCCTGCGGCGAGCGCCGCGCTCAAGGGGATCGCGGTGCGCCTGGATCGGAAACCGAAGCGCTAGCCGGATACGGCGGTGCGGGGAGCAGACTGTCTGCTCAATAAACCCGGTTGAGCGGCGCGAGTCCCTGCACCAGCACGCGCTCGACGTTTTCCCAGGCCGAGCGGAACAGAATCGCGTAGGCCTGGCGGGTCACGCCGGCGATGTGGGGCGTGAGCAGCAGCCGGTGCGCCGGCTCGCCTTCGAGCGCCAGGAGCGGATTTGAACTCCCGGGCGGTTCGACCGAATAGACGTCGATCGCAGCGCCGCCCAGCCTGCCCGAGCGGAGCGCTTCCGCCAGCGCCGCCTCGTCGAGGATGCCGCCGCGCGCGGCGTTGATGAGGATGGCGCCTTCCTTCATCTTTGCGAGCTGCGCTGCGCCGATCATGCCTTGCGTGGCAGGAACGAGCGGCACATGGATCGTCACCACATCGGCGCGGGCGAGGAGCTCGTCGAGCGTGACTGGCTTCGCGCCGAGCTGCGAAGCATCGCGCGGCGAAGGATCGCAGTAGAGGATCTCGCAGTCGTACGCACGCAGCGCCTTTGCCACCGCGAGGCCTATCGTTCCCATGCCGATGATGCCGACGCTGAGCCCATGCAATCCGCTGAGGTTCGCCGCCATCATTGCCGCACGGAACTCCCTGTATCGCCCGGCGCGGACTTCCTCGCCGCTCCACGCAAGGCGCCGAAGGAGCATCGAGGCAGCAGCGACCACGTATTCGGCGACCGCTTCGTTGCTTCCACCGGGGACATTGGACACGGGAATACCAAGGTGTTTAATCCCGGGCTCGTCGAGCCTGTCCACACCGGCGCCCGTTACCTGGATGAGCTTGATCGCGCTCTTTTCAAAGAGCGACACGGGCAGTTTCGGTCCGACCGCGGGCATCACCAGCGCGCGTGCATCCCGAATCAACGGCGCGAGATCGGTGTTGCCCGGCGCGCGGTACGCGACCTGCAGCATCTTGGGTGGGATGACGCCGATCCGCAGGAAATCCGCCTCGGGTCTGAGGCAGACCACGTCGAAGGTCATTTAGGCGGCGGGCTCGCGCGTGCGGGCGGCGACGTTGCCTACCGGAAAGAAGCACAACAGCACCAGCGGTTCGCCCCCGGTATTGCGCGTCACGTGCATCTCGCCCGGCGGGATCACCAGGGTGTCGCCGGTCTTGAGCGGAAATTCTCCGCTGTCGGCTTCGGTGCGGCCTTCGCCGGAGAGCACGTGGATGCATTCCTCGAAGCCCTCGTGCCGGTGCCGGCCGCGCGGCTTGTCGGCGGAATTGGCAACGGGGATCTCCACCAGCCGCAGCGTGACGTTGTGCGTGCCGCGTTCGCCGGATGCGATCTCGAGAGACTTGCGCCCGGGGAGTCCCATCGATTTGGCGTCCGCCTGCCTGAAGATGCGCGCCATCTACTTCACCTTGCGCAGGTGGCGCAACTCCGCCGTCCCGCCCTGGACTTCGTCGAGCTGTTTGAAAATGTCCGTGGCCTCGCGCGCGATCGCCTCCGCCACGCCCTCGAGCATCATCCGCCCCTTGTCGACGGTTGCCTGTCCGGGACTGCCGTACCAGCCGGTCGGGGCGATGGTGCGGATATCGGTGAGCACCGGCTGGAACGCGCGGGTCCGGCGCAGCTTGTCCCACTTGCGACCGCGGTCGTGTTCGGAGGACTGGTCGATCCGGTCCAGGTGCACCAGGTCGGGACGGCAGGCGAGCACCGCATGCGCCTCGATCTCCCCGCCGTGCGTGAGCCCGCCCATGTCCTTGCCGTACATCTCCGCGGCGACGTAGCAGGCCTGCGCGGTGAGCACCGTCATGCCGTGGTCGCGGTGCAGGGATTCCGCGGCGATGGCAAGCGAGGGAATATTGCCCTCGTGCCAGTTGATGATTAGGAGGTAGCGCGCGCCGTGCCTCGCGGTGGACTCGCAGACTTCCTTGACTACGCGGATGTAGGTATCGGGCGTGAACGTGATCGTGCCCTCGAAGGGCATGTGCATCGGCGTCACGCCGAAAGGCACTGCCGGCAGCACCAGGCCGTCCATGCGCTTCGCGACTTCCTCGCCGATCGCGATGCTCGCAAAGATGTCGGTGCCCGCCGGGAGATGCGGGCCGTGCTGCTCGACGCTCCCGGCCGGAAAAATGACCAAGGGGTTTTTTTTCAGCTGGGCAGCGATCTCCGGCTGGGTCAGCTCGATGAATTGACGCGTGTGCATGTTCGGCTCCTCGCGCGGCTTACGCGGCCTTGGGCTGTTGGCGAACGCGCGCGCGCGCGGCGTCGATCACTTCCGCCAGTGCAACCGCCCGGCCGCCGCGCTCGATCGAGAGCAGCGCGGCATTCACCGCGGCCGCTGCCGCCAGGCCGTTCGCTGCGCTCAACTCGGGCCGGCTGCCGCTGGCGATGGCTTCGGCAAAACTCTCCAGCTCGTCGACGAACATGTTGGACTGCGGCAGCGTCAGCACTTCGCGCTTGCCGTAGCCGTCCTTGCCGCGCTGCAGGTAGAGCGCGGAGGACTCGTGCAGGCGATCGGGCGTGTCCCAGGCGCCGAAATCGACTTCGTAGTGCATCAGGCCTTTCTGGCCGAAGCAGCGGATCGAGTAGATGCCGGGCGAGGTCCAGCTCGAGCCGACGTAGCCGACCTTGCCGTCGGCGAATTTCACCAGCGTCAGCGACTGGTCGTCCACTTCGGCGCCGACCGGCGAGAGCTTCGAGGCCATCGACATCACCTCGGCGATCTCCCCGCCCAGGCAGGCGAGCGAGTCGAACTGGTGGATGGCAAGCTGCGACAGCGGCCCGCCCGGACATTGCGCCCGGTGCCAGCGCCAGTTCTGCGGCGTGAGCTCCAGGGCGCGCTCGTTGGAGAAGTTGGTCTCGATGCAGGCGAGGCGCCCCAGCTCGCCGCGCTCGATCGCCTGTTTCATCAGACGCGTGCCGGCGAGCAGCCGCGCAGAATGACCGACGACGATGTGGATGGCGTGCTGCTTTTCCAGCTCGCAGATGCGCACGCCGTCTTCCAGCGTGTGGGCGATCGGTTTCTCCGTATACACGTGCTTGCCGGCGCGCGCCGCCTGCTCGGCGACCGGAAAATGCTGCTCGTTCGGCACCGTGAGAATTACGCCGCGAATCTCCGGGTCGGCGAGCATCTGGCGCAGATCGGACGCGGCGGTGATGCCGAACTCGCGCGCGAATGCCTCGCGCTTTTCCGCGGTGCGCGTATACCCGGAAACGATCTGCAGCTTCGACGAGCGCTGCGCCGCCCGGACGAGCACCCGTGCCCAGCGACCAAGGCCGATGATGCCGAGTTTGACCGGGGCGGCGTTCATTCGATGGTCAGGTTGGCGGCTTTGACCGCTTTTCCCATGGCGTCGATCTCGCTGACCACCAGCTTTTCGAACTCTTCGGGGGTGCTGGTCTGAACCACGGCGCCCTGGTTGGCGATCAGTTCCCTGAATTCGGGGGTCGCGGCGAGCTTGAGCAGCGTATTGCGCAGCTTGTCGACGATCGGCTGCGGCGTTCCCCTGGGCACCATCAGCCCGGTCCAGCCGCTGTAGGTGTAGCCGGGGACCGTTTCCGAAATCGTCGGAACGCCCGGGAAGAGAGGCGAGGGCGCCGGAAGCGTGTGCGCCAGCATCTTCAGCCGGTTCTGCTTGAGGTAGGAGAACACGGCAGGCGCCGGCGTGATGGTCCACTGCGATTCGTTCGCCATGACCGAGGCGACCGAAGGCCCGCCGCCCTTGTACGGGACGTGCACCGATTGCACGCCCGTCATCTGCATGAACAGCACCCCGGCGAGATGGCTCTGCGATCCCGGTCCAGCGGAGGCCATGTTGGTCTGCGGCCCGTGCGTCTTCAGGTACTCGATCAGTTCGCGCGTCGAGCTAACCGGCACGTTCGGATTCACCACCAGCGCATTCGGCGTGATCGCGTACAGCGACACGAAGCCGAAGTCTTTCAGCGGATCGTAGGGAAGGCTCTTGCGCAAATTCGGGATGATGGACATGGCGGCGGTCGAGGCGCCGAGCACGGTGTAGCCGTCCGGGGCCGCGTTCTTCAGGCCCTCCATGCCGATCGCCCCGCCCGCGCCGGCGCGGTTCTCGACGATCATCTGCTCGCCCAGCGCTTCGCTCATCTTGATCGCTACGATCCGCCCGAGGATGTCAACCGAAGCCCCGGCGGCGTTGGGCATGATCATTCTGATGGGCTTGCGCGGGTAGTCCTGCGAAAAAGCGGTCAGGGGAACAGCCGCCGCGAGCGCGGCAGCGAGCAGCATCAGTCGAAGCATCGGTCTTTCCTCCGTCGAATCGCGTCTGATTTTTTCGGCCGATTGTACCACTCGGAGAAAGCCGCAGATTCTTCGCGGGCGCCTTGGCTCACAAAGGGTCGTAGCCCAGCGCCTTGCACTGTTGCGTGGCGTAGTCGACGCCGGCGGCGCGTTCAAGTCCGTCGCCGTTCACTGCGGCCACCTTATCGCCTCGCAGGTAGAAAACCATCGGATAGGGGTCGGGGTACGCGCCGCGCCGGTCTTTGTCGGTGACGAGCGCACACACCGCCCAGCCATAGCCGCGCTCGCGCAGGAATGCCTGCTCCTGGTACACAGGCCTGGGTTCGGTCTTGAATTCGATGCGGGCAAACTCGGGCTCCACCAGATTGGGCTGCAGGAAGGCGCGGACGATCTGCGCATAGTTCTCGGGTCGCGGACCGTAGTCGAGGGCCGCAATCTGATCGCGGGTCAGGGGCGCCGCGCACGCGGCGAGCGCGACCGCGACGAGCGTCACGGCCGCGCTACGGCGCAGCGCGTCAGCGCGTTGTGAACGGTGCTCCCAGCTCATTGCAGCCGGCGCGTGCATAGCGCGCACCGATGATGTTGTCCTGCTCCCCGCCGTTGACCGCGACGATCTTGCCTTCGCGGATGAAAAACACCATGGGATAGAACCCGTCATAGGCTCCCCGCGTGTTCTTGTCGTTGACCCACACGCACACGCCCCAGCCGAACTGCAGGTCTCGCAACGAGGTTTGCTGCTGGAAGAGCTGCTTGGGGCCGGCGCGGAATTCGACGATGGCGTTGACCGGGTCGGTGACCTTGACCTTCAGATAGTCACGGATCAGCTGTTCGTGGTTCTCCGGCCGCGGGCCGTAGTCACGAGCCTTCATCTCCTCCTGCGTGGGCGGCGTCTTGCATCCGCCCAGCAGAGCGGTGGCACCGATGCACGCGCACGCAAGCCACATCGCAAACCGTTTCATCGATTCCGCCTGGCCTACTTCGGTTGGGCAACGGTGCGCAGGTAGGGCTTGTGCGTCTTGAAGCCCTGGGGGTATTTCTTTTTTGCGTCCTCGTCGGACACCGAGGTGGGGATGATCACGTCCTGCCCAGGCTTCCAGTTGACCGGGGTGGCCACCGCGAACTTGGCCGAGAGTTGCAGCGAGTCCAGGAGTCGCAGGACCTCGTCGAAATTACGCCCCGCCGTCATCGGGTAGATGAGCATGGCCTTGATCTTCTTGTCCGGACCGACGATGAAAACGGAGCGCACCGTGGCGTTGTCGGCTGCAGTGCGCTTGCCGCCGCTGGCGTTGGGATGAATCATGTCATAGAGTTTCGCGACGTTGAGGTCCGCGTCGCCGATCATCGGATAATTGACCGCAGTACCCTGCGTTTCCTTGATGTCGCCGACCCAGCGGTTGTGGTCGCTCACCGGATCGACCGACAGCCCGATAATCCTGGTGTTGCGTTTGTCGAACTCCGGCTTGAGTTTTGCCATGTAGCCGAGCTCGGTCGTGCAGACGGGAGTGAAATCCTTGGGGTGAGAGAACAGGATCGCCCACTTGTCGCCGATCCACTCATGGAAATGGATCGTGCCTTCCGTGGTTTCCGCGGTGAAATCCGGGGCTTCGTCACCGATGCGTACTGGCATATGCAGCCTCCATGTCGACGGCGTGCCGGATGGTTCGAGATTCCGCGCGTGGGGCGCGACCGGCACCAGGTTGAGGGATACCGCCGGGGATTTCCGGGGTGGAAAGAATTATAGTCTCGGCGAGCGGTTTAAACTAATGACATTTGAGAATATCGAAAATGGGGGAGCAGATGAAGCTGAGCGCGATTTGCCTGGGTTTCGCCGTTTTGACAGCCGCCGCTGCCGGGCCCGCCGGGTCTGTGTAGAATTCCCTTCATTTCCAGGATCGGAGGCTGGCAGGTGGCGACCAACACCGAAACCGACAAGCCGGAACGCTCGCCGACGGTGATCCTGTTCGTCGAGACGCGCGGTTTCACCGGGATGTCGGACATGCTCGACCCGTCGGTGGTGCTCGGGCGCGTGGTCGAATTCGTCGGCCTGGTCGCCCAGGCGGTGGAGGAACACGAAGGCGCCGTGGTGAACGTCCTCAGCGACACGGTGATGGCGACCTTCACCGGTCAGGATGATGCGCCGCACGCGGTGGCGGCGGCGCAGGCGATCCAGGCGGGATTCGCCGGGCTCGCCGAAGCCTGGCATCGCGACTTCGGGATACGGGCAGCGGTCTCGATGGGCCTGCACTGCGGCGACGCCGTGGTCGGCTATGCTGAAAACAACCCCACCCCGGAACAGTTGTTCGTGTTCGGCGACTGCGTAAGCGTCGCCAACCGGCTGCTGCACCGGGCACGGGCAGGGGAGTTCGTCCTTTCGGAACCGCTCATCGAACTTGCCCGCGAGATGGGCGTGACGATAGAGGCCGAGGAGCTGCCGCCGCTGGAGCTCATCCGGCGTGACCCGATAAAGCTCTACGGCGTGCTCCTCGACGACCGCCTCGACTTTACCAACGCATAACCTAACCGCCGTGACGCCGTGCGCATCGTCGTAATCGGCGCCGGCGCGGCCGGCCTGCTTGCGGCGCTGCTGCTCAAGCGCCGCTTCCCGGCGTGGCGCGTCGGGGTATTCGAGCAGAATCGGGAGGGAGCGACCTACGGCTTCGGCGTGGTGTTTTCCGACGGCGCGCTGGCTTTTCTCGAGCGCGACGAACCGGAACTCTCTCGCCGCCTCCAGGCGGCGATGCGGCGCTGGCCGATGCAACGCATCGTTCACCGCGGCGAAGCGGTGGACGTCGACGGCAACGGGTTTTCGGCGATCGGTCGCCTGCCGCTTCTCGCGATCCTTCAGGAATTATGCCGTGCCGCTGGTGTGAGCATCGCCCACGGCCGCGCCGTCGCCTCGCTGGAGGACTTCGCCGGCGCAGAACTCGTGATCGGTGCCGACGGGTCCAACTCGCTGGTGAGGCGCGCGCTGGCCGCACAGTTCCTGCCCCGGATCGAATTCCTCACCAACCGTTTCGCGTGGTACGGCACCTCGCAGCCGTTCGATTGCCTCACGCTGACGTTTCGCCA
>Ga0137463_1000527_pt1 | contig 12972 bp, 10 predicted proteins | sample EasRivERMGT800_2_FD_102333 | JGI IMG/M metagenome (GOLD analysis project Ga0137463, IMG submission 102333) | Soil microbial communities from meander-bound floodplain in the East River, Colorado, USA - East River MetaG ERMGT800_2 | ecosystem: Environmental > Terrestrial > Soil > Floodplain ...
ATCGAGTTCGTCAAGAAGGGCGCGGAGATCTACACAAAGGCCTGACCCTTTCCGCTACACTCCGGGCGGCGGTTCTTTGGCCGCTCTTCTTTTTCTTGCGAGGGGAAAGTGGATTTCGCCCTGCTCGTGAAGGCACTCATCCTAGGTGTCGTCGAAGGTCTGACGGAATTCCTGCCGGTCTCCTCCACCGGCCATCTGATTCTTGCGGGCGACTTGCTCGATTTCAACGGAGACAAGGCCAAGGTCTTCGAGATCGTCATTCAAACCGGGGCGATGCTCGCCATCGTCTGGGAGTATCGTGTCAAGTTCTGGGGCGTTGCGGCGGGGCTGGCGACCGAACCGCGCGCGCGGCGCTTTGTCGGCAATCTTCTCGTCGCCTTCATCCCGGCGGCGGTCCTTGGTCTTGCGTTCGGCAAGCTGATCAAGGCCTACCTGTTCCACGCCGTTCCAGTCGCTCTCGCGTTCATCGTCGGCGGTTTCATCATCCTGTGGGTCGAGCGCTCGCTGCATCCGCGAGTACGCGTAGAACGGGTCGACGACATGACCTGGCGCGACGCGCTCAAGGTCGGCATCGCCCAGGCCTTCGCGTTGATTCCGGGCACTTCGCGCTCGGGAGCCACCATCATCGGCGGCATGCTTTTCGGCCTGTCGCGCAAGACCGCCACCGAGTTCTCGTTCTTCCTCGCTGTGCCCACGCTCATCGCAGCCGGTGCCTACGATTTCTGGAAAAACCGAGCCCTGTTTGATGCGGGCGACGTGGGGTTGTTCGCGACCGGCTCGATCATCGCTTTCATCTCAGCCTTTTTGTGCGTGCGCTGGCTCTTGCGTTACATTGCAACGCACGATTTCACACCGTTCGCCTGGTACCGGATCGCTTTCGGCGCGGTGGTACTCGTCACGGCCTACGCGGGGTGGGTGAGCTGGTCTGCGGGCTAGGTAGGATTGAACTCCTATGAACGTATTGCTGCGATTCTCATCTGTAATCGATGCCGCCAACGAGCGGATCGGCAAGGTCGCCGCGTGGTTCGGTTTGCTGGGCGTCATCGTTTGCACGGTGAATGCGATATTTCGCTACGCCTTCAACATGAGTTCGAACGCCTGGCTTGAGATCCAGTGGTATTTCAATGCCGCCATGTTCCTGCTGGTCGCCGCGTGGGCACTCAAGCGCAACGATCACGTGCGCATCGACGTCATAGCGGGAAAACTCTCGCATCGCGCGCAAGCGTGGATCGATATGTTTGGCGGGCTGTTCATGCTGCTCCCCGCGGTGGTGATCATCGGCTGGTACAGCTGGCCGTCGCTGGTGAATTCCTGGCAGATCGGCGAGCACTCTTCCGACCCCGGAGGCCTGATTCGCTGGCCGGTCAGACTTCTCATCCCCGTCGGTTTCACCTTGCTCGCACTCCAAGGAGTGTCCGAGATCATCAAGAGGATCGCCTTCCTGAAGGGACTCATGCCATACCCCGCGGAACGCAAAGGGGGAGCGGCCTGATGTCTCTGGACCTGATGGCGCCGCTGATGTTCGGCGGACTTGTGGTGTTTCTACTGCTCGGCTATCCGGTCGCATTCTCGCTCGCCGCCACGGGCCTGTTCTTCGGGCTGGTCGGGATGGAAATGGGCCTGTTGCACCCCTCGCTACTGCAGGCCCTGCCCGAGCGCGTGCTGGGCATCATGGCGAACTCGACCTTGCTGGCGATTCCGTTCTTCACGTTCATGGGACTCATCCTCGAGCGCAGCGGCATGGCCGAGGATCTGCTCGACACCATCGGGCAAGTATTCGGCGCGATTCGCGGCGGGATAGCCTACGCCGTAATCTTCGTGGGTGCCTTGCTCGCCGCTACCACGGGCGTGGTCGCGGCCTCGGTGCTCGCGATGGGGCTGATTTCCTTGCCGGTGATGATGCGCTACGGCTATTCCAAGCGTTTGGCGAGCGGTGTGATCGCGGCCTCGGGAACGCTGGCGCAGATCATCCCGCCGAGCCTGGTGCTGATCGTCTTAGCCGACCAGATGGGCGCATCGGTCGGAGATCTCTACGAAGGCGCGCTCGTACCCGGGTTGACGCTCACCGGTTTCTACACACTCTACGTGCTTGCCGTGTCGATTTTCGATCCGAAGGCGGCGCCCGCCTGCCCGCCCGAGGCGCGCACGCTGCGCGGCGGTGCGCTGATGGTCAAGGTCTTTACCTCTATGGTCCCGCCGCTGGTGCTGATCTTCCTTGTATTGGGGACGATCTTCATCGGCGTGGCCACGCCGACCGAGGGCGGGGCAATGGGGGCAAGCGGCGCCATCATCATGGCACTCATCAAGCGCCGGCTCGACTGGAAGCTCCTCCGGCAGGCGGTGGAGTACACCGCGAACATGACGAGCTTTGTCATCTTCATACTGATCGGCTCGACGGTGTTCAGTCTGGTGTTCCGCGGCGTGAACGGCGATCTTTGGGTAGAGCATCTGCTGATCGGGCTCCCGGGGGGCGCGCTCGGTTTCCTGATCGTCGTCAACTTGATGATTTTTTTTCTCGCCTTTTTTCTCGACTACTTCGAGATCGCCTTCATCATGGTGCCCTTGCTTGCCCCGGTGGCGCAGAAGCTCGGCATTGACCTCGTATGGTTCGGCGTCTTGCTCGCGGTGAACATGCAGACTTCCTTCCTGCATCCACCCTTCGGCTTTGCGCTGTTCTACCTGAGGAGCGTTGCCTCGAAGGAGATCAGGACTTCGGATATCTATTGGGGCGCGATTCCCTTCGTATGCATCCAGGTCCTGATGGTCGCGATCGTTATCACCTTCCCCGGTATCGTCACCAGCCACGTGTCCAAGGCAGCCGGCGCTATCAGCGGTACCGGCGCTGACGAGATTCGCCGCCAGCTCGAAGTCCCGGACAGCCCTGTCTCGCCGACGGACGAGTCCGACAAGGCATCGAAATCCGGCGACGGTAAGGACGATGCCAAGAGCGAAATCGAAAAGATGCTGAACCAGCACTAAGAAACAAAAGCCCCGCCGCAGCGGGGCTCTGTCCGGACTTTCTTGCCGGCTAGGTCTTCTTCGCGGCCGGGTTCGTGGGGTTGGTCAGCAGGAAGGTCGTCAGGTTCTGCTCAGCGACCCGGTGCCAGAGGAACTCGTCCTCGCGGAATTTTTTCCACGGCTCGTAGATTTTTTTCCACGACGGGTTCTTTTCCGCCTCTTCCTCGTACATTTCGAATGAGGCTTTGTGGGCGGCTTTCATGATCTCCGGCGAGAAGGCGTGCAGCTTGACGCCGTTCTTTACGAGGCGCTGCAGGGCCTGCGGGTTCTTGAAATCGTACTGGGCCATCATGTCGATATTGGCCTCGTAGCAGGCGGCCTCGACCGCGGCCTGGTATTCCTTGGGCAGTTTCTCCCACTCCTTGGTGTTGACGAAGAGTGAGTACATCGAATCCGCCTCCCACCAGCCCGGATAATAGTAGTGGGGTGCGATTTTGTAGAAGCCGAGCTTCTCGTCATCGTAGGGGCCGACCCATTCCGCCGCGTCGATCGTGCCGCGCTCGAGCGCAGGATAGATGTCGCCGCCCGCGATCTGCTGCGGCACCGCCCCCAGGCGGGCCATGGCTTCGCCGCCTAGGCCCGCAATGCGCATCTTGACCCCTTTCAAATCCTTTACGCTCCGCACTTCCTTGCGGAACCAGCCGCCCATCTGGCACCCGGTGTTGCCGGCCGGGAAGGAGATGATGTTGAAGTCACGGAAGAATGCGCGCACCAGCTCAAGACCGCCCCCGTAGTATATCCAGGCGTTTTGCTGCCGCTGGTTCATCCCGAACGGGAGTGTGGTGTCGAACGCAAACGTCTTGTTCTTGCCGACGAAGTAGTAGCTCGCGGTGTGGGTGCACTCGACCGTTCCCTGCTGCACGGCGTCGACCGTGCCGAACGCCGGCACGATTTCGCCCGCTCCGAAGACGCGGATCTGAAACTTGCCGCCGGTGATCGCGGCTACGCGCTTGGCGATGGTTTCTCCGCCCCCGTAGATCGTGTCCAGGCTCTTGGGAAAGCTCGAAGCACACCGCCAGCGCACCTCGGGCAGCGCGGGCGTCTGCGCTACCGCCTGGGCTGCGGCCGCGGCGGATATGACGCCGAAGCCGGCACGGGAAAGAAATTTCCTGCGATTCATAGTCCCTCCGTATGAAACTTGGGGTTGAGAAAAAGATGGATTCTCAGCTCTTGCAAGGAACGCGCCTACCCTTGTACCCAGGGCAGTCCCGCAAATCGCCAGCCTCCCACGGTGTTGCGATGACCTTGCGCGTCCTTGTCTCCCTCGAATCCTTCAAGGATGTTATAGGAATTCGAATATCCGGCTTGGGCGGCGGCTTGGGCAGCATGGTGCGAGCGCGCGCCCGAGCGGCACAGAAACATAACCGGTGCTTCGCTATGTGTGACCTCGGCTTGCAGTTGCCCGAGGAAAGCGGGATTTCGCTGGCCGCCCGGGTAGGTGTTCCATTCAATCAAGATCGATTCGGGAACGTGTCCGACGTAGTCCCATTCCGCCTGGGTACGGACATCGACCAGTTTAGAGGCGGGAAGCTGTTGCATCAGCGCGCAGGCCTCCTTGGGAAGTAGGGCTCCTGCGTAAGGTAGATTCATCGTCTGACCGCGCTGTTTGGCTCTGGTGAGGATGTCCTTGGTGGATTCGTTTGACATGATCAAGTGGCGCCGGGGCAAGGTAGCTAGTTTAGCTTGCAGGAAACGGATCCGGAGTTGATTCGCACCGACGCGGTGCGCATAATGGCGAGTTTGCGCCGGTATGGTGCGTAAGGTACCAAGACCGCTCGAGCTTCTCGCCTATGGCACAATGGCCTGCCTTTTTGGGCGTCAGATGGCATGGAATCTGCAGAGATCCCAGCGATCTAGCGCCTTTTCACCTTCCTAACCACCAACAATCCGCAACTTGAGGAGATTCAGCAATGGCATTGTCCGCCAATGACGTGATGAAAATGATCAAGGAGAATGAGGTCAAGTTTGTTGAGCTGCGCTTCACCGATACCCGCGGCAAGGAGCAGCACGTTTCCGTGCCGGCCAAGGCGTTCGACATGGACAAATTTGAAAGCGGGCACTTCTTCGACGGCTCGTCGATCGCTGGCTGGAAGGGAATCGAAGCCTCAGACATGCTTTTGATGCCGGATCCCGATTCCGCGCGCATGGACCCGTTCACAGACGAACCGGTGCTCAACCTGAGCTGCGACGCAGTGGAACCCTCGGACGGGAAGGGGTACGACCGGGATCCGCGCACAATCGCCAAGCGTGCGGAAGCCTATTTGAAGTCGTCAGGCCTTGGGGACACGGCGTATTTCGGTCCCGAGCCCGAATTCTTCATTTTCGACTCAGTGACCTGGAATGTGGATATGTCGGGCTGCTTCGTGAAGATCAAATCCGAGGAAGCTCCATGGTCCTCGGGCGAGGAATACGAAGGCGGCAACATGGGTCACCGCGCCCCGGTGAAGGGCGGTTATTTCCCGGTGCCACCGGCCGACACACTGCAGGACATCCGCAATGCCATTTGCCTCGCGCTGGAACAGCAGGGCGTCGAAGTGGAAGTGCACCACCACGAGGTCGCAGCCGCAGGACAGTGCGAAATCGGCACCAAGTTCAACAGCCTGGTGAAGCGCGCCGACTGGATGCAGATCCTGAAGTACACCATCTGGAACGTTGCCCACTCGTACGGCAAGACGGCGACTTTCATGCCCAAGCCTATCGTCGGTGACAACGGTTCGGGTATGCACGTGCACCAGTCGGTGTGGAAGGGCGGCCAGAACCTCTTCACCGGCAACGGTTACGCCGGGCTCTCGGATTTCGCGTTGTACTACATCGGCGGCATCATCAAGCATGCGCGTGCGCTGAACGCCATCACGAATCCGGGCACCAACTCGTACAAGCGCCTGGTGCCGGGCTTCGAAGCGCCGATCAACCTGGCCTATTCGTCGCGCAACCGGTCCGCATCCTGCCGGATTCCTCTCGTGACCAATCCCAAGGCGCGCAGGGTAGAAGTGCGCTTCCCGGACCCGACGGCGAATTCGTACTTGGCGTTTGCTGCGATGCTCATGGCGGGGCTGGACGGCGTGCAGAACAAGATCCACCCTGGCGACCCGATCGACAAAAATCTGTACGATCTGCCGCCCGCGCAGGCGAAGAAGGTGCAAAACGTATGCTCCTCGCTCGACATGGCGATCGATCACCTGAACAAGGATCGGGATTTTCTGACCAAGGGTGGCGTGTTCTCGGACGACATGCTCGATGCCTATTGCGCCCTGAAGATGGAAGAGGTCACGCGCTTCCGCATGACCACCCATCCGGTCGAGTTCGACATGTACTACAGTTCGTAAGGTCGCGAACGGCCCGGTTGCTTCGGGCCGATTGGGTACGACACAGAGCGGAGGGACGGAACACCTGATTGGGTGTTCCGTCCTTTTTCCATTTGAAATCAGTGTTGTTTTGGCCTACACTTAAAGTTCCCACGCGGGTTCGGGTAGGCTATGGCACAGAGCAAGACGTTGCTGGGTTGGGTTTTCCTCGCGATCGCGGTGCCCTACGGGCATGCGCAGGGCGAGGTCTACAAATGCCCAGACGCGAGCGGCCGGCCGACTTATACGAACGTCAAACGCGACACCGTAGGCAAGAGCTGCACTCTGGTGAGCAAGGAAGTGCAGGTAGTTCCCGCCCAGGTCCCGACCCGCGACAAATCATCGGCGGTAGTGGACCGGAACCAGAACCGCCGCAAAATTCTCGAATCCGAGCTCCAAAACGAGCAGCAGCTGCTTTCCGACGCACAGCAAAAGCTCACCGAGCAGGAGGGCATCCGCCAAGGCGACGAGCGCAACTATGCTCGCGTGCAGGAGCGCCTGAAGCCGTACCAGGAAGCCATCGACCTGCACACCAAGAACATCGAGCAGCTTCGAGGCGAGCTCGGCCGGCTCAGGTAGCGGGCAGAAGCTCACCCTTACTCCGCGATCTCGCACCCCCGCTGGGGCGTACGCGTGCGCCGTCACCGGGCGGTACGCGATTCCGGCTCGGCTGCGGGGTCTAGCGCATGGATCTTGCGAACCTACCCGGTTTGGAGTGGCTTGCGACCGCTGTCGTGCTGCTGGACCGTACGCTGCGCGTGAAATATCTCAACCCGGCGGCGGAAGCGCTCTTTGCAACCAGCCGCAAGACGGTGCTCGATCAGGCTTTTCCGGCGCTTTTCGTCGACTCGAGCACCTTGGCGGGCCTGTTGCATCAGGCGATCCGGGAAGAGCGCGGGTTTGCCGACCAGGACCTGATCCTCGTCCCGTCGGGTCAGGAACCCCTTCACCTCGATTGCATCGCTACGCCGGTCGAGCTCGAGCAGGCGGCCCTTCTGCTCGAGATGCGCCCGATCGACCAGAGGCTGCGCATCGAGCGCGAAGAGCAGCGTAGGACTCAGCATCGGGCAAACCGGGAATTGATCCGCAACCTCGCCCACGAGATCAAGAACCCGCTCGGCGGGCTGCGGGGGTCTGCGCAACTTCTCGAGCGTGAGCTGGACCGGCCGAGCCTGCGCGAATACACCCGGGTCATCATCAAGGAGGCCGACCGCCTGCAGGCCCTGATGGACAGGCTGCTGACCCCGCATCGCCCCCCGATTCATGTTCCCATGAACATCCACGAGGTGTGCGAGCGGGTGCGCACATTGATACTCGCCGAATTCCCCCAAGGGGTGCGTGTCGAACGGGACTATGACGTCGGCCTGCCCGAATTTCGCGGGGATCCGGAACAGTTGATTCAGGCTGTCCTCAATATTGCGCGCAATGCCGCACAGGCCATTTTGGGGGCGCGCGCCCGCTCGGCACTTGGTTCCCAGGGCCGGGGCCAGATTGTCTTGCGGACCCGGGTCGCCCGGCGGGTGACTCTGGCTCGTCGCTTCCACAAGCTGGCATTAGAATTGCAAGTGGTGGATGACGGGCCGGGAATACCGGCGGAAATCCGCGACCAGATCTTCTATCCGCTGGTCTCGGGCCGTGAGGGCGGAACCGGGCTTGGCCTGACGCTTGCGCAAACCTTTGTCCAGCAGCATCAGGGTGTGGTGGAGTGCGACAGCCAGCCGGGAAGGACCAGTTTCCGCATCGTGTTACCGCTGCGCTGAAAGAGCATGATGAAACCTGTCTGGGTCATCGACGACGATCGCTCCATCCGCTGGGTGTTCGAAAAAGCACTCGCTCGCGAAGGCATTCCATTCAAGACCTTCGCTCAGGCCACTGAAGCGATGGATGCGCTAGAGGCGTCCGGCGCGCCCCAAGTTCTGGTATCGGATATCCGCATGCCCGGCACGTCGGGCCTGGAGCTTCTGCAGAACATCAAGCAGCGCTTCCCCGATCTGCCGGTCATCATCATGACCGCGTACTCGGACCTCGAGTCGGCGGTAGCGGCATTTCAAGGTGGCGCGTTCGAGTACCTGCCCAAGCCGTTCGACGTCGACCAGGCGGTGGACCTGATTCGCCGCGCACTGGGCGAGAGCACGCGCGAAGGCGAGGCCGAAGAATTGTCGGCGGTCACCCAGGATATCCTCGGCAAGGCGCAGTCGATGCAGGAGGTCTTTCGCGCGGTTGGCCGTTTGTCGCAGTCGAGCGCCACGGTCCTGATCACCGGTGAATCGGGGACCGGCAAGGAGCTGGTGGCGCGCGCCCTGCATCGTCACAGCCCTCGGGCGGACAAGCCCTTCGTCGCGATCAACACGGCGGCGATGCCAAAAGACCTCCTCGAATCGGAGCTTTTCGGGCACGAGCGCGGAGCTTTCACCGGAGCACAGTCCCTGCGGCGAGGACGCTTCGAGCAAGCCGAAGGCGGGACCCTTTTCCTGGATGAGATCGGAGATATGCCGGCCGAGCTCCAGACGCGGCTGCTGCGCGTCCTCTCGGACGGGACCTTTTACCGGGTGGGCGGGCATCAGTCGATTCGCGCAAACGTCCGAGTCATCGCCGCAACCAATCAAGACCTGGAGACGCGCGTACGGGAGGGACTGTTTCGCGAGGATCTTTACCACAGGCTGAATGTGATCCGGTTGCGCTTGCCGTCTCTGCGCGAGCGGCGCGATGACATCCCGCTCCTGGCGCGGCATTTCCTCGCGAAATCCGCTCGCGAACTCGGCGTCGAGGGCAAGCGATTGTCGGATTCGGCGATGACGTACCTTGCTGCCCGGGACTTGGCTGGCAACGTTCGCCAGTTGGAGAACATCTGCCATTGGCTGACCGTCATGTCTCCCACTCAAGTCATCGAGATCGGTGATTTTCCCCCGGAACTTCGCGAAGATGTCGAGACGAGTTCTGGAGACTGGCTTGCTGCGCTCGCGCGCGAAGCGGACCGCAGGCTGGCGGGCGGCGAGAAAGACATTATGGAAAATCTGTCGAAGAGCTTCGAAAAGACCTTGATCGCGAAGGCCCTCGCACACACCGGCGGTCGGCGCATCGAGGCGGCTGGCCTGCTCGGAATCGGCCGCAATACCATCACCCGAAAGATTGGAGAGCTGGGTATCGCCGATGCAAGTCCGCCCGAGGCGGAATAGGCGAGCGTAAAGGCGCGCTCTATTTCGCACGTTTCTTCAGGGAAAGACGTCCGCGTTTGTTGCCGGGCCTGATTTTTCGGGCACCCGACGCGAACAATATTCATTGTATAGTGTGCCCTGTTAGGGAGAAGAAAAAGCATGAACCTTCCTGCCGGTATCCAGCCCCGGGCGCCGACAGTTCCCGGAAGCGGATCGGTCTTGACGCCGGCCGTCTTGAGCTTTGTCGCCAAGCTACATCGCGCTTTCGAAGGGCGCCGCCAGGAACTCCTGGCCCGCCGTGCCGAGCGACAGAGAGATTTTGACGCGGGAAACCTGCCGGATTTTCTCCCCGAGACCTCGCAGATCCGCGCCGGAGCCTGGACCATCGCGCCGCAGCCGAAGGACATGCTCGATCGGCGGGTAGAGATCACCGGCCCGACCGATCGCAAGATGGTGATCAACGCGCTCAATTCGGGCGCGTCCACTTTCATGGCCGACTTCGAGGACGCTAACTGCCCGACGTGGGCCAATATGATCGAAGGGCAGGTGAATTTGCACGACGCGGTGCGAAGAAGCATCGGCTTCGATCAGGAGGGAAAGACATACCGCTTGAAAGAGAAGACCGCAGTTCTCATCCCGCGCCCGCGCGGCTGGCATCTCGACGAGAAGCACGTTCTCGTGGACGGGAAGCCGGTCTCGGGAGCCATCTTCGATTTTGCCCTCTATTTTTTTCACAACGCAAGAGAGCTGCTCCAGCGCGGCACCGGTCCGTACTTCTACCTGCCAAAGATGGAATCACACCTCGAGGCGCGGCTCTGGAACGATATCTTCGAGCTCGCCCAGAACGAGCTGAACGTGCCGCGCGGTTCGATCAAGGCCACCGCGCTCATCGAAACGGTGCTTGCCGCTTTCGAGATGGACGAGATTCTGTGGGAGTTGCGCGAGCACTCGGCGGGGCTGAACATCGGCCGGTGGGACTACATATTTTCCTGTATCAAGAAGTTCCGTTCGAACCGGAGTTTCTGCCTGGCAGACCGCGCGCAAGTGACGATGACCGCACCCTTCATGCGCGCCTATGCGCTCCTGCTGGTGAAGACCTGCCACCGCCGCGGCGCACCCGCAATGGGAGGAATGGCGGCGCAGATTCCCATCAAGAACGACCCGAAGGCGAACGAAGCCGCGCTTGCGAAGGTACGCGAGGACAAGCTGCGCGAAGTCAACGACGGCTGCGACGGGACCTGGGTTGCGCATCCGGGTCTGGTGCCGATCGCGAAAGAGGTATTCGACGAGCACATGCCGGGGCCGAACCAGTACGGCAGACAGCGTCCGGACGTATCCGTGAGCCCAAAGGACCTGCTCGACTTCCGGCCCGAGGGACCGATCACCGAAGCGGGACTCCGGAACAACATCTCGGTCGGGATCCAGTACTTGGGAGCCTGGCTTGCCGGGAACGGCTGTGTTCCGGTTTTCAACCTGATGGAGGACGCGGCGACCGCGGAAATCTCACGCTCGCAGATATGGCAGTGGATGCGTTCCCCCAAGGGGAAGCTCGCGGACGGACGCAAGGTTACGAAGGAATTGTTCAGAGACCTGCTCGCCGAAGAACTTCCCAAGGTGAGGACCTACCTCGGCGATGCCGCGTGGAAAACGGGCAAGTACGAGGACGGGGCTAAGCTCTTCGAGAAGATTACGACCGACGACCGCTACGTCGAATTCCTCACGTTGCCTGCGTACGATTTCGTGGATTGAAGGTCACCCGCGGGATTCTATTGTCGCTCGATGGTGGCGATGATTCGCTCAGGCGTCAACGGCAAGTCGCGTACGCGAACGCCCAGCGCGTTCTCCACCGCGTTCGCGATCGCCGCCGCGGTGGGGCCTTGGGCCGCCTCGCCTGCGCCCACGGAGGGAAGATCCGGGCGGTCGAGCAACTCGATTTCGACCGAAGGGACCTCGCTGAACTTCAGGACGGGGTAGTCCTCCCAATCTAGGCTCGCGATGCCGCGCTCACCGAGCCTCACCTGTTCCTTCAGGGTCCAGCTGACAGACCGAATCGCGCCGCCCTCTATCTGGTTCCTCACGCCGTCGGGATTGATCACCAGCCCGACGTCGACCGCGACGTTCAAGCGATGCACCCTCACATCGTGGCCGACTTCCACGTCGGCGACCACTGCGCAGTACGCTCCAAGATTCTTGTATTTTGCGAATCCGATTCCGTGCCCCCGTCCCTCGCGCGGCGTCCACCCGCTCCAGTTCGCCTGCGCGGCTACCGCCTCGAGCACGGCCCGGGCGCGCAGGTCGCTGAGATGCCGCAGGCGAAAAACGATGGGATCGGCGCCGGCGGCCTGAGCGAGCTCGTTCATGAAGGACTCGATCGCGAATACGTTGGCGTAGGCTCCGAGCGAGCGTAGCGCCGAAGTGCGCACCGGCATATCGCGCACGTAGTGATTGATCACACGCTGATTCGGAAAATCGTACAGCGGGATCGCGTTGCGGTCCGCGGCCCCGGCGGGAAGCGGCATGTTGATCGCGGGGGGTCGCGCGTGGGGTTTGGCCAGATGCCAGGAAGCGAGAAGCGCCGGCTGGTCCGAGCGACCGGGCCTGCTGCTGTGCCCGTTGCTCCACAGATCGTGCTGCCAGGCGACGATGTTCCCCTCTGCGTCGAGCGAGGCGCGCAGCTCAAGAGCCATCGCGGGACCGCACGGTGCCCAACCGAACTCGTCGTCGCGCATCCACTGGACGCGCACCGGGCGCGAGCCGGCAGCACGCGCCAGCAATGCTGCGTCGAGAGCAACGTCGTCGGCTCCGTTATGGCCGTAGCAGCCCGCGCCTTCGGCGTGCCGCACGACGACCGCTTCCTCGGGCATGGCGAGAGCCATGGCCAGATCGTGGCGCAGGTTGAAAATCCCCTGGCTGTGACTCCAGACAATCAGCCTGTCGCCCTCGAACTGGGCGAGTGCACAGGACGGGCCGATCGAGGCATGCGAAATGTAGGGTTTGGAGTATGACGCGGTCAGGGTCCGCGCCTCACGGGATTTGACCTCGCCGTCGGATTTGTCGCTGATGACGCGATGATCTGTCGCATTCTCCTTTAGCCACGCGTGGATGTCCCGTGGCAAGGGCGCCGCCTCTTTCCACGATGCAGCGCCTCGCAGCGCGCGTTGCGCGGCGATTGCAGTATCTTCGCGCTCGGCGAGGACTCCCAGGAAGCCGCCGTCGCGCACAATCGCGACGACCCCGGGAATCGATTTCGCCTTGGCGTCGTCGAGTGAGTCGAGTCCTGCGAAGCCGTGGGGCGGGCGGATCACGCGGCCATGGAGCATTCGGGGCAAGACCATGTCCTGGATGAAGCGAGGCCGGCCCGCGATCTTGTCGGGAAGGTCGCGCCGCGGGCTGGACGTTCCGACCACGCGGTGCCCGCCGGGAGATTCGGAGAGTGACACATGCTCATCGACATC
>Ga0137463_1000528_pt1 | contig 12960 bp, 11 predicted proteins | sample EasRivERMGT800_2_FD_102333 | JGI IMG/M metagenome (GOLD analysis project Ga0137463, IMG submission 102333) | Soil microbial communities from meander-bound floodplain in the East River, Colorado, USA - East River MetaG ERMGT800_2 | ecosystem: Environmental > Terrestrial > Soil > Floodplain ...
GGATGGGCTTTGAGTCAAACAAGCGCTCGATCGTCGATCCTGAGCGATTCTGTGCGTTCGGTTTTCAGACGAACTATCGATTTTGTTGCGGACGTCGATAAATTCACAATCTTTCCGCGAAAGAACGCGGTAGATATTTTTATGTAGGGTGGACTTCAGTCCACACGAAATGTGGCAACAGAAAAAATTTCAGTCGTCGCATACGGCATCACGGGTGGACTGAAGTCCACCCTACAGAACCGTTCTTTCGCAGAGCGAAAGACGACAATGATCTTCAGGAAATTGTCATGACTGAATCCGAACGAACGTCGATTCACCGCCGCACGTTTCTGCGGACCGGCACCGCCGGGATCGGCACGGCCATTCTGGCGTCGCTGCTCAAGCCGGGGCTGGGTGCGGGAGGACTCTTCGCGGCGCCGGACGTCAAGTCGCCGAGCGACCGCTGGATCGGCGTCGTCAATCCGCTGCATCACGCGGCCAAAGCCAAGCGCGTGATCTATCTCTGCATGGCCGGAGGGCCGTCACATCTCGAAACGTGGGACTACAAACCGAAACTGGCCGAGATGCACGGCCAGCCGATGCCCGAGTCGTTTACCAAAGGGAAGCCGATCGCCCAGCTCCAGGGAGCGAAGCTCACCTGTTTTGCGCCGCAGCACAAGTTTCAGAAGTTCGGCGAGTCGGGACAGGAAATCAGCGAGATCTTTCCGCATCTCGGGACGGTGGCCGACGAGCTGTGCATTGTGCGCTCGCTGCGCACCGAAGCCATCAATCACGATCCGGCCCACACGTTCATGAATACGGGGACGACAATCTCGGGTCGGCCGGCGATGGGGGCCTGGCTTAACTACGGCCTCGGGAGCGACAGCGAAAACCTGCCTGGATTTGTCGTGATGACCTCCACCGGCCGGTTCGGGCAGGCGCAGCCGATCGCCGCGCGGCAGTGGCACAGCGGATTTTTGCCCAGCCGGTTTCAGGGAGTGGAATTCCGCTCCAAGGGAGATCCGGTGCTGTACGTGCGGAACCCGGCGGGAGTCAGCAGCGATCGCCAGCGCGACGTCGTCGAAGCGGTCCAGAAGCTGAACGAACTCGAAAACTCGGCGGTCGATGATCCGGAAATCGCCACGCGTGTCAGTGCCTACGAAACGGCATTCCGCATGCAGACCAGCGTTCCCGAGCTGATGGACGTTTCCGGCGAGCCCAAACACATTCTCGACATGTACGGAACGCAGGGAGGTGACGGATCGTTCGCGGCCAATTGCCTGCTGGCCCGGCGACTGGCCGAGCGCGGCGTGCGGTTTGTCCAGCTTTATCACCGCGACTGGGACCATCACGGCGCCGTCAAGACGCACTCGGCCGGCACGGCCAAAGAGGTCGATCAGGGATGCGCCGCGCTGATCAAGGATCTGAAGCAGCGCGACATGCTGAAAGACACGCTGGTGATCTGGGGAGGCGAATTCGGGCGGACGCCGATGGCGCAGGGGGACGGCCGCGACCATCACATCAAGGGGTTCTCGATCTGGATGGCCGGCGGCGGAATCAAGCCGGGCATGTCGTACGGCGCGACGGATGAACTGGGCTACGAAGCGGTGGACGACGTCGTGCACGTGCACGACTTTCACGCCACGATCCTGCACCTGTTGGGGATCGACCACCTGAAATTAACGTACAAATTCCAGGGCCGCGACTTCCGGCTGACGGACGTGGCGGGAAATGTGGTCAAGCCGATTTTGGCGTGATTGTCACCGCGCATTACGGATGTCACGTAGTAGTGATGCACGTTTCCGGCAAACACGACGTTGGGTGGCCCGTCCGTCCCGAAGGGCGGGCGGGTCGCGAAGCGACAAGAATCGACACCGTTCGGGTTCCCCACCTAAAACGAGTCAGCTCGCAGGATTCTCTCGCATCGTGCCGTTATGCGACCACTCGTAACCGCATGATGTCGAATCTTGTCGCTTCGCGACCCGGCCGCGACCACCGCTCTTCGCGGCGGTGCCCGCGCACGCGGCCGGGCCACCCTCTTAACTCTGCCGCCAGGCACAATTGATGGATGCGACCGCATTAAGACGATCGCCTGATCGGCGACATCGCGGCCTGCCAGCACGTTTACGACGCGTCGGGCTTCCGATGCACCAGGTCCTTGTCGAAATAGTTGATCGCCATGCCCGCGTCGATCACCAGCCCCTGGGCGTTGATCCCCGACGAGCGCGGGCTCAAGAGGAAGGCGACGGCATTCGCGACTTCGCTCGTTTCGACGGCTCGTTTGCGGAGGGTCGCCTGTTCGGCGTAGAGGTAGCTTTCGACGTACCCGGGAATCCCGGCCGACGCCGAACTCTTGAGGAGCCCCGGGCAGACGGCATTGAAGCGGACGTTCGAAAACTGCGAAAACGACTTGGCCAGAAAACAGATTGACGAGTCGAGAGCCGCCTTGATGGGGGCCATGTAGCCGTAGTTCTCGGCGGCCATCCGGGTCGTCGAAATCGAAATGGCGACGACGCTGCCGATCTCGCGATCGAGCGAGTCGCGAAAGGCGTTCGCCAGGGCCACGAGCGAAAAACATGAAATGTCCACCGCCTGCAAAAAGGCGCTGCGCGGCGTCTGGTGAAAGGGGAGCCAGCCGGCCGAATAATCGGCGAAGGCAAGCGAGTGCACGAGGCCGTGGATGTTGCCGTGTGCGGCTTTCACTTCGTCGTGCAACCGCTCGATCTGTTCCTGCTGCGCCATGTCGCAGACGTAGATCGGAGTATCGCCGGCAAACTTCGCAACCTGCTGCCGGCGTTCTTCCGAGCGAACCGAATAGAGGACGCGGGCGCCGGCTTCAGCCAGCAGCGATCCGACGTGCCAGGCGACGCTCTTTCGGTTGGCCAGCCCGCAGACGAGGATCGTTTTGCCGGTCAGTTGCAGAAAATCCATGATGCCGATGCGAAAGGAGACGTTCTGAAAAACTGAATCGTCCAGTCTATCGCAAACGGGAGGGGGCTTGCCACCGGGCCGGCCGCCCAAGGCGCGGTGCTGGTTGCCGTGCAGGCGTCAGCGGCGCAAGAGATCGAGCTTGTGGGCCGCCTGGGGATAGAGCTGGATGTGCCGGTCTTCGAAATTGTGGGCGAAGGTCTTGACCGAAACGGGGTACGTCTCGCGACCGAACAGAGGCATCGCGGCCAGCGACTGGTCGGCGGTCATCCGGCGAAAGAGGATGTCGTACATCGCCAGCACTTTGGCGGTGCGCGTCACGCCGTGCTGGCAGTGCACCAGCAGCGGATAGTTTTCGGGATTGCTCAGGACGGCGACGAACTTTTCGATCTCGGGATCGGCGGGATCGAGCGTAGAAGCCGGCATCGGCATTTCGATCAGACGGGCGCCGCTGCCGCGGACAGCCGCCTGCTGATCGAGGCAGCGTTCGCGTCCCATTTCATCGGGTTCGCACAGATTGAGGACCGTGCGGATCTGGTAGTCTTCGACAAGCTCGCGGAACGCGTCGCCGTCGAGCCAGGCGCTGCGGTAGACCATTTCGGGGTCGTGAATCGCAAAGTGCTTGTAGCGCTTGTGATGGCGATATGCCAGGCCGCCTGCCGTACAGGCGACGAGGAGGCACAGGCCCCAGATCCAGAATCGGCGTCGCGTCAACATCCGTGTTCGCGGTCCTTCGCTGCGCCGGTCGCTATGGACCGTGACGCGGCAGGTCAATCGGTGCGCTCAATCCTTCGGGGAGCTTCCCGGGCGGCGCCAATCATATTTGGTTGTGCCGTCCGCGTCGAGCAGCAGCATCCGGTTGTCGGTCAGCTCAAGAATCTTGTACTCGGCCTCGTTGCCATACAGCTTGAGGACCAGTTGGGCCTTCGACTTGGGTTCGCCCCCCAGGGTTTTCATGGTGATCCGCCCGTCGGCAGCGGTCCATTGCAGATCAAATGCCAGCCGGTCGGCGAAGATCCGCCGGCCGATGCCGTCCAGTTCAACGATCATGGTGCCGGTGCCGTCCTCGGCGACCGTCAGGTGGCGCTTGCCCTGGTAGTCATCTTCCCATTTGCCAAGCAGCATTTTCCGGGCACGTTCGTCGGTGTCCTGGGCGCCGGTCGTGCTGATCAGGTCATCGTCGCCGCTGGCCGGCGTGAAGGTCGGGTCTTCGTCGTCAGTCGAAATCGGCACGACGCCCAGCACGGCCATACCCGCTGCGCGACTTACCGGACGAGAGTTGGCGGGATGGACTGCGTTGTGGGCCACCGGCAATGTGACCTCGGCAGTCCGCCGGTCTGCTACATGGATCCAGCCCAGGAGCATCAGCGGGACGGTGACCAGCGACCAGGGGAGCCGCAAGACGACGAGATACCTGCGCAACGAACCCGAACACAGCAGGATTTTCGCAAAATGGAGCATGGTCTTCCGATGCGGCGAAACGATCCTTCGATACCATCGCATCCGGCGACAAGCCGCGCGTCGAGCACACCTTACACCATTCGGCGGAACGGCTGAAGAGCAATTTGCTACTCGCCCGCGGCGGTGGGCGCAGCCGGCAGCAGCGTGGCTGCCGCCAAAGCTCCGTCTGCTCCCTCTTTGACCGGGGGAGGCAACGTTCCTTCCTTGGCGCGGCCCCCCTGCGGCACGGTCAGATAGTCGATCTGCAATTCGGTTCCGCGGCCGTCGCCGTTGTCGTCCAGCAGCGCATGTTCGGTTGCCAGGAGCTCGTCGGCGACGTACCGCAGGGCGACGTTGCGGGCGACGGCGATGTACAGGTCGAACATCGTCAATTTGGCGTCGTGGTCGACGTCATACTCGGCCGGAGGAGGGGGGGCCGACAGCACTTCCGCCAATGCCAGTGGAAAGATCGTTTCGTTCACTTCGAGGTCGGGCTCGGTCGCCGTGATGACGATCCGTCCCTTGGCCGAGAGGGGCTTGATGTAAAATCCACTGGCGGGGATCGTGATGAAGAAGGCCTGCTCGCGGGCCTCGAGCCCGGCAAACAGTTTGGCGAAATCCTGCTCGTGGATGTCGGGGCCCGGGATGTTGAAATACGAATGTTTGCCGTCGTAGTGCGAATGCCCGATTACGATGATCCACAGGGTGTCCTGCGGCCGGGTGTGCTCGCGCAGGTAGGCGGCCTCGGCTTCGATTTCTTCGCGGGTCGAACCGCCGCGCACCCCCGACAGAACCGGGCCTTCCCCTTCGGCGACGGGGCCGCCGAACTGCACCCGCACGTCGGAGGACGCGAAACCGAAACGCGTGGTCAGCGATTCGCGGAGTTTTTCGACCGTCTCGGCGAATGGCTTCCGATGCGCTTTGTCGCCGGGATGCCCGCAAATGATCAAGGCGCGGCGGGTTCCTTCAGCGGCATCGGCTGGGGCGCCGGGCGCCGCGGTCGCCGTTTGGGGCGCCCGGGCCGCGAGTTCGTCTGCCGAGGTTGCGAGCGCTGCCAGGCACAGCAGGTTGAAGGCGGTACGTCTAATGAAAGTTGGAATCATGAGGTCGTCCTCGGCAACACGAAGTGCGTGGCAGGTATCTCAAGGAAGAGTTCGGTAACGGACGGATCTGTGATGACGAACGGCGATGGCAAGTCCTCACTGGGCCGGCGCCGGCTGTTTGGGAAGCAGCAGAAAGGGCTGCCCCGGATCACGGCGAAAGTCGTACTTGGGGACGCTGAAGACCTGTCGATCATCGAGTTTCGCAGCGACCGCACCGGAGGCCAGCCGGGCAAACGCGAATCGCCAGGCGGTTGGCGACTGATCCTTGCGAAAGGCCTCCAGGATCAGCAACGATTGCGGGTCAGTTCCCTGCACGAACGCGAACAGGGCGCCGTCGATGACTTCCGAGTCGGGCGATTCGTAGCGGAGGAGCGGCTGCGGCAGAAGCCTCAATTCGACCGGTGGATCGTTCTCATTTGCGACGACGGGCAGAAACGTGGAGCTGAATTTTTCCGCGAGACCCTTCATCTGCCGTAATCTGGCTGCGGGACTTGCAGCAGGCTGTTCGGCCTGCTCGAGGTTGGCGAAACGAAGACCCGGATCGGCGGGCTTCCAGGTCACCTCTCGGTCCCGTTCGGCGCTGATGGGCTCTTCGGCCAGCGACTGCCATTCGTGGCTGAAGTGTTCGTCGTCGTAGGTGTAGAGCTGGAGAATGGCCTGCGGGCGACCGGCCCGCGTCCACACGAAGACGGTGCCGTCCCTGGCCGCGTTCACCGGATTGGTCCAGCGGATCACAGGTGCTTCGATGAACTTGAACGGCTGGCTGTGGTCGTCTGCCGCGTAGAGTTTGTACTGCGCTGCCGAACGCTTCATCGCTTCGAGCCGGCGAGTCCGACTGTCGTCGTCGGGATGGCCTTCAGCGGCCGAGCCGGGGGTGCGCGTGATCAGCACACCCCAGGTGCCTGTGACCAGGACCAGAGCGGCAACGCGAGACCACTTTCCCGAATTCAGACCGGCGAACATTTGATGAATTCTACCCGAGCTGAGGGGCAACAGCAGCAACGAATCGCCGCCGCGACAACTAAGACATTCTATCTGAAGTTGCGGCCGTTGCCAACTGATCAGGAGATCGCACAGGCTTCGCCGAACCTACAGTGGCAGGACCAGCGCGGCTGCGGACCCGTTTCGGCCGGCTGTCAACGCGCGGGGGCAATCTCGCTGAGGAAGTAGTCACCCTGGGGATTGCCCCACGGCTTTTCGAGATAGGGCACGCTCCAGACCTCGCGGTCGTTCCGGCGGACCCGCATGGCGTCGCGATTCATGCGTGCCAAAGCATATTGCCAGCCCGATTTGCCTTCGCTTTCGTGGGCCTCGACGAGGAGCAACACCTCGGGATCGGTTCCGACAACAAACGCGAAAAGCGCACCTTCGACCAGGCCGTTGGGGCCGGTGCCATATTGATAAATTGGCTTGTCGAGCAGACGGAGCTGCTGCTGCGTTCCCTCACCGATGACCCGTTTGTCGGTCAATTCCGGAACGAACTCCCCCGCGAGGCGGCGCATCTGGGCCAGCCGCTTTCTCGAGGAGGGATCGGGCGGCTCGGCTCCGTCGAGCGGCCGGAACGTTACCTGCCCGGCTGCGGGAGTCCACAGCTTTCGCCCCTCGCGCTCGGCAGCCACGGCGTGCGGTGACAGCAGAACGAACTCAGCCGTGCGCTGGGTATAGGGAGCATACCAGCGGTAGATCGAAGCCGCGGCGATCGGTCTTCCCTCGGCCGTCCAGAGGAACACCGATCCATACACCCGGCCGACCGCCGGATTTGACCAGCGCAGAACCGGTTCGGATCGCAAATCGAGCTTGTGCCGATCACCCGCGTCGATGGTCAACTTCCAGTTGGCGGCCTCGGTCCGGGCAAAGGCAGCGGCTGCGGTCGCTTCGGAACTCTCCTCGCGGGATTCCGGCGCGGGAGGCGTCGCGTCATCGAGTGGTGCGACACCCAGGCACAGGCACACGATCAACGTGGTCATGCCGGCGACATTCCTCTCATCGTGGCGCTGCTGAACTACCAGGAAGCGTCGTGTTGTATCCGCCCTGATTCGAGGGGCTCGGGGTCAGGAGTGGGGCTGTGCTGCGACGCGTGGTGCCGCCGTCTCGTGTGCCGATTTCCCGCTCGAGCGCTCCGATTCGAAGTTCCAGATGCCGCAGTCCTCCAGACGGATCGATCGAGAACTGCGGAATGCGCTCCACAGCCGCTTCGTCGGGAACGGTCGCCACGCTGTCGGAAGATGTTCCCAAACGGGCCGACTGATTAAAGAAGAGTCGGATGCGTCCAGGGGCCGGTGTCAATTCGGGTTCAGGCTCACGTTCGATGTCGCCGTGGCCGATATCTGCCAGCGCTCCCGTATCGAGCGAGAAGCGGGCCGCCGCAACCGCATCCTTGAATCGAGGTCGCGTCTTCCCGACGAATTGCTTGCGGGCGACGTCCCAGAAGGTCATGTACCCCTGGTAATCGCCGGTAATCAGTTCCCGATCATTCGCCCGGAACGCAACCGCTCCCACGGGCGAGGGCGTTTCGAGGGCGACTTCCTCGGTCTCGGTGGCCAGATCCCAGACGACGACGCGGCCTCCCTCCAGCGGCGACATCCAACTGCCGGTGCCGATTGCCAGCCAGCGCCCGTCGTTTGAGACGGCCAGACAGTTCACACACACGGCCCGGCTGGGGAGCGACGGCAGTTCGTCGAGCAATTCAACGCTCCAGCGTTTCAGGCTCCCATCGCGGCTGGCCGTAATCAGTTCTTTCCCGTCGTTTACGAACACGACCGCCTGCACCGAGCCGGGGTGACCGCGAAACGTCCCCCGCAATTCGCCGGTGATTGAATCCCAGAGGCGCACGGTTTTGTCAGCCCCGCCGGTGGCAAACGTCTTGCCGTCCGGCGCGAAGGCAACCGTCAGGATCGAATGTTCGCTGAGATCGAGCGATTGACCGGTCAGTGAATCGTGCAGCGAGACGCCGTCCCTGCCGCGCCGCGTGATGGAAAATCGATTGTCGCGCGACCGGGCTGTCGCCCACGCTTCGATCTCGGGAGCAACATCATTCTGCAGACGCGTAATGCGGGCGATCTGATCCGACAAGAGCGCCGAGAAGCCGGTCAGATCGGTCGATGGATTCGTCGGCTCGGCGGGTTTCGTAACGGACGTACGCGGCTTGGCGTCTGTCGGCCTGGGGCTCGCCGCGACAGCCACCCGCCGCTGCGCCTGAACCAAGCCCGGGTGCCAGGGGAGCGAACTGATTGCGAGGCACGCCACAGCCAGCCATGCGGGCCGGGACATTTTCTGCGGCGCCACGCCCCGCATGATGGCGGTGATCCGTCGTCGCAAAAATGGAACGTGTCCGGCGCCGGCGGCCGCAGGGGGTAAAACCAGCGCCCGTTCGGAGAGAAAATCGAGCGTTTCGAGGAGCGCCTCGGCATAGGATCGCTGTGAAGCCGGAAACTGGTCGATCACCCAGCCGTCGCAGCATTCTTCTTCGGTGATCTCGATCTCGCGCCGGGCCCACCACACCACGGGATGCCACCAGAACAGGCCGGTGACCACCAGCTCAAACGCGCGGACCCAGTGGTCGCCCCGACGGAAGTGCGCGAGCTCGTGTGCGATCAGGGTATTGCGTGCGCCGGAATCGAGCCGCGCCAACAGTTCGACCGGGAACAGTAATCGCGTGTTCCGACCAATCCCCCACAACATGGGAGAGAGCACGTCCCGCACGATCATGACTGGTGGTCGATACAGCAGTCCCATCGCTCGGGCCAGTTCGTCTGCCTGATGCTGAAGTGCGGCTGGTGCCGGCGTTGCCAGTGCGAGCCGATGTGAGAACTTGACCGCCGTGAATCCCTGCAACACAAACCAGGTCATCGCTCCCGCCAGCCAGGTCCAGCCGATGACCGCGACCTTATGCAGTGCGATCCACGACCAGGCGCTCGTTGCCGCCGCTGGCACGCCGACGGAGATTCGTTCCCAGACAGTTGCAGCGGTCGCCGAAGCGGTCGCGCCGTTGGCGGCTGTCCGACTCTTGTGTGTCCTTTCGCCGGCAGGCCGCCCAGACCGCTTCGCGGCAGCGACTCGCGTGAGGGGGGCGGTCAGTGCCGCCGGCTTTGCCTGGGCAGTCAACGAAGGAACCGCGAAGGGAACTTCAATCGGCACGTCAAACAGGGGCGGGGTCACCAGTTTGACCAGCACCACGATCCACAGGGCATGGACCAGCGCGGGGCGGCGGACGTTTCGGGCGATCAGAGCGACGGCAATTGCCAGCAGCGTGGCGACAATTGCATTGACCAGACCGATCTGAAGGAGCGCTGCCAAGGCCTCACCTCACGAAACAGTCGAAACCGACGCAGTGCCGGCCCGGCACCCGCTCCCAATGCCGCTTTACTTCTTCCCTTTTGGTTCCCGATCGAGGTCGTCCAGAAGTGACCTGAGCGACTGCCGTTCTTCGGCACTCAAACGGGTCGCCCGAACGAGGTTTGTGAGCAGCGGAGCCAGCGCCCCTTCGCACAATTTGTCGGCCGTCAACTGCAGTCGCCGGCTGATCAGGTCGTCGCGACCTTGCGTCGACTCAAACCTGTGCGGCCAGGCCGTGCGATCGCGTTTGACGAACTTCTTGGCCTCCAGGCGCTCGAGGAGCTTTTGGACGGTGGCGTAATGCACCCCGGTGCCGGAAGGGTACAGAACGTCAGTTAATTCACGGATCGTTTCACGCCCCCGATCCCACAGAACCTGAAGGACGGCGAGCTCGGCATCGGTAATGTCTTGCGGTGTGCGTGCCATATTCACAGACGGGTTAAAGGAAGATTTTTGTCTAGCATAAAGACGGGATGTCTTAAATGCAAGGGAAATTCGGGGCTGGCTCCAGGATTATTCGGTCAGGCCGATCGCCGCACGAAACGGCTGAAGACCGGCCCGATTGCAGTCCGCAAAACCATTGAAGTCCACGACTTGCCGGCCTGGGAGTTCCCGCAGAAATCGGCCGGTTTCAAGGTCTTCCCCAGGAGGGCGTTTCTTGTATAGTTGAAGGGTCAGCAGCCGGCAGACAGATCCGGAAACGGGCCGTCGTTCAGACAGATTCGTCGGGAGATTTGAGGGGTGTTTTCGACCGACGGTCGACCAGACTGGGCTTCGAGAGGTCATCATGGCCAAACGCAAAACCTGGCGCGAAAAGCTGGCTGACGACAAGGATCTTCCCAAGGTCGTCAAAATCGGATCGAAAATGACGAAGCGCTGGGGGAAAGGTACGGTCGCGATTGCTGCTCCCCGCGAGATTGATGCGATCATGCGCACAGTGCCCGAAGGGAAGCTGATCACGATCAACGAAATCCGACAACTCATCGCGAAGAAACACAAGGCGAACGTCGGCTGTCCGATTACCACCGGCATTTTCGCCTGGATTGCAGCCCATGCAGCCGAGGAGGCCGCAGCCGAGGGTCACGCCGACATCACGCCCTACTGGCGTACACTGAAAGTTGGCGGAGAACTGAACCCGAAGTACCCTGGCGGCATCCCGCGGCTCAAATCGTTGCTCGAAGCCGAAGGGCACCGCGTCGTCGCGAAAGGGAAGCGGTTCGTCGTTGCCGACTACGAAGCTCGACTCGTGCGCAAATAACGTGCCGCGCCGCGACCGCGATTACTTTCCCGCCGCCGGGCGAGGTTCCTCTCCCGAGGCGGCCCAGCGCAGCGCATTCACGAGCAGACGATTGAACGACTCCTGCTTGAAGTCGTCAGGGTGGCCGAGTGAGGTGTAGAACACGCGCCCGCCGTATTTGTTGGTGTTCGTCCAGGCGATTGGTTCGACGGGTTGATCGGGAATTTGCCCGACGAGCAAGGGCTTGGCCGAGGCGGCCAACGGGTTCACCTTATACAAGTCCCCATATCCCAGGAGCTGGCTCACGTCAATTCCCGAAAGAACCGGGCTGGCGCCGGCCCGCTCGACCACAGAGATCGCCACATTCGGGCTCGGCCCATGGTGCCCGGTGTAGTGGCCGCCGAGAACGTCGGGATCGAACGTTGTCCACGCTTCGCAGCCTTCAACTGCGGGCATGTCGGCACGCAGCGCAAACGCGTGGCTGGCCGTTCGGATGCCGACGACCGGTTTGCCTGCCTCGATAAATTTGCGAATGCGATCCAGCTGCACCTTCGGCAACACGCGCCGCCGGACGCTGACGAAGAGCACGTCGGCATCGTCGATCTGATCGAGTCCGGGAAGATCGTTGCGATTGGTTTCGCTGCCGAAGATGAGACTGGCTCGAAATTCCTTCCCGAGGTATTTGGCGGCGAAGACGGGGAGAGTCTCTTCGGTTTTGTATTCATCTTCGGCGACCAAGAGCGCGACCCGCGGCCGCGTGTCCTCCGCAAACCGAAATTCGCGGCCTCCCAGCAGATCGACGCTGGCGACCGTCGGGCACCAGTTCTTTTCGATGTGCTCGACGACGAGGTCGGTCCCGGTACAGTGATTGACAAACGGGGCCATCCGCGAGTTGTACATGGTGTCGGTCATGTCGCGCATCAGGACGACGTTCATCCCCTGATAGATGAGTTGCCGGATCGAGAATGGCCGTCCCAGGACGCACATGTTCGTGTGCACTCCCATGACGATCACGTTCTCGATCCCGCGCTTGCGCATCAGGAAGTACGCTTCACCGCTGTCGGTGACGGCGTCTCCCGGTTCCACCTTGATGGCGGCGATTTCGCGGCTCCAGGCCTTATAGTTTTTGCACTGCGGCGAGCAGTCGCAGCCGCCGTCCGAATCGTCGATGGGCAGCTTTCCTTCGCGGTCCGGATCGAGCCGGCACCACCGTTCCAGTGGTCGCTTCGTTTCGGCGGCCGGAGCGCTCTGAGCGAGGAGACGGCCGGGAGTATCCTTGTAGAAATCGAGCGTGTCGCTGGGGCAATGGATGATGAGGGCACCGAGCCCGCGGGCTTTGGCGATCACCTCGTTCATCCGCGGAGCCATTTCACCGACGCGCTTCGTCGCCCCGATACACCAGTGTTTGTCCCACATGTCGCAGATGACGATTGCCGTCTTATTGGCGTCCCAGGTCACCGTTTCGGTGATCGCGTGATAGCGCCCCGAGCCGGCTTTAGTCTCAACGCGCTTGCGGGGATGCAGCACCAGCTTCCCCGGTGCTGCGGCCGGTTCGTCCTTCGCCTGCAATCGCCTGTCCGTTGCGCCGGAATCGAGGATGGCGGCAGTCAGGAGCAAAAGCGTGAGCAGCGTGATTCGCGGCAGGGAAGTGAGACTGGCCATGGCGCGTGGTCCTCGTGGAGGGGCAATTCGGCACGACGTCTGCATGATACCCGACTGGCCGTCGAGCGCCGAGCAGCAGCGTCATGGCTTTCGGTTTCCGGCAGGCATATGATTTGCAACAGCGATTTGCAACCGATTCGATGCCGTGCGTCAGCTATCACAGCGCGGGCCCACCCGTAACCCAAGAGGTGCCGACATGCGATGGGAAGGTGGACGCGAAAGCGACAACGTTGAAGACCGCGAGGGCGAGGCAGGAATGCCGGGCCGCGGCGGACC
>Ga0137463_1000529_pt1 | contig 12951 bp, 8 predicted proteins | sample EasRivERMGT800_2_FD_102333 | JGI IMG/M metagenome (GOLD analysis project Ga0137463, IMG submission 102333) | Soil microbial communities from meander-bound floodplain in the East River, Colorado, USA - East River MetaG ERMGT800_2 | ecosystem: Environmental > Terrestrial > Soil > Floodplain ...
AACGAAGGTGCCTTTGTAGCACTATTGGACATAAATGAGAAAGGCTTAAAAGAAGAATTTAAAAAAAATGAAACAGAAGCGAGATTATTTCCAATTGACATCACACACCAATCATTGGTTGATGAAGCCATTGAAGAAATTGCAAATTTTTTTGGCAAAATTGATATATTGATTAATTGCGCGGGCATTACAGGGGTTACGAATGGTTTAAGTCATGACGTTTGCAGTGAAGATTTACATAAGGTATTTGAATTGAATTTCATGGGAAGTTTTTATACTACCAGGGCAGTTGTTCCGCATATGTTAAAAATGAATTACGGAAGGATACTGCATATGGCTTCTATTGCAGGTAAAGAAGGCAATGCAGGGATGCTTGCCTATTCTGCTTCAAAAGCTGCCGTAATTGGAATGACGAAAGTACAAGGGAAAGAATATGCAGAAACCGGGATCACTGTAAATGCAATGGCCCCTGCGGTAATATGGACACCTCTTGTGGATGCTACACCTGAAGAACAGGTAAAATATATGACAGACAAGATACCTATGAAAAGATGCGGGACATTAGAAGAAGCAGCAAATCTTGCTGCGTATATTGTATCAAAACAAAATAGTTTTACTACCGGTTTTACTTTTGATTTAACAGGCGGCCGGGCAACTTATTAAAAGCCTTGATACAAAAATTAGTCATATGGAGTCATAAAAGTCAAAAGGGTTAAAATAGAAACAACCTATATGCCCCATATGACCTATTTGACTTTTAGTTTAAAATAATAAAAGAGGCAACTAAACATAAGAAGTCACTATGAACTGGACGCAAGTCATAAATCCTCTTGGCAAAATTGCTTTATCAGCTTTGATTGCAGCAGTTCCAATACTTTTTATTTTTTGGGCATTAATAATCAGGAAAATGAAAGGATACCAGGCGAGTTTCCTAACCATGTTGATTGCAATGGCTATCGCAATATTTCTGTATCGCATGCCTGTAAGACTTGCTCTTTTGTCAACTTTTCACGGTGTATTGTATGGATTATTTCCCATTTGCTGGATCATCATAAATGCGGTATTCCTGTATAATATTACAGTCAGAAGCGGGCAGTTTGAAATAATTAAAAACTTTATGGCTTCGATCACCCCGGATCGCCGGCTACAGGCGCTTTTAATTGCATTTTCGTTTGGTGCTTTTCTCGAAGGAGCATCCGGGTTCGGAACCCCTGTGGCAATCACGGCCGCGATGCTTGTAGGCCTTGGATTTGATCCTCTTTATGCTGCCGGCCTTTGCCTGATTGCTAATACAGCTCCCGTTGCGTTTGGTGCAGTGGGTACTCCTATTATCATTGCATCACAAGTATCTGGTATCCCTGAAATAGCTATTTCCCAAATGGTAGGCAGAACACTTCCCATATTATCTGTAATCGTTCCATTTTACCTGGTAATATTAATGACAGGGTTTAAAAAAGCAACTGAAGTATTACCGGCAATTTTAGTTTCAGGAATATCTTTCGCCTTCTTTCAATGGTTCTGTTCTAATTATATGGGGCCCATGCTTCCTGATGTAATTGCCGGGCTTGCCTCGATTACATGCCTGATGCTATTTTTAAAATACTGGAAACCTAAATCAACATGGCATTTTATTAAAGAGCCAAAACAAACAATTGAAACCAGGTTCAAATATTCTCCGGCTCAGGTAATAGGGGCCTGGTCTCCATTTATTATTATGACCATAATGATTATTGCATGGGGACTGCAACCTGTTAAAGACACTCTGAATTCAATTGGTGATACAAAGTTTAATATTGGCGGTTTGCAAAATGCAATAGTAAAAACGGATGGAACACCTCTTATTATTAAACCTTTCGATCTTAATTATTTGTCCAATTCGGGTACGGCGTTGTTATTGGCAGGATTCATTTCATTGCCTTTAATTGGTATGAGTTATAAAAAAGGTTTTGCTACCTATCTTGCGACACTCAAGCAATTAAAATTTCCTATAATTACTATTGCTTCAGTTGTTGGCTTTGCATTTGTTGCCAATAATTCCGGAATATCTACCACCATGGCCCTGGCACTGGCCAGTACGGGAATTCTTTTTCCTTTCTTTTCACCTATTCTCGGGTGGTTAGGCGTATTTCTTACCGGTTCTGATACTTCGTCCAATGCTTTTTTTTGCAAAATGCAATACACATCAGCGAATACAATTGGAGTAGACCCGGTAGTGACAGTGGCCGCAAATGCCTGCGGCGGCGTTACCGGTAAAATGATTTCGCCACAATCGATAGCAGTAGGTGCTGCTGCTGTAGGCCTCATTGGAAAAGAAGCCGATCTTTTCCGTTTTACGGTAAAACATAGCTTTATTATGCTTTTCCTGGTGTGTATAATTACAATTCTCCAGGCCTATGTTATTACCTGGATAATTCCTTCCTATAAAATGACCGACACTGCTAAAACCATTGTTACCTCAAACATATCCAAAGGGTTTGGGTATATACTGGCCTTAGCAATTGTTTTATCTGCAATTAGCTTAACAGTGTTTATTATGAACAGAAGAAAAAGAATATTAGCGTGATAACCATATTCGAATAATTTATTTGCCCATGTGTGACAAAACAACAGAAAATAATAATAATTTATAAAACTGAAAGTATAATATCAGCATTATGACCGTCGGACTTTTCATACCTTGTTACGTAAACCAATTTTATCCCCAGGCCGCAATAGCTACATTACAGTTGCTGCAAAAATTCGATGTTGATGTTGTATATCCACCAAAACAAACTTGTTGCGGGCAGCCAATGGCAAATTCCGGTTTTGAACATCTCGCGGAAGCATGTGACAATTTATTCATAGAGAACTTTTCGGCGTTTGATTATGTTGTAGCTCCTTCAGCGAGTTGTGCGTTGCATATCAAGAGTCACCTTCATTCTAAGAAAAATCATGAGCAAGCCCTGCTTCTTCGTAGCAAAGTATATGAGTTAGTTGAGTTTATGACAGATATACTCAAGGTGAAAAAATTAGATGCCCGGTTCCCGTATAAAGTAGGCATACACCATAGTTGTCACGGGTTGCGGGGACTTCATTTATCGCAGATGAGTGAACTGGTTGATCGGCCGTTTTCTAAACCTCAATACTTATTAAATATGGTACAGGGATTAGAAATAATTACGTTGGATCGGGAGGATGAATGTTGCGGATTTGGAGGAACTTTTTGCATTGCAGAAGAAGCGGTATCGGTAAAGATGGGAAGAGACAGAGTGAACGATCATGCAAAAAATGGAGCCGAATATATTACATCAGCAGACCTGTCCTGCCTGATGCATCTTGAAGGAATTCTACACAGAAATAAAAGTGCAGTTAAGATTATACACATTGCAGAAATCCTAAATTCTACATTGTAATGAGTACCGCAACAAAAGAGCATGCAACGCTGGCAGAAGATTTCAATAAAGATGAAGAAAGAGTAAACTGGCATGATGGAGCGCTATGGTGGATCAGGCAAAAACGAGACATATCCGCCAAACAAACCCCGCAATGGGAAGAGTTGCGTGAAGCAGCATCCGCTATTAAAAGCAATGTGCTTTCCAATTTGCACGATTATCTTTTGCAGTTTGAATCGAATCTTCAAAAGAATGGTATCAAAGTACACTGGGCTGCCGATGCAGTGGAACATAATGAGATTGTATATTCAATCCTGAAGGCAAGGAATATAGATCAAATGGTTAAGAGCAAGTCAATGCTGACTGAAGAATGCCATCTGAATGAATACCTAGAAGAGCGGGGAATCGATGTGATCAATTCTGACCTTGGAGAATATATTCAGCAATTGGACAAGGAACCTCCCAGCCATATTGTATTACCCTGTATTCATAAACGAAAGGAGGAGATTGGTGAATTATTTCATGAGCACCTGGGAACTGAAAAGGGTTTGTCGGATCCTACGTTATTAACAAGAGCCGCGCGTAAACACTTGCGTAATATATTTCTGAACCGGCGTGCCGCACTTACGGGAGTTAATTTCGCAGTAGCGGAAACGGGGGAATATATTGTATGCACCAATGAAGGAAATGCGGATATGGGAGCTCATTTATCCGATGTACAAATAGCTTCAATGGGAATTGAAAAACTCATACCTCAAAAGAAACATCTGGGTGTATTTTTAAGATTGTTGGCAAGAAGCGCTACCGGGCAGCCCATAACAATTTACTCCAGTCATTTTAGAAAACCACGCCAGGGCCAGGAGATGCATCTTATATTGGTAGATAGCGGAAGGAGCCGCCAGTTGGGCCGAATCGATTTCCGCGATTCTTTGAAATGTATTAAATGCGGGGGATGTATGAATACCTGTCCCGTGTACAGGAAAGGTGGAGGCCTTAGTTATCATAATACTATTACTGGTCCAATAGGGGCTATCCTGGCACCCAATCTCGATATGAAAAAGCATGCAGACCTTCCATTTGCTTCTACGCTTTGCGGATCTTGTTCCAATGTGTGTCCTGTAAAGATCAATATTCATGATCAGCTTTATAAATGGCGCCAGGTAATAGTGAAAGAAGGCTATGCAACCAATAAAAAAATAGCAGGAATGAAAGCAGTGGCCTGGACTTTGTCTTCGCCACTTATTTATAAAATGGCAGGTAAAACAGTTCGCTTTTTTCTCAACCATCTGCCTTTTGTATTACAGAATAGGTTTAACCCCTGGTATAAACAACGTGATATGCCGAAGGCACCTAAAGAATCTTTTGGGCAATGGTATATAAAAAACAAAGGGAAAAAGAAAAAACCTTAATGAAATTATTAGTAGTTATAAAATTTTTAGTTCAATAATCTCAATGAGCAGCAGAGAAACCATATTGACAACTGTTTTACAAAACCAACCTCCATTAACTCCTTTGCCTGATGTTAGCATTTTTAAAGTTGAGCAGGAGGATATTGTTCAAAAATATATTGATACTTTTATTAGTATTGGCGGTAAGATATTTTCAGCGGAAAGTATGGATGCTCTCAAGACTCTGATGACTCAGAATTTTGATCTTACCAAACGCGTCGTAACCACCTTACCGGAGTTAAGTGACATTGCTGAACTTTATTCATCATCAGCAGATCCCCGCAGTTTTCAGGATGTAGAATTGGCTGTGATCAACGGCCATTTTTCGGTGGCTGAAAATGGAGCTGTCTGGCTGACTGACCAGGTAATGGGTCAGCGAATTTTGCCTTATATATGTCAGCATCTTGCTGTGATCGTACGTGCAGAAAATATTGTTTCAACCATGCATGATGCGTATGCCCGGATAGGCGAAGATCAATATGGTTTCGGAGCCTTCATTGGTGGCCCATCCAAAACCGCAGATATTGAGCAAGCGCTTGTTATGGGGGCACATGGGCCCTTAACAATGACAGTGTTTGTAATCAATAATAATTATAACACCATCCAGAATATCCAGGTATGATCTATAACAATATTGAGATTCATGAAAATTTGAGAGAAGGCTACACTGATATATTTACTCCGGAAGTTCTTTCGGCCCTTTCTTCGTTTTTCCGTTTCAATAAGATTATTAAAGAAGTCATGGCCTCACGAATTAATCGGAGAAAAGAGCGTTATCAACTCAAAAAAAGAATAACATTCCTGGATCCGGAAAGTTATATTCCGCGAACAAATATAAAAGTCCAGGATGCACGTGATGGAAAATTTAAAGGTTCGGTTATTCCGGCAGACCTGCAGCGCCAATGGATTCAGGGTACTGGTCCGGCTGCAAAACCAAATTCACCTTTGGAAAAAAGTATTCGCAATGTAGCCTACGGATTACTTTCGGGAGCTGATGGTTGGATGTTCGATGGAGAGGATGCCCTCGGGCAAATTTCAACTATGTCGCTTGATAACCAGCTCAACCTTAAAATGGCTATTCATAAAGATCCCGCATTTTTAAAAGTAGCACAGCGGGTCGCAGAAGAAATGAACCGATGGTCAATCGGTTTCCTGGGACGCAACATTGTTGATGACTGGAAAAAACAATTAAATTTTACTACAAAAATATTTCGTGTTCGTGGGCTTCACCTCGATGACCGCCATATCCGTGAAGCAGATGGTGTAGCGATGGCTGCTTCTATTGTTGATTTGACTATCTACGTAGTGAACAACTACAAAGAATTGCAAAACTCGGGTTCTTCAATTGTATTATATCTTCCCAAGATCCAGACTGCAGAAGAAGCTGCGGTTTGGAATGAAATGTTGCGAGCACTCGAAAACCATTTGGAGTTGGAAGAGGGAACTATAAAAGTTTATGTTCTTGTAGAACAACTCGAGGCAACATACCAGTTAATGGAAATTCGCGCTGTTCTTGGAAAACATTTTGTGGGATACAATACCGGCCGATGGGATTATATTAATAGCGTAGCAGACGCAATGGCATCGGATAAGGCCTTCATCCATCCTAATATTGAAGCTATAGTAATGACTTATGGATATATGTGTAATTACGAAGATCGTGTGCGTCGTGCAGTCAATACGCCTGATATGAATGGCAATTGCGCTTTGTGGCAGGGTGGAATGGAGCCGAATATCCCGGTTGGCTCAAAAGAGGGCGTTTCAGCAGGTATGAAGAAAGCTATTGAAGGCGCCGAACGTGAACAACGTGAGGGAGCGAGTGGAAAGTGGGTAGCCCACTGGAAAATGGTAAACATTGTAAGACCTGTGTGGGAAAAAACCGGGGAGGCAAATCAGCTGGGAAGAAAATTTCCATTGCTCACATACTCACAAAAGGATGCAGACGGATTGATCCGGATAGAACCGGCTCCAACTACTATTCGTGGTGCCCGAAACCTGATAAGTGTTGCTGTGCAGTATGGAAATGCTTTTGGGCAGGGGATGCAGGCTGCGGCATTGAAAGCAGCAGATTTTTTTGGTAATGATGATATTCTTTACCTGATGGAAGATATGGCTACCGGTGAAATCCGTTTGAGCATTCTTTGGGAATGCGTCCACAAAGGGGCAATTGTTACAGAGGCTGATTGTGAAACCGGAACAAAAGCCGGCGATATTTTTTCTAAATCTCTTTTTGAAAAACTAGTGGAGGAGGAATACAACAAATTGCTTAAAGCAAATAATAAGGATGTTTATGATTCATCAAAAACCACCACACTTCCTATTGCCAGGGAAATTGCCATCGTTTACGTACTAAATGATGTAAAGCCTCCCTGGTTTATTGACTTGCTGAATATTAATCTCAATAATACCGATCTGGAAATAGCAAAAACGCGGATTGATTTATATATAAATACTTTTATTAAGCAAGGCCGTCGTATTACCGAAAATCTTGACTTTATAAGTAAATAAATGATCATTTTTATAACTGATAATAAAGGTTACAACTTTTGCCTGGCATTGCAGTTATTGGATCCTCTATTACAAGCAAACCGGTAGGTCATTGCCTGGAATTGTAACCGATAATGGGGTTCTCGATATTAATAATTATTTGAACTCTTTGGGGAAAAAACAATACCCGCGTTCCCAGTTAGCCTTAGAAGATATGGATGAGCTGAAAAAGATTGCGCAAATCGATTTGAAGCAAGCTGGGTTATTAATGAATGAAGAAAGCCTCGCAATTGCTCCCTGTGTTCCTACCCCTCCTAAAATTATTTGTATAGGATTGAATTATCGCAAACATGCCTTGGAAAGCGGTATGACAATACGCCCGGTTCCGGTCGCCTTTACTAAGTATAATAATACACTTACCGATTATGGTAAAGATATTCCTCTTGGAACTGAAGGTGAGCAATTTGATTATGAGGTAGAGTTGGGCGTTGTAATTGGCAAAAAATGTAAAAATGTTTCCAAAGAAGATGCTTTAAATTATGTGCTTGGTTATTGTGTGGCAAATGATCTTTCCTGCAGGGACCTTCAGTTTAAAACATCACAATGGTTATTGGGAAAGAGTCTTGATAATTTTTTACCATTAGGGAAATATATAGTTGCGGCAGATGAAGTGGGTGATCCGCAAAATTTACAACTTACCTGTACATTAAATGGCGAACTGAGGCAAAATTCAAGTACAGCCGATATGATCTTTTCTGTTGCAGTGAAAATAAAATGATATAATAAGATTTATAAATTGAATACGATTTTTGGGCTTTAAAGTAAGTTTAGCAATCATGAATTTAATACCAATTCTTTTAAAATGCACCATTGTGATTGGCATAGCAGGCATTGCCTCATGCAAATCTTCCCGAACATATAAATCTTCAGTAAAAGCAGATAATCCTTATTACAGCAGATACGATGATACTACTTTAACTATTGCTAACAGTTCTATACTTATGCCTTATAACCGTTTCATAGATCCTGCTGGTACAGTTATTCGATTTGGAAATCCGGCATTAGAAAATCATAGTCTTGATTGTGCATTATTACCTGGTCAAAATGTATTAGTAGTTGAAGACCGCTATGGAATTGCTTTCCTGGATGTTCAAAATAATAAGTTACTGTTTCATCTGGATTATGAGGGAATTTATAAAGGTTTGATCAGTACTTATTCAGGGATAAAAACGTTACAGGAAGAAAAATCAATACATATATTTTGGGGAGCATCACAGCCTGATCAAAGTAAAAGCTCATTTATTTTGGATGCAATATGGGAGGGTAAGAAAGCAACAATCAATAATTCCATTTCGTTTGATGCTATTGCGCCTTCACCTATGGCTTTACCAAATGATATTGCTGTTAACAAAGAAAATGGAGAAAATTATTTGTATGTGGTATTGAATGGGAACCATCAACTTACCAAAATAAGATTAAGTGATAAGAAAATTATCTGGACAACATCAACCGGTATGGCTCCTTTCGGAATAGCGTTAACTTCTTCAAAAGCGTATGTCACTAACTGGGCAGGTTTTGTCCCAACAGATGCTTCAAAAGAGACGGCAGGTATTCCTAATGCCAATGTTTATATAGATCCACGAACAGGTGCTACTTCCTCCGGCACTGTAAGTATTATCGATCTGCAATCAGGAAAAAAGCTAAATGAGATAGAAACGGGGTTGCATCCTAATGCAATAATCACAAGCAGAGATCAGCAATTCGTGTATGTTGCAAATGGAAACAGTGATAATATTTCTGTTATCAATACGGGCAGTGATAAAGTTGCAGAAACTATTTCTGTTAGCTTAAGAAATGAAGAAAATTCATTTATCGGTGATTCACCTGACGCACTTGCAATTAATGATAATGGAGATACGCTTTATGTTTCCAACGGTATGGATAATGGTATTGCAGTTATAAAACTTGGAGGCGGTTCATCTGCATCAGGAAAAGGAAAATCCTTCATTGATGGATTTATTCCCACAGAGGCATATCCGGCCGGAATTGTATTAACTGATAAAAAATTATACGTTGCTAATCTTGAAGGTGAAGGCGCAAGGGTTTCAAATAAAAAAGGATTTACTATTCATCAGCAGGAAGCAAGCATATCCATTATTCCTCTGCCGGATAAAAACACATTAAGAGCATATACTTCAAGAGTTGAAGCTGCTAATTTATTGTTTAGAACAAAACTTACTAAACTATTACCAAGAAGGGGAATTGCTCCAAAGCCGGTTCCTGAGCGTATCGGCGAGCCTTCTGTTTTTAAACATGTGGTGTATATTATAAAGGAAAATAAAACATATGATCAGGTTTTGGGAGATATGCCCGATGGAAACGGAATGAAATCTTTATGTGTTTATGATAATGAGATTACTCCCAACCAACACAGGCTTGCTAAAGAGTACTTGTTATTAGATAATTTTTATGCTTCAGGAAAATCCTCAGGTGAAGGACATTCGTGGACTGATGCTGCAATTGTAACTGATTACGTAGAGAAAAATGTTCATGCATGGTTTATGAGTTATCCGCACGTTTTAGGAGATGCTCTTGTTTATAACAAAGAGGGATTTATCTGGAATAATGCATTGGATCATGGTAAAACAGTAAGAATTTATGGGGAAGCATGTGAGCCAAAATGGAAGGGAAAATTGACCTGGACAGATATTTACAAATTTTATACTGATGGCAAACCATTTCAATTTACCAATGCAACTACAATCTCAAGAGTACGACCTATATTATCCCAAGCCTATCCATGTTATGAAGGGGCAATAATTAATGACCAACTAAGAGCTGATGCATTTATTAAAGAATTGAATGAATTCGAAAAGATGCCGGGAGATCAGTTACCACAATTAATAATAATGGCTTTGCCTGCAGATCATACTGCAGGTACCCGTGGAGGGTTTCCCACGCCAAGAGCCATGGTAGCTGACAATGATCTGGCATTTGGAAAAATTATCGAAGCTCTTACTAAAAGTCGATTTTGGGATTCAACTGTTGTGTTTGTTACAGAAGATGATTCACAGGGTGGGTGGGATCATGTATCAGCTTACAGAACAACGGGCTTTGTAATAAGCCCCTATTCACGGTTACAAAAAACGATTCATACTAATTATAATCAAACCTGTATGGTTCGTACCATTGAACAGATTTTGGGCATACCCCCTATGAATATTGTGGACGCTACAGCACTGCCTATGTTTGATTGTTTCAACGAAAATTTAAGTAAGGCATCTTATTCATATTTAAAGAACAATATTCCTTTAAATGAGATGAATAAAAGTTCAGCTTCGTTGAAAGGGAAGGCAAAGGAGTATGCGATCCTTTCTGCCTCTCCTCAATTTGATCATATTGATGGAGGGAATGATGATCTGCTAAATCGTATTTTGTGGTTTGCAGCAAAAGGAAACCAGTCATATCCAAAGAAAATGACAATACCAAAGAAAAAAAGAAAAGACGATGATGATTAGAAGCAAATCTTCATAAATCTTACCGTAATAAAAATATTTATTTTCTCAAAATAAACATAGACTCAGTTGGGTTAAAAAAGTATATGTTTTAAAACGTTTATTATATTTTTTTTACTATTTATCCTTTTACATTTAAAGAACAGTAATCGTGCGGACATTATTTTAAAGAATAAAAGAGACCTGCGACAATATAAATTTCAAAACCTGTGTGACGGATTTTTAAGGGCTCTAAACAGCGATTAAATGTAAGAACTCAACTAAAAGATCATCGAACTTGCTGGAAAAGATTATTTTATTTAATACGAGGCCACTCTTAAAAGAGGCTGCAGATAATCATATTTATGAGGCAAGCCTTCATGGAGTTTTTGGTGGGAGGATGCTTGTTGTAAATTCGACTGGTAACATGGAATCTTCCTTCGATAAATACCAGGGCTCGCCGTGTGTAAGCAGGTCTTTATCCGTTAAAGATGACTGGCCAGGTATTTTACAATGTGCATACAATGAAGATCTGAAAATAATTATTTCTACCATTAATGAAGAAGAGATTTTGTTTGTAAATGAAGCCATTTTTACCAGGATACCGCCCAGCACCGTTCCTTGCCAGTTGCTTGCTTTTTTATATCAACGGTATAAGGTTTTTAAGGGTGATAAAGAAAGAGGATTTGTCATTGTGTCCACAGAATTAAGCAATGGAGATATAGAAAAATTGGAAACAATTATTTTAGAGCTGGCACACGTGAATGAGCTTAATTATGAGTTTATTGATTGGGTAGATACGGCCAACTTTTTCTGTAATTCCCTCGTTGAAAAACTCTGAAAGCAGAGATAATACATTAATAAATAAAGGTGTCATGCCAATTTAGTTTATTTTCTAAGCTTTAGAAAAATAGAGGGGATTGGTAATGTATTAAACAAATTTTCTCATACATAAGCATTCGGAAGTCTTCCATTTCTATGGAGGGCTTTTTTATTCCTTTAAACTCTCTTCGATTCAGAATGGTTTACTTCTTCAAGAGACATAAGGAATAAATAGTGAACCATTTTTTCTAATGGAAAAACTGCAAAGAAGATATGTTTCCCCTGTCAAGGATTTATATTATTTTTAATTAGTTCTTTACAGGCTGTTAAAATTGTTTTATGTAGGAAATTTTTAGTATTCCCGTCTGATCGTTAACCGGGTTAGCAGTCAATTTTCTATCAATCGTTTTTAGATTATTAAATACCAAGTAAACAAATGATAAAGGTTTATATTCCCAGGCAAATCGCATGTTTAATCCTCCAAGATTACTAACAGTATTATATTGATAGAAACCTGTTATTTGCATTTTAGGATTTATGGATATTCTGAGCTCCGGCGCCACAAGGTGAGTTTCTACAACCTTTTTATCTGGAAGGAAATCATAAAACCTGTTGTATGTATAAGTAATGGTTGCCGATAGTTTAGCTATCGGTACAAACCTTGCTGACAAAGAATAGCTATTCAGCTTTCCGCTGTAAAATTTTCCAATCGTGGCGTCCGCTATAACACTATAAGGAGCACTTAAGTTTGTACTGAGATTAAAATTGAGTTGCGTGAAATTGTATGTTCCAGGTGATATTGACACATTTGGTACAGGTTGAAACAGGTATGAAAGTTTTTGCCTGGATGGAAGAAAGCTTACAGACAGGGTTGTAGATTTAAGTGTGGCAATTTTAAAGGGAGTTACAGTGATATTTATTTCCTGAAGCTCCCTGTCGGATGCTGTATGAAATATATCAGCTATTATTAAAGGGGTAAAATATCTTATCCTGTTATTGAACCAATGCGTGAGAAATGTAAAATCTGATTCAAACCGGGAATTAATAAAATTATTTCTTGCCAAAAATCCCGTTTTGGGCACATATCCATCAGTGACAATTGTTTCAAGCCAATTAAGCAAAATTTTATTTTTCACATAGCTGAGTTCATTGAAAAATGCAAACCCTCCCTTGACGCCATTTGTTGGTAAAGTTGCTGATAGCATTGGACGGATGTATAATGGCTCGCTTGCATGCCAAAAACCATCAACTGATAATACGAGATTTGATGAACGGGTGATCTCATCATATTTATAAGTTGCCAATGCTCCAACTCTTCCTTTTGTTCCA
>Ga0137463_1000530_pt1 | contig 12950 bp, 13 predicted proteins | sample EasRivERMGT800_2_FD_102333 | JGI IMG/M metagenome (GOLD analysis project Ga0137463, IMG submission 102333) | Soil microbial communities from meander-bound floodplain in the East River, Colorado, USA - East River MetaG ERMGT800_2 | ecosystem: Environmental > Terrestrial > Soil > Floodplain ...
CGCCGCGGCGTGAAGCGCGCGCTCGTCAGCTGCGACGTGCCTTACGGTCCGGTGCAAGCGGGCAGCGAGACCGCAGTGAGCGCCGCCCTTCGCCTCGCCAAGGAAGCAGGGGTCGACATGGTGAAGGTCTTTGGCGTTCCCGACACGGTACGCGCGATCGTTCGCGCCGGGATTCCGGTCTTCGCCGAGTTCCACGGCCGGAAGGAACTTCCCGTCGAGAAACTCGTCGAGGAGGCCAAGCGCCTGAAAGATGCCGGAGCGTCGCTGCTCGACTTCCGGCACTCGGGGCCGGTGGCCGGCGCTGCGGTCGTGCGCGCCGTTTCGATCCCCGTGATCGGCGGACTCGGCGGCGGCCCGTGGCTCGACGGACGCATGCGCATGGCTCACGCCGCCATCGGCTACGCGGCCTCGAACCTGGAATCGAAAACCGAAAGCTACGCGAACGTCGCAAAGATCGCACTCGACGCCATCACGGCCTACGCGGAGGACGTGCGCGCGGGCCGTCATCTGAAAGGACAGCGCCCTGCCTAGCGCGGTCATCGACGGCATCAAGACGCGCTACGAGGTGACCGGCTCGGGGCCGCCCTTGCTCATGTATTCGCCCGGCGGATTCGACGCGACCGTGGAGAAGTGGACGACGCAGGGCGTGTACGCTCGCATCAAGCTGCTCGATCACCTGCCGAAAAAATACACCTGCATCGTCTTCGACCGGCGCGAATGCGGCCGGTCGGCGGGCCGGATCGAGCCTGTCACCTGGGCGCACTACGTCGCCCAGGGCAAGGGACTGCTCGAGCACCTGAACTTCAAGCGCGCGCACATCATGGGAGCCTGCATGGGCTGCTGCCCGGTCTTCGCCTTCGGCGTCGCCCATCCCGAGACGGTGCAGAGCATGATCCTCTACTGGCCCGTGGGCGGCGCCAGGTACCGCATCGGCGCTCACAAGCGATTCGCGGATCATCTTGCGTACGTCGGGGAACACGGCCTCGCGGGTGTGGTTTCGCTGGTGATGCAGGAAGGCAAAGCCTTCAACGCCGAGCCGAGAGGCGGGCCCTGGGCCTCGGTGAACAAGAACAATACGGCCTTCGCCGAATCCTACGCGAGGCTCGACGTGCAGAAGTACAAGGCGATCGTGGAAGGGATGAAATGCACGCTCTTCGACCGCGACACCGCTCCCGGCGCCGAGCCGGAGGACCTGCTGCACTGTGACATTCCCGCGCTAATCGTTCCAGGCAAGGACGCGTCGCACGCGACTTCAGCGGCGCGGTATCTCGAAGAATGCCTGCCTAAAGCGGAGTACTGGGACGTTCTTCCCGAGGGACAGACGGAAGAAACGGCGCCGGCGCGGGTGCTCCAGTTCCTAGATAGTGTCACCAAATCAGCTCATTAGCGCTTACAGTACCATTTGTCAATTGTACTGTACCAATATACAGGACAGCGCGTAAAATGGGTTCACTGGAATGAACCCGCGGAGGGAATAACGATGTCTAAAGACTCGCGGATTGAATGGACCCACCACACCTTTAATCCATGGTGGGGCTGCACCAAGGTTTCTCCTGGGTGTAAGCACTGCTATGCGGAAACCTGGGCGAGGCGTTTAGGGCAGGAAGTCTGGGGACCTCAAGCACAGCGGCGTGAGCTCACCAGCGCATACTGGAAACAGCCGACAGCCTGGAATGCAGAGGCTGCGCGTACGGGCAAACGAGCGCGCGTATTCTGTGCCTCCATGGCCGACGTGTTTGAAGATCGGCGCGATTTGGACGCATGGCGGGAAAAGCTCTGGACCATCATCGAGCAGACACCGCACCTCGATTGGCTGCTGCTGACGAAACGCCCGCAAAATGTCTCACGCTTGGCGCCTTGGCGCGAACGCTGGCCCGAGAACATCTGGCTAGGAGCAACAGCCGAGAATCAGAAATGGCTTGATAAACGAATGCCTGCACTCACGGCGCTAGAAGCGCGGATCCTATTCCTATCTTGCGAGCCGATGCTTGGGCCACTCGATCTTTCAAAGTGGATCGAAGGCGCGCGTCGCGGTGAATACCGCGGAATTCATTGGGTAATAGGCGGGGGAGAAAGCGGCCACCACGCTCGGCCAATGCACCCTGAATGGCTGGTTTCGCTACGCGATCAGTGCGTGACTGCAGGTATCAACTTCCATTTCAAGCAATGGGGCAACTGGCGACCGGTCTCGGCGCGACAGGTAAACGGGTACAAGAGCAAAGTCGTGTTTCTCAGCAACGGGGATCGGATCACCTTGGCCAACGTGGGCAAGAAGACCGCTGGCCGTCGACTGCAGGGGCGCACGTGGGACGAGTTCCCGGGGCAGCAGCCCGCGACCAAATCTAATTGTTAGTACGAGAAGACGTACAAGGCTCCTTTCGTACGCGCAGGGTTCCGCTATCTCGACCCCCAAGGGGACTCAGGTGGACTACCGTTATGGATCAGGGCCTGATGAAGTCGACGCCTTTTTCAAGGCGAAGAAACCTTGGTCGAAGGTCAAAGATGCCATTGTCGGCAACTACATCCGCTGTTACCCGAAAACTGTCCAGCACCTCGAACGACAGATTCTGATCGTCGATGGCTTTTCCGGGCCGGGGCGATTCGGTGACGATACGCCTGGCTCTCCGCTGATCATCTGCGACTCTATTAGCGCGACTGACAAGGGTAGGGTGGGCATCGGATGTCTCTTCGCAGACACTCACCCCGGACATAGAGCAGCATTGGAGAGTGCACTCGCGGACTACATCAAGCGTGGCGTCACCAAGAAGCCTTACGACGATTGCGCCGAAGCGCTGACACGAGCGCTCGAAGTCGGAACCAAAGCAACTTTGTTTTTCTATCTGGATCCGTACGGAATCAAAGATCTTGAATTCGACATGGTCAAGCAGATCTTCGAGCGGGATCCTCGGCGAAGCACCGAGGTTCTGATCAATTTCAACTTTCGCACTTTCATGCGGATGAGCGGTAATTGGGGCTACGGTGACTCAGCCAGCGAGGTCTCACGCAAGGTAAAAGCCGGTAAAGTTGACACAGTGAACCGGGTTATGGGCGGCGACTACTGGCAGGGCATCGTTACCGACCCGTCCCTCGGCAAAATCGCACGCGAGGATGCCGTGGTCAACGCGTACATGGATCGCGTACAGCGATTCTTTCCGTTTGTCTACGCGATCCCGGTCTCCGAGAGAAATGAAACAGAGTACGCGGTGCCTGCGGACGAGCTCGCGAGGTATCACCTCATATTTGGAACTCGGAGCGGTCGCGCGGTCGTGTACATGAACGATGTTGCTCTGAATGCTCTTGCGCCGTACTTGAACCAGTTCAAGGACGAGTTGCTATTTGACATGACGCCGGAAAGGCGCCAACCGGCTCCAAGGGAACAGGTGAAGGAGGAGATCGTGCAAGCGGTCTCGGGGAAGCCATTGCTGCGCCCCGATATCTACGAGATCGTGATCCCGAAGTTTTTTATGCAGTACCGGCGCAAGGATTACCGGAAGATGATCGACGAACTGACATTCGACGAGGGGCGCCTCTATCCTGATCGGAGCACTATGAAGAAAAAAACGCAGCTCAACGAAAATACGCTCCTTTCCGCAAATCCATGGCCCGGTGCCAGTAAATGAACCGCGGCCGAGTCACATGCCGCTATGTCGGTGGTCCATGGGACGGCAAAGTTGAGGAACTCGCGGCGTTCTACTGCGGCGATACGATGGGTGTGGAGAGTGAGGTATGGATTCGTGAGAATCCCGATGGCGGTGCGAGTGTGATCAAAGGCCCACGTGGGCCAGCGTGGACGTCATTCAATCTGTCCGTCTACGAAAAGGCGCCGCAGGCCAAGGGCGGACCGGAGTAACTTACAGGTATGCGCGTACGATAGAAGTGAATCGTTGCGCGAAGGTCCTACGGGATAAAGGGCGACGCTGTAAGAATCCGGCGCTCGAAGGCAAGGATTTGTGCCGCGATCACGAGAAAATCCGCGCCAGAACCAAGACCGATCGACCCTGACCTCCTACCCGGGCCACCCTCTACTATGAGGAGGTCGACACTACGATGTAGCTCAAGCGCGGATTACGTTACTCTCAGTCGCGGCCTACAACGCCCTGATCTGCACCTTGCGCCACTTGATGGCGCCGCCGGGGGCGTCTTTGGGGCCGTTGCCGAACTGCAAGGCCACGCGTCCCTCCGCGAGCTTGCTGTTCTGAACGTTGACGGTCTGGACTCCGTTCAGCACGACGGTGAGCTGCGAGCCCTTGGCCGTGATCTCGTAGGTATTCCATTTGCCGCCGGCCTTGGGCATGGGCGAGACCTTGGCCACATCGACGATCGCTCCGGTGCCGTAGGACGGCTCGGGGCGCCGGTCGTAGATGTTCACTTCGTAGCAGGTTGCGGCGCCGGCCTTGTTGGGATCGGCGCAGCGGATGAAAACACCGCTGTTCGTGGTGTGATCCGCCCAGAACTCCGCCTTGATCTGGAAATCCTTGTAGGCGTTCTTCGAGACGAGATAGCCGCCCTTGCCCCTGTCGGCCACGATAGCGCCGTCTTCCGCTCTCCAGTTGGCGTCGCCGATCCGGTTGAAGTTGTCCAGGCCGGCGGTGCCGTTGATCAGCGTCGTCCAGCCCGCGTCGGACCACGGCATGTATGAACAGCCGAAAACACCGAACGCGATGGCGAGCAGTCCCGCGGTGATGACGGACAAGCGTTTCATTGTGATCTCCTCCTTGGGTTGATGACGATTGGATTGTAAGGGGCTCGCGCTACTGCCAGGCGCGATTGTCGACGGTGTTCTCGTAGGTGGCGCCGGGCACCGTCATGTTCCACTTGACCGTCCAGTTGTAGGTGTCGTCGAACCGCTCGCGCGTGTAGGGCTGCGGCGCGGCGTGCAGCAGGCGCCAGGTCTGGAACTCGCGGGGCTCCAGCAGCCCGCCGGTCTCACGAATGAAATAGTGGATGAAAGGCGTCGGGTCTTTTTCGATGAGCTCGACCGCCCGCGCCTGCGCGCGGAACATCTTCTTGAGCGTCGGGCCGTCGAGGTCGTCGCCGGCCGCCTCGCTGCGCGTCGAGTGCGACTCGATCAGGATGCGCATTCCCCATTTCTGCGCCACGCTGATCCAGGGCTCCATGACGCTCGCCGCCGCGACCTTGCCGTCGCGCACCGCCTCGAGCCGCTTGAGCATCGAGCCCGCGTGGACCCTCTTGATGTGCTCCTGCGCGAGGAAGCCTTCCATCATTTTCAGCGTGGTGAAGTCCGAGCCGTTGTTCGGCGTCACCGCGATCGGCTTGTCCTTCAGCATCTCGGGCTCGTAGACCTTCGAGTCGCGCGCGACGACGATGGCGAACTTCGACATGGAGGCGCCCAGCGCCACGATCTTGCGCCCGCGCAGCCCCTGAGTGTTGGCCTCGACGGCGCGCTTCATGATCCCCCACTCGCACATGCGGTACTGGTCGATACCGCCTTCGTTGTAGACCGAGTCGAGCGGGCGGTCGAAGACGGAATCGAACTTGACGAAGTGCGAGGTCGTGACCTGCGCCATTCCCGGCGTGGTGACGAACTCGAGGTCCAGGCCCTCGTCCTTGAAGAACCCCTTGTCGCGGGCGACCAGCACGGGCAGGTCGTGGACCGCGTTCATGGTCGCGACCTGAGGTTTCTTCGCGACCTCGGGTTTCCTCGTCATTTGCTGAACAGCCATGGTGCTTCCTCCTTCGGTCCGCGGGGCTGCACGCCCCGATTATGGTGATTTTAGCGGCTTATCGTCCCCCTTCACCCGCTTGGCTGTCAACGGCGGAGCAGCTCATTCAGCAGCAGTCGGACTCGAAGCCCTCGGGAACGGCAAGCGCATCCTTCAGCCAAGCGCAGGGAAGATCGTCGAAGGCGACCTCCTCCACCGGCTTGAACAGCTTGAACTGGTAGCGCCGTTCCGCAATCCAGAACGCCACCACGGTCTCCAGCGGCGGACAGCCTGGAAGAGGACAGGCGATTTCCGAGACGAAGATTGGCGCCTCATTGGGGAGCTTGAAGCGCTCGCGCGTCCACTGCGTCACCCGGTCGATGACCTGAAGGCGTTCGGGGCTTTTCCTGACGGACGCAAACATTGCCTGAGCCTATCAGAAGCCGGCCACGCCATGCGCGCGGCCCGCAAGGCGCGCGCGATGCATGAGAAAATGCGCCGATGGCACACCCCGATCGTTTCCTCTTGGCCGGCGTCATGGGCTGGCCCGTCATGCATTCGCGCTCGCCGATGCTGCACAACTACTGGTTCAAGCTGCACGGTCTGGCCGGGACCTACGTGCCGCTCGCGATTCGGCCCGAGGGCCTCGCCGCGGCCTTACGCGCGCTTCACCCGTTGGGATTCGCGGGCTGCAATCTGACGATCCCGCACAAGCAGCAGGCGATGAGCATCGTCGACGAAGTCGACACGCTGGCAAAAAGCATCGGCGCGATCAGCTGCGTGGTGGTCGGGTCCGACGGGGCGCTCTCCGGCACCAACAACGATTGCTACGGCTTTATCAACAGCATCCGGCACGAGCAGCCCGGCTGGCGGGCGGACGCAGGGCCGATCGCGGTGATCGGCGCCGGCGGCGGCTCGCGCGCCGTGTGCTACGGTCTCGCGCAGGAAGGCGCGAAGGAGATTCGCCTCGTCAACCGAGCGTTTGCCCGCGCCAAGGGCATCGCCGACGAATTCGGTGGCCCGATCAAGGCCCTGCCCTGGGAGCAGCGTCATGAGCTACTTGAAGGCGCGGCGATGGTGGTCAACACGACGAGCTGCGGCATGGTCGGGCAGCCGGCTCTCGACATCAAGCTGGACAAACTGCCGAAGAGCGCGCTCGCCGCCGACATCATCTACATCCCGCTCGAGACGCCGTTTCTCGCCGCGGCGCGCAAGCGCGGCAACCGGACGATCAACGGCCTGGGGATGCTCCTCAATCAGGGCCGGCCGGCGTGGAAGGCGTGGTTCGGAATCGAGCCCGAGGTAACCGCGGAGCTGAGGACGATGGTGGAGAGAACGATATGAGCGCGCGCGGGCACCCGCCTACGCTCTGACCGCCTGCTCCAAGAGCCATTTGCGGAACGCAGAAACCGCCGGGCGCTCGGCAATGACCTCAGGGCACACCAGGTAGTACGCCGATTGCGGTTTCAGCTCCACCTGGAACGGCGCGCACAGCCTTCCTGACTTGATGTCGTCGTCGACAAGAGGTTTCAGGGCGAGCGCCACGCCCAGCTTCTGCGACGCCGCCTCAAGCGACAGGATATTCGACGAAAAATGCGGCCCGCGGCTGCCGTCGACGCGGTCGGCCACCCCCGCTGCCTCGAGCCATTTCTGCCATGCGTTGCCGTGGGCCACGAGGTCCATGGCGTCATCGTGCAGGAGCATGTGACGAGCCAGGTCGGCCGGCTGTTCGAGCGGCGGATCGCCGCGCGCGAGCTCCGGGCTCGCCACCGCGACGGTCGCGACGTCGAACAGGTGATCGGCGCGATAGCCGGGATAGGTGCCTCCGCCCAGATGGATCTCGACGCCGGACATGTCGTCCCTCAAGTCGAGATTTCCGACGAGGGCGGCGGAGTCGAGCGCGCCGGCGTCGACCATCTTGCTCGAGGCGAAGACGCGCAACTCGACGCGCGGCTCGCGCTTGGCGAAATCGGCCAGGCGCGGCATCAGCCAGCGCGCGGTAAACACCGGTGGCGCGGTGATCAGCAGCTCGGTCTCTTCGGCGCGCTCGCGGATCGTCTCCACGGCGGAGGCGAGCGACTCGAAGCCTTCGCGAAGTTTCGGCAGGCAGGCGCGTGCCGCTTCCGTGAGCTGCACGCCGCGTCCCGCGCGGCGGAACAGCTCGACACCGAGATACTCCTCGAGGCTCTTGACCTGGTGGCTGACCGCTGCCTGGGTGATCGAGAGCTCGTTCGCCGCTCCCTTGAACGAAAGGTGGCGAGCGGCGGCCTCGAATACCCGCAGCGCATTCAGCGGAGGCAGGCGGTAAATCATGCGAGGCAATCGGTCATGGATGGGATGAGTTTTTCTTATGCGACAGATGAGAATTGATCGTTTGTTCTTAGGCGTTCGAGGGATTATCTTTCAATGCGTGATAGGAGCGAACATGAAACCCAAAACCGATTTGACCGCATCCGAATTGTACGCGCTGGAGCGTGCCGCACGTTTGGCCCGCGCCCGGGAAGCGGCGCGTCTGATCCGCGCCGGCGTGGATGGACTGGTCCGCTTTGCAAAGGAAATCAGCCATGCGTAGCAAGTTTCGTACACCGTTCTGGCGAGCGGCCTACCGATCGCTGCCGGACAGCGCGCGCGAGCGCTACCTCGCGGATATCCAGCGTGCAGAACGCTGGGAACTCGCACTCGATGCGGCCGTCGACGTCCTGTCGCGAGCGAAAGGGGCTCTCGCGGGGTTGTTCAACACGCCCACCAAACCACGCTCGGCACACTGACCGTTTGCCTCGCCGTTCGCGCGACCTGACCTCTCCTCCTCCGGTCAGTAGCGCGGGCGGCAGGCATCTAACGACGGAGACAGACCGCAGGCTGCAGCGGGCCGCGGTCGCTACGAGAGTCCGGCAAACCCCTAGAGGAACGGCGCCGCGCGCTTCAACAGCTCGGCGAGCCCGGGCTCGTTCGGATTGCGCGGTTTGCCCGGGTGGATGATCGAGACTTGGCAGCTCTCCGCGGCCTCCACCAGCTCGCGGTAAGTCCCTGCGTTGATGTCCGCAATGGTGGCCTGCTTGTTCGCATCGTAGGCGAACATGCGGTTATTGAGATTGGTGCACTCGTTGCAGGTCGTGCAGCGCGGCGTCTCGATGTAAGGATCGTCGGACGGCTTTTCCGGCTCGGCTTCGGCCACGACCGGCTTCGCCGCAGAGACGGCGGGCGCGGCGGCAGGCGCGGACGCCGCCGGGCTCACGGGCTTCGCTTCGCGCTTCAAGGCCTCGATCTCGCGTTGCTTTTGCTCTTCCCAGACTTTCCGTTCCCGCGCGAGCAAGCGCTCCGCCTGAGAGCTGCGAACGCCGCCCAGTTCCTGCAGGCTGTGCCACATCTCCCGGCAGCGGTGCGCGGCCGCAAGCAGCTTCTCGTCAACCAGCGCGCGCTGCAGCGCGTGATCGCCATTGACCATCTGGAGGTACGGAACCTTCCCCGCGACGGCCGACGAGTCGCTCGTCAAGCTGACGCCGACGGGGACCATACTTCCGTTCCATTCGGCCCGAGGCACGACCGCGAAATGCCTCGCATAGCGCGGATCGCACGCGACGAAATCGACGAAAGTAAACGCCACTTGCTCGGTTACGCTCTGACGGGCCTCGTCCTCGTAGCCGAACTCGTGCGCCGGCCAGTCGGCCTCGGGCTGCGGATTGCCATCGAGCGCAAAGCGCGTCGCCCAGTCCGGGCCCGCGGCGCGGTCGTAGGTGAACGCCGGGAAGGCGCGCGATTGCATCGCCGCGGCGGCGAGGAGATAAGGCGGCAGCGTCCCGGCGCCGCGCGGGGAACCCGAGAACACGCTGAAAAGGGCAGGCCCCGCATAAGCGAGCCCGGCGAGAACCCTGCGCCGCGCCTGGTAGAGGTGGGAGCTGCTCGACTGCAGCACGTAGGCGTTGCCGAGCCCCATCGCCATCTTGCCGAGCTGCGCCGCGGGGGCGACCGGACCCAGGTGCGCGCGCAGCGCCGGCTCCTCGAGAACGTCGCTCACCTGCACCACGACCTTGATCGGCATCTCGGAGGCGAGGATCTCCATCAGGCCGGCGTTCTCGGGACCGTGCAGGTCTTCCGATCCGATGCAGATCAGGGTGTCGGGGAACAGGCTCAGGTCCTTGGCCCCCACCGAGCTCTCGTCGAATTCCGCGAAAAATGGATCGTGCGTCGCCTCCACGTAGCGCCCCTCGATCTCGAGCTCGGCGATGGCCATCGCTTTCACGAGGTCGATGATCTGCGGCAGGCGGTTGCGGAACGCCGCCAGTGCGTCCCGGCAATTTGCGAACGCGCAAGACTTGAGGTCATCCGGCCAGCCCGCGTCCGCCTGCGTGCGCGACTGGCGCGCCTTCAGCACGGAAAGCGCCCGCTGCACCCGCTGCCGGCGGCTGTCCGGAAGCGGGTTCTTGCCTGAAACCTGCGCGAGCGTCTTTGACAGCGCCTGGAAATCGAAGGCGTCCTCCATGCCCGTCCCGACCGAGGCTTTGAGCCGGGCCGCGCTCGTGCCCTCTCCGGAGCGGACGAAATCGGCCTGCAGGATGTCCGACAGCTTGACGATGAGCCGCTTGAGCTCCTGGTCGAAGCGCTCGGCCTTTCGCTGTTGCAGGGCCTGCCATGCGTGCGTGATGAGACGCGCCGGTAGCCCGTAAGTGCAATCGACGACTTCTCCGTCGACCTGCAGCGCGGCGCGCGCCCGGCTGAGACTGCTGGCGAGCGCCGGGTCACCCGGCGCCCCGATCCGTTCCGCGGCCAGGTCCCACAGCAGGGACAGCGGGCCGGCGTCGCCGTTCGCGGCCAGCGTCCGGATTTCACGCTCGAGGCGCAGCACGTGACGGCGCGTCGCCTCGCCCTCGATGCCGCGCGGAGCGATGGCCTGCAGGATGCCGTTGACCAGGGCCGAGAGGGACTGGATGCCGGTTTCGTCGGCGCGGCCCGCGACCAGAACCAGCGGGAAGTCGTAGCGCAACTGCGTCAGATCCCCGAAGCGCGCAAGCAGTCCCGGCCGCAAGTGCCGCTCGTCTGTGGCCTGCAAGCTGGCGCCCATCCGCTTGCCGGTCAGGTGGAAGGCGACATGCGCTTGAAGTTCGGGACCCATGGCGTGATCAATCCGCTGTTCGGTTCTCGCGCGACCGGCTCATGGCCGCGCCTCCGCAGTGTCCTTCTGCGGCCAAACCGTGAACTTGTCGAGCTCCGCCTCGAGCCCGCGCTGGATGAGCTCGGGGGTGCGCAGCTGTGTGATCGCGCGCAGGTCCTCGTAGCACGGCACGGCGGGGTTGTGGTACAGGATGCCGACCGGAATCGGATCCTCGGCGGAGGCGATCTCGCGCGCCCGGTCGAGGACCGAGGGGTCGTGCTCCTGCTGGTTCTTGTACACCTTGGCGAGGGCGGCGCTGACGTGCATGCCCTTCTCGTGCGTAAGCAGCAGGGTCCGGTTCGGGTCGTTCAACCAGGGATCCAGCAGATTCGGCAGAAACTCCGGACAGCGCTGGATGATGCGCACGAAGGAGCAGCCCTTGTGGTGGAAGGCCTTTGAGAGGATGTCGTAGACCAGCTCCGGGATCCAGTCCACGGCCTGCGCGACGAACGAGGCGTTCTGGATCCCGAGCGTGACGGTGAGGGGGTTGAGCGCCTCGAGATAAGCGCCGCGCGGCGTGGTCTTGCTCTTCAGCCCTTTGGGCGTGGTGGGGGATGCCTGCATCTTGGTGAGGCCGTAGATGTGGTTGTCGTGCACCACCACGGTGAGATTCATGTTGTAGCGGATGGCGTGCACCCAGTGGGCCGCGCCGATGCTGCAGCAGTCCCCGTCGCCGGTATTCACGAAGACGTGCAGGTCCGGGCGCGCGAGCCGGATGCCCTCCGCGATCGGCAGCGCCCGGCCGTGAATGCCGTGAAAGCCGTAGGTCTTCATGTAATGCGGAAAGCGGCTCGAGCAGCCGATGCCGGAGACGAACACGGTCTTCTCCGGGCGCAGTTTCTCGTCGCGGCACAATCGCTGGACTGCGGTGAGGATGGCGTTGTCGCCGCAGCCGGTGCACCAGCGTGGAATGCTGCCCTGGTATTCCTCGAGGTCGTGCTCCTCCTCGTACATCCGCATCAGGCATTCGTGGGCTCGCGTTGTCATGGTCGGCGCTTTCCTTGGACCAGCTTGTTCGAGATCACGCGGTAGATCGCGTCCGGCTTGATCCCCTGGCCGCGCACCTCGCTCCAGCAGTCGACGTCGGCGAGATAGCGCGAGCGCAGCATCATGGCGAGCGCGGAGTAACGCCGGTTGCTCTCGTCGATCAGCTCGTCCTCGGGGTTGTCGCACCAGCTCGCCTCGATCGTCATCACCTGCTTGAAGCGCTTCAGGATCTCCTTGATCCCTCCCGGCATGGGCTGGAGGAAGCGCAGGTGCAGCGAAGAGACCTGGCGGCCTTCGGCGCGCAGACGCTCGACCGCCTCCTCGATCGCGCCCTGGGTGCTGCCCCAGCCGATCACCAGCAGATCGCCTTCCTCCCCGCCGAAGACCGGCGGGGTCTTGAGCGTCTTCTGCAGCGCCGCGAGCTTCAGGCTGCGGTGCCGCAGGCCTTCCTCGTTGATCTCGGGATCGTAGGCGACGTGGGACAGGCGATCGTGCGCGAGACCGGTCAGCGTGTGCATGCCGTGCGGCTGGCCGGGCACGAAGCGGCGCGCGAGCCCGGTGAGCGGGTCCCAGTCGTAGGGCTTCGCCCCTTCGGGCACCGGGCTCTGGTCCACGGGCGGCGCGAGCCATGCTTCGTTGAACCCCGGCCGTGGAAACGGCTGCTGCGAGGTCGCGAGATTGGCGTCGGAGAGCACGATCACCACCATGTTGAACGTCTCGGCGATCTTGCGCGCTGTGATGATCGAATAGAAGCAGTCTTCGATGGTGCTCGGGGCCATCACGACCTTGGGCGCGTCGCCGTGGCTGCCGAAGCAGGCCGCAAGGAGATCGCCCTGCTCGGCCTTGGTCGGCTGGCCGGTGCTCGGCCCCCCGCGCTGCACGTTCACGACCACCAGCGGGATCTCGCACATCACGGCAAGCCCGATCGCTTCCTGCTTCAGGGAATAGCCCGGGCCGGAGGTGATGGTGATCGCGCACTTGCCGGCGTAGGAAGCCCCGATGGCGAAGCAGCAGGCGGCGATCTCGTCCTCCGCCTGGTGCACGACGCCGCCCACCTTCTCGAACACTTCGCTCAGGTAGTGCGGCGCCGAGGTCGCCGGCGTGATCGGATACATCGCGCACACCTCCATCCCCGAAGCGAGGACCCCGAG
>Ga0137463_1000531_pt1 | contig 12944 bp, 16 predicted proteins | sample EasRivERMGT800_2_FD_102333 | JGI IMG/M metagenome (GOLD analysis project Ga0137463, IMG submission 102333) | Soil microbial communities from meander-bound floodplain in the East River, Colorado, USA - East River MetaG ERMGT800_2 | ecosystem: Environmental > Terrestrial > Soil > Floodplain ...
GCGAAGAATATTGACCTGCCGATGCCCATAAACTTCAAGCAGCGTCTTAGCTCCCTCTGCCTTGAGCGTGTCCCAGGCGATTTGAGCCGCACGGGCTTTCGCCTCGCCCGGTCCCATCGACAACAGCAGCCGCGAAAGCGTACGGGCAAAGATCAGATTCCACCGCTTGAGTTGAACCTTTGTCAGTAGCCCTTTGTTTTGCACGAACTTCTCGGTGATCGTGTGCTCGATAACCGTCGTCTTGAGCAATCCGCCAGGGGAGAACTTGTTGGCCGCGCCGAGCCCCGCCGCCTTTTTGAGTCGCGACTTTTCGCCGGGACCGAACCGCCGTTGATAGGCTAAGTATTCCGGCGACAGTGGCGGCCACGTCTCGCCATCTTCGCCACGGCCCCCGCGGGACTTGCGAATGAAGTCCGCCTTAATGTCCGAGAGAGCAGCGAAACCGACCGCCAGGAAGACGCCTTGAGCGATGCCGATTGAGTCGCGGACCTTCCCCGTCAGGATCGCGGTCAATTGATAAACAATAGCCCGTGCCTGCTCGCGACTGCCTCGGAAGTAAACCTTCGTGCTGCTCATTGGCTTAGTTGAAAATGCCGGGTACGTCCACCGTCGAATCTTGCGTCATCAGCGTGGGAGCGTCGGAACTGTTCTGATCGGTCACGCGAATGCGGCTATGCCGATAACGTCGGTCAACGGTCAGGTTGCTTACCGTGCATGGCGAGCCGCCGCGGAACGGAATATCGGATAAGACCCATTGAAGCGTCAGAAGTTCGTTAATCTGCTGGCGGATATAGGCGACGTCTTCCGCAAAGCATTCCGGCGAAGGATTCCCACGGCGTTGACAAAGGAAGAACGTCGCCAGCACCGTTGCCCACTCGTTAATCAGTTCATGGCCTGCCAGGTCGGTGTCTTGATAGAACCGAACCAGCTTGGCCCTGATTTCCGCCGTTGCCCGGTTAATGCAATCGTCCACCACGCCCGCATCGCTGTTTCCGTCGGAATCGTGATCCGCAAACGCAGTCACTCCCTGCGACGAAAATAATCGCTCGATTCGCTCTTTCGTCGTGTATGGATTGGCAACAAGGGCCATAAAAAAACGCCAGCCGGTGTCGTGAGGTCCGGCCGGCGTCGGTGGGGATTGAACGGTTTTAGTCGGTCAACTTATCGGACGAATCTCCTAGGCGGCGGCGACATTTGCACCAGCTTCGATCGGAACCCAACGGATCGTCCATTTCACTGCGCCTGTGTTACTCGCGCCGCAGTTGAGTTTGATAGCCCCGATCCCAATCGTTAAACCGGGCGCGGGAATATCATCGGCCGGAACGACCAGATTGTTTGTCGTGACCTTCATCGCGGTCGCCAGCACGCCAACGATTGAGAACACTGACCCAACAGCCTTGGCGGTAATGTCGAGCGTCGCGCACAGGTCGGTGGTTGCCGCCGGGGTAGTCGAAACGAATTGGAGCTTCGTTACATTGGCTTGCGTTTGGATTACGGTTGTGACTTCGCCGTAAATGCCAAGCACGAGAATTTTGCCACCGGTTACGTTGAACAGCGTGCCGGCCGCGGTCTGCGGCAGAGCGGCGGCCGCCTTCTCTGTGAGTTGCGGTGCTCGGCGGGTCCAAGGAGTGGACATGGATCAGTTACCTTTTGTGCTGTGTCGCGATCGCGTCAAATCAGCGTGTCAATCACCGATTAAAAATCGGCGGTGGCAACGAGGATGTCATAGGGATCGTGCGGAACCGGCAAGGCGTTGTCGAGCACGTAAACTTCCGTGGCGGTCGGGTTGGCCGTTTTCTTCGTCCAGCTCGACAGACCAACGCGGACGGTTTCAGGGCCGCCGTCGTATTCGGCGATAGGCTCCGAGCCCTGATAGAGCGTGTACCGATTCGCGGTCGGTTCGCCCATCATCACAACCATCGTGTCGGCCCAGTGGCGGGTGAACGTGAATACGGAGTTTGCGTTGTCCCACAGCTCAATGCCTTCGTCGCTAATGTGCCACAGCACACCGGGCAAGGCGTTGAACTGGCCAACATATTCGTGCAGCGGCGTGCCGTCGGGGCGAGTTCCAACTTCACGCTGATAGGTCGTGTACGGCGGATTGCTGATACCGGCCTGAACCGCCAGGTAGTCATTGCCGAGCACAAACTGCCACATGATCGAATTCAGATGAACGTGGCGAACCGGTCCAACGCCCTGAACCGCACGGGCCTGATTGATCTTGGCGAAGTGCATCGGAATATTTGCACCAGGAGAATCCCACGGCACGTCCAAAATGCTGGAACCATGAACCGAAGTCCCGGCACGATCCGTCATGTTCAACTGTGTCTTGTTTCCGGCCGGAACCTGGAAGCTGTAGCGGCCTAGCGCGGACGTGCTGGTGTAGTTGATGTTCCAGTTGTCGCCGTCTTCGTGGAAATACAGCGAGTCGCGGATCATTCCCACCGTCATTGCAATGCGCCAATTGGCGGCCTTTTGCATCAGCGTGCTCGACTGACGCATTACCATGTCCTTTCCTGCCTCGTCCCGCATCACGGGATTGTCGATGCGACCAAGATTGTGGAAGAATTCGGCCAGCAAGGAAACGCTGTCGTGCATCCGGGGATACACAAACGGCACTTGCTTCATCGGCTGCTTGTCCGATCGGCCTGCCGGCGTGCCGGGGGCGCGAGCGACGGCAACCTTGCGGGTGTCGTCGTAAATGTGATAGAGCCCTTCGCGGCCGTGTCCGTAGAACTTCTCATTCGCTCCGCCGGGCTGAAATCCCATGAAATTGAGAATCGGGTCTGCGGAGGCGACGACTTGGCGCACGACCTGAGTGAGGACTTGCGGCCGAAGAATGTCGAGATAGCTGGCCATTGCTGGTCATGTCCGAGCGTCCTCCACAGAACGCGGCTCCACTCTGTTTGACGCGGCCGGCCTCGTGGAAAGGCTTTGCGGGTGCCCCCTGGCCGCGTTGTTTCGTATTACGTGCCTTCGATGACTGCCAGGCGTTTCCTGGCTGCCTCTTGGACGGTCGATCGTTGATCGCTGTCGATGATGTGTTGAAGTTTGTCCTTGCTCAACATGCGGCTAATTTGCTGAACGGCTTCGGGCACGTTCTTGTCGCAAACCGGCGAATCGTCGCTGTCGTGATCAGTGGACGTTTCTTTGGCCGGCTCCTTGGCCGTAGCTGCGAAATTGGCGTATAACTCTGGTTGCTGTAAAGCAACCTCAGCGGCCACTTCCGCATCAGCCGAACACAGGCGAGCCCACTGTTCGGCGGTGAGGTAAACTTTGTGCGTTCCCATTGAACCGACTCACAAAAAAACTATGTTGAAAACTAGGACTGAATGCTGTAAGTGGCCGTCGCGGTGCCGGTTCCAAGCGGAGCTGGCGGCAACGTCATCAGCCACTTGAGCGTGCCGTTGTAGTAAATGCTTTTGACAAAAACGGTCGCGCCAATTTGCTCGCCGGCTGTGGTGAAAGTTATGCCGTCCGCCGAAAGGTCATTACCGACGATCACGTTATCCGCGGTCGGGCTGACAACGATAAACTCCTCGTCCGCCGAGCGAATCAACGTGAATTCCAATCCGGGCTTGATCGCAGGCAGAGTGACGGTCACGCTGGCAGCATTCATGTAAATCAGCGTTTGGCCGTTTTGATCGGCCGTCAGCGTGTCAGTCGTCGCCGTCTCGTAAGACGGGGCGCGATATGCGCCAGCCCTGTATCCGAACGGGTCATCGTCGAGCACGAAGCCAGCGGCATAGAGCTGGCGACGGGCGAGATATTCCTGAGCGTGGCCGACGAAGGCCGCACCGAGGATCAACAGCTTGCGGACCTTAAGCGGAGCACGGGCAACCAGAACGCGGAACACACGATCTTGGTTCGTGGCGTCGAAGTCTTGGGCGCGGAGTTCGGAGTCGAGAATGCCTTGCAGGTTTTGAGTGCCCAGCAAAAGCGATCCGTCCCATTCCTCAAATTCGCCAGTGGCGTCGATCTTGCCGAGCAACAAACCGGGCCGCAAAATCGTGGTGAAGTTCGTATTGCCGGTGTCGCGGGTCGTACCGCTGATTACCGCCGACTTCCACAACGCAGCGTTGCGAGCCTGGTCAGCACCCCACAGGAGTTCACTTTCCGTGACCGTTCGTTCGGAGCCAACGCCGGGAGTTGACCAACCACCCATACCAGCCATGATTCAGATCCTTTTTAGAGGGTTATGACTTAGCCTCTGACTCGCGTGAAATGATTCGCTGTGAGTTGTTACTTGCCAGCCGCGGCGGGCTTGCGGCCCAATGCCCAGTTGGCAGTGTTTTGAATTTCGTCGGTCGTGAAATCGCCCCGCATGTTTTCGGGCGGTTCAACGAGCGTTGACATTTTGGTACGGACTTCATCGGTCCAGAGCTGGCCCTTCGGCACGAGCCCGCAGTCGTCAATGAACCGCTCGACGTCGCTCTTACTGAGTTGCTTGCCGTCCGCGGCGAGACTGAGCTTCACGGTGCCAATCGTGCCTAGATACTTCTCCGCTTGTGCGGAAGTGCAGCGGCCCTCTTTGAGTGCCTGCGTGATTTGCGATTTGAGGTTGTCGCGGTGCAGGTTTTCCGCGTAAAGGCTCATTGCCGCATAGCCTGGATCAGCCACGGTGGGATCTCCGCTTTGAGTTTCTTCGTCGTCGCCAGAATCGGCTTCGGCTTCCGCTTTTTGCTGAGCGGCGAGTAGGGTGTTGCCGGATGCGATAATCAAATCTTCTGCACCGTCGGCTTTGAAATCGAAGTCGCTTGGCAGCACTAAACCGATGCGGGTGAAAATCGCGCGGACGGCTTCGAGCTTTGATTTGTCGGTCGCCTTCGCTGGCGGTTTGTCCGGGTTGTCTGCACCGGTCGGCTCGGACGGAACGTTGTCGCTTCCATCACCGGCGTCTGGCTTGCCGCCCGATTCTTCGTCGTCGTCTTTTTTGGCGAACGGGTTTTCGTCGAGCTTGTAAACCGTCGCGGTTCCGGCGTCATCGAACACGCGGAGCGAGCAGGCGATTGCGTCAGCCACTTCAACGAATGGCGTTTGCGTGTGGTCCACCGGATGCGTGACGAGATCGTAAGCAACGATGCAGTCGCGATACTCGTTGCCATCGCCGTCGCGGAATGAGGGGACGATTACCGGGCTGACGCTGACGATGTTTTTTCGCGACTTGTCGGCGGCCAAGTCGTCGGGCAAATCGAGCGTGATTTGTGCTTGGTTTCCGTCCGCGTTGATCGCGAATTCCGCCAGTCTCCCAACGGCGTTATTGGCTCCCCGCTTCATCTTGCCTTCGGTGTCGAGCTGCACCGGGGCGTTGTCTTCCTTGCGGTCCGAGTGATCGAAATGGACCGAGGGGGCGAGATTGCGGCTCAGCATGAGAGACTGTTGGTCCCGCCAGTGCTTTAGTCGTGCGGGCGTGGCGTCAACGATCCCATTGGGGGCGTGGTGCTTCTTTGCTTTCAGGATGCCTTTTGAAAATCGGGCCATGCGGGAACTTTATCGAGTCCCGAATGATTCTCAAAATGGCGGTGATTGGAATGCGGCAATAATGGAAGTTTTGATCACGAGTGGCAAAAATGGCGGTGAAAATAGCTTCCTTTACACGATCAGTTCGGCAATCTTTTTGAATATGCTGGTGGTTGGTCAGCTTGTGCCACTCGTGCTCCTCGAAACATTCGAGCGTCAGCTTCCGATACTCCCTGCCGGGGCCGCCGGGCGAACTGCTTGGCCTGATCCGATGCGCGAACCGCGCGGAGAATTTTAGCTTGCGCAGTCTCAGTGCAGAGCATGCGAACACGATGAAGGCGGCGAATAGTTGGCGGCGGTTCATGGTCGATTCCTTTGTTGAGAAATGAAAAAGCCCGGTCGATTTGACCGGGCTGGCGGCAAACGCAAATTCGGTATCATCTCAAATTACGCCGCCAATTTCTTCATGTGCGAATTCCATTCTACCCACAGATTGAGAATCAATCGCTTCACCATGCACAGCATCGCGTGCTTGTGGGCGTGGATGTCTTTGCAGTCTGGGTGCTTCTCCTTGAACGTCGCTTTGGCTTCGTCGTACCGCTTTCGATACTCGCCCTTATTGAGCTTTAGCAGGCACTCGCTGGCGACAAATGAAATTCCACGGCGGCGAGGTGAGTAGCCTGCCAGCGTCCATTCTTCCGCAGTGAGCCCGCCTTTTAATCGCCATGTGCTAGGCATTTGGTTTTTACCTTTGCTTTCGATGGGTGCGAGCCCGAGACGTTTCCAGAGCTTTCCGGGGTTGGCGTAGAGCGACAAGTCACCAGCCTCGCCGATAATGCGAGCGAAGTTCATCAGGCCGAAGCCGCGAACACCAGCGACCCACACGGATACCGGAAGTTGCTTAACCAGCCTGACCAGCTGCTTGCCGTGTTCGTCTGCAATTTTTCGTGGCGCGGCGATGCCATCTTCCATTTGGAGAATGAGCGGTGCCAGAAAATCGTACCCTGTTTTCTTCTTCGCCAGCACCGCCGAGATCACGGACGCCGCTGCCTTTTTCCCCTTTTCTCGCTCGCCTTCATCTTGGGTGCTTTTGTAGCCTATGGAATCGCGAACTAAACCGGCCCGCGTGTTCTCGATTCGGATGGCAGCCGCGATGTACTTCTCGCGAGTTGCGTGAAGTTGGCGGATTTCCAGGCAGATATCGGGAATGTCGAGCGGGGCGGCAGTGGTGGCATCGGTATCACGCGGCAAGTCGCCTACCCGCTTTTTTCGTTTCGCCATTTTCAGGTTCCTTGTAGGTGTCGATTGGGCAATTGAAAGCTCGTATTCATCACCGCCAACGCCCAATCGACTTATGTGTTGCGGACATGGCATTCGGCCGCTCGGTTACAATGACAACGTCGCCATATCCGCTTATTTGGTTGCGAATGAGGCATTCACGGAAACGGTCTCAATTTCTTGCTCGCCCCATCCGCTTGTATCAACGCGACACATTACAAAACGGTTTCATGATTTTTCACGCGGTGTTTGTTTCATGTTCCAGCATTCCGCGCACATCCTTTTTGCGGCACTGCTGAGCGGCCTTCTCGGACGCTGCGAATAGCTCACCCAACTGTTGATCACTCACGACTTCGGCTACTTGCTGATCTGGCTCAATCAACTCTTCCAGGTAAGCGACGACATAGGCAACCTTGGCTGATCCCAATGCGAATCCGCGGTACTTCTCGCGAATGGCAGGCAAGTCGCGTCCGAACAAATAGCCCCACTGCGTTTTCTCGATCTGCATCGTCAAATAATCGCCGACGATGGCCATACTCCTACGCGAGACTCCGCCGCGGTCAGGTTGACGGACGATGTTGGTTTCGATAGCTGGTCCGGTTCTGGCTTCGATCACTTCGCGAGACACTTCCTTTCCCTGAAGGATTGTCAATGGCGAGCCAGACGGATATTCCATGATCGCGGCTTCACGCTGCTGGTGATTGAACTGCCCTCGCACTCGCCAGAGCATCTTGCGAACTTCCGGCATCGTTAAATCGAGAGGGAACGGGTGAGCGTCGCCATAATTGAATCGCCGTTTCGCCTCCACTCTTGCCCAAGCCATTGCCTTATCGGTGTCGCCAGGGAATTTCGCGTCAGCCTTCTCGGCTATCTCGCGGCAAATGTCGAGTCCTTCCTGCATGGGTCAGTCCCTTTGTGTTGTCGTCGCAGGTCAGATTTCGGTTTCACCTGGCTACACGCGACGATCGAGGCACGGTCGAAAACGGTTTCAGGTGATCAAACGCCCCTCATTTGTTTCAAAATGTCGCGGCAAACTGATCTTCGATTTCATGCACAATTGCGCCGCGACTCACTCTCGGCATCGCACAAACTGGGGCTACCAACCGGCAGAAGGCACAACACCGAGAGCGTTGATTTATTCGAGACGGTTGGTAGCCGTGGATCATCCTAGGCACATTTGCCTAATAGTCAACTAGGCATTTCTGCCTAACAAAAAGATTTCCGTGTAGTATGCTTCCCTATGAGCAAGACGGTGGCGGAGCAACTGAGACAGGCTATGCGCGATTCTGGCCAATCTGCAAATCAAATCGCACAAGCAACAGGCATCAATCAAACGCTGGTTAGCCGCTTCCTGCGCGGGAAGGATATGGGAATTGAGCGAGCCAGCAAAATCGCCGCCTATCTCGGGCTCACATTGAAGCCCGACAAAAAGGACTAGGTCGCCGTCAGTGCCGTCACGCCACTCGCCCGCGTGACTCGATTTGTATAAGTGATCGTCGGGTTTGCCAAATCGTTAATCACTCCGCCAGGTCGCAGCGTGGTATTTGTGAAAGTTCGCGGTGTTGCATCGTTCGTCGCGTTCAGCGTCCCTGGACCCACTAAAACATTCGCCGTCGTTCCGGCAATCTTGCACTCAAGCGTTCCGCCGGCGACGTCGATGGTTGTTGCTCCGGGAGCACCGTTCACCATGGCGATTCCATTTCCGACGTTATAGAGCGAGGTGAATGTACCATTGCTCACAATCGTCCCCAGATTCGTCACCGTCGTCGCCGTCGTCACTCCCGCGCCCAACGTCAGATTGCCATTTGGCCCGTTCGTGATCGTCGCCGCGGCCCCCGCTTCGCCGTAGTAATAAGCAAATCCCACCGTCCCGTTGCAGTCGAGCACATTCGAGGTGTTTGTGCCTTTCAGCAGCACGGCCGGCGTCGGCTGATCCGGCGCCGATCCGCTTTGCCGCACCTCTCCACTGAACGCCACCGATCCGAAGTTGACCTTCACCCGCGGGCTATTGGCGTCGATGACCCATGCCGTCGCACTGATTTTGAGATACTGGTCGAGACATTCGGTATATCCGGCCGCATTGATTACCGGCAGGCCCAGTGTGTTGCTCGTTTGGCTGGTCGTGTAAATGTTGAGCGAAGCGAGAGTGACGGCGTTTTGATCCAGGCCGTCGAGCACGGACCCTAGAGACAGATTGACGTTTGCCGAATCGCCGGTAACTGGGATCGCTGCCGTGTCCCAGTTATTTACATCGGCCCAGTTGTTCGGCCCCGTCGCGGCCGTAGTAACTGACTCGCTGAATGTTCCGCTCGCTCCTGTCGTCTTATCACCGTCGGCAATAAAGTTTTGTCCAGCCGTAACTCCCGTTCCGGTAATCGTGGTGCTCGTTGGCGAAACCCACGTGATGGCAGAAAACTCGGTCGGGACTGTGTTTGCCTGTAGCAACGCGAGCAAGCCAGTGATCATGTGGGTGGCGGTTGTCGTCGTCGCCGTGAATGTGATTCGCTTGCCGTTAATCTCCACCCACGCTGTATCGCCGGCTTGCCACGTTCCGCCAGCGGTGAATGTGTAAACCTTTGCGACGGCTTTCGCGCGAGCGAGCCAATTTGCTGTGACGGGCATTATTTAAACACCTCGCGCCGCTAGGGCGCAGTTTCCATAGAACTTGTTGAATTCACTTTCACGGACGCCGGGCAGTCCGGTTGGATGCCTCACGGACTGCAAGAGCCCGTCAAAAATCCAGCGGCGAATAGTCTGCGGGCTCTTTCCTGCCCGTCGAGCACATTCAGACATGGTGAGAATTGAGTCTCCTGTCGCCATGCCATCTGTCGCAGTTCCCGCCTCGTTATTTTTTGATTTCCCCACGGTCAATACTCCTACGTTCTAAAAAGTACCGCCCCACGACAGGCCGGATTGTTTGCATTCAAAAGCCGCATAAGACGCCATGTCGATCTGATCGCACGTCTCGTCAGGGTCGCCGGTCCAGCTTGTAAGCTCGAGCGAGAACGCCGGTCGCCAATCACGAGAGATCGTTATTGATTCATCAGGAATGAGCAGCCCGCCAGATTCGAGTCGCGTCAACAGTCCCGAGGCGATTGCCCGTTCTAGCTTCGCACCGCGGTATCCGTCCGCCATTCCTGGCAGGACAGGGCCAATTAGTTCCGCCTGCAATTCCGCCGCTCGCAATTCATCCGCCAGAGGTTGGCCGACGTGGGCGTTTTCTATCTTCGCGAGTCCGCATTGCCACGCCTTCATCACTTCCGGCACTCGCACTTTTAATTCATTCCAGCCGACTCGATCACGCCAAACGTGCCGCAACAAGAGTAGGTTTTCTGCCGACCAATAATCCCAAATACCAACGACAGACCAACTTGGCGGCTTACCCCGGTTTTCTTCGGCCTTGTCACGGCTCGTGCCTGCGGTGTCAATCGTGGCAAAGCGTCGGCACTGGCGAGAGTCGATTGAGCGATTGGGTGGCGCAAGGATAATGTCGCCGCGGAGTGTGAATCGTTTCAACCACTCGTCGGGGATCTGCAACGACTCGGCAACAGACCAGTCACCCGCCATAAAACGCTCGCGAGTTATCGGCGGCAAATGAGACAGGCTTTGTCGATATTTCTCTTCATTGATCGACGGGTTGTCTTTGACTCGGGCTGGGATAAATGTTGCGTGGTATTCATCCATCGCCCCGATGTTTCCACTGACTTCAAAGTTCAGCGGGGAATCATCATTGATGCCTCGAAAATCGGCTGGAATAAAACGCCTCTTTACCCATGCGTGGCCGATATTTCCGGGGGTGCTTGCCGATCTCACTCTGAGAGGGACTTCCAGCCCTTCAACTCCCCTGAGCCGGCTGAACATGAACAGATATGGATTTGATTCGTCATCCCCCAGAGGGAATTCTGTAAGCTCATCCCATCCAATGAACTGATATTCTGAGCTGTTGTACCGAAACCGATCCTGCGGATTGTCGATGTAACCAAATTCAATTTTAGCCCCGCTTGGAAATGTGATTGTTTTATCTCTCCAGCGAGCGTCTGAGTTGGCCAGCCATGACTTAGCACGGTCCATAATCGCCCCGGAGAGCGAGAGCCTCGGAAAGTCGCGGCGAAGAATTAAAGCCGAGTATCCTGGGACGTGAACGTATTGCAAGGCGGCCATGAGCAAGGCGTCGGACTTCCCGCCAGCGGCCGCACCGCCATAAAACGCCTCTTCGCAGTCGAGGGCCAGAAACGCCGCCTGCTTCGGCCAAGGTTTGTGTTTGCAGTATCGTTCGAGTCCCTCCCGCTGATCTTCGCGCAAAGCAACCGTGCTGGCTTTTGCCAGTTCGATGCCTCGCGTCATTTGCCGGCCGAACGCTGCAAATGCTCTGTGAAAAGCATTACGACGTCGCGGCTCCGTTGTCAAAGTCATCGCTTAGAACTCGATCAATCCAATTCTGAAACCAAAACTTAAATTCTTCATGTCGCCCTTCTTTCAAAAACTCCAAAATCCCAGAAACCAGGGCTGTGAAATGTCGCATGAGTTTGCGAATCTCGATCGCGTCAGGTTTTCTCTGTGCCCATTCTTCGTAGTACTTCCGCGACAGGAATCTCTCAGCTGCCTTCCAATCGTCTTTCGATGCCGCAAAAAAACGCTCCTCAAGTTTCGCCCTGGCGGTGTCTTCGGCTTTAGTAATCGCTTGTGAAAATTCAGGATCTCGCTCCCGTTCCGCCAGGAAGGTTGGGAAGCTGACCCCCGACATAGAGCAAGCAGCTTTATAAGAAATTCCTTTACGAAGAAATCCAAGCATCCGACTGCGGGCGCGAGCCGACTGCAGTTTTCTAGGCTGCCCCTTCCTGCGTTTCTTTTTTTCCACCACACGCCCCACCTCTTATTTCGCGCTTCCGTGATCGCCGGCCACATACGGAACTTTCCGCACGCCGATTACCGCTCCGCCGGAATTCAACGCCGTTGCCACCAGCCAATAGGTGCTGCCGCGAGTGAACGCCGCGTTGTATGGAGTCGTCCCGTAATAATCGCCGTTGCTGTTGGCCTTGTAAGTCATCGATCCGCTGGAATTGCTTGGCTGTGCTCCACTGGCGTTGTACGATCCGTCTGTGTTCGCCAATCGAAAAATCCAACTGATCGTTGCGTCGTTTACATAATCTCCGGCACCGCCGCTGGCCAGCGAATTGTAGAGCCCTCGCCACCAAATGGCATTTGGTTCGTCGAGCGAGATATAGCCCCGGTCGATCGTCACCTTTCCGAATGTGTTGGCAATTACCGAAACGACCGGCGAACTAACAGTCCCAAAACCCAGCGTTGGCAATAGGTTGACTGAGCCAAACGAGCCAAAGCCAAGCGCCAAGACGGATGACGGTGTGCCGTCCATTAACTGGCCCTCGTCTTGCTTGTTGGTGCCGTCGAGCTATCCAGCGTCACGGTGAATAGCGTTGTCGATCCATCAGGTTTTTTGATCGTCCAAGTTGTCCCGCTGATAGCGCCCTCGGTTAGTGTCTGAACCATCATGTAGGCCGCTTGTTGAACGCTTGGGCGCGAGCCGTCTGCGGGGATGCTATCAGGAACGGCACTTGTCACCGCCGCATAGCAATCACCAGTCTGCACCGTGTTCCCGGTGTAAGTCGTGAGCGTATCTGTCAGCACAACCCCCTGAACCTTGTGCGTGGCTGGATCGTAGCCCGTGTCCGCGAAGTCCTTGAGGTCGGTGAGCGATTGCACCACTCCGCCAAGCTGCGTCACATTTACGGGCGGCGGTCCAATCTCAAACTCCGCCAGAACAATGCCCGTGATCGTCTGCGAATCAACGGTTTCAGTATCTGGGGCGAGCATGATTGAATACCGATAGCCGGTCGCATAGAAGTTGGGATCAGAATTGTCTCCTAGGTCGATGTCCACGTCATGCACGCCGGTCAGCGTGTCAAACGGGCTAGTCATCGTGATCCCGCTGGCGCTGCTGCGTTGGGTGGCTGAAAATGCCGCCCCGTCAGCCGCCCGGTAGATGCGCAGGTCAGCAGCCTCAAATGCGGTTGACGGCGCGACGTTCCCGCCTGCCGCCGCGTGAGTGCTGAATTGAAAGCGAACATGGGTCCGCGTGCTGGACGTGTTATACGATCCGAGTTGCCTTGTCATGCGGCTACCAAGCCTCCGTATATTAGTGGTGTTTCAATTAGCTTCGGGATGGTGGACGGGGAGGCGGTGAAGCC
>Ga0137463_1000532_pt1 | contig 12942 bp, 12 predicted proteins | sample EasRivERMGT800_2_FD_102333 | JGI IMG/M metagenome (GOLD analysis project Ga0137463, IMG submission 102333) | Soil microbial communities from meander-bound floodplain in the East River, Colorado, USA - East River MetaG ERMGT800_2 | ecosystem: Environmental > Terrestrial > Soil > Floodplain ...
ATCATGGCGCCGGGGCTCGATTCCACGAAAGAAGAACTCCACGCCTACGAAGAGCCATTCCTCGCGCGCGGCATCGCGATCCTCGCGATTGACGGGCCGGGGCAGGGCGAGGCGGAATACGACATTCCCATCTGCGGCGACTACGAGCGCGCCGCGCGCGCCACCTGCGACTGGATCGGAAAGCGCGCCGACCTCGACGCGTCGAAGATCGCCATGTGGGGCGTGAGCCTGGGCGGCTACTACGCGCCGCGCGCCACCGCCTACGAAAAGCGCATCAAAGCCTGCATCGCGCTCTCCGGGCCGTTCGAATGGAAGGAAATATGGGACGCGCTGCCGGGCCTGACGCGCGAGGCTTTCCGCGTGCGCAGCCATTGTGCGACCGAAGCCGAGGCGCTGAAGCACGCCGCAACGCTCTCGATGAAAGACGCCGCGGCGAAAATCGCCTGCCCGATCTTCATCGTCACCGGGCGGCAGGATCGCCTTGTGCCGGCGTCGCACGCCGAGCGGCTCGCCAGGGCCGTGTCGGGTCCGGTGGAACTCATGATCGTCGAGGACGGCGGGCACAACGCCAACAACCGTCCTTATCGTTACCGTAGCCGGACGGCCGACTGGCTCGCCGGGCAGCTTGGATTGCCCAGGATTTGAAGGCCGAAAAGGAGAAGAGACCATGACTGCAGAAAAACGCTGGATGCTTGTCACCGCACTGACGCTCGCGCCGGCGCTCGCCGCCGCCCAGGCGTTTCCCAGCCGGACCATTCACCTGGTGTCCGGCGTCACTCCCGGCAGCGCCTCGGACACGACGGCGCGCATCGTCGCCGAGAAACTGCAGGCGAGCCTCGGCCAGGCGGTGATCGTCGAGAACAAGCTCGGCGCGGGCGGGCTGATCGGCGCCGCGTACGTCGCCAAGGGCGAGCCCGACGGGCACCTCATCAGTATTTACACCTCGGCGTTCACCGTGGCGCCGCTGCTCTCCCCCGGGGCGCTCGACCCCAAGGAGCTGGCGGCGGTCGCGACGCTGGGAACGGTCCCCACGGTGCTGGTCGTCTCGACTGCCAAGAGCTACAAGACGATCGCCGACCTCGTCGCCGCGGCCAAGGCCAGGCCCGGCGCGGTCGTCGGCACCACCGCGGGGATCGGCAGCTCGACGCACATGAACCTCGAGCGCTTTCGCATCTCAGCCGGCATCGACGTGCTGCAGCTGCCGATGAAGGGGGCGCCGGATGCGCTCACCGAGGTGCTCACCGGGCGCGCCGATTTCTATTTCGCGCTGCCCTTCCAGGTCGGAGGGCAGATCAAGGAGGGCAAGCTGCGCGCGCTGGCGGTGGGCTCGCCCAAGAGGAGCGCGCTGTTTCCCGACGTAGCCACGACCGTCGAGGCGGGCTTTCCGAACTCCGACTACAACTTCTGGATCGGCGCGCTGGTTTCCTCCAGGACGCCGCGCGACATCCAGCTGCGGCTGAACAAGGAGTTCAACGCCGCGGTCGGTTCGGCCGAGGTTCGCGAAAAATTTCTCAAGCTGGGCGTGGATCCCTTGAGCATGTCGCTGCCGGCTTTCGAAGCGATGATCGCGAACGAGTTCGATTCAAACGCGAAACTGATCAAGGCGGCGGGAATCACGAACCAGTAAAACGGACGAAAAAGCGCGCCGTTTGCCTACGCGGGATCGAACGGACACGGGGCGCCGTTCATCTGCGGGTGCTGCATCGACCGGCGGGTGAAGATGCCCGCGGGGCGCGAGCGCGTGGCATACTTCGCATTCCGCAGAAAGGTTTCCCAGGGAACGCTTCGATGGCCAAGCCGAAAAAATCCGCCGAACCCAAGATCGTCCGGCCGGACGACATCGACCCGCAGCACAACTGGAAGCGGCCGCTGCAGGCGCCCGGCCATACCCAGGTCGATTTCGAGGAGCGCATCAACTTCCGGCGGCTGCACGACTACCGTCTCGCGCGCGTTCGCGCCGCGCTGTCGCAATCGGGCCTGGGCGCGCTGCTCTCGTTCGACCAGCACAACATCCGTTACACGACGAGCACGGTGATCGGCGAGTGGGCGCGCGACAAGCTGACGAGATATTCGCTGCTCACCGGCAACGGCGACCCGTACATCTGGGACTTCGGCAGCGCGGCGAAACACCATCGCCTGCACGCGCCCTGGCTCGCCACCGACCACTGCCGCGCGGGGATGCTGGGCATGCGCGGTGCGACCGGCAGCGACATCACGCTGTTTCGCGAGGCCGCGAAGGAAATCAAGGCGCTCCTCGACGCCGAGGGCGTGGGCGACATGCCGCTCGGCCTGGACGTGGTCGAGCCGCCGATGCTGTTCGAGCTGCAGAAGCTCGGCATCGAGGTGCGCGACGGCCAGCAGGTAATGCTGATGGCGCGCGAGGTGAAGAACATCGACGAGCTGACGCTCCTCAACATGGCGGCGGCGATGGTCGATGGCGTCTACCAGGACATCGCCGAGGCGCTGAAGCCCGGGGTGAAGGAATCGCAGATCGTGGCGCTCGCCACCTCGCGGCTATACGAGATGGGCTCGGACTGTGTCGAGGCGATCAATGCCATTTCCGGGGAGCGCTGCTCGCCGCACCCGCACAACTTCACCGACCGGCTGATCCGGCCCGGCGACCAGGCGTTCTTCGACGTCATCCAGTCGTACATGGGCTACCGCACCTGCTACTACCGCACCTTCAGCGTCGGTCGAGCGACCGCCTCGCAAAGGACGGCGTACCGCAAGGCGCGCGAGTGGATGGACAAGGCCATCGAACTGCTCGAGCCCGGCATGTCGAGCGACAGGATCGCGCGCGCCCTGCCCACGGCGAAGCAGATCGGCTTCTCGAGCGAAATGGAGGCCTTTGGCCTGAACTTCTGCCACGGCCTCGGCCTCGGCTTGCACGAGCGTCCGCTGATCTCGCGGGTAAACTCGCTGAAGGAGCCGATCGAGCTGAAAGCGGGCATGGTGTTCGCGGTCGAAACCTATTGTCCGGCGTCCGACGGCATCTCGGCGGCGCGCATCGAGGAGGAAGTCATCCTCACCCCCGACGGCGCGAAGATCATTTCGCTTTACCCGGCGGAAGAACTGCCGATCGCGAATCCGTACTAGATGTCTAAGATTGTCATCCTGAGTCCTTCGCTTCGCTCGAGGATAAACTCCGCGAAGGATCTGCTTTTCAGAAAAGCAGATTCTTCGGGCTGCGCCCTCGGAATGACACTTAAGAGGAGGCAAGGCCCAAGATGAGCGTCACTCAACAGGCACATCCGGCGCAACGGAGCCAAGAGATCCCCGAAGCTACACGGCTGCGGCTGTTCCGGTTGCAGGTCGAGATCCGTTACACCGAGAAGCGCGCCTACGACATGTTCCTGCAGAACCTGGTGAAAGGCACCAGCCACCTCGCACTCGGCCAGGAGGCGGTCGCATCCGGATTTGCCGCCGCGATGAACAAGGACGATTACACCTTCTGCACTTACCGCGGGCATCACCATACGCTCGCGCGCGGCGCATCGATGCTTTCGGTGCTGGGCGAGCTGATGGGCCGGCAATGCGGCCTGATGAAGGGCAAGGGCGGCTCGATGCACTTGACCAGCGTCGAGCACGGGGTGATGGGCTCGTACGCCATCGTCGGCGCGCACCTGCCGATCGCCGCCGGCGCGGCCTGGTCGGCGCAGTACCGCGGCACAAAACAAGTCGCCGTCGCCTTTTTCGGCGATGGCGCGACCAACATCGGCGCCTTTCACGAGGCGCTCAACCTCGCCGCGGTGTGGAAGTTGCCGGTGATCTTCTGCTGCGAGAACAACATGTACATGGAATACACGCCGATTTCCAGCGTCACGGCGGTGAAGCACCCGGCCGCGGACCGCGCGGCAAGCTACGGCCTGGAGCGCATCGTCATCGACGGCAACGACGCCGACGTCGTATACAGCACGGCGAGCGCGGCGATCGCCAGGGCCCGGTCGGGCGGCGGTCCGTCGCTGATCGAATGCCTGACCTACCGGCACAGCGGCCACTCGCGCGCCGACCCGGCGAAGTACCGGCCCAAGGAGGAAGTCGAGGAATGGATGAAGCGCGACCCGGTCGTGGTGTACCGCAGCCGGCTGCTCGGCATGGGCGTGGCCGAAGCGACGCTCGCGAAAATCGAAACCGAGGCGATGGCCCGGCTCGACCAGGCCACGGAAACGGCCAAGGCGTCGCCGACGCCCGCGTTGGAATCGGCGATGACCGACGTCTGGGCCGACGGAGGCAACGCATGGCGCAACTGACCTATCGCGACGCGGTCGCCGCCGGGATCGCGCAGGAAATGCGGCGCGACGAGCGCGTCGTGCTCTTCGGCGAGGACACCGCCGCCGCCGGCGGCGTGTTCAAGACCACGGTGGGCCTGTTCGAGGAATTCGGCGCGAGGCGCGTCAAGGACACGCCAATCTCCGAGCTCGCCATCCTCGGCGCCGCGATGGGCGCGGCGATGACCGGCCTGCGGCCGGTGGCGGAAATCATGTTCTCGGATTTTCTCGCCTGTTGCTGGGACTACGTCGCCAACGAAATCGCCAAGACGCGCTATATGAGCGACGGGCAGATCACGCTGCCGCTGGTCATCCGCACCGCCAACGGCGCCGGCTCGCGCTTCGGCGCGCAGCATTCGCAGAGCGTGGAGAACTGGGCGATGTCGGTGCCGGGCATCAAGGTCGTCGCGCCGTCGAACGCCGCCGACGCGAAGGGCCTGCTCGCTGCGGCGATACGCGATCCGGATCCGGTCATTTTCTTCGAGCACAAGAGCCTGCTCGCCAACAAGGGCGAAGTCCCCGACGGCGAGCACATCGAGCCGCTTGGAAAAGCGAAAGTCCTGCGCGAGGGCAAGGACATCACCGTGATCGCGCTCGCCGCCATGGTCCCGCGCGCGCTCAAGGCCGCCGAGGCGCTCGCCGCCGAGCACGGCGTCCAGGCGACCGTGATCGACGTGCGCTCGCTCGTGCCGCTCGACGCGCAGACGCTGCTCGCGCACTCGGCGCGCACCGGGCGGGTGTTCACCGTCGAGGAAAATCCGCGGCTGTGCGGCTGGGGCGCGGAGATCGCCTCGATCATCCAGGAGGAGGCATTCGACGCGCTGAAAGGGCCGGTGATCCGGATCACGACCCCGCACGTGCCGCTGCCGGCGGCCGATCAGCTCGAGGACGCGGTGGTGCCGTCGATTGCGCGCATCGTCGCCGAAATCAGGCGCGGCCTGCAGGCACGCCGCGCGGCATAGGCTCAAGGAGAAGACATTGGACGTGATCATGCCGCAACTGGGCGAAACCGTGACCGAGGGCACCGTCGCCAACTGGTACAAGAAGGTCGGCGACGCAATCAAGGCGGACGAGCCGCTGTTCGAGGTCGAGACCGACAAGGTGACCACCGAAATCCCGGCGATCGCCAGCGGCGTGCTCAAGGCGATCCTGGTCGAGTCGGGCGCGACCGTTCCGGTGGGAACGGTGCTGGCGGTGATCGAAACCGCGCCGAAGTAAGAACAGGTTTCAAGAAGACCGTCATTCCGAGGGTGAAGCCCGAAGAATCTGCTTCTGCGGACGTCAAAAAGCAGATCCTTCGTGGAGTTTATCCTCGAGCGTAGCGAAGGACTCAGGATGACAATACAGAAGGAGGGTTGAATTGACTGCCGCAAACACGAACAAGAACAAGGCGAAGCTCGGCTGGATCGGCGCCGGGCGCATGGGATTCGAAATGGCGCGCCGGCTCGCGAAGAGCGGCTGCGACATCACCGTATGGAACCGCACGCGCGCCAAGGCCCAGCCGCTCGCGAAGGACGGCGCAAAGATCGCCGATTCGCTCGCCGAACTCGCCGACCGGGACATCGTGTTCTGCATGGTGTCGACCTACGACGACGTGAAGGAGGTCATCTCGGGTTCGAAGGGGCTCCTGTCCGGGGGCAAGCGCGCGCCGAAGATGGTGGTCGAATGCTCATCGATTTCGCTCGAGGGCTCGGCGGAGCTGCGCAAGATACTTGGCGGCCACGGCGTAGAGATGCTTTCCGCGCCGGTGTCGGGCAACGCCAAGGTGATCAAGGCGGGCAAGCTGACCTTCGTGGTGTCCGGACCCAAGGCGGCGTACGGTGTGGCCGCACCCTATCTTGCCAAAATGGGACAAGGCTCGTCGTACGTCGGCGAGGGGGAACGTTCCCGCATCGTCAAGATCTGCCACAACGTGATGCTCGGCGTCGTCACTCAGTGCATGGCGGAAGTCACGGTCCTCGCGGAAAAGGCCGGCGTGCCGCGCCACGCGTTCCTCGATTTTCTCAACAAGAGCGTGATGGGCTCGACCTTCACGCGCTACAAGGCGCCGGCGTTCGTCAACCTCGACTTCCACGTGACCTTCACGCCGTACCTGCTGCGCAAGGACCTCGATCTCGGGCTCGAAGCGGGCCGCAGGTTCGAGGTGCCGATGCCCCTCGCCTCGATCACCCGCGACCTGGTCCAGTCGATGATGGGCAAGGGCATGACCGACGAGGACTTCTCCATGCTGCTCGTGCAGCAGGCGCAGGCCTCGGGGCTGAAGCTCAAGCCGGAGAACGTGACGGTCGGCGACGGGCTCGCGTAACTTTTTTTGACAGAGGAGATTTGACATGAAAGCCATCACAAGAATATTTGCCGCCATCGTTGCGGCGAGCGCGCTGCCGGTATTCGCGCAAGGCTATCCGAACAAGCCGGTGCACGTGATCATCTCGTTCACGCCGGGCAGCTCGACCGACATCGTCGGGCGCGTTGTGTCGCAGAAGCTCTCGGAGATCTGGGGCCAGCCGGTGCTGGCGGAAAACCGCGCCGGCGCGGGCGGCTCGATCGGCTCGAACGTTGTCGCGAAGGCCGTGCCGGACGGTTACACGCTGCTCATCAATTCCAACGCCCATACGGTGAACCCTGCAATCTTCGCCAAGCTGCCGTACGACACGACCAAGGACTTCATCGACGTCGTGCCGCTCACCTCGCAGCCCAACGTCCTGGTCGTGAACGCAGGGTCGTCTTACAAGAACCTAATGGACATCGTGAATGCGGCGAAAGCCAAGCCGGGCGCGATCAACTGGGGCCACGCGGGCATCGGCAGCGGCACGCATCTCAACACCGAGAAGTTCGTCGCGGCGGCGAAGATCAGCGTCACCCAGGTGCCGTTCAAGGGCACGCCCGAGGTCATCCAAGCGATGCTGAGCGGCTCGGTCGATTGCTACTGGGCGCCGATTTCGGCAGCGATTCCGCACATCAAGGGCGGCAGGGTGCGGCCGCTCGCCGTGAGCAGTTCGAAACGCAACAGCCAACTGCCCGACGTACCGACAACCGGTGAAGCCGGAGTCTCGGGCGCCGACGCGCCGCTATGGTTCGGCGTCTGGGCACCGGTTGGCACGCCGGCGAATATCGTTGCCAAGATTTCCGCCGACACCCGCAAGGCGCTCGCCGATCCCACAGTACGCGAGAGGCTCTCCAACCTCGGCAACGACACGATGGACATGTCCCCCGAGGAATTCGCCCGTTACGTGCGCAGCGAGATCGACGAGTACGCCCGCGTCATCAAGGCGGCCGGCATCGCGCCGCAGTGAACCCTGAAGCGGGATTGCGCGGTTTGACCGGGCCGACTCTTCCATGGGCGACAAATATCCGGTGGTGAAGGTGGCCGCCGTTCAGGCGGCCTCCGTTTTTCTCGACCGCGAAGGATCGACCGACAAAGCCTGCCGCCTGATTCGCGAGGCCGGCAGGCACGGCGCGCGTGTCATCGGGTTTCCCGAGGGCTTCATTCCCGCCCACCCGGTCTGGTATCACCATCATGCAGCGACGGGCGCGGTCGCAAACGAACTTGCAGTAGCGCTGTTCAAGAACGCGGTCGAGATACCGGGGCCCGAGATCGATGCCCTTTGCGCCGCGGCGCGCGAGGTCAATGCCTACGTCGTGATGGGCGTGTGCGAGAAGCTGCCGCAAACCTTCGGCACCATGTTCAACACGCAGGTTTACATCGGTCCGGAAGGCGCGCTGCTCGGCAAGCACCAGAAGCTCGTGCCGACCGTCGGCGAGCGCCTGGTGCACACGGGCGGATTCGGCGACACTTTCGGCGCGTTCCAGACCGAGTTCGGGCCGATGAGCGGCCTCATCTGCGGCGAGAACTCCAACCCGCTTGCGGTATTCGCGTTGACCGCCGAAGGCACGCGCATCCACGTCATGAGCTGGCCGAACCATTTCCCCACTAGTGGCGATCCGATGCGCAACCGCGTTTCGGTGGATTCGCAGGCGTTCGCCCAGATGAGCAAGGCCTTCGTCGTTTCCGCTTGCGGCACGGTGGACGAGGCGATGATCCGCATGGTGAATGCCGGGTCCGAGGCGGAGAAATTCCTGCGCAGTCCCGATTGCTGCGGCGGTAGCGTGATCGTTGCGCCCAACAGCCGCATCCTCGCCGGACCGATGGGCGCGGAGGAGGGCATTCTCTACGCCGAATGCGATCTCGAAATGGGCGTGCTCGCCAAGCTGCGGCACGATTTCGCCGGCCACTACAACCGGCCGGATGTTTTTCAGGTACACATCAACCGCAGCGCGCCGCATCTTTATACCGTCCACGGCGCCGGCGAAAACGCCGGGTTGGCAGCGCCGCAGCAGGCACAGCTCCCCGGGATGCCCACCGCGCTTCCCCAGGGCGTAGCGGGCGACTGGCGCCCGCTGCTAGCGCCCGTATCCGACGACACGCGGCCCGACGAGCCCGAACGCCGCCAATGAACGCGATCCGGCTCGATTGCCGCGGCAAGGCGTCCGCGGAAGCCGGTCGCGCGATCGTCGAAGGCTTCAACGCGTGCACGCCCGGCGTGCACATCGATGCCGACGTCGACGAGTATTCCACCGGGCTGAGGATGTGGCTGCTCGAGGCCGGTGCGCGCCACCGCGCGCTGCGCCTGAACGACGGGGGCTGGCAGCTGGACATCACTCGCGGCGCAGCCCCCGCGCAGGGATCGGTCCCGGGGGTGCATCACGTCGTCGCCGGCGGTGACTCGATCTGGACCTGCCGGCGAGGCGCCCTGGTGGCTCGGATCGATGCGCATACACGGCAAGTCGTCGCGAGCCGCAGCGTGGCGCGCAAGGCATCGCACCTAGAGTTGCACGTGCAGTCGGGACTGCTGTTCGTCGCCGACAGCGCCGCCGATCAGGTGCTTGCGCTACGCGCCTCCGATCTGCAGATCGAGCAGCGCTGGCCGGCACCGGGCGGGCCCCAACTGCCGATCGCGAGTCCGGACGGGATCGTATGCGTCACAGGCCCGGGAACAGGAACCCTGACGATCGCAACGCCGGTGGGCGGCGGCTATCGTGCACGCACGCTTGCCGTTGGCGAATGCCCTCACGATCCCCTGCTGAGCGCGGACGGCACGGAGGTTTTCGTTCCCTGCGCGGGATCCGGCGAGATCGTCAAAGTGAGGCTCGCCGACACCCGCATCACGGGCCGCTACAGGGTCGGCGACGGTCCATCGCATCTCGTGCTTCACCCGGACGGGACGCGTATCTATTCGGCGAACAGCTGGGACGGCAGCGTCACCTGCGTCACCGTGGAAGGTGCACTGGTTGCGCGGGCGACCAGCGGCGGCTGGGCGCATGCCATCGCCATCACACCGGACGGGCGCTCGGTCTATGTTGCGAATTTCTTCGACGATTCGCTCGCTGTCTTCGATGCGGCAACGCTGGAGCGCATTGCACTTCTGGAAACGGATGCCTACCCGCACGGTCTCGACATCGCGCCCGACGGAAGCCATGCGCTCGCGTCATGTTTTGCCTCGGATCACGTGCGCGTCATCGATACGCGTGCCCACTGCCAGCTCGCGCGCATCGCCGTGGGCTCCGGCCCATCCCACGCCGCCTTCGCAAACGGTTGCGCCTACATCGGCTGTTCGGTTGCGGACCACGTCGCCTGCGTGGATCTTGCGTCCCTCGTGCTGAAAGGGCAGACTTCCGTACACTGAAAGGCCGCGCGGGCGGCAAAGGAGACGTCATGGCAAAGCAGAGAATCAGCTACGTTCCGCTGGAAAAAATGGATGCGGACATGCGCAAGGAGATGGAGCGCTGCCAGCGCGAGGGGACGCCGCGCCCGGAGAGTTCGGCGATCAGGGCTCACGTGTCCGCGTGCTTCTGGTTTTTCGCCAACTCCTGGCGCGACATTTTCAAGAACGGCGTATGCGATCATGCGCTCAAAGAGTTGTGCCGGCTGTACGTATCGCGTTCGGTGCAATGCGAATACTGCGGCAACCAGCGCTCGATCCGCGCGGCCTCGACCGGGGCGGTCATGGAAGATCACGTCAAGGACCTGCTGAACTTCGAGAAGTCGTCCCAATACAGCGAGCGGCAGAAAGCGGCGCTGGCCTATGCCGAGGCGATCACCTGGCACATCGATACCGACGACACGTTCTGGGCGCGCATGCACCGGCACTTCAGCGAGCCGGAACTGGTCGAGCTCGGCTGCATGATCGGCCTGACCATGGGACAGCAGAGCTGGCTGCGCCTGCTCAATATCGACCACCACCAGGTGCTCGCCGGCACCGCCGCCTCGATGGCGCCTGGATTCGAGGACGCCAGGCAGCTCGCTGACACCAAAGCGTCGGCGGAATACTGGGCGAAGTCCGCCCGCGCCCCGGAAAAGGTCTGACGCCGCAACGGCCGTTGGACGCGGTAACGGCTGTTTGCATCACCGGCCGCTCTCCGCGACGTTTCGCGCTCGAACCCCAGGGAATGTTCATGACCCGGTCGTGCCTGATCACCGGTGCCGCCGGCAACCTGGGCCGCGCGGTCGCCGGAAAGTTTGCATCGGAAGGCGCGACGCTCGTACTGCTCGGCCGCAGCGTGAAGCAATTGCGCGACGCGTTCCCGTCGGCAGATGCGCGCACCGTGCTCGTCGCCGCCGATCTTCTCGATTCCGCATCGGTCGAGTCGGCGGTCGAGTCGGCGGCGAAGCATTGCGGGCGGATCGACGTCCTCTGCAATCTCGCCGGCGGGTTCCTCATGGGGCCGCCGGTACATGAGACTCCCGACGCCACCTGGGATCTGATGCTGGGCCTGAACGCCAGGTCGGTCGTGAACACGGCGCGCGCGGTGGTTCCCCTGATGCTCGCGGCGGGGTACGGCAAGGTCGTCAATGTCGCGGCAACCGCAGGCCTTGCCGGCAAGGAGAACATGGCCGCCTACAGCGCCGCCAAGGCCGCGGTGATGCGGCTCACCGAGAGCATGTCGGCGGAGTTGCGCGACAAGGGGATCAACGTCAACTGCGTGCTGCCCAGTATCATCGATACTCCGGAGAATCGCGCGGCAATGCCCGCGGCGGATCCGCGCCGCTGGGTGGCGCCTGCCGCGCTTGCCGACGTCATCGCCTTTCTCGCCTCCGATGCGGCGCGGGCGATTCACGGCGCCTCGATCCCGGTAAGCGGGTTGGTCTGACACCAGCGATACAGCCAGCGCGGCGAAGCAGCGCCGCGGCCTTACGACCTACAATAAGCGCTTTCCCACAGCGATCCGGACGACAATGACAGACGTATTCATTTGCGACGCCATCCGCACCCCGTTCGGCCGTTACGCTGGCGCGCTTTCTTCCATCCGTACCGACGATCTCGCGACCTTGCCGATCAAGGCGCTGATGGAACGCAACCCGGCAGTCGACTGGGGTGCGCTGGATGACGTGATCTACGGTTGTGTCAACCAGGCCGGCGAAGACAACCGCAACGTCGCCCGCATGGCCTTGCTGCTTGCCGGGCTGCCGCAGACGGTTGCGGGGGCGACCGTCAATCGCCTGTGCGGTTCCAGCATGGACGCGGTCGGCACCGCGGCGCGGGCCATCCGCGCCGGCGAGACGCAATTCATGATCGCGGGCGGCGTGGAGAGCATGTCGCGCGCGCCTTTCGTGATTCCAAAGGCGGACAGCGCTTTTTCGCGTGCCGCCAGGATCGAGGACACGACGATCGGCTGGCGGCTGATCAATCCCCTGATGAAGGCCAAGTACGGGATCGACTCCATGCCGGAGACCGCGGAGAACGTCGCGGAAGAGTTCAAGGTTGGGCGTGCCGACCAGGACGCGTTCGCGGTGCGAAGCCAGCAGCGCTGGGCAGCCGCCCAGGCACGCGGATTTTTCCGCAGTGAAATCTCTGCGGTGAGCGTGGCGGGCAAGAAGGGATCGGCGACGATCGTGGACCGCGACGAGCATCCGCGCCCCGAGGCGACGCTCGAGGCGCTCGGAAAGCTGAAGGGCGTGGTGAAGCCCGAAGGCACCGTGACTGCGGGCAATGCTTCGGGAGTAAACGACGGCGCCTGCGCCCTCCTGCTTGCATCGGATTCGGCGGTGAAACAACACAAGCTTTCGGCGAAGGCGCGCGTTCTGGGCATGGCGACCGCAGGCGTTGCTCCGCGAATCATGGGGGTCGGGCCTGCGCCGGCCACCCGCAAGGTGCTGCAGTTGACGGGGTTGAAACTTGCGCAGATGGACGTGATCGAGTTGAACGAGGCCTTTGCGGCGCAGGCGCTCGCGGTCACCCGTGACCTGGGACTCTCCGACGATGCTGCCCACGTCAATCCCAACGGAGGAGCGATCGCCATCGGTCACCCGCTGGGTGCTTCGGGGGCGCGTCTCATTGCCACCGCCCTGTATCAGCTGCAGGCGATCAAGGGCCGCTACGCCCTGTGCACGATGTGCATCGGAGTGGGGCAGGGGATCGCGCTGGTGATCGAGCGGGTTTAGGTTTCCGCGCGCTACCAACGCAGGATTCGCTCCGGGCGGGGGCACCCGAGGCGCCAGCCGAGGCCGGGGTTCTGAGTCAGGTCTCGGCGGCTGGCTCGCCGCGGCCGATCCTAGTGCGCCGCGCTCTTGATGATGTAGCCGCCGGATTTTTCGTCGTGCTCCAGCTGGAGCACGTTGCGGGCGGCGGCTTCGTCGAGGAGCTTCGAGAACGACGAGAAGCCGTAGTAGGACTCG
>Ga0137463_1000533_pt1 | contig 12942 bp, 6 predicted proteins | sample EasRivERMGT800_2_FD_102333 | JGI IMG/M metagenome (GOLD analysis project Ga0137463, IMG submission 102333) | Soil microbial communities from meander-bound floodplain in the East River, Colorado, USA - East River MetaG ERMGT800_2 | ecosystem: Environmental > Terrestrial > Soil > Floodplain ...
CTGCCAGCACAATCACATCATGGGTTGGCCCTACTATGCCGAAGAACTGTGGCACGCCACCGGCGACGGCGGGCTGGCCGCCTCCCTGTACTGCGCCTCGGAAGTCCAGGCGAAAGTCACCGGCGGCCACGAAGTCAAGCTGGTGGAAACGACCGATTACCCGTTCGGCGATACGGTTGAATTGCGGCTCTTGCTGGCCAGGCCTGCGCGATTTCCACTGTATCTGCGCGTTCCCCGGTGGTGTAATCATCCGTCGGCGCAGGTGAACAAAACGGATGTGCGGGTGGACGCCCGGCCGCTGTCGTACATCGTCTTGACCCGCGACTGGTCCGACGGCGACACGATCACGCTCAAGCTGCCCATGAGTTTGAGCGTGCGGCGGTGGGCGAAAAACAAGCAATCGGTGTCGGTCGACTACGGTCCACTGACCTTTTCGCTCGAAATCGGGCTGAAGTGGGTGAAGTACGGCGGCAAAGCCGATTGGCCCGAGCACGAAGTTTATCCGACGACCCCCTACAACTATGGGCTCGTTCTGAACGAGACGAACCCGGCCGCGTCATTTGAAATGACGAGAAAACCAGGTCCGGTGGCCGATCAGCCTTTCACACCCGAAACCGCGCCGATCCGACTAAAGGTGAATGCGAAAAAAATCCCGAATTGGGGGCTCGATCGCCATTCGCTGTTGCGCCCGCTTCAAACCAGCCCGGTGCGCTCTGCTGAACCGATCGAGTCCGTGACCCTCATCCCGATGGGCGCCGCGCGACTTCGCATCACGTCGTTTCCCGTAATTGGCGCCGCGGCGGATGCTCACGAGTGGGCTCCCCCGCCGACAGCATCGGGGCCAGCCGGCCAGGCCGCGACGAGTGCCTCGCACGTACACGACACGCTCGACGCGCTTAACGACGGCATTCTGCCGACTTCATCCGCCGACCAGAGTATTCCGCGATTCACCTGGTGGGACCACAAGGGAACGACTGAGTGGGTCCAGTACGACTTCAAGCAACCCGTGAAACTGTCGGCTGCCGAGCTGTACTGGTTCGACGACACCGGCAATGGTTTTTGCCGAGTCCCCCAGAGCTGGCAGGTGCTCGCCCTGGAGGGAGGCAAATGGAAGCCGGTCGAAACCAAATCTACATTCGGCACGAAACCGAATACCTTCAACCGGATCACATTTCAGCCGATCGAAACAACATCTCTGCGCATCAGCGCGAAGCTCCAGGATGGCTTCTCGGGCGGGATTTTGGAGTGCAAAGTGGATTGACCGGTTACGCGCAATGGGCGGTAGGGCAACACGAAATGCAGCGGTTTACTCCCCGATCTCACGCATTCCCGTCAACGGAGTCGAGGTAGGGGTCCTGGCCCAGGGATTCGTGCAGCTTGCGGCGGCGTTCAGCTTGTTGCATGAGCATCCGCCGGTCACCGTAGTGCCGGCGCTCGACGTTTCGCTGCGCCCGGTGAAAGAGCCCATTGAGACGATCCAGCGGCAACTGAGACTCATCGGCTGCACCGGCGACAGACGCAGCTTGCCAACTGCGGCGGATCCGCTCGGCCCGTTCGGCCCCCAGACCCAGGTCGAGAATTTCGTCGTCGAGGGAGACCAACTGCCGGCAACTTCCCGGGTCCCCCTGCCGGGCACAGCGGCCGTAGAGCTGCCAGTCGATCCGGGATGAGTCGTGCAGCTCGGTGCCGACGATGTAGAGCCCTCCCAGTTCGGCGATCCCGGGAGCCAGGCGGATGTCGGTGCCGCGGCCGGCCATGTTCGTGGCGACGGTAACGCGCCCGCGTTCGCCGGCATGGGCCACGATCGCCGCTTCGTCAGCCAGGTGTCTCGCGTGCAGGACGGCGTGTTCGATCCCCGCGCTCGTGAGTTCGGCCGAAAGCTCCTCGGATTTGTCGATCGAGCGCGTGCCGATCAAGACGGGGCGGCCGGTGGCGTGGATCTCGCGCACCTCGGCGACAACGGCGCGCCACTTGGCCGCTGCGGTCGGCAGAATCCGATCGGGAAGCCGTTGTCTCAGGCAGGGGCGATTGGTGGGGATCGTCACCACGTCGAGGTGGTAGACGCCGCGGAACTCGCGCGTGGAACCTTGAGCCGTCCCCGTCATCCCGGCCAGGCCCTGGTAGAGCGCGAAGAACTCCTGGATAGTGATTCTCGCGGCGGAAGCGGCGGCGATCGAGACGTCGAGCCCTTCCCGGGCCTCCACCGCCTGGTGCAGGCCGTCGCGCCATTGCCGTCCTTCGGCGACGCGCCCCGTGAATTCGTCAACGATCAGCACCTTGTTGTCGCGAACGATGTAGTGGCGGTCGCGCAGAAATTCACGCTGCACCCGAATGGCCCGCTCGATGAATTCGTAAAGCTGCGGCATCTGCAGGCGGTCGATCTGCGGCGGCTTGGGAAGGGTCCGCGTGAGCTGTCGTCCGGCCAGGGTCAGCTCGATCTGCTTCCGGGCCCGGTCATGCGTGAAGTGCTCGACCTCGCGGAATTGCCCGACAGCCTGAGTGCTCCAGAGGAAGGCGGCGGTCTCGGCGCCGTCATCGCTCGAGCGGGCGCTGATGATCAGCGGAATGCGCGCCTCGTCGATCAGCAGGCTGTCTGCCTCGTCGATCACAACAAAGTTCAATCCCCGCTGCACGAGCTCCTGGTGGGACTGTGCGCCGGATGGATCGGACTTACCCCCGTAGAGGAGCCCCTGCGCCTCGGCCCGCTGTCGCTGTTTGAGCCGATCGCGCAGAAAATCGAAGGCAAATTCGCGGGCCGTTCCATAGGTGATGTCGCAGCGGTAAGCGGCGTTCCGCTCTGTGGGCTGCGTGCCGGCAACGACGGAAGCGACCGAGAGCCCCAGGGCGCGGTAGACAGGTTGCATCCATTCGGCATCGCGCCCCGCCAGATAATCGTTGGCCGTCGCCAGGTGCGCTCCCTTGCCCCCCAGCGCGTGCAGATAGAGCGGGAGCGTGGCGGTGAGGGTTTTTCCTTCCCCAGTCTGCATCTCGGCAATCGCGCCGGCATGCAGTGCGGCGCCACCGAGGAGCTGCGATTCGAAGTGTTTAAGACCGATCGTCCGCCGCGCGGCCTCGCGCACCAGGGCGAAGGCCTCGGGGAGCAGTTCGTCGAGCGGCTGGCCACACTTGGCCCGATACCGCAGAGCCAGGCTCGTTGTCACGAGGGCCGCATCATCAAGGGCGGCGCTGGCGGCTTCGAGGGAAACCGTCCGGCGAACCTGCTCCTTCAGCCGGCGCATCTGCCAGCGCCTCGGGAGCATTCGCACGGTTTCGAGCAGTCCCGCCACGTCTGACACCGGGTTGGTTATGGCAGAAACCCACGGGCCGTTTCCGAGGGGGTACGGGCCGTGGGTTTCGCAAATTCAAGGTTTCCGGCGGACTGCGCCGGCTTATTTCTTCGAAATCTTCGGATCGCGCAACTGGCCGATGTAATCCAGCGTGATGGCCAGCACTTCGTTGTTGTAGAACGTATCGGGGAAGGCCGGCTCATCGTTCAGGTCGTCGTTCGATTCGGCCTTGTCGCGAGTTTTCTGCTCCTCCTCGACCCGCTCCTTGCGCAGGTCCTCTTCGTTCAGCGAAACCGTTTTGCGCTGCTTGCGGGCCAGGTATTTTTCGATGTCTCTGTCGGTCTTCTGGAAGTCCGTACTGCCGGCCACGCGCTTGCGGCTGTTCTCGCGAATCGCTGAAACCATGTCGGGGCTGAGCAGCTTGGTAAAGCGCTGGTGCGGCACTTCCGAGATATGGTCGAATTTCAGGGCGTTATCGAGGAACGATTCGCCCAGGTCCATGTTGTCGAGCAGGGAGGGGAGGGCGATGTCAGAGGGGACTCCCAGATTCTGGGTGCTGTCGCCGTTGACCCGGTAAAACTGGTTGATCGTGAGCTTGAGGGCCCCCAGATCCTGCGCCTTGATCAGCTCCATGAAGCGGGCGCCCACCGGCATCACGCTTTGAACCGTTCCCTTGCCGTGAGTCGTGCGGTCGCCGACGATCAGGCCGCGGTTCCAGTCCTTGATGACGCCGGCGAAAATCTCAGATGCCGATGCCGAGAGCCGGTTGGTGATCACCATCAAAGGTCCGGAATAAACCGGCTTGGCTTCATCGTCGCGATACGTCTTGGACTTCCCTTTCTGGTCTTTCACCTGCACGACGGGACCTTCGCCGATGAACAGTCCCGAAACTTCGATGGCTTCCTTGAGGGCGCCGCCGCCGTTGTTGCGCAGATCGATCAGGACGGCGTCAACCCCTCCCTTGGTCTGAAAGTCGGTGAGGACCTTCTTGACGTCGCGGGCCGTGCTCTTGAATTCAGGGTCGCCGTTATCGTCCCCTTTGAAGTCGCGATAGAACGAGGGGATGTGGATGATCCCGATCCGCGCTTTGGTCCCCTTGAAGCGGGTGGACGATTCAAGGATTTCCCCTTTCACTTCCGACGATTTGAGTTCCACCTGCTGACGGATCATTTCATAAATCTTGATGTCGTTGGTGGCGGCAGTGAGCACCTTGAGCCGCACTTTCGTGCCGCTCTTGCCGCGGATCATGTCGACGACCTTCGTGAGCTTCATCTCGACGACGTCGACGAACTCGGCATTGCCGTTGCCGACGGCGATGATCTTGTCGTTGACCTTGAGTCGTCCGTCGCCATCGGCGGCCCCGCCGGGGACGATGGAAGCGACGATCGTATAACCGTCTTCCGACTTGAGGGCCGCGCCGATCCCCTCGAGTTTGAGCCCCATGGTAATTTCGAAGTCCTTGAGCGACCGGGGGGACATGTAGTTCGAATGGGGATCGAACGTCATGCACAGCGCGGTCAGATACATTTCGATCACTTCATCAGGTTCGGTCTTGCCGAGCGTGTCGCGAATCGTGCGGTACCGCTTGTGGAGCCGCTTGCGCGATTCCTCGGGGGAGTTGGCGGCCTGTTCTTCTTCTTTGGGAGTTTCGGTCGTGGGCGATTTCTCGCCAGTGCTCCCCTTCTTTTTGTCTTTGGCGGCCAGATCGGTCGTCTTTTCAAGCTTCATCATCAGGAACTCGTACTTGATCCGCTTCCGCCAGCGCTCGTTGACTTCCTCGGCCGTCTTCGACCAGGGCAACTCCTTGGCATCAATCTCGATGAATTCCTTGACCGAGAAATCGTGCTGCGCGTCAATCAGCTTGTGGGCCGTTTCCATCCGCTCAGTAAGCCGCTGGAGATAGACGTCGAATACCGTCGTCGCAAAGTCGAGATTGCCGGCCTTGATCAGGTCGTCGAGCTCGGTCCGGTATTTGTTGAATTTGTCGATATCAGACTGCAGAAAATACAGCTTCTGAGGGTCGAGCGTCTTGATGAATTCGTCCACAAGCTTGGCCGAAACCGAGTCGTCGATCGGCTTCTGTTGGATGTGGTTGGCCTCGATCATCTCGCACACGCGTTTGGCGACGTTCGACTGCTGCTGCGCCGAAAGATGCTCGGCCAAGAGGGTCGTGGCCACCAGAAAAACCATGGCGATGCTCAGGGTGCAGGCGGCTCTAGAAGGAGTCCGAAAGATCATAATGTCTCGCTTTGGATGTCGAGTGTCGGGCGAATCACCACTCTGTGCGAAAAAGTCCAGCCAGAACGACTGAACTTTGCAATCGTATCCAATTCGCCAAAACGTGGCAAGAGGCGTCGGCGCCGTCGAATCGCCGTTAATTCCCGCGCCCGTTATGGTTGGGAAAATGCCGCAGCTCAACCGCAGTTCAGACGGTGAAGCAGTGCACCAGGGCCTGGCCGTCATGCACGTGCAACTGGTTTCGCCCCAGCCGTTGCGACTTCGAGACCGCATCGAAGGCCCGGTTCAGGACCAGTTCGGCATTCTCTTCGGGGCGGCAGGGAGTGCAGCCGAAGCTCGCGGTCACGATCACTTCGGGGCCGGTTTCCCCCATGTGAAAGTGGTAATTGCGGATCGAATCGCGAATCACACGTCCCAGGCGCGCCCCCGAGTCGATATCGAGCCCCGGGAAGATGATGCCCAGCGTTTCACTGTTGCAGCGGCAGACGAGGTCGTCGTCGCGGGCTGCCCGGCAGACAACCGAGGCCAGCCGCTTAATCAGCTTTTCGGCGTTCGGTCGGCCGTACCGGGCGACCAGCGCCGGCATTTTGTCGACTCGGATCAGGAGCAGGCTGCTGTCGCGGCAGGCTTCCGTCGAGGCCTCGAGGACCGCCGACAGATTCGTTTCGAATGCCACGCGATCGGGAAGCTCGCTGTCGGGGTCGACCGGCTCCCGAACCCATTCCACCTGAAACGGCTGCGGGCGATTCGGTGCCGGTTCGGTTGACGCCAGAGGCAAAACCCCGACCGCCCGGCTGATCAGGCGCGAAAGGGATTCCAATAATCCACCCCGGCGGAGGCTGAGTTGCTCGCACGCCTCGACGGGCATGGCATATTGCGGAGTTTTTTCAAGCTGCACGCAGAGTTCACGCGCCGTATCGAGTGATTTCAGGAGCGTTTGCATCAACTGGCTGGCGCTGGACCGCGACCGGAGTTCCGCCCGGCGCTGTCCCATCCGCGCGCACCAGAAACCAGCCAGGAACCCGGAGACCGTGGCCATGAACAGGACCACGATTCCCCCCAGCCACCATTCCACCAATACTGCCGTGATCGGACTGTCCAACGCGATGCACTCCTGCGCGGCACGGGCGCAGCCTGGGTACTTGAAACGGCCTGGCCCACCGCAAGCCTAGCCCAAATTAAGCGTTAAATGGCTCCGGCGCGGGAGTCCAGCCAAATCCGGGGGCCAGTTCGCCCCATTCGTAGCGAATCTGCCGCCAGTCCGGGCTGAAGGTGGTCGCTCGAGGGTATAATTCCTGGTTCGGGAATCAGCTTTGCACGGGTGGCGCGACTCGCAGGGGGTCTGCAATTCGGGGGGATTTTTGCCGGGCACAGCCTCTCCGGTCGTAACGGGACCTCCGAACTGCGTCATTATTTATTTGATCGCAATGAGTTACGCGGTTTTCGGGATGCGGGGAAATTCCGGGATTCAGTCCTTCCACGAGATTCCGTCAACCGCTTATAATCCCGTGCGCGTTCGTCCAGAGGATTTAAAACAGGCTGATATGTCACAAAACACAATCGAAATGTCCCCGTACGTCGGTGATCTCGCCGAGACCGCCGAGTGGGTTGATTCGTTAGTCGATATCCTGCACCGCGAAGGACCGGACCGAGTCCGGCAATTGCTGGTGTTTCTGCAGGAGGAGGCTTATCGGCGAGGGGTCATGCTCCCCTTCACGGCCAATACGCCCTATATCAACACGATTCCCGTCGACCAGCAGCCCCGCTACCCGGGAAACCGCGAGATCGAGCGGCGGATCAAAAGCATCCTGCGCTGGAACGCGATGGCGACGGTCGTCCGGGCCAATAAGGAAACCACGACGATCGGTGGTCACATTTCAACCTACGCCTCGTCCGCGACACTTTACGAAGTCGGATTCAACCACTTCTTCCACGCCCCCAGCGAAGATCACCTGGGAGACCTGGTGTACTTTCAGGGGCATGCCTCGCCGGGCATGTACGCGCGCGCGTTTCTCGAGGGGCGTCTCACCGAAAAACAGTTGCGCAACTTCCGGCGCGAGCTGGCACCCGGGGGGGGGCTCTCGTCATATCCGCACCCCTGGCTGATGCCGGGATTCTGGCAGTTTCCGACGGTGTCGATGGGGCTCGGGCCGATCATGTCGATCTACCACGCCCGGTTCCTGCGGTACCTCGAACACCGTGGGATTCTCGACACGTCGCAACAGAAGGTGTGGTGTTTCGTCGGCGACGGCGAAGCCGACGAGCCTGAAACGCTGGGAGCGATCAACCTCGCCTCGCGCGAAAAACTCGACAACCTGATTTTCGTCATCAACTGCAACCTCCAGCGGCTCGACGGGCCGGTCCGCGGAAACGGCAAAATTATCCAGGAACTCGAAGCCGGTTTCCGGGGCTCGGGCTGGAACGTCGTCAAAGTCATCTGGGGCAGCGACTGGGATCCGCTCCTGGCTGCCGATACCGATGGCAAGCTGGTTCACCGCATGGGGGAGATTGTCGACGGGCAGTACCAGAAGTACGTTGTCGAAGGGGGCGCGTACATCCGCGAAGACTTCTTCGGCAAAGACGCCGACCTGCTTAAGATGGTCGAGAACCTGTCTGATGAGCAACTCAAGAAACTCAACCGCGGCGGCCACGATCCCGAAAAGGTGTACGCGGCCTATCTGAACGCCGTCAACCACAAGGGCTCGCCGTCGGTGATTCTGGCGAAGACGATCAAGGGATACGGCCTGGGTGAGAGCGGCGAAGGACGCAACTCGACTCACCAGGAGAAGAAGCGCAATGCCGAAGAGCTGCGCGAATTCCGTTCGCGCTTCGGGATCCCCATTTCGGACGACGAAGTCGCCGATACGCCCTTCTACCGGCCGGCCGACGATACGCCTGAAATGAAATACCTGCACGAGCGGCGAAAAGCGCTGGGTGGCTATCTGCCGCAGCGCCGGACCGAATTCAAACCGGTCGAAGTGCCGGCGCTCGATCAGTTTCAGGACATGCTGGCCGGCAGCGGCGAGCGGGAATTCTCCACGACGGGCGGATTCGGCCGAATTCTCAACTCCCTGCTGCGAAACAAGGTAATCGGAAAGTACGTCGTCCCGATCATTCCCGACGAAGCGCGTACGTTCGGGATGGAGGCGTTCTTCAGCCAGTACGGGATCTACGCCAGCACGGGGCAGCTCTATAAGCCCGTCGACGCGGGCACGATGGCCTATTACCGCGAAGCCAAGAACGGACAGATTCTCGAAGAGGGGATCAACGAGGCGGGGGCCATGTCGTCGTTCATCGCCGCCGGCACGGCGTACGCCAATCACGGCGTGAATATGATTCCGTTTTACATCTTTTACTCGATGTTCGGCTTTCAGCGCGTCGGCGATTTCATCTGGTGTGCCGCCGATTCGCGGTGCAAAGGCTTCCTGCTGGGAGCGACCGCGGGACGCACGACCCTCAACGGCGAGGGACTCCAACATGAAGACGGCCACAGCCTCATCATGGCGGCGACCGTCCCCAACATCGTCGCCTACGATCCTGCTTACGCGTATGAAACGGCCGTCATCATCCAGGACGGCCTGCGGCGGATGTATGCCGAAGGGGAGTCGGTCTTCTATTACATCACGCTCTACAATGAAGACTACGCGATGCCGGCGATGCCGGCCGGCGCCGCCGAGGGAATCCTCAAGGGAATGTACCGCGTCGCCAGCCACGATGTGCCGCGGGCGAAGGCCCGCGTGCAGCTTCTGGGAAGCGGCCCGATCCTGCGGCAGGTCCTCGCAGCCCAGGAACTGCTCGAGAAGTACAAGATCGCCAGCGATGCGTGGAGCGTCACGAGTTACAAGGAGCTGCGCCGCGAAGCCCTGGAAGTTGAGCGCTGGAACCTGCTGCATCCGACGCAGAAGGCGAAGACCTGCTACGTCGAGGACCAGTTGGCCGACTGCGATGGACCGGTGATCGCCGCCAGCGATTACATGCACATGGTTCCCGAGCAGATTGCCAAGTGGGTTCCGGGGCGGCTCGTGACCCTGGGGACCGACGGGTTTGGACGGAGTGACAGTCGCGAGGAATTGCGTCGGCATTTCGAAATCGATGCGCAGCACATCGCATTCGCCGCCATCAGCACCCTGGCCCGCGAGGGAACGCTCGACAAGAAGACCGTGACGAAGGCTGCCAAAGATCTGGAGATTGATCCCGACAAGATCAACCCGGTTCGCGCCTGACACGCAGCCTCGTTCGAGCCCCGATTTGTGCCCCGTTTCCTGACCGGCGCCAAGATAGAACAGCATGAGCATTGAATTCAAACTCCCCGCAGTCGGGGAGAATATCGAGAAGGCCGACATCGGCGGACTGCGCGTAGCCGTCGGTGACACGATCGCCGCCGACCAGATCGTGATGGAGATCGAGACCGATAAGGCGGTCTTCGAACTCCCCTGCCCTCACGCTGGTAAAGTCACGAAGATCCACGTCAAGCCGGGGGATTCGGTCAAGACCGGCGCCCTGCTGCTGACGATCGACGCGACGGCTTCGGCCGCAACCGGGCAGGAACCGGCCGCCGCCGCACCAGGCAGTGCGCCGCCGCCAGCACCAGCTCCGACCAAACCTGCACCGGCCAAACCAACCGCGCCCCCGGCGAATGCACCAGCCGCCAGCCGTCCGGCGGCTGCACCGCCGCCAGCCCCGCGCGCGACGCCACCTGCACCGGCGCCGGCTCCTGAACCAGCGGCACAAATTGACGACGAAGTCGCCGGCGAGAGCGCCGGCGAAGAACGGCTCCCCGCCCCCGCTGGTCCGGCGACCCGGCGTCTGGCGCGCGAACTGGGGGTCAACCTCCGCGACGTGCCGGGGACTGGCCCCGGCGGACGAATCACTTCCGAAGACGTACAGGCTTACGTGCGCGATCGGCTGGCGGCGCTGGCCGCAGTTCCCGCGGCGGCTGGAGTGGGAATTGGCGGCCTGATACCGCCGCTGCCCGACTTCACTCAGTTCGGGCCGATCGACCGCAAACCGCTCAATAAGGTGATGCGCACCGGCGCCGCCAATTTGAGCCTGTCGTGGAACGTCGTGCCGCACGTCACGCAGCACGAACTGGCCGACGTCACCGAACTCGAATCGGCCCGCAAGCGCTATGCCAAAGAGGGGGGGCCGAAGATCACGATGACGGTCCTGGCGATGAAGGCGGTCGTCTCGGCGCTCAAGGGGTTTCCGCAATTCAACTCCAGCTACGACGCGGCGCGGGGCGAAGTGGTGATCAAGAAGTACTACAACATCGGAATCGCGGTCGACACGGAAATGGGTCTCATGGTGCCGGTCGTCCGCTCGGTCGACGGCAAGAGCGTCCTGCAACTGGCCGCTGAGCTGACCGAAGTCGCCCAGAAAGCCCGCGACCGCAGGTTGTCGCTGGCCGACATGCAGGGAGGGACCTTCACAATCACCAACCTGGGGGGGATCGGCGGGACCTATTTCACGCCGATCGTCAATTATCCCGAAGTCGCCATCCTGGGGATGTCGCGTACGAGTCAGCAACAGGTAATCATCAACGGCGAACCACAGATCCGCCTGATGCTCCCCCTCTCGCTGTCGTACGATCACCGGGTGATCAACGGCGCCGACGCCGCCCGGTTCATCGTCAAGCTGGCGAGCCTGTTGTCTGATCCGTTCCAGTTGATGAGTGAGGTTTGATCGTTAAGACTATGACAAAACTGGAAACTGACATTGTGGTGCTGGGGGCGGGGCCGGGAGGATATCCGGCGGCGTTTGCCTGTGCCGATCATGGGAAAAAAGTGACTCTGGTCAACGCCGAGGCACAGCCCGGCGGCGTTTGCCTGCACCGCGGTTGCATTCCGTCGAAGGCGCTGCTGCATGTGGCGAAACTGATTCAGGAGACGCGCGAGTCGAGTCATTGGGGAGTAACGTTCACCGAACCCAGGATCGACGTCGACAAATTGCGCGACTTCAAAAACAGCGTGATCGAGAAACTGGTTGGCGGAGTCGGCCAGCTCTGCCAGGCTCGCGGCGTGGCATATGTCAACGCGCGGGGAACATTCGCCGACTCGCAGACGCTCGATCTCGAATATCCCGACGGCAAGCAGGGACAGCTCAAGTTCAAACATTGTATCCTCGCCACCGGATCGTCGCCGGCCATGCCGGCGCTGTTCCAGAAAGACGATCCGCGCGTCATGGATTCCACCGGGGCGCTGGCCCTCGAAGATATCCCGAAGCGGCTGCTGGTGATCGGCGGCGGATACATCGGTCTCGAAATGGGGTCAGTCTACGCGGCGATCGGTTCGAAGGTAGTCGTCGTCGAAATGCTCCCCGGCTTATTGATGGGAGCCGACCGGGAACTCGTGCGGCCGCTGCAGAAGCGGCTCGAAGGACTGTTCGAATCAATCCGCCTGGCAACCAAGGTGGAAAGTCTTGACGTCAAGAAAACAGGGATCACCGCCAAGCTGGTTGCCGAAGACGGCACAGCAACAGAAGAAAAGTTCGACCGCGTGCTGGTGTCGATTGGCCGCCGGCCCAACAGCCACAACCTGGGGCTCGAAAAAACGAAAGTGCAGCTCGATGCCAAGGGGTTCGTGATCGTCGACGCGCATCGCCGGACAGCCGACCCGAACATTTTTGCGATCGGCGACGTGGCCGGCGAACCGATGCTGGCCCACAAGGCGACCCGCGAGGCAAAAGTGGTCGCCGAGGTCCTGGCCGGCGAGCCGGCTGAGTTCGACAACCTCGCCATTCCGGCGGTCGTCTTTACCGACCCCGAAGTCGCGTGGTGTGGCCTGACGGAAACGCAGGCCAAAGCCGAGAATCGCGAGGTGATCGTGGTTCGCTTTCCGTGGGGCGCATCGGGACGGGCGCAGTCGCTGGGCCGCACCGAGGGGCTCACCAAACTGATCGTCGAGCCCAAGACCGAGCGCGTGCTCGGCGTGGGCATCGTCGGCGCCGGGGCCGGCGAATTGATCGGCGAAGCGGCGCTCGCCGTCGAATCGGCCGCCGTAGCCCGCGACCTGGCTGACACGATACACGCCCACCCGACCCTCTCGGAAACACTGATGGAGGCCGCCGAGTCGGTCTTCGGGCAGGCCACGCACATGTACCGCCCCAAGAGCAAGCGCTCGTAGTTCGCAACGCTCTTCAGGATGCCCCAATCGTTTAACCCCGAGCCAGCGGCGAGGCCCTTGCAAGTGGACTCCTGATCGCCACGATGCGCCGTCGGAACACCGCTCGTCGCGGCGGTGCCCGGCTCGGGGTCAGACGAAATCTACTGACGCTCCCGAAGTCTGATTCTTTGCGGCTTCGCGCCTTTGCGTGAGCATCTTTGTGTGGCGTTTCGGCAACGCGATTCACGCGACAATTCCGGCCTTGTCGCTTTGCGGCAACATTCTGCAATTCCGCCTCTCCGAGCCTCCGCAACCGC
>Ga0137463_1000534_pt1 | contig 12911 bp, 13 predicted proteins | sample EasRivERMGT800_2_FD_102333 | JGI IMG/M metagenome (GOLD analysis project Ga0137463, IMG submission 102333) | Soil microbial communities from meander-bound floodplain in the East River, Colorado, USA - East River MetaG ERMGT800_2 | ecosystem: Environmental > Terrestrial > Soil > Floodplain ...
GTTTCGCGCGTCATCGGTCCGAAGCTCGCCGAGCGTCTCGCCCAGCCGGTGATCATCGACAACCGGCCGGGAGCAGGCGGCAGTCTCGGAGTGGAAATCGCGGCGAAGGCCGCGCCTGACGGATACACCGTCGTGCTCGGCGCGGCCGGCGCGCTCACCATCAACGCGACGCTGTCGAAAAACCCGTCGCTCGATCCGTTGCGCGATCTCGCTCCCATTACCCTGATCGGATCGAGTCCCTTCCTGCTGGTGGCCGATCCGGCGCTTCCGGCGGCGACCGCACGCGAGATCGTTGCGCTGGCGAAGGCAAAACCCGGCGTGCTCACCTATGCTTCCGGGGGCAACGGCACCGCAATGCACCTGTCCGGCGAGCTGTTCAAGCTGATGAGCGGCACCGATATCGTTCATGTTCCCTACAAAGGCAGCGGCCCGGCGGTCGCCGCGGCTGCCGCCGGCCAGACGTCGATCGCGTTCGCCGACATCACTTCGGCACTGTCGCTGATGAAGGCGGGCCGGGTGAAGGCCGTGGGTGTGCTGAGCCGCGAGCGATCGGGTCTGGCGCCGGAAATTCCCACGCTCGCCGAGACCGGTCTTCCGGGTTACGAGTCGGTCGGCTGGTTCGGCCTTCTTGCGCCTGCCGGCACGCCGGGGAGCGTCGTCGCGCGGCTCAATCGCGATACCGTCGCCGTGCTGAATCTGCCGGAGGTGCGCGGGCGCATGACGGCGCTTGCGCTCGAACCCTGGCCGAGCACGCCGGAGGAATTCGCGGCTTATATGAAGTCCGAGAACGCCAAATGGGGCAAGGTCATTCGCGAGGCGGGCATCGGGGCGGACTGAGCGGGATCATGGCGCGAGGGACGTCGGTGCAACCGGCAATGAATCGCGGCGCCGAGGCGCGCTACGCAGCGGCGCTCTCCGCAGGGCGCTTTCTCCTCCAGCGCTGCAACGACTGCACTGCGCATGTCTTTTATCCGCGTGAGTTGTGCCCGAACTGCCACGGCGCATCGCTTGCGTGGGTGGAAACCCGGGGCACCGGCAGCGTGTACTCGGTGACGACGGTGCGGCGCAAACCCGAGGCCGGCGGCGACTACAACGTTTCCTTGGTCGAGCTCGACGAAGGCGTTCGCCTGCTGAGCTGCGTCGAAGGCATTCCTCCGCCGGAGGTGCGCATCGGCCTGCGCGTCACGGCGCGGATCGCCGACCATCACGGCGGCAAGCGCGTCGTGTTCGATCCGGCGGAGCGTGCGAAATGAATCTTCGCGATCTGCGCGGCAGCGTCGCCGTCGTCGGCGCCGGGACGGCGGGCATCGGCGAAGCCCCCGGCTATACCGACATCGAGCTGCTTGCGCTCGCGGCGAAGGCGGCGGTCGAGGACGCGGGACTGACGATGCGCGATATCGACGGGCTCGCCACGGCGAACCTCAACGCCGCGATGTGGCCGCTGAATGTCGTCGAGTATCTGAAGCTGCGGCCGAAATTCGTCGAAGGCACCAACCTCGGCGGCTCGGCGTTCGTCGCGCACATGCTGCCGGCGATGCTCGCGCTGTCCGCGGGAGTGTGCGACGCGGTGCTGGTGTGCTACGGCAGCACCCAACGGACCTCAGGGCGCAGGGAAAAGCTCCAGGCGCGCACTCTGCTCGACCCGTTTCCCTTCGAGGCGCCCTACGAACCGTTCAACCCGCCCTCGTCCTACGCGCTCATCGCCGCGCGCCACATGCACCAGTACGGCACCACGCGCCGCCAGCTTGCCGAAGTGGCGGTCGCCGCGCGGGGCTGGGCGCGGTTGAATCCCGAGGCGTTCGCGCGCGATCCGCTGACGATAGCCGACGTGCTCGCCGCGCGCATGGTGTCCGATCCGCTGACCGTGCACGATTGCTGCCTGGTGACCGACGGCGCGGCGGCGTTCGTCATGACGCGCTCGGAGCGCGCGAAGCACCTGGCGAAACAGCCGGCGTATCTGCTCGGGACGGCGACCGCCGCATGGCATCGGCAGGTTTCCGGGATGGACGATCTCACCGTGACCCCCGCGCTCGAATCCGGCGCAAGGGCGTTCTCGATGGCGGGTCTCGCGCCGCAGGACATCGACGTGGTGCAGCTCTACGACGCCTTCACCATCAACACGATCCTGTTTCTCGAGGATCTCGGTTTCTGCGCCAAGGGCGAGGGCGGGCGCTTCGTCGAGAACGGCGCCATCGCGCCCGGCGGCCGGCTGCCTGTGAACACCAACGGCGGCGGTCTGTCCTGCGTGCATCCGAACATGTACGGCGCGTTCGCCGTCGTCGAAGCGGTGCGCCAGTTGCGCGGCGAATGCGGCGAGCGCCAGGTGAAAGGCGTCGCGACCGCGCTCGTCCACGGCAACGGCGGCGTGGCGGCGTCGAGCCAGTCCACTTCGGTGCTGGCGCTCGCCGAGGCGCTGTAGCGGCGCCGGCACTGGCCTTACTTGTCGCCCCGAATGGCGCGCCCGAGTTCCTGGCCGCCCTCCTTGGCCGCGCTGCCCACCGCCCGCCCGGCCTTGGCCGCGCCGTGGCCGATGTCCTTTCCGACCTTGGCCGCGCCGTGGCCGATTTCCTTGCCGACCTTCGCCGCCTTCTCGCCTATCTCCCGGGCGGTCGAGCCGATGGCGCGCCCGGCCTCGCCGGCGTCGCGCTTCAGGCTGGAATCGTCCGCACGGGCAAGGCCGGCGCCGCCCGCCGCGAGCAGGATCGCAGCGACACAGAGCAGGCAATGCATGCTAGGGTTCACCTTCATGGGGCCGATGATAGCGAAATTTCGCGAACCAGTGCGCTCGGGATGAGGAGAAAGCATGAAAATCCGAACATTTTCTTTTGTGATTAGGTCGCTCGCGCTCGGTGCGCTGCTCGCGGGTTCGCCGTTGTCTCCCGCGGCCGAACCCTCGGGCACGACGGCAAAGGACATCTCCAGGAAAGCCGGCGAGACCGGCCGGGCGATCAAGGACTACACGGTGGAGCAGCGCGACGAAGCCATCAAGAACGCCAAGGCCGCGCTCGATGATGTGGATGCACGCATCCGTCGCATGGAAAGGAAATTGGACAACGAATGGGACAAGATGGACCAGGCCGCGCGCAAGAGGGCCCGGGCGACGCTGAACGCGCTGCGCAGGGAGCGCAACGAGGCGGCCGAATGGTACGGCGGACTCAAGCACAGCTCCGCTGAATCGTGGGAGCAGGTCAAGGCCGGCTTCGCGAAAAGCTACGAAGTCCTGAAGGAATCCTTCGCCAGGGCGAGGAAAGAGTTTTAGCCTCGATCGTCCTATCTGATCAAGGTAGTATCGTCGTCCTGGAACCGCCTCCCCTCGTTCTGTTCTGCGAGCGTCCTAACCGCACACCCCCACCCACCCGCACGCGCTGCAGAAATCGCAGCCGTCCTTCTTGATCACCGCGTAGTTGTTGCATTCGGGGCAGCGCATGCCTTTCATCCTCTGCGCGGCGCCCGGCTTGGGCGTCTCGAGCACGCCCATCGCCTGCACCGGGTGGCCTTCCTCGTCGAGGATGCCGAGCATGGCGTAGCGGTGGATGATGAGGCGTGCGACGTAGCTCACGGTCGAGGGCCAGTTCTGCTGTTTCCTCGATCCGGGAGTGAACGCCATGAAGTCGCCGAGCGGCTCGGGGTAGTTGAGGAGTTTGCGCAGCTTCATGCCGATCCACGCCGGGTCGATGACGCGCATGTCCAGAGACAGGATCTTGCACATGCCGTCGAGCGAGCGCGGATACTCCCCGGAGAGCCACATCGAGTACGGGCGCGTGACTCCATCGGGGAGAGTAATTTCTTTCAGCCCGAGCACGAAGTCGTCGCGCCCGGCCGGGTTGAGCACGTCCACGGTCCAGGACATGGTGCCGTCGGCGCCGGTCTTCGGCTCCTTGAGGCTGAACATGGCGTCGAGCACCGGCCCGTGCTTCGCCTCGGGGAGAGCCTTCAGCTGCTCGCAGCGCCAGCGCACCAGCTGCGCGACCGCCGAGCATAGGCTCGGCATGCGCTTTTTCTCGCCGTTCGGCGGGAAGGGCATGTCGAAGGCGTCGTCGCCCGCGGTCTTGGCGAGCGTCTCGAGCTTGAGCTTGAGCCACGCCGGGTCGTTCGCGCGCATGTCCATCGAGAGCGTTTTCGCCACGGCGCCGAGGCTGCGCGGCTGCTCGCTGCCGTTCACCCACACCTCGAACGGATGCGGGTGGATCTCGTTCTCGACGTGGCCGACGAAGAGCGCGAAGTGGCCGTGCGGGTGTTCGATCATGTAGGTCCACGACGGGTTGCCGGCGGCAAGGTAGGGCCGACCCGGCCAGCGCAACGACGCGAGCACGGGCTCGGGGACCGCCTTGATCTCGATCCTGCGGTTGCGGTCGGTGCTGACGAAGTCCTGCGGTCGAGTTTGCGGCCCGACCGAGAGCACCGAGCCGATCACGCTGTTCGGCCGGTAAGTCGCGAGCCCCTTCAGACCCGACTTCCACGCCTCGAAATACAGGTTCTGAAAATCGGCGTAGGGGTAGTTCTCCGGCACGTTCACGGTCTTCGAGATGCTCGTGTCGATATAGGGGGCGACCGCGGCGACCATCTGCTCGTGCGCCGCCGCGGTGAGCTCCAGCGCGGTGACGAAGTGCGGCGGCAGTTTCTCCATGTCGCCGCCCGCATGCTTGTAGACGCGCCAGGCGTAGTCCTCGACCGGGAATTCCTTCACCGTGCCGTCGGCCATGCGTTTTTTGCGCGTGTAGGTCCAGGAGAAAGGCGGCTCGATGCCGTTCGAGGCATTGTCGGCAAAGGCGAGGCTGATGGTGCCGGTGGGTGCGATCGAGAGGAGGTGCGAGTTGCGGATGCCCTGCTTGCGGACGAGGTTCTTGATCTCCTGGGGCAGCCGCGCGGCGAAGCTCGTGCCCGAGAGATACATGTCGGCGTTGAAGAGCGGGAACGCGCCGCGCTCCTTCGCCAGTTCGGACGAGTAGCGGTACGCGGTGTCGCGCATGAACTCCGAGATCCGCGCCGCGGTCTCGCGCGCGGCCTCGCTGTCGTAGCGCTGCCGCAGCATGATGAGCGCATCCCCCAGACCGGTGAACCCCAGGCCGACGCGGCGCTTCGCCATCGCTTCCTCGTGCTGCGCCTTGAGCGGCCAGGCGGTGACATCGAGCACGTCGTCGAGCATGCGCACCGAGACTTCGACCACCCGGCCGAAGCGCTCGTAGTCGAACGCGGCGCTTTCGGTGAAAGGCTTCGTCACGAAGCGCACGAGGTTGATCGAACCCAGGCAGCAGCAGCCGTAGGGCGGAAGGGGTTGTTCGGCACAGGGGTTGGTCGCCTCGATGTGCTCGCAATAGTTGAGGTTGTTGTCGCGGTTGATGCGATCGAGGAACAGGATGCCGGGCTCGGCGTGGTCGTACGTGGACCTCATGATCGGGTCCCACAGCTCGCGCGCTTTCAGCTTGCGGTACACCCACAGGCCGTCCTGGCGCTGGTAGGCGCCGGCCGCGATCGCATCGGCGTGCGGCTTCGCCTTGTGCACCAGCTCCACTTCGCCGTCGTTTGCGACCGCCTGCATGAAGGCGTCGGTCACGCCGACCGAGATGTTGAAATTGGCGAGGTCGCCCTGGTCCTTGGCGTGGATGAATTCCTCGACGTCCGGATGGTCGCAGCGCAGCACGCCCATCTGCGCGCCGCGGCGCGCGCCGGCCGATTCCACGGTCTCGCAGGAACGGTCGAACACGCGCATGTACGACACCGGGCCGCTCGCGCGCGAGCGCGTGCCCTTGACGTCCGCGCCTTTCGGGCGGATCGAAGAGAAGTCGTAGCCCACGCCGCCGCCGCGCCGCATCGTTTCCGCGGCTTCCTGGAGCGCGGTGTAGATGCCGGGCTTGCCGTCCACGACTTCCGAGATCGAATCGCCCACCGGCTGCACGAAGCAGTTGATGAGCGTCGCCTGCATCGGGATGCCCGCGGCGGAGTTGATGCGGCCGGCGGGGATGAAGCCGGCTTCCATCGCCTCGTAGAAGCGGCGCTCCCACAGGGCGCGCTTTTCCTCGCGCTCGGCGGCGGCGAGCGCGTGCGCCACGCGGGCGCGCACGTCCTCGATGGTTTTCTCTTTTCCCTTGGCGTATTTCTCGAGCAGGGACTCGCGGCAGACTTCCTGGTCGGGAAGCGCAGCGACGGCGATTCCGGGTTCCAGCGTTTTCTCTGACGACATGGTTCGAACTTTCGTGGGGGGTGTTTCTTTTACAGCCTACGCTTTTCGCCGCAAGCTGGCAATCGGCTTGAGGTTGAATTTACAACCTATTGATATTGATAAGAGATCGACCACAACACCTTGTGCACACTCCGGAAATACCCCCACGCCTCGATGCCCGGAGAATTATCGCCGAACCTCACGAGAGGCGGAATAAAATCTATCTTTCCGGGGTTCTACCTCACGATCGGCGGCACGATGAAGAGAACCGGCGGAGGCGTGGAGACGAGACTATGGGCATCAGCGTCAAGGCCTTGAATTACCGATTGGGCAAGGTGCACGAGCGGGTGCGGGAGTATTTCCCGTTCGTCGTGCGCGTCGCGGTCGCACTGTACGACCCGAAGACCGACGACATCAAGACCTTCCTTAACAGTCCCAGCGAAGATTCGCCCCTCAAGCATTACAGCACCAAGCTCGCGGCAGCGGGGTGGCTGGACGAGTTGCGCCGGTCGCGGCGCACGCGCGTGATCGACGAGCTCACTCCGTCGGTCCTGGGCGGGCAGCTGCACTCGGTTCTCATCGGCGCGGCGGACTACAAGGCGAGCTATACCGTGCCGATATTCGACGAGGAAAACTTTCTCGGATTCGTTTTTTTCAACGCCGACCAAAGCCGCGTTTTTGGCGAGAACGCCACGCGGCAGCTCGATCTCTTCGTCAAGATCATCTGCCTTATGATCGAGAACGCCCTGCGATCGGTGAGCGCGCTGGCGGGCGGCCTGCATTTGCTTCGCGAAGTTTCCCGTTTTCGAGACGACGAAACCAACAGCCACCTCAGCCGCATGTCGTATTACTCGGAGCTGATTGCGCGCGGGATGGCCGCCGATATCGGGCGCGACGACGACTGGGTGGAACACGTGCGCCTGTTCGCGCCTCTGCACGACATCGGCAAGATCACCACGCCCGATGCGATCCTTTTCAAGCCGGGCAACTTGACCGACGCCGAGTCCGAAGTGATGAAGCAGCACGCCGTAAAAGGCGCTGAAATCCTCATGACCCTGATCGAGGACCTTTCGCTCGAGCAGCTTCCCCACGTCGAGAGCCTGCTGCATATCGCCCGCCATCATCACGAGCGCTGGGACGGGAAAGGCTACCCCGACGGTCTCGCCGGTGAGCGCATTCCGCCCGAGGCTCGCATCGTCATGGTCGCAGACGTATTCGACGCCTTGACCTCCACGCGTTGCTACAAGACGGCGTGGCCCGTGGAGAAGGCCGCCCAATTCCTCCGCGACGGCGCCGGCACCCGGTTCGATCCGCGATGCGTGGAGGTTCTGCTCTCGCGAGACCGAGAAATCCTCGGCATAATGAAACGCTTTGCGGACGAGTCGTCCGAGGCGGCAAGCTGATCCGTCCTTCCGGCGGGCGATTGCGGGGTTCGCATCCCTTGCGCGCGTTGTTCGCCCGCTAAGCGTCCCCATATTCCGGAGAACCGGAGCAAACGTCATGATCGCCGAAAACAATTCAGTTCGCGAAGCTACCCGCGTCGTCACCGCGCACCGCCAGCGCGAGGGCGCAGGCTTCATCGTGCGGCGGCCCGTGCCGACCGCGGGACTGGACACGGTCGATCCGTTCCTGCTGCTCGACGAGATGGGGCCCGTCGATTACGGCCCCGGGGAGGCGGTCGGCGCGCCCGATCACCCGCATCGAGGCTTCGAAACGATCACCTACATGCTGGAGGGCGAGTTCGAGCACGAGGATTCGGCCGGCCATCGCGGCGTGCTTCGCCCGGGCGACGTGCAATGGATGACCGCAGGCGCCGGCATCGTGCATTCGGAGATGCCCTCGCACCGGATTCGCGAGAAGGGCGGCCGCGTGCACGGCTTCCAGATCTGGGTGAACCTGCCGGCGCGGCTGAAGATGACGCGGCCGCGCTACCAGGAGGTTTCCGCGGGCAAGATTCCCGAGGCCGTGAGCGGGGACGGACGGGCGCGCGTGCGCGTGATCGCGGGCGAAGCGCTGGGCGCGCGCGCGGTGATCGACACGTACATCCCGATCGTCTATCAGGACTGGACGATCGGCGCCGGCGCGGACGTGACCGTGTCGCTGCCGCGCGAGCAGCAGGCCCTCGTGTACGTGTTCCAGGGCTCGGTGCTCGTCGGAAACGAGGGCCGCGAGGTGCGCGACGGCCAGCTCGCGCAGCTCGGGCAGGGCGACGCCGTGCGCTTTCGCGGCGCGCCGGGCGGAGGCCGGCTGCTGCTGCTCGCCGGCGTTCCGATCGCCGAGCCGGTCGCCCGTTACGGCCCCTTTGTGATGAACACGCAGCAGGAGCTCGTCGAAGCCGTGCGCGACTACCAGAGCGGCCGCATGGGCGAGATCACCCGCACTGCGGAAGTCCGGTGACGCGATAGCGGGGCCAGCCGTCGGGGGATGGAAGCCCCGACTCGCCAATCGGTCCTTCCGATGGCGGCTTCAGTCTGAGACAATCGCGCGGTGAGTCTTGACAAGCTGATCGGCCAGGTCTCGAAGGACTGGGAGTGGCTTTCGTTCGTGACCCAGTATTGCGCGGGCAGGAACGTCGGCAAGCCGTTCTGCCAAGATTTCATGTGGTGGACGCTAGTGGCCGCCGCCTTGGTCGCCGTGATCGTCGCCTGGTGGATACTGGGCAAGATCGCGAAAGTCTACGGAAACTGGAGGCATCGAAGGATGCTCGCCAAGGTCGCCGACCCCGAGACCATGAAGAAGCACGTGTGGTCGGGCTACGATTCGCCGGACGCTGTGCCTTCGTCCGAACAGCGCGCGACGAAATCCCGGAAGGCCGAAAAATCGTGACGGGACCGCTCGCCGCGCCCCCTGAGCTTTCTTTCGCCGAGCGCGACCGCCGCTGGAGGGCCGTGCGCGCGCTCATGCGCGAGCGCGGGCTCGGTTGCCTGCTCGTCGCCGGCCAGGAGAATTTGGCGCGCGCGCTCAATCTTCCGGACATCCGGGAGCAGATCGTCGCGAGCGGCGCCGAAGTCGGCGGCAGGCCGCCCGAGGAATTCGCGGCCTTCGTGCGCGCGGAGATCGCGAAGTGGGGCAAGGTGATCAAGGACGCCGGAATCAGGCTCGACTGAACGGTTCTTGAGTTTTCCTGTGCTCCAATTGCTCTTTGATCGGCGATAGCGGAGGTTGACCATGAGCGGCTCGCCCCAGGTGCGGCGCGCGGACAAGTTGATGGCGGAGGAACGCGCGCGTGAGACGCTGGCGCGCGGGTTCTGCGGACGCCTGGCGACCGTGGGCGAAGACGGCTGGCCGTACTGCGTTCCGCTCCTCTACGTCTGCATGGACGGCGAAGTCTTCGTGCACAACACGCGCGCGAAGGGGCACTTGCGCGCGAACGTCGATCACGAGCCGCGCGTCTGCTTCGAAGTGGACGAGGCGGGCGAGGTGTTTCCCTACGGCCGCTTCGAGTGCGACTCGACCGTGGCCTACCGCAGCGTCGTCGCGTTCGGCAGGATCCGCGTGGTGGAGGATCTTGCGACACGGACGCGTTTCTTCGATGCGTTGATGGCGAAGTACGCCAAAAAAGACTGGGAGCGCCCGAAGGGCTTTTATCCGCGCATCGACCAGATCACGCTGTACGCGATCACCGTCGAGCGGCTGAGCGGCAAGGAAACGCCGCTGCCTGAGGCTTCCGAGCAGTGGCCGGCGGTCGATCGCACCAAGTCGCCGAACGCGCGGGCATAGGAATTCCGGGACATTCGATGGAACTGCTGCTCGATCCGCAGGCCTGGATCGCCTTTCTCACGCTGACGGTGCTCGAGCTGGTGCTCGGCATCGACAATATCATTTTCATCTCCATCCTCGTGGACAAGCTGCCCGAGGCGGGAAGGGAACTCGCGCGAAGGATCGGCCTCGCTCTCGCCATGTTCATGCGCATCGGGCTCCTGCTCCTGCTTGCCTGGATCAGCGGCCTCGTCGAGCCGCTTTTCACCGTCTTCCGCCAGGAAATCTCCGGCCGCGACCTCATCCTGATCGCGGGCGGCCTCTTCCTTCTGTGGAAGAGCACCCAGGAAATCCACCAGCTGCTCGAGGGCGAGAAGGGCGAGGCCTCGGCCGTCGTCCACGCCACCCTCTCCGGGGTGATCCTGCAGATCATGATCATCGACATCGTTTTCTCGCTCGATTCGATCATCACCGCGGTCGGAATGGTCGACCGCGTCGAAGTCATGGTCGCCGCGGTGATCGCCTCGGTGCTCCTCATGATGGCCTTCGCCGGCGGAATCGGGCGCTTCGTCTCGGCGCATCCCACGGTGAAGATGCTCGCGCTCGCCTTCCTTTTCGTGATCGGCGTCGTGCTGATCGCCGACGGCTTCGACCATCACGTCCCCAAGGGCTACGTCTACTTCGCGATGGCGTTCTCGGTCTGCGTCGAGATGCTCAACACCCGCATGCGCAAGCGCTCCGCCCGGCCGGTCGAGCTGCGCGATCGCTATGCGCGGGAAGACGAGTGAGCAGGTCCGGCCTTTAGGCGAGCGCCGCGGCGCCTTCCCTGAGGAACACCGGCAGGTCGGTCGTCGGCGGGCGGGCGCCCGGCACCTGGTAGAAGAGGTCGGCGACGAAACCGCGGTGATAGCTCGTGTGGTTGACGACGTGGAGCAGGATCTCCGCGCGCGTCATGATCCCTTTGTTCCCGCCGATCAGGGTGAAGTGCACGTTTTCCCCGAGCGCGGCCTCGGACAATCCCTCGCTCCAGGCGATGTACCAGTCGTCGAGGACCTGCTGCTTGCGCCACAGCTCGTCGAGCGGCGGATGTCCGGGGGTGTTGCGCGCCGCGAAGCCGTGCTCGCGCCCTTCGAGGTGAGCCTGCCAGATGAGGTCGATGACGTAATTGTGATTGAGCGTATGGACCATGTTCTTGAACAGGCTCTGACGCTCCTTGGCCGCTTCGCCCTCGGGCAATTTGGAAACCGCGTCGAAGATGAGCTGGTTCGCCCAGTGGTTGTAGCGCGTGAGCATGCGCGCGGCTTGCGGAGTGATCATGGTTTGCCTCGTTCGGACTTCCGGTGAATTATGACACCGGAGGCGCGTCGCCCTTGTTTCCACAGGCCTCTCCCCGACACAGGAGCTGACGAAAGAGGCTTCTTCTCGTGTAAGATGAATGGTTTATGTAGGGAAGCGGCGCTATTTCATCAAGTATCTGCGAGCCCCGACCCATGACGGCATCTTCCATTTCTTTCGCGCAGCGCCTCATTCCGTCGGCTGGGCGGATCCAGGCCGCGCTCACTCACCGCGCGATGCCCGCTGCGGTGACGGTCGTAGCCCTGCTCGCGCTGTGCTGGACGCTCGCGCAGGGGACCTGGCGCGTGCTCCAGCCGGCCTCGCCCGCGGTGGCGCGCGCCGGGGGTGCCGATCTCACCGATCTGCGGGCGCTCGCCAACGCGCATCTTTTCGGGCGCGCCGCCCCGTCGAGGAGCCCTGCGGCCGAAGCGAGCGTCGCACCCAGCAATCTGAACATGACTCTGACCGGCGTCGCCGTGCGCGCCTCCGGCGGCTGCGCGCTGGTCATCGTGCAGGGACAACCCGAGTCGGCTTTCTGTTCGGGCGAAGATCTTTTTCCCGGCGTGCGGCTCGAGACCGTGCAGCGCGATCGCATCGTGATCGTGCGTAACGGCGCGCGCGAAGCGGTGTTCATGAAGGACGCCGAGGGAACCGCCGCGGGGCTTGTTGCCGCCCCGCCGCCTCCCATCGTTCAGCCGGTCGGCACCGATCGGCAGCTCGTCGACCGACGCCAATTGCAGCAGCAGCTCGGCCGGCCGGAATTCCTCAACCAGGCCTTGATCGTGCCCAACCCCGACGGGGGATTCCTGGTGCGCCAGATTCAGGCGGGAAGCCTGTACGAGAAGCTCGGCCTGCGCCCCGGCGACGTGATCCGCAACGTCAACGGCCAGCCGCTCACCACCATGGACGACGTGATGCGTCTCTACCAGCAATTCGGCACCGCTCAGCGCGTGCTCGTGGACGTGCAGCGCCAGGGCCGCAACGAAACGCTGTATTACGATATGCGCTGACGGACCGCGCGCCGCGGAATTCCTTCCGACACTCATGAGAAAAACTCCTGCAATCGCTGCCCGGATCCTCGCCGGCGCGCTCGCCCTCGCCGTGCACGCCGTTTCAGCGCAGACGCCCGAACCTCCGGGTGCGCCCTCCGCCGAGCCCCCGGCGGCGGTGCCCCCGGCGCGGGCTCCGGGCGCATCGGCGATTGCCCTTACCCCGCGAGCGGGCGAGGTGGTGCTCAATTTCCAGGGTGCGGACCTGCAGGCCGTGGTCAAGGCGATGTCGCAGATGACCGGGCGCAACATGCTGATCGACCCGCGCGTGAGGGGACAGGTCACGATCGTCTCGGCGCGGCCCATGTCGATCGCGGCCGGGTACCAGGTGTTTCTCTCTGCGCTGAAGGCGCAAGGCTTCACCGCGGTCGAAGGTCCCGGCGACGCGGTGCGCATCATCCCGGTCGCCGAGGCCAAGGCCGCGGCGCCGGTGAACGAGCAGGACGGGCCTCCTCGCGGCGGCGAGCAGGTCGTCACGCACGTCGCGATCGGGCAGCACGTCGCGGTGGCGCAGCTGCAAAACGTGCTGCGCCCGCTGATGTCGCCGACGAGCCAGCTCTCGGTCTACGATCCGGCCAACGCGCTCGTCATCACCGACTATGCGGATAACGTGCGGCGGCTGCTGCGCATCATCGAGAGGATCGACGTGCCCGCGAGCACGGACGTCA
>Ga0137463_1000535_pt1 | contig 12891 bp, 8 predicted proteins | sample EasRivERMGT800_2_FD_102333 | JGI IMG/M metagenome (GOLD analysis project Ga0137463, IMG submission 102333) | Soil microbial communities from meander-bound floodplain in the East River, Colorado, USA - East River MetaG ERMGT800_2 | ecosystem: Environmental > Terrestrial > Soil > Floodplain ...
ACCGCGCGGTTTGTGACAGATGACCCGCTTGGCGCACTCGATGCGTGGAACCAGGCGCACGAGCCGCGCATCGATCTGATTCGGGTGGATGGACTGACGCGTACGCGTTACGACGTCGTTCAGCATTTGATCGGGTTGAAGACCGGTGACACGCTGACGCGCAGCACCCTGCTGCGTGGACGCCGCCGGCTCAACGAGCTGCCGTCAGGATCGGGCACGCTCGATTTCGTTCCCGTTCCTTCGGGCCTCGCCGAAGTTCGCGCGACGGTTGTCGAGCGGTCGCTTGTCCCACACGGCGGATTTGACCTCGGGGTCCTTGGACTGGCAACCGCCGTGACGCGCGAAGTGGTCGCATCCATTGCGTCACCGACGGGAGGCGGCGAGCGGATGTTGGTCGACTGGAGGTTCTGGGCCCACCGTCCGCTCTATCGACTGTCGCTCGCAGCGCCTGCTCCGTGGCGCGGTGTCTGGACGCTTGGCGCGTCGCGCGAGCGACAACCGTTCAGCGCCGTCTTCGCGCCGACGGTTCACGACTCCCTTCAACTCGACGTCGCGGACTGGGCGACCGGGTCGGTCCGGTGGCAGCTCGGCACAGGACTCGATCGGTGGAACGGCGCCCGCACATTCGGAACCGCCACCGCCGGTGTGCGCCTCGTCTCGCCGGGCAATCGCCTCGACGCTCGCGCGCAGCTGCGTTCATGGTTCGGCGGCGGCAGCGAGTTCGAGCGAGGAGAGGCCCGTGTCATCGCGCGGTCCTCGGCGCGAATGAACGGTGTCGTCATCGTCGTGGATGGCGGCATCGCCGCCGTCAATTCATCGGCGCCGCCGGATCTCTGGTTCGCGGGAGACACGGGCCGGGCGCGGCCGCTGTTGTTGCGCGCCCATCCGATCCTCGCGGATGGCCAACGGTTTCGAACCGAGCGTCTGGCGCGACTCCTTACCCACGAATCGACGGAAGTTCAGCGATGGTGGCGAGTGGGACCGTTTCGGGCGGGCGTGGCGACGTTTGTCGACACGGGAAGAACCGCGCAACGCCTGCTGGGCGCGCCGCTGACGGATGTCGACGTTGGCGCCGGGCTGCGCGGCGCCTATCCCGGGCGCGGGGGAGGGCTTCGGCTGGATTTTGCCCGAGGCCTGCGCGACGGCGACACTGCTATCTCCGTTATCTATTCAGCCGATATTCAGTAGGAAGCCCGGTCCTCTCGGACCAGGTGCGCATGATAGAGTAGCGCTCTCCAAAACTAGCTCAGGGGTGCCCCCATGGTTCGGTGCGCGTCGGTATTCGTGTGTCTCGCCACGACGACCTTGCTGCTCGGCCCGGCTCCAGCTGACGCGCAGTATTTCGGCCGGAACAAGGTCCAGAACGCGCACCTGGAATTCCGGACGCTTCGCACCGAGCACTTCGACATCTATTACTACCCGGAAGAGGAACGGGTCACTCGCCAGGCCGCGCGGATGGCCGAGCGCTGGTACGCTCGTTATTCGGAGCTGCTCGACGACACGTTCACGCAACGGCAGGTGATCGTGCTGTATGCCAGCCATCCGGATTTCACGCAGACCAACGTGAGTGCCGGCGCGGTCAGCGAAGGGACCGGCGGCTTTACCGAACGCCTCAAATCGCGCATCGTCCTGCCGTTCTCGCCGGGCCTCGGCGAGACCGATCACGTGATCGGGCACGAGCTCGTGCACGCCTTTCAGATCGATATCGGGAAGCGCACGCACCAGAACGCCTTCGGCCTTCCGCTCTGGTTCATTGAAGGGATGGCCGAGTATCTCTCGCTCGGTCCGTCCAATGCGTTCACCGACATGTGGCTGCGTGACGCGAAGCTGCATCATCGGCTCCCGACGGTCGAACAGCTCGACAACCCGCGTTATTTTCCGTATCGCTACGGTCACGCCTTCTGGTCGTACCTCGGACAGCGATTCGGCGACGAGATCGTCGGCCAACTCCTGCGCTCGAAAACGCACGGCGTCGTCGCCCGGCTGGAAGAGGTGACCGGCTTGACGCGCGACGAGCTGACGCGCGACTGGCATGAATCGATCCCGACGGCCGAAGGCGATCCAGACGTGATCGTCACGCCGCGTGCGATTGTGACATCCGCCGACGGAGGCCGCGTGCACGTGGCCCCTGCGATCAGTCCGGACGGGCGGCAGATCATGTTCATCTCCGAGCGCGATCGCTTGTCGCTCGATCTCTTCATGGCCGACGCTTCATCTGGCGCCATCATCAGGAAAGTGATCAGCACCGCGGCGGATCCACACTTCGACAGCCTTCAGTACATCCAGTCCGCGGGTGCATGGGACGCGACCGGCCATCGATTCGTCGTGGCCGCCGTCATCGATGGCGCCCCGTCGCTCGCGATCGTCGATACCAGCGGCACGTCACCGCGCCGTGACATTCGACTGAAGGATCTCGGCGAGATCTTCAACCCGAGCTGGTCCCCTGACGGCAAGCACATCGTCTTCTCGGCGATGAAGGGCGGCTTGTCGGATTTGTTCGTGTACACCATCGCTGATGGCACGCTCGCGCAGCTCACCGACGATGAGTTCGCGGACCTCCATCCGGCATGGTCGCCTGACGGCAAGACGATCGCGTTTGCCTCGGATCGGTTCACGACGTCGCTCGACGATCTCCGCTTCGGGGCGGTTCGCATCGCGCTGCTCGACGTGGCGACGAAGATCGTGCGCCCGCTGACGGCCACGACCAATGGCGGCAAGCAAATCAGTCCGCAATGGTCGCCTGACGGCGAGGCCGTCTACTACGTGGCCGATGCTGATGGCGTCAGCAATATCTACCGCGTCGACCTGGCCTCCGGCGACATTCGGCGCGTCACGGCGGAGAGCGGCGGCGTGAGCGGTATCACGGCGACGAGTCCGGCGCTTGCGGTCGCGTCCGCCACCGGGAAGCTCGCGTTCAATGCATATCGCGACGGGCGCTACGAAATCCATACGCTCGAGCAGGCGAGTGCGGAGTCGGCGCCAATGGTTACCGCAGGTGTGGCGACGAAGATCGAGTCCCCGGGACCGCTCGGCAAGCTTGCGCAACTGCTGTCCAACGCGCATACCGGATTGCCCACCGATAGCAGATTCCTGACGTCCAAGTACGACAGTCGCCTTCGTGTCGAATCGATCGCCGACCCCTATATTGGCGCGGCGGTTGGCGGCGGCGGCCTCATGGGAGGGGCGCTTCGGGCGAACTTCGGCGTCAGCTTCGGTGACATGTTGGGCGACCGCCAGCTGCAGACGATGCTCCGCGTCGGAACGAACAAGGATGATCTCGCGGCGCAGGTCGCGTACGTGAATCAGAAGAGACGGCTGAACTGGGGATTTGTCGGCGGTTTCGTTCCCGCGCGCTTCATCGGAGCGCGACGATCGATCGACCGCGGCGATACGCTGGTCACCCAGGAATCCGCGAACCTTCGCTACACGCACGAGTTCGCGAGTCTTACGGCGCGCTACAACGTCAGCCGCGCCACCCGGTTCGAGTTCCGGGGTGGTGCCCGGCGCACGGGCTACGGCTGGCAGACGGTGACGCGCGTCATCGACACGACATCACGCAAGCTTGTCAGCAACGTCTCGCAAGAGCTTCCGGGTGCTCCAGTTGTCTACCTGGCGGAGATGCAGGCGGCGTACGTGCGAGATACGGCGGTCCTCGGTCCGACCAGTCCAATCCTCGGGCACCGTATTCGCCTGGACGTCGAGCCCGCGCTGGGCGGCCTGATGTTCGCCGACGTTCGTCTCGACGCGCGTCGCTACTTCATGCCGGTACGGCCGGTGACGTTCGCGATGCGGCTCGAGCACACGGGCCGGTACGGGCCAGACGCTCGCGACGGCCGCTTGACGCCGCTCTTGCTCGGTCTCCAGACGTTGGTGCGCGGGTACGACCTCAGCACGTTTGCCGCGGAGCGGTGTGGCCACACCGCGACCAGCTGCTCCATGGTCGATCAACTCTCAGGCAATCGCTTCGCCGTGATGAACCTCGAGCTCCGGGCGCCGCTCCTCGGATTGCTGACAGGGAATCTGGATTACGGTCCGACGCCGATCGAGGCGTTGGTGTTCGCCGACGGCGCCATGCTCTGGACGCCGCACGCCAATGCGCCGCTCGAACGCGATCGGTTCAGCAGCGTAGGCGTCGGTGCGCGAGCGAACCTCGGCGGCTTCGTGCTGGAGCTTGCCGGCGTAAGGCCGTTCGACAAGCCTCGCAATGGATGGACGGTCAGTTTCCTGATCCGTCCAGGCTTCTAGCTACTTCGCCTCTTCGCACGGTTCGCCGCTCAGCACGGATAGCAGAATGAGCGCGCGGTTGCCCCGTCGAACGATGCCGTGGCTCGTATTCCTCGGGACTGAGACGTAGCTGCCGGCCGAGAGCGGCGTATCGCGGCCATTGAGCCGTACGGCTCCCTGTCCTGCCACGACGTAGTACTCGATCTCGGCGCCGTCGTACAGACGTTCGGCCTGATCCTGGTTCAGCACCACGAGTGTCGTTCTGGTGTTGCCGCTGCACGCGACCAGCGTTTCGCGTCGCGCCTGGTTGCCCGAGAGCTGTTTCTCCGCGAGGTCGACGATCGACAGGATCTGCGGCATTCCAGGCGGCCCGACGACCGGAGCGGCGCGTGTTTCTGTCGCGGGTGCCTTCGGCGGCGCGGGCGCAGGCGGCGCAGCATTCACCGTCACGTCGATCCCGGTGGGCTGGCCGGAACGAACGACCACTTCGCGTTCAAACGTGACGAGCTTCTCGCCATCGAACCGCGCCCGGTACGTGCCGGGCTGCATGCCGACGAAGTTGATCTGTCCACGTTCATCCGTCTCGCCGTTGCGGTCCGATGGCCCCGCAATCGTTACGTGCACGGCAGGAATGGGAAGGCCATGCGAATCCGTGACCGTGATCGCCACGCCCGTGCGCGACGCTGGTGCCGGCGCCGGTGCCGGTGCACGCCGCGGCGCGGGGGGCGCCTGCGGGGGAGGAACGGTCTGCGGGGCGGGCGCGGGCGTTTGTGCGAACGATCCGTTCGCCAAGAGGAACAACAAGCTCAAGCAGAGCAGCGTACTCGTGCGCATATCGGCATTATGCCTCCACCGGGGCCACGCCGCGTCCGTTCAAGAGCAGCCATGCGCCCAGAGCGAGCGAGCCGATCATCACCACGCTTCCAGTAAAATGCGCGCCCATGCCCAGCGCGTGATCAAGATGCAGCCAGCCCAGCCGCTCGAGGATCGCTTCCCAATCATGCCCGGTGACCTCGGCGCCTGTCCGTCCGCCGATCAATGGAAGTTGAAGTGCCCGGGCGTCGGCGATGTACGGCCCGAGGTCGACGAGGTTCTCGCCCGTCCACCAGAGACACACCGTCACGGCAAACCAGTCGTCGCGCCTGGCAAACGCGACGGCGCACACCACGGGAATGATGATCTGGCCCAGCGAGCCGCCGAGGATGTGCATGAACTCACCGAATGGTGCGAAGAAGACGTGACCCGCTTCATGGAATGGCAGGTTCACGAGATGAAGAAACGACCCCATGATGCGATCCGCGTCGAGCGGATGCGGGACCAATCGCCACGTCCACCACGCGAGTACCGCGAGCAACATCGCGCGTCCAATCGCCGCGGCGGTCGTCACCCGGGGAGTATAATCACCGAGGCCGCCAAGGGGTTTTCATGATTGATTTCGCCACTGCCTATCCCAACTCACGGAAGGTTTTTGAAGACCGCACCGCGCGGCTGACCGCTGACGGTCCCGAGACGACGCTGCGCGTGCCGGTGCGCGAGGTGGCGCTCGGCGGCGGCGAGCCGTCACTGCGCCTCTACGACACCAGCGGTCCGCAAGGGCACGACGTGCGCGCGGGTTTGCCGAAACTCCGCGCCGACTGGATCGCGGCCCGCCGCCGGACGGGAATGGTCGGGACGCAGCTCTATTACGCGCGCCGCGGGGAGGTGACGCCGGAGATGGAGTTCGTGGCGGCGCGTGAGGGGCTTCCCGCAGATTTCGTCCGCGCCGAGATCGCGCGCGGCCGCGCCATCATCCCGTCGAACATCAATCACCTCGAGCTCGAGCCGATGATCATCGGCCGCAATTTCCTGGTGAAGATCAACGCCAATATCGGCAACTCCGCCGTCAAATCATCGGTCGAGGACGAGGTCGAGAAGCTGCAGTGGGCGACGCTGTGGGGCGCCGACACGGTGATGGATCTGTCGACCGGCAAGAACATTCACGAGACGCGCGAGTGGATCGTCCGCAATTCGGCCGTGCCGATCGGGACGGTGCCGATCTACCAGGCGCTCGAGAAGGTTGGCGGACGTCCAGAGGACCTGACGTGGGAGGTGTATCGCGACACCCTCATCGAACAGTGCGAGCAGGGGGTGGACTATTTCACCGTGCACGCCGGCGTCCTCCTGCGATACGTGCCGCTCACCGCCAAGCGCGTCACCGGGATCGTCTCGCGCGGCGGGTCGATCATGGCGAAGTGGTGCCTCGCGCATCACAAGGAGAACTTTCTCTACACGCGCTTCCCGGAGATCTGCGAAATCATGCGCGCCTACGATGTCTCGTTCTCGCTCGGCGACGGGCTGCGTCCGGGCTCGATCGCGGACGCGAATGACGAGGCGCAGTTCGCGGAGCTGAAGACGCAGGGCGAGCTCAACGACATCGCCTGGAAGTTCGACGTGCAGGTCATGAACGAGGGGCCCGGCCACATTCCCATGCATCTCATCAAGGAGAACATGGAGAAGCAGCTTGAATGGTGCAAAGAGGCGCCCTTCTATACCCTCGGTCCGCTCACGACCGACGTCGCACCCGGATACGACCACATCACCTCCGCGATCGGTGCCGCGATGATCGGCTGGTATGGCACCGCGATGCTCTGCTATGTCACCCCGAAGGAACATCTTGGTCTTCCGAATCGCGACGACGTGAAAGCTGGCGTCATCGCGTACAAGATCGCGGCCCACGCCGCCGACCTGGCGAAAGGCCATCCACGCGCGCAGGCCTGGGACGATGCGCTGTCGAAGGCGCGCTTCGAATTCCGGTGGGAGGATCAGTTCAACCTGGCGATGGATCCCGTCACGGCGCGCGCGTATCACGACGAAACGCTGCCGGCCGACGGGGCCAAGGTCGCGCACTTCTGCTCGATGTGCGGGCCGAAGTTCTGCTCGATGGAGCTGACGCAGCAGGTGCGTGACTATGCCGCGACCCACAACCTCACGAGCGCGGATGCGCTGCGCGAAGGAATGCGCGAGAAGTCCGAGGAGTTCAAGAAGGCCGGCGAGATTTATGTGAAGAACTGATCGCGGATCTGAAAGGTCCGCGCCGCCGTGGAAACATTCCGGGTCGGGTGGTCGTCTTCTATGCTCGGAGGCACGGCATGGTGGAACGACGAGACGTCATCGGCGGCGGACTGGCAGCTGGACTTGTGGCAGCTTTCGGTGGTCCTGCGGGAGAGCAGGCTCGGCGCGACCCGACCGAGGATGTCGCGGAATTGAAAGTAGCCGACGCCATCGACAAGCTGCGGCAGTCGATCGAGCATCAGCATGAAAGCGCCGAGGTCTCGCAGATCCGATCGCAGCAGCGCACCTTCCTGAAGGCCAACCAGAAGTTTCCCGATTTCATCGACGTCGGCATCGACGTCTGGGAACGCATGGAGGACTGGCACGTCAAGACCCGCCAGCCGCTCACCATCGTCCGTACCAACGACGGCCGTTACGGGATGACGTTCCTGACGACCACGCTGATTCTTCAGCCGCAGCAGGTCGGGACGTACATTTCCTGGGGCTACGATAATCGGTAGTCGCGGACCTATCGGTTATTACACCGCGCCGCGCGGGTCAGGCTATTTCGGTGTGCCGGGCGGCGCGGGGACGATCATGATGAGTGAAGGGAACCGCGCCGGCTGAGCGGTTGGCTTCGGGTTCGGATATCCCTCGGACCCGCCCGCCGTCCAGTCCTTGATCGTCACGCCCGGCGGAAACGCCATCGTGTCGCTGTTGAACTTCCCAATTTCGAACATGTGCGTCGGCGGCTCCTGGAACACCAGGTTGCCTTTGTCCCTCAGCTGCGTACGGTAATAAGTCACAAGATCGTTGAAGGGCGCTGTCGCGCCGAAGATGTAGTACCGCTGCGCTCGGCCGGCGTCATAAGACGCAATGAACTGCGCGCCCGGATAGATGGGAAAGCCGAGGGTCGCCTCGGTTGGAGTCGCCGGATCGACCTGCGAGGCCGCGGCGGCCGGCGGGGGCGCGGCCGGAGGCGCGGGGCGCGGGGTGGTCGGCGGCGCGGGCGCCGGCGTGGGCTGCGTCGTTCCGCGCGGAAATGGCTGCGGTGTCTGCGCAGCCGCCGACATCACCAAAATAGACCACACCGTCACCGTCAGGCACTGTCGCCGCATATCCGCATTATAGAAGGCGATGTCCGTCTTCACTACGGCGGGGTGGCCCTGAATCCACAGCCGGATGAAGGCGACTCGTCCGTGGGTGGGTGTAAGCGCCGTTCACATCACGAGTTAATCGCCCCGTCCGCGGAGGCATTGCCACTGGCGTGCATCTTGATACGCGAACGGCAGTGACTCGCAGCCATCGATGATGCAGGTCCAGGAGGCGATCCGGCGTGGATGATTTCGACATCGCTCAGAGCAAGATCGGCGAATCGGCGCAGCGGGTCGTCGATCGGGCTGTCGAGGAATCACGACGCCGCGATCACGCCCTGTTGACCAACGAACACATTTTTCTCGCGTTCGCGCAGGTCGAGTGGGACACGTTCTCACAAGTGATGCGCGACCTCGAGTTGAATCCACACGAGATTCTGCAGGCGCTCGAAGAGCACCTGCACGTGCTGCCGACCTTCGCGGGGCGCGAGCTCCGCGTGGCGCCGGCGACCAAGCTTGTCTTCAAGCTCGCCTTCCACCAGGCGAGCCGCGCAGGACGGCAGACGATCGAGTCGTCCGATCTCTTCTCGGCGATCTTCGAGGAAAGCCAGGGCATCCCTGTTTCCATCATTCGCCACCATGGCGTCGAGCCCGATGTGCTCGTCTCGCGCATCGCCACGAGGATGCGTGACAACGAGCTGCGCGAAGAGCGGCTGCGCAAGCGGTTCGAGCTGCCGCCGTTCCTCAAGCATTTCGCGACGAACCTGAACCTGCTCGCGCGGCAGGATCGCATCCCGCCGGTCTACGGACGCGACAAGGAGATCCAGCAGGTGCTGGAGATCCTCTGTCACCGCGAGCGCTCGAACTCCGTGATGCTCATTGGCGAGCCCGGCGTCGGCAAGACCGCGATCGTCGAAGGACTCGCGCGCCGCATCGAGTTCGAGCCCGAGAGCGTGCCCGTACGCCTGCGCGACTGCCAGGTGATCAACCTGCAGATGAACACGATGGTCGCCGGCACGATGCTCCGCGGCATGTTCGAGGACCGGATCCAGAACGTGATTCGGGAGATCAAAGAGCGGCCGAACCTGATCCTGTTCGTGGACGAAGCGCACACGATGGTTGGCGCGGGCTCCGCGCTCGGTGCGCCGTCTGATGCCGCCAACGTGTTCAAGTCCGTCCTCGCGCGCGGCGAGGTCCGCATGATCGGCGCCACCACGCTCAGCGAGTACAAGGAATACATCCAGGAAGATGAGGCGCTCTCGCGCCGCTTCCGCGCCGTGCACGTCGACGAACCGAGCATCGAGGAGACGCGCCGCATCCTCTACAACATCCGCCCGCGACTCGAGCGCAACTACTCGGTGCGCCTCGTAGATGAGGCGATCGAGACCGCCCTCGAGATGTCGCCGCGGTATCAGCGCCATCTGCATCTGCCGGATAAGGTGATCGGGTGGCTCGATACCGCGGCGGTGCGCGCGGAGATCGATCGGCGCTGGGAAGTGACGAGCGACGACATCATCGAGGTGATCTCGAACGCCGCGCGGATCCCGAAGGACATGGTGTTCCGCGACGTCGGCGATCGGTTCAAGGAAATCGAGCAGCGCCTCGGCAAGCGCGTCGTCGGCCAGAGGAAGGCCGTCGAAGCGCTGGCCAACCGGCTGGTGTTGAACAAGGGACCGCTGAAGGACGGCTTCGATCGCCCCGACGGCGTGCTCCTGTTCCTCGGCCCGACCGGCGTCGGCAAGACCGAACTCGCCAAGGCCAGCGCCGAGTTCCTGTTCGGCGACGACAAGAAGATGATTCGCATCGACATGTCCGAATACCAGGACGGCGGCGTGTCGATCGACAAGCTGATTGGCATGCCGCGCGGTATCGTCGGCAGCGAGCGCGGAGGGCTGCTGACGAACCAGCTGAAGGACAACCCGTGTTCGGTCATCCTGTTCGATGAGATCGAAAAGGCGAGCCCGAGCCTGTTGAACCTGTTCCTGCAGGCGTTCGACGAAGGCTGGCTGACCGACGGACGCGGGAAGCGCGTCTACCTGTCGGACGCCATCATCATCATGACGTCGAACGCCGGTTCCGAGCACTTCCGCAAGCTGACCAATCCGATGGGTTTCCGCTCGGGAAAGATGCCGATCGACCAGGTGCAGACGGACGTGAACAAGGAGCTGGAACGCCGGTTCCCGCCCGAATTCCGCAATCGCATCGACCAGGTGGTGCTATTCGCGCCGCTGACGCACGACGAAGTACGCGCGATCGCGCTCAAATACATCGAGCAGGTGTCGGAAACGCTCAAACGCTCGAACAAGACGGTGACGATTGAACCGGACGCACTCGAGAAGCTGGTCACCGATGGGTACAGCCTCGCGTACGGAGCACGATTCCTGAAGCGGGTGATCGACGATCGCATCAAGCTTCCGCTGAGCCAGCAATGGAAGGAAGCCAACAGCTTCCGCGTCGTGCTGCGGGACGACCAGATCGCGGTTGAAGCCCTAGTGCCGCGGCTGGTTGCATCGGCGGATCCGAACGCGATCGCCGTCTAGATCCGGGATTCGGGATTTCCGCCTTCGCTCGACGAGCTTCAGCGGACAGGCGGGCGGGATTCGAACGGAAGGGCCAGGGTTTCGCCCGGCGCTTTCTCCTCCTGCTTATCTTCGGAGTCGTTGGCAAACGTGCGATTTGCCAAGCCGTACTTCGTCTTCAACATGCCAATCAGCGCCGAGACCTCCTTGCGATAGGCAGGCGGCGCGTATTTTCGCGCGTACAGCCTGGTGTACGCATCGACCATCTGCGGGTACTCCTGCTGCAGCCAGCCCATGAAATGATCGCGCGTCCCGCCTTCGAGAAACATCACGTTGCAGCCGACGAACCGCGCACCGTGATCGGCGATTGCCTTGACCGTTCGTTCGAGCAGCGCCGGCTTCGAAGTAATGCCTGGAACGATCGGATTCATCAATACGCCGGCGTTGATGCCGGCGTCGACGAGCTCGCGAACGGCCCTGAGTCGCTGCATCGGATGTGCGGTGCCGGGTTCGAGCTGCCGCCATGCGTCCTCGTCGACGCACGGCACGCTGATGCAGACGTTGCAGTCGGCTCGCGCGCTGATGTCCTGCAGGACGTCCTTGTCGCGGACGATCATCGGTCCTTTCGTGATCATGCCGGTGGCGTTCTCGTGCGCAGACAGCGCTTCGAGCGAGCCACGCGTCAACTTGTAATAGCCCTCGATCGGCTGATAGCAATCGGTTGCGGCGCCCACGACGACGTAGGCGCCGTTCCACGAAGGCTTGTCCAATTCGGCGCGGAGCATTTCGACGAAGTTCGTCTTCACGAGAATGATCGACGCAAACTCGTCGTCCGATCCCAGCTCGAACTGCGTTTGGTACCGCCGGGCGTAGCAGTAGTGACAGCCGTGGGTGCAGCCGCGATACGGATTCAGCGTCCATTCAAACGGCATCCCTTTGACGCGATTGAGCGCGGATCGGCAGCTGATTTCCTGATATCTGGCAGCGTCCGCGCGCCGGATCGCTTCGGTCAGCGCGTCGGCGCCGCCGACTTTGACGAGGTCGGCGATCTGCCGCGTCGTGGGTTTGGGTTTGCCGAGATCGAGGAAGAGAGGTGCGGTTTCCATAGGGATCGCTGGGTCGAGATACGACAGGCGAAGTAAAGACGAATCTTACAGCGAATGCGGAGTTAATGCCTTTCACAAGCCATGTTTTCTGACAATCTCGACAGGTACTCGTCAGTATTTGTTCAGAATCGGCTTACACTAGCGTGCCGTTGTCGTCCGACGATCCGAAAAACAAACAGCCGCCAGCAAGAGACTTCTTCGACGCTGAAAGCTGCGTCGTACGGAATGCCTTCTGCCCGCACTGCGCAATCTCCGGGTATGTCCGTGTCTCGCCGTTCGTTCTGAACGGAGAGCGCCACCTCCACTGGCACTGCCCTCGTTGCCGCCACGTTTGGGTCGAGCGCGACCGGCGCCGTAGTGATCGGGCCGCCTACAGTCCCCCGCTCGCAAAATAGCATCGTCCTAGCTGTCTCCTGTCATGTTGCCGTTGCTGTTAGCGTGGTTCTGCTAACGCGGGCGATCCGACGCAGAAAAAAGCGCGGTTTGTGAAAGGCATAATTACCGGATCGCTGGCTATTTTTTGTGTGTTCGCCAGCGACCCTCGTTGATCCGAAGCCGCTTTACGGATTCTGCACCGCTGACGACAGACTCAAGGTCACTTCCGGACGCGCGTTGTCGAGCATCACCTGCGGCCAGGCATACGTGCGGCTGGTCCCGTCGGAGAATGTCAGCATCAAGCGCGGCTCGAAGCTCCAATCGTCGCGGCCGTCGGGGGTGAGCCGGATTCGGAGCTGGCCGTCGCCAAGATCCGCTCGAGAGAAGGTGCCCGACATCGGCAGAGCCATGGGCGCAATCGACGCGCGGTCGTCGAATTTGGTCCCCACACTGTGCAGATGCGCCATCTCGTTGGAGCCGCGCAGCAGCCAGGCGTCGACAGCGCTGCCGGCGTCTTTGCCGTGATCGCGATCCATGAATTGA
>Ga0137463_1000536_pt1 | contig 12888 bp, 12 predicted proteins | sample EasRivERMGT800_2_FD_102333 | JGI IMG/M metagenome (GOLD analysis project Ga0137463, IMG submission 102333) | Soil microbial communities from meander-bound floodplain in the East River, Colorado, USA - East River MetaG ERMGT800_2 | ecosystem: Environmental > Terrestrial > Soil > Floodplain ...
GCCCTTTGAGCACGCCTTTTTCGATGTAATCGTCCCAGGTGAGATAACCGAGCTCCTCGGTGATGTTGCGCCAGGACACCATGAACACGGGATGGCCCTGCTCCACCGCATAGCGCACCAGGGAATTTTCCGGCTGAAGATCCAGGATGTAGTACTTGTTGATGCAGGGCGGGATCATCACGAGCGGACGCTTGAATACCGTCGGCGTGAGCGGCTTGTACTGGATGAGCTGTATCAGCTCATTCTCGAAAACCACGGCGCCCTCGGTGACCGCGAGATTCTTGCCGACCTCGAACACAGATTCGTCCGTTGTCGAAATGCGCCCCTTGCGCACGTCCTCGATGAGCTTGCGAATGCCCTGGGTGAGGCTCTCGCCCTTGGTGTCGAGCGCTAGCTTGATCGCTTCCGGATTGGTCGCGGCGAAATTCGCCGGGCTCATTGCGTCGGAAAACTGACGCGCGATGAAGTGCAGGCGCTCCTTTGTGAGCGGCTCGGCGTCGAGTGCCTCAACCCAGTCCCTCAGGAAGCTCGAGTTGATGAGGTAGCTCTGTCGCAGGTAATCGAACCAGGGAATCCGCTGCCATTCCGCGGAGGAAAAGCGCCGGTCGCCGCGATCGGGCGGTGCGATGGGCGTGACGTCGCGCCCGGCCTCGCGGGCCAGCGTCGACTGCCACAGCGCCGCGTGCAGCTGGAGGTAGCGCGCCTGAAGGGCCGCGAACTTAGCCGAGTCAACGCCTGCCGACTGCAGCGAGCGGGCGAATTCCGAATCGGGCGGAACACCCAGCGAACCGAGGAAATTCTGCAGGAACGCCTGGGCGGCCTGGGCGGGAACGGTAAATTGCTCGGCCGGAGAGGGGGTCTGGACCGCCACGCAGCTTTTGCTAAAACCCTGAAATATTTGAGAAGGCGACGGGATATTGCGCCGCACAATCGACGAAGTCAAGGCAGCCCTACCCGACACGCAGGATTCTGAGCTAACTACCTATCCAGACTCATAAATAAGGTCTCGCACCCGGGCCGCATGGAAAGCGGGTTACCGGGAAACGGGAAGTGCCTGGGCGAATCTCTGCAGATACGTGCAATCCCGGCGACGCGGTTCCAAACACGCGTTCAGCGCAAGTTATCGGTCCAAGTCTCGTTGTCAGGCAGCGAAACATCTTGTAGGGGAAACAGACAATCGAGGTCAGGGTTTTCCCGACAATGGGGGTCATAGCGATTCTGTCTGCCTCGGTTGCCTACCTGTAAGTCTCTACAGGGTCCAATCCGCGTGATCTGGTTTCGCAGCCGAACCTGAGTACAGAATGCTCTGGGGTCAGAATTTTTCACGGATTAGCACTTGCTTATGCTGAATCAAGGCTTGCGCAGTGTCGGCGAAAGCGTAAAGTAAGTATCAACGAGAATAAGCGGACTGACCCTACTGGAGAAGGGACCACATGGGCCACAAGGGAGCCCTGCGCCTCAAGCAGATTCTTGCCAACCGCTCGAAGACAGACCTCGCGGAAGCAGTTTTCCTCATTACCCAGCAGCTCGGCTTCCGGTACTTCATGTTCTGCGGCCGTTTCTCCCAGCCGCGCGGCGCGACCCACGAACTCCGGTTCGATAATTTTCCAGTTCACTGGCACCGATACTGCGCCGATCGGGGCCGGGATCTCCTGCCCGGCCCGCTGCGCCGTCTCGCCTTGCAAGAAGTCACCCCTCTGCCGTGGAAAACAATCGCGGCGCGGCATAGCAAATCCCTCGACAAGGCGAGCGAATTCGGACTGGCGACGGGGGTCTCTTGCTCGGTTCACGGACCTCGGGGGCAATGGAGCCTCACCAGCTTCGCGTTGGCCCGCGGCGGCTCCGCAGCGGAGCGCCGCATCCTCGAGACACTGCCGGATTGCCAGCTCATGGCGTGCGCCATTCACTACACGGCAGCGCGCATTGCCCGGCGCGGTGCCGACCGGGTTGGGCCGCTGCGCCGGCTCGACGGCGCTCCCAGCAGGGTTCTCAGCGACCGCGAGAGCCAATGTTTGATCCAGTCGGCAGGCGGCAAAACGACTTCTGAAATCGGCCAAGCGCTGCAGATTTCCGAGCGCACCGTCGTGTTCCACCTCTCAAACGTGAGGCGCAAGCTCGGCGCCTCCAACTCCCGCCACGCCGTCACGAAGGCCTTCTCGCTCAAGCTGATTGCTGCGGGTTTGTAGCTGAGAGGCTTGCCCGATCCCGGGCCGCGAAACAGGCCGCTTTTCGAAAGCTGCTGACGCCCAGGGTCAACCCGGCCCCCCAGATCGCTTCCAACCCCTTGATGAACATGCTGCGGCACCGCTTCATTGGCGAGGCGACGCTGATTTCCTCTCTGCCCGACATTTCTATGCTGGCGCCCGGGGGTTGACAGCGCTTTCTTTTTTGGGATATATTTCCCAAATAATGAAACCAAAATCGACCTCCAAGCCACGAGTCGGTCAGGCACTAGCAGCCGCACTGGAACGGGTTCTCCGTCCATTGTTTCGGATAGTGCTGCGTAACCACATGTCTTTCAGAGCTTTTCTGGATATCGCCAAGCATGCCTATGTAGAGGTCGCAGCGGCAGAGTTTGGCATCCCGGGAAAAAAGCAATCAGTCTCACGAATTGCCCTGCTCTCGGGCCTCACGCGTAAAGAGGTGCAGCGCCTGCTCGACGCGCCAACCTCCAATGACAAAGACAGCGACGCGGGCGAACGCTATAACAGGGCCGCCCGTGTGGTTGCCGGCTGGGTACGCGACACGGATTTCTGCGATGCCGCCGGTAATCCGAAGGTACTCGCGCTGCAGGACGGGGCACCGGAAAATGAAGCGAGCTTCGCCGAGCTCGTACGCCGCTTCAGCGGCGATATTCCATTCCGCGCGGTGCTCGACGAGCTGCTGCGCGTAGGCGTCGTACAGAAACTTGACGACGGCACTATCCAGCTCAAAACCCGTGCGTACATTCCCGAAAGCGGCGACACGGACAAGCTCAACATTCTCGGAACAGACGTCTCCGACCTCGTCGCCACCATCGACCACAACCTTCAGCATGGCACGGCGGATCCTTTCTTTCAGAGAAAGGTGATGTACGACAACGTCCCCGCCGAAGCCCTGCAGGAATTCCGCCGTTTGAGCGGCGCCCAGGCGCAGGCGCTGCTCGAGCGGCTGGACAAGTGGCTGTCCCAGCATGACCGCGATACCCATCCTGAAACAACCGGGACCGGGCGGATGCGCACCGGTATCGGTATCTACTACTTCGAGGAAAACATGACGTCGCAAACGAAGAAAGATTCGTGACCATGGGGCTTTCATCAAGCGAAACCCTCTTGATCGGTGCGCTGCTCGATCGCTTGGGCAGCGCCCAGGCGCAGGCGCTGCTTCAACGGCTGGAGCGGTGAGTGTCGCAGGAAGATCGCGACGTCCTTCCGCCGAAGACCGGAAGCAGGCGTCGGCGCGCCGAGACCGGCATTCATCACTTTGAGGAAACCATCGCGTCGAAGACGCAAAAGGACCAATCATCATGAAAATTCCATTACTTAGTACCCTCTCATTCGTGGCATTACTCGCGCTCGCGAGCTGCGGCGGCGGCACCGGCGGAACCGGAGCGGCCGGAGGCGGCACCAACGGCGTCTCGATCGGCGTCATGACGAAGGGCAGCACCATCGTCAACGGCGTGCGCTTCGAGGACACGACCGCCAATATATTCATAGACGATACGCCGAAGACGGCGGCGGCTCTGCAGAGCGGCATGGTCGTCAAGGTACTCGGTACGGTCAACGACGATGGCATCAATGGAACTGCGCAGCGGGTAAAAGCGCTGATCGAGGTGCGTGGACAGGTGGAGGTGGCTGATGTCTTTCCCCTCGAGAACCCGCAGCGTCTGGTTGTGCTGGGTCAGACCGTCATCGTTGACGACCAAACCGTGTACTCCAATCTCTTGAATTTAGCTGCCATCACCACGCCGACTCTGATCGAGGTCCACGGACTTCGGGATGCGACCGGCCGGGTTCGCGCAACTCGAATCGAGGCAAACACTGCGCAGATGGGCGATAACACCGTGGATGAGATCCGCGGCGTTGTGAGCGGCGGCGCAGTCGGCTCGAACCCGACTGCATTTAACCTCGGCTCGCAAGCCGTCAACGCGAGCGGGGCGGTGATCGCTCCCGCCGGCGGGAGCTATCAGAACGGCAGCGTGGTGGAGGTGCACTGCACCGCGCGGCCATGTACCCCCGGAGGCGTATTCCAGGCCTCGCGGATTGTAATCGAGAGTGCCGAGGACTCGGCTTTCCAACCCAGCTCCGGGCAACGGTTCGAGGCGGAAGGACTGATCTCCGGCTTCACCGCGCATCCCGGCAGCTTCTCGGTTGCAGGCACTCCGGCGACCACGACCGGCTCCACCCGTTTCGAAGGCGGCGTTGCGACCGACCTGGCGAACAACATCAAGGTCGAAGCGGAAGGCGCATGGAACGGGTCGACACTGGTCGCAAGCAAGATCGAGTTCAAGCGTTCGGTGATCCGCCTGCAGGGCGCAGTCACAGCTGCCTCGGCTCCGTCGTTTACCTTGACTATTACCGGCGCCGGCCCTGTTACCGTGGAAGCCGACAGCCTCACGAGCGGCGATTTTGCAGGCGGTGCGGTGCCTCCGGTTGCTGCGAGCTGCGTACAGGTGCGCGGCCAGCGCAAGACCCCGGCTTCGCCGCTTGTGGTGACTGCCGGCGAAATCAGCGCGACCTGCAGCAACGGCAACAGGCACTTCGTCCAGGCGCCGGTCGAGGCGGAGGGCCCGGAAACCAACATCACCTTGCTCGGGTTCTCGCTCAACGTCAGCGCCCCGACCGACGTGCCCCCGTTTGTGGACCTCAACGGCGTGGGCATTTCGCGCACTGCCTTCTTCAACGCGGTCACGCCGGCGACGACCAACGCAGCGGGAATCCCGGTCCCCGGGACGCTGGTGAAGGTGATCTTCGACAGCGGAACGACCACCGTAAGGCAGGTCGAACTCGAAGATTGATCGTCCGCGTGGCGGCCGGCTGAACGCCAGCCGCCACTCCAGCTTACCCGCCGACCCAGCAACCGGCGGCAACGGGGGAACCCTCCCTTCCCCCGTTTTTTTTTGCACGTCAGACCCGCGCGCGGGCCCAATAGAGCCGTGCGGGGTTGTCCACCAGGATCTGTTCTCTGAGCTTCTCGTCCGGGACGATTTTCGCGAAGAGGTCGACCAGCTCGCCGTCGTTCGGCATGGTCTTCACGTTGGGGTGGGGAAAGTCGGTTCCCCACAGCACGCGCTGCGGCGCCGACTCGACCAGCGCCGCCGCGAACGGTATCGCGTCGTGAAACGGCTTTCCGGCCGCGGATACGCGCTCCGGTCCGCTCACTTTCACCCAGGCAAGCTCGTTTTTCATCAGATCGAGCAGCAAGCGAAAGGGGTTCTGACCTATCCCGTGCTGCGCCTGAACGCGCCCCATGTGGTCGATGACGAACGGCACGCGCAGGCTGCGGAACATTTCTGCATGAGTCTCGATGTCTTCGGCGTCGAAATGCAGCACCACGTGCCAGCCGAGCGGCTCGATCATCGCGAGCGTGCGTTCGAACACGCGCGGATCGGGCGCACCGCCCAGGTGCCGCACGAAATTAAAGCGCACACCGCGCACGCCGCCCGCGTGCAGCGACTCGAGCTCACGCTCGGTCGCGTCCTCCCCGACCATCGCTACACCGCGCCAGGCGCCGCCCGGTTCGAACTTCCGGGACCAGGCGATCGCATCGAGCATCGCACGATTGTCCGCGCCGTGGCAGCTCGCCTGGACCAGCACCGCTCGCGCAAGACCCAAATGCTCGTGCAACGCGCGCAGCTTCTCCTTCGGGGAGTCGGGCGGCGTGTAGCGGCGCTCGGGCGCGTAGGGAAACCTCGCCGCCGGGCCGAAGATGTGGCAGTGGGCGTCGCAAGCGCCGGGCGGCGGAACGTATTTCGGCTTGACGGGATTCGGGTCGGGGCCGGCAATGGGCCTAGTCATCGGCGCGAGACTATTGCTTTTCGATCTTGGCCCGCTCGATCACGGCTTTCCACTTGGCGATTTCGGAGACGAGAAGTTCGCGCAACGCCTCCGGCGTGCCGGCACGCGCGTCAACACCCAGCTCCTGCAAGCGCTTGCGCACCTCAGGCACGGCGACCGCGGTGTTGACCTCGCGGCTGAGCCGGTCGATCACGGCTTTAGGCGTTTTCGCCGGCGCGGCGACGCCGTTCCACGAAGCCGCCTGGTAGCCGCGCACGCCGCTCTCCGCCACGGTCGGAACATCCGGAAACCCTCCGTAGCGCTTGTCAGACGTCACGGCGAGCGGCCTGAGCGCGCCGCCCTTGATCTGCGCCATCACCGGTGCCAGGATTTCAAAGGCCACCTGCACGTCATTACCTTTCAGCGCGATGATCACCGCGGGCGTGGTCTTGAACGGAACGACCTGCGCGTCGATTCCCGACATCGACTTGAAGAGCTCGGCAGCCAGGTTCTGCGTGCTGCCGATGTTGATCGTGCCGATGTTGAGCTTGCCGGGACTGGCCTTGGCAAATGCGATGAGTTCTCCGACCGAACCAATCTTCGAGTTCGAATCGACCACCATCACGAGATCGAAAAACCCGACGGTCGACACCGGCGCAAAGTCGTTCAACGTGTCGTAGGGCAGCGACTTGAAGAGCGACGCACTCACCGCGTTTCCGTTGGTGATGAAGAGCAAGGTGTAGCCATCGGGCTCCGCCTTCGCGACCGCTTCCGAGGCGACGATTCCACCGGCGCTCGGGCGGTTCTCGATGATCACCTGCTGCCCCATTGCCTCGCTCATTTTTTGCGAGAGGACCCGGGCCGTGATATCGGCTACGCCGCCGGCCGCAAAGGGCACGACGATCTTCACCGGCCTGGCCGGGTAGCCCTGGGCAAGCGTCGACGTTGCAGCGACCGCAACCGCGGCAGCGAAAATCCGACTCAGGAGCAAAGCGGAGCGTGTCATGATTGTTCTTCGGAAGAGGATTGAATTGGTCGGGGCGGCGAGATTCGAACTCGCGACCACCTGCACCCCATGCAGGTACGCTACCAGGCTGCGCTACGCCCCGACGCGTGAAAAGTATATCAGAGCGGATGAGACAATTCGCCTCGTCTCAGCGCAATAGTTCGATGAGGTTCTTCAGCTCCTGCTTCAGTACGGCAAGATTGACGCTCCGCGTCTCGCGAGGCGCAGAGGCCGACGAGGTCACGGAGCGCGTTGAGGCCGCGCTCAGGCTCTCGTCGAGGCGGTTGCGCGCGCCGCTGATGGTGAATCCCTGTTCGTATAGGAGCTCGCGGATTCGGCGGATCAGCAGGACTTCGTGGTGCTGGTAGTAGCGGCGGTTGCCGCGTCGCTTGACCGGACGAAGCTGAGTGAATTCTTGTTCCCAGTAACGCAAAACGTGCGGCTTGACCCCGCATAACTCGCTCACCTCCCCGATGGTGAAGTAGCGCTTCGCCGGGATCGGCGGCAGGCTATCCTTGGTCGCCTTGCTTTCCATGGGTCTGCTCGACCAGCGCCTTCAGCTTCTGGCTTGCGTGGAACGTGACCACACGCCGCGCCGTGATTGGAATTTCTTCCCCGGTCTTGGGGTTGCGGCCGGGTCGCTGCGGTTTGTCGCGCAGTTGAAAGTTGCCGAACCCGGAGAGCTTCACGCTCTCGCCGTTTTCGAGCGCCAGGCGGATCTCCTCGAAGAACGTCTCCACCATGTCCTTCGCCTCGCGCTTGTTCAGCCCTACTTTCTCAAAAAGCATGTCCGCAAGCTCGGCTTTTGTAAGTGTCATTTGTGCCCCCTTGGAGAGGAGAATCCCCCTCCACTTCATTACTTAAGTACGTAATTTAGCACCGAATTTTGCGGCGAGAAGCTCAGTTAGTTGCGCCATTGCGGCGTCCGCTTCCGCATCGGTCAACGTCCTTGCAGTATCTTGCATAACTACCCGAAATGCAAGGCTTTTTCTACCGCTTTGTACACCTTTCCCCCGGTAGAAGTCAAACAGCCGGATATTCTGGACCAAGGGGGGCCGATTCTTGGCGAGTTCCTCCAGGATGCTCGAAACCGGTATCGCCTCATCAAATTCCATGGAACGATCCCGGATCACGGGGGGAAATCTGGAGATTTCCAGGTATTGCGGCATGTCCACTGCCGCCAGGGCGGCGACATCCAGTTCGAAGAGAACCGGCGCTTGGGGCAGGTCGTATTTCTGCAGCCAGCGCGGATGGAGCTCGCCCAGCCAACCGACGGCAGTCCCACCCAGGCTGACGCTGGCCGCGCGGCCCGGGTGCAGCCCCGGATGACCGAGGGGGGCAAAGCGCGCCTCGCGCGGAGCGATGAGCGCCTCGACGTCTCCTTTGACGTCGTAAAAATCGACTGGGCGCACCGGAACACCCCATTGCTCGGCTGCGGCCGGCCCGTAGACCAGACCGCCTATGCGGAGCGGCTGATGGTAGCCCGCGAGCGCTCTCGCCGGATCGCGAGGATCTTCGCCGCCGGAGAGGCGCGAAAAGCAGCGGGCAGCCTCAAAAACGCGCACGCGGTCGATCTTACGCGCCAGGTTGAAGCGCAAGTTCGCGACCAGGCTTCCCATAAGACTCGAGCGCATCACGTCGAGCTGGGCCGCAATCGGATTTTCCAGAGCGATCGGCTCGGCGTTGCCGCAGAAATCGCGCTCCCACTGCGCCTCCACGAAGCTGAAATTCACGACCTCGAAGTACTCGCGGTCCACCAGAATCCGCTTGAGCTCGGACAGGGCCCTGCGCCCCTCCGGAGCGGCGAGCATGACGAGCGCCGCCTGCGGCGGCCGGGATGGAATATTGTCGTAGCCGTGCAGCCGGGCGATTTCTTCGACCATGTCCTCTTCGATCTCGAGGTCGAAGCGGTACGAAGGCGGGGTTACCGTGAATTCACCGCCCGAGCGTGCGTGCGGCAGTTGCAGGCGCTTGAGCAAGCCCGCGATCTGCTCATCCGAGAACTGCACGCCGATGATCTTGCTCGCGCGGTCCGATCGCAGCCGCACCGGCTTGCGCTGCGGCAGCGTTGCTCTAGCTTCGCTGATCGGTCCCGCCGCACCGCCGCAGACTTCGAATATCAGCTGCGTGGCGCGCTCGATCGCCTCTACGGTGGCAGCAAAATCCACCCCGCGCTCGAAGCGGAAAGCGGCGTCGCTGGACAGCGCGAAGCGTCGAGCCCGGCCCGCGACGGCGGAGGGATTGAACCACGCGGCCTCGAGAAATACCTCGACGGTCGAACCGGAAACCGCACTCGCTTCACCGCCCATGATCCCGCCGAGCGCAAGCGGCTTCTTCCCGTCGGCGATCAGCAGCACGTCGGGGTCTAGTTCGACCTCCTGTCCGTTGAGCAATCTGAGGCGCTCGCCCTCGCGGGCGAGCCGCACGACCACTTCGCCCTCGATCGCGCGGTTGTCAAAAGCGTGCAACGGCTGTCCCAGTTCGAGCATCACGAAGTTGGTGATGTCGACAATAGCGGAGATCGAGCGCAGCCCGCAACGCTCCAACCGGCGCACCATCCAGTCGGGCGTTCGTGCCTTTACGTTGACGCCGCGTAGGATGCGGCCGCAGTAGCGCGGGCAGGCTGCCGTGTCCTGGAGCAGGATCTTGCGTTTTTCTTCCAGCGCGGCCTTCGCCGGAATGACGGCCGGCACGGTTAGCGATGCACCAGTCAGGACCGAGACTTCACGCGCGATGCCCCGCAAGCTCAGGCAGTCCCCCCGGTTCGGCGTGAGCTTGAGGGTGAAGAGTTGATCATCCAGATCGAGCAGCCGGCGCACGTCCGCCCCGGGCCGCGCGTCGGCGGGCAAGACAAGCAGGCCGGAATGATCCTGCGAAAGACCCAGCTCCTTGGCCGAGCACAGCATGCCGCTCGACTCGACGCCTCGGACCTTTGCTTGCTTGATTTCCATGCCGGGGAGCCGCGCGCCCAACATCGCTACGGCCACTTTCATTCCGGGGAGGACATCGGGCGCCCCGCACACGATTGAAAGTGGCGCGTCGCCGCCGACATCGACGCGGCAAAGAGTGAGCCGGTCGGCACTGGGATGCCGTACGACATCGACGACCCCGCCCACGACGACCCCGCTGAAAGCAGGCGCGACCGGTTCGAGCGATTCGACGTCGAGCCCGCCCATGGTCAGCACGCGCGCCAGCTCCCGAGTCGGTATTTTCGGGTCGACGAAGGAGCGCAACCAGCTTTCTGGAAATTTCACGTGAACTGGGCGAGAAAGCGCAAATCGCCATCGTAGAAAAGTCGCAAGTCGTTTATCCCATAACGCAGCATCGTCAACCGATCCGGGCCCATGCCGAAAGCGAAACCCATGTATTTCTCGTGGTCCACGCCGCAGGCCTTGAGTACGTTGGGATGCACCTGGCCGCTGCCGGCCACCTCGAGCCAACCGGTTTGCCCGCAGACCCGGCAGCCCGTTCCGCCGCAAAATACGCAGCTCATGTCGACTTCGGCCGACGGTTCGGTGAAAGGGAAAAAAGACGGCCGAAAGCGCGTCCGCAGCTTCTCGTCTTCGAAGAACTTGCGCAGGAAATCGGTGAGAACGCCTTTGAGATCGGCGAAGCTCACCGCCTCATCGATCCAAAGGCCCTCCACCTGGTGGAACATCGGCGTGTGCGTCGCGTCCGAATCGACGCGGTATACCCGCCCGGGGGCGATGATCTTGATCGGAGGCTTGTGATGTTGCATGTAGCGCACCTGGATCGGCGAGGTGTGCGTGCGCAGCAGCAGGTTCTGCCCGGCGCCTTTCAGATAAAACGTGTCGTGCATCGAACGCGCGGGGTGGTCCGGCGGCTGATTGAGCGCCGTGAAGTTGTGGAAGTCGGTCTCGATCTCGGGACCGTCCGCCACGTCGAACCCGATCGAGCGAAACAGCTGTTCGATGCGCTCGAGCGTGCGCGTCGCGGGATGCAAGCCGCCGCGTGCAAGGCCACGCCCGGGCAGAGTCACGTCCAGCGCCTCTTCCGCGAGCCGCGAATCGAGCTCGGCGGCGCCCAGCGTCTCGCGGCGGCCGGCGAGCGCGGCTTCGATCCTGTCTTTCGCTTCGTTGAAACGCGTACCGGCGTCACGACGCTCGTCCGGCGGGAGCTTGACAAGCTCCTTCCGCGCCTCGCTCAGTACGCCCGACTTTCCGAGGTAGCGTGCCTTGATACGCTCGAGATCGTTCGCGTCGTTCGTGCCGCTGAACTCGGCGATCGCGCTCGAGACAACTTTATCCAGATCGATCATCTGACTCGACTACCTCGGCGCTGTGCGCCACCCTTCCCCGGGAAGGAGGGATTTCCGGTATTACGCGCCGAGCTTGGCCTTCGCCTGGCTCGCGAGCTGCGCGAAAGCGGCCTTGTCAGCCACCGCCAGGTCGGCGAGCACCTTGCGATCGACCTCGATCGAAGCCTTCTTCAGCCCGTGCATGAATGCCGAGTAGGTCATGCCGTGCTCGCGCACGGCCGCGTTGATGCGCGCGATCCAGAGGACGCGAAACTGGCGCTTGCGTTGCTTGCGGTCGCGGTAGGCATACTGTCCCGCCTTCATCACCGCTTCCTTGGCAATGTTGAAGACATTGCCGCGGCGGCCGCGGAATCCCTTCGCCTGGGCGATGACTTTCTTATGCTTAGCGTGCGCGGTTACGCCGCGTTTGACTCGTGGCATGGCGGCTCTCCTTTACGCGTACGGGAGCATCGCGCGGACATGCTGCTTGTCCGTCGGGTGCACTTCAGTGGTGCCGCGCAGGTGGCGCTTGTTCTTGGTGGTTTTCTTGGTGAGGATATGGCGCTTGAATGCCTGCGAGCGCTTGATGCTGCCGCCGGAGCGGATCTTGAAGCGCTTGGCGGCGCTGCGCTTGGTTTTCAACTTGGGCACTTGCATGACTCCTGTTTTGGCGTGGCGACGGGTGGCCCCTGCGGAGCGCTTGTGGACCTCGGCACCACTTCTTCTGAACCGCTGCGTCTTGCTTTACGGAGAGGCGACCGGCTTCGGTTCCTTCTTCGCTTCCTTCTTGACCGCCTTTTTCACTTCCTTCTTGCCCTTCTTCGGTGCCAGCACCATGATCAGCTGACGCCCTTCCATCTTGGGAAACTGCTCCACCACCGCGTACGGATCGAGGTCCTGCTTGACCCGCTCGATCAGCCGCACACCGAATTCCTGGTGGGCCATCTCACGGCCGCGGTAGCGCAGCGTCACTTTTGCTTTGTCGCCTTCCTCGAGAAACTTGATCAGGTTGCGCAGCTTGATCTTGTAATCGCCCTCGTCGGTTCCGGGGCGGAACTTCACTTCCTTCACATGGATCTGCTTCTGCTTGAGCTTCGCCTCGTGGGCCTTTTTCGCCTCCCGGTACTTGAACTTGCCGTAGTCCATGAGCTTGCAGACCGGCGGCCGTGCGGTGGGCGCGACCTCGACCAGGTCGAGGTCGGCCTCCTGGGCCAGCAGAAGCGCATCGTTGATCGCCACGATCCCGACCTGCTCGCCAGCGGGGCCGACCAGCCGGACTTCAGGGACGCGGATGCGCTCGTTGATACGGGGTTCGGTGCTGATGTGACCTCCTTGTGTCACTGTCCGGCCAGGGGACCTCCCCCTGGCGGTAACTGCCAGACGATGCCGCAGCTGAGCGGGGCTGCTGCGGCATCGACGCAGAAAGCCCCGCACGGCATGCATGCGGGGCCACCAGCGCCGCGACGCCGGGCGCCCGGCTGCTAGCCGGTCCGGCGTCGCCACTCGATGCTGATACGGCCCGGCGTTACCGCCCGGCCGAACCGGCATCCGGCCTGCCGGCCAGCCCTCGCGGGCTGCCCGGCGCTACCCGCCAGCGATGAGGCTGGCCAGGTGGGAGGCGGCCGAGGTGGTCCTCCGCTTGCACATCC
>Ga0137463_1000537_pt1 | contig 12858 bp, 12 predicted proteins | sample EasRivERMGT800_2_FD_102333 | JGI IMG/M metagenome (GOLD analysis project Ga0137463, IMG submission 102333) | Soil microbial communities from meander-bound floodplain in the East River, Colorado, USA - East River MetaG ERMGT800_2 | ecosystem: Environmental > Terrestrial > Soil > Floodplain ...
CTGTATAAAACGGCTTTTTATCTATTCCAGGGATGAACAAAAACAATTTCACATGGCACATGATTACCCATTGTCAGGGTATGCCATGATGCGGTTTTTTATTGGTGATGTGAGGGATGCTGAACGGTTAAAGAGAGCGTGCCAGGAAATAGATTATATCATCCACGCGGCTGCTATGAAACATGTACCCATTGCCGAATATAACCCGGATGAATGTGTAAAGACAAATATCGGGGGAGCAGAAAATGTGATCAGGGCGGCTTTGGAAACCTCGGTTAGGAAAGTTGTCGCCTTATCCACAGATAAGGCCTGCGCACCCATTAATTTATACGGGGCGACTAAACTGACGTCCGATAAATTATTTATTGCCGCGAATAACATCAAAGGAAATAAAGACATAATTTTTTCTGTAGTGCGGTATGGAAATGTGATGGGATCGAATGGGTCTGTTATTCCATTTTTTCTGAACAAAAGAAAGGAAGGATTTATCCCGATTACTGATCCCAATATGACCCGTTTTAATATCTCGCTTACGGAGGGTGTTGAAATGGTATTACATGCGCTGGAAACTGCATGGGGCGGGGAATTATTTGTCCCCAAAATCCCATCTTATAAAATAACTGATGTCGCGGAAGCTATAGCACCGGATTGCAAACAGGAAATCATAGGCATCAGGCCCGGAGAAAAAGTACATGAAGAAATGATCACCAGCTCGGACTCGTTCACTACGTATGATCTTGGAAAATATTATGTCATCTTACCTCAAAATCTGAACTGGGGTTTGAATGAATATATAAAACATTTTAACGCAGTTAAAGTTTCGGAAGGATTCCATTATAATTCCGGAACCAATAAAGAATGGTTAACTATTGACAATCTGAGATGTTTAATAAAAGAGCATGTAGATCCCCAATTTGAAGTAAAACAAACTTATGAAACCAATACCGTACGGCAGGCAAAACATAACTGAACAGGATATACAAGCTGTTATTGAAACTCTTCAATCTGACTATCTAACTCAAGGACCTAAAATTGAAGAGTTTGAAAAAAAATTTGCGGATTATATCGGCTGTAATTATGCAATTGCTGTAGCAAATGGAACGGCAGCCCTGCATCTATCAGCTCTTGCTTTAGGGGTAAATCAAGAATCAAAAGTTATTAGTACGCCCATCACTTTTGCTGCTTCCACAAATTGTATAATTTATTGCGGGGGGACCGTCGATTTTGTTGATATTGATCCTTCATCCTTATTGCTTGACCTTCATCTCCTAGAAAAAAAATTAGAGACTGCACCCGTTGGAACATATCAGGGGATTGTAGCGATTGATTTTGCTGGGATGCCTGTTAATCTTGAAAAACTAAGAGTGATTGCGGACAAACATCAACTTTGGATTATAGAAGACGCCTGTCATGCACCTGGAGGATACTTTACAGATTCAAATGGCGTGAAACAGTTCTGTGGCAATGGAAATTTTGCTGAGCTTGCGGTGTTTTCATTCCATCCGGTAAAACACATTGCCTGTGGAGAGGGAGGCATGATTACAACGAACAATAAAGAATTGTATGATAAAATCAAAATACTAAGAACACATGGCATAACAAAGGAGGAGAATTTATTAAAGGAGAACCATGGTGGATGGTATTATGAAATGCAGATGCTGGGTTATAATTATCGCCTGACTGATTTCCAGGCAGCGTTGGGTTTGTCGCAGCTTACTAGAGCAAATGAAGGGTTGAATCAAAGAAGAAAAATAGCGAGGATTTATACGGAAGTTTTTTCAAATAAACCTTTTATTAAAGATCTTTCAGGCTATGTGGAAGGGCATGCCTATCATTTGTACATTATTGAAGTGGATGGGAGAAAAGAATTGTATAATTTTTTACGTAGCAATAATATATTCTGCCAAGTGCATTATATACCGATTCATATTCTCCCTTATTACCAATCTCTCGGTTGGAAAAAAGGTGATCTCCCAATAGCTGAAAAGTATTATGAACATTGCCTGAGTCTTCCAATGTATCCAACGTTAAGCGCAGAACAACAAAGTTTTGTAATTGATATGATTAAGAATTTTTATGGGGGCTAGTGCTATTGCCATTGTTACTGCTCGGGGAGGGAGCAAGAGAATTCCTGATAAAAACATTCGGAATTTTTTGGGTAAACCCATTATTGCATATGTAATCGAAGCAGCATTAGAAACTCAGCTATTCGGTGAAGTTATGGTTTCAACAGACAATTCACATATCGCTGATATAGCGATGAAATATGGCGCCAAAGTTCCTTTCTGGCGAAGCAATAAGAATTCGGATGATTTTGCGGGAACAGATGAAGTGCTGATTGAAGTTTTGGAAAAATACAAAGAGAAAGGGATGTCCTATATATATGCCTGCTGTTTATATCCTACTGCGGCCTTTATAACTCCTGAACACTTGCAAAAGGGCTATGAAATGCTAGTAAATCATCATTTCAAAACCGTGTTTCCAGTTTTAGCTTTCAGTAGTCCTATTCAAAGGTCTTTAAAGATTAGTAATAACAGAGTCTCCATGTTTTATCCTGAAAACTACGGTAAACGTTCACAAGATTTAGAGCTGGCTTATCATGATGCCGGGCAGTTTTATTGGCTTCATGTAAACGATTTCATGGAAAAAAAGAAATTATGGACGGATTTTTCCGGGGCACTCATACTCTCTGAAACCGAAGCTCAAGACATTGATAGTGAAGAGGATTGGAAAATTGCTGAAATGAAATATGCTTATTTGCATAACATTTCCTTGAAAACCTAAAAATAATTTTATAATGGAAACAAAACAAGCTCAATTCTGGAAAGGAGATTTTGGAAAAGAATATACAGACAGAAATACAATGCTTTTTGATGAATGGGAACGTTGGCATATCGAGATGTACGGCGAATCAAGGATCATGATTAATGAAAGATTTCTCTCTGGACTAGATAGAAACAGCAAGATACTTGAAGTAGGATGCAATACGGGAGGGCAACTTGCCGGTTTGAAAAAAATGGGATTTGAAAATCTTTATGGTATTGATTTGCAAAGCTACGCTGTTGAAAAAGCGAAACAATTTACTTCCAATATCAACATCATACAGGGTAGCGGTTTTGACATTCCATTTAAAGACAATTATTTCGATCTTGTTTTTACGAATGGTGTTTTGATTCACATAAATCCATCTGATCTTTTCCAGTGCACCTCAGAAATAGTGAGATGCTCCAATAAATATATTTGGGGATTTGAATACTACAGCGACAGCGTAAAGCAGATATCATACCGCGGCAATGAAGATTATCTCTGGAAAGCTGATTATGCCACGATTTATGTTGAAAATTTTCCTGAACTCAGGCTGGCAAAAAAAGAGATGTTCCCTTATATAAACCAGATGGAAAAAGGGAATAGTGACTGTATGTTTTTGCTTCAAAAAGTTTCCTGACAATTTGTTCGAATTCGATGAGCATTGCCAAAACAATCTATTTCCGTGCTGATGCCAATGCAAAGATCGGCTATGGACACTTGTTCCGTTGTATTGCTGTAAACTCGATGCTAAAAGAACATTTCAGAACCCGTTTTTTTTCCGAGACAAGCCATGAATTTTTGTTGAGCATTCTATATAAAGAGGATCCACTTTACCAGACTGGTGACCCAAACAAGGCTTTTTTTGATACTATTGACGAACATTGCATTGCTGTATTGGATGGATATCATTTTGATGCACATTACCAGGAACGGGTTAAGGCAGCGGGGGCCTGTTGCGTCTGCATTGATGATGACCAACCCTTTCATTACATCGCCGATGTTGTAATCAATCATGCCGATGTTCCTTTGGATAAGTACATATCCCGAGAAGCTCATACTCGCTTATGTACTGGTTTTGAGTATTTAATGCTCCGAAAAGAATTTCTCGATTATGCACAGAAAAATTTGCCTGTCGCTTATAAGCCCTTTGAACGAATTTTCTGCTCTTTTGGCGGCACTGATCAGGCTAAAGTAATCAACAAAATTCTGGAAGCTGTTAACTATGTGCCCGGTGTGAAAAGTATTCATCTTGTTGTTTCATCAAAAACTGATTTGCAAAATGATTGGATAAATAATACCAGGCCGTACTCACTTCAATTATATCATGATCTTTCAGTCGATAAAATGCTTCAATTAATGTTATCTTGCCAAGTAGCTCTTGTCCCGTCCAGTACTATCAGTCTTGAATGTTATACGGCAGGACTTTATCTGCTTACTGGCCAAACTGCGATAAACCAAAAACATCTTCTTGAAGGTATTGCCAATAAACCTGGAGTTATGAGTCTAAATCAATGGGATGAAGTAACTGTTCCCGGAATTGCCCGGTCTCTGTTGTCACTGAATGAAAAGGCAAAAAATTCTGGTAGCTTTTTTAGAAAAATTGATAGTCGGTTTAACTTTATACAATTATTTTCAGGATTATGATTAAAGTAAATAATAAATATATAGGCGAAGGCCAGCCTTGTTTTGTCGTCGCAGAAGTAGGGATCAATCATAACGGGGACATGGATCTGGCTATGAAGAGCATCGATGCAGCCGTCCTCTCAGGAGCTGACGCAGTTAAGTTCCAGAATTATTTTACGGAAGATTTTATTCTTGATAAAAAACTAACGTACGAGTACACTTTTGGTAACAAGAAAGTAAGCGAAACACAATTCGAGATGTTTAAAAGAAATGAACTATCCTTTGAACAGCTTGAAAAACTAAAAAAACATTGTGACAAGAAAGGGATTATTTTTTTTAGTACTCCCACCGGTCAGCGAGGTATTGACGATTTGCTACGATTACAAACACCGTTGCTGAAAAATGGTTCCGATTTCTTGGTAAACCTTGAAATTATTGAAGCGATGGCCCGTACGAGACTACCCACCATTATTTCGACAGGTATGGCTACGCTTGCGGAAATAGACGATGCGGTGAGGGCCTTTGAAAAAGCGGGAGGAAAAGAATTGATCATTCTCCACTGCATTTCTTCCTACCCAACACCAGCAGATGAGGTGAACCTTCTGAAGATCCCTGCTTTAAAACAGGCATTTGGATATTCAATCGGGTTTAGCGATCATTCGGAAGGCATTGTTGCCGGCATTGGCTCCGTAGTATTGGGCTCATGCTTTATTGAAAAACATTTTACATTGGATAAAAACCTGCCTGGTCCTGACCATAGCTTTTCATCAGATCCGAACGAATTCAAAAACCTAGTTGACGGAATAAGGATCATCGAGAAGAATTTGGGGCAAGCTAGACTTAATCCCACGGCTAAGGAAGAGTATGGCAGAATGAATTACCGCCTGTCTTGCGTTGCCAGAATCGATTTGCCGTCCGGGCATGAGATTGGAAAAAGCGATATTGCGTATTCACGCCCGGCCAACGGTCTTCCTCCGAAACTTGCTCATTTGCTTCATGGTAAAATATTAAAGAAGCCTCTAAAGGCCGGAGATCTAATCGGTTTTGAAACTATTCAATAATCCATAACAAAGATGACAAACGAACAGAAGGGTGATACAAAAGAGTTTTGGGAAAATCAGATCTGTGGTTCCGGGAATCATTTTAACCGTTACCCCTACGATCAGGTAATCAGGTTTATTTATCGAAACTATCCAAGGAATAAAGAAAGAAAAAATGTCAGAGTGCTTGAAATGGGAAGCGGTGCAGGCAATAATCTCTGGTTTGCATCACGCGAAGGTTTTTCAGTGACCGGAATAGAAGGAAGCAGCACCGCGGTTGAATTTGCACGTAAGCGCTTTGCGGATGAAAACCTGGATGGTAATTTCGTTGTGGGCGATTTTACTAATCTCCCGTTCGAGAATAATTTCTTTGAGATAACTGTCGACAGAGCTTTCATCACCTGTTGCGGTTGGGAAGACACAATTAAGGCAGTGTGCAGGGTACACTGCGTATTGGTTCCTGGGGGAAAATTCTTTTTTAATGCTTACAGTGATCGGCATCCAAGCTTTGCTTCAGGACCATTCAATACTGACGGAACTATAGTGCAAATTGAAAGAGGAAGCCTTAAATGCATCAGGCATATTTATTTTTACAGCCACAATCAGATAAAACAACTCTTTCATCCTGAGAAATGGAAAACACATCAGTGCCAGCATATCGAAATCAATGAATTGGAAAGAGATGACTACGAAGTACCTGCTAAATGGTTGGTTATTGCAGAAAAAATCTGCCATGATTGATAATCTCTCGATAAGACCCCTAGTTAAAGATGATGCGACAATGCTCTTCCATTGGCGCAATGATCCTTTCATTGTAAGCTTAGGGTCCTTACAGAGGCAAGTGACTTGGGAAGAACATTCTGCCTGGGTATCAAAAGTATTGGAGAGAAATCGTACAAGGGTGTTTATTATTGAAAAAGGACATCAGTCGGTCGGACAGATACGTTTTGATATTCATGACAATCATACTGCGGTTGCTTCCATTTATCTCTTGCAACCTCATACCGGCAAAGGTCTGGGCCATAAAGCCATCCGACTCGGAACTGAACATATCACATCGCAGTACGATATTGATAAAGTATCAGCCTATGTGAAATATGATAATGCAGGTTCAAAAAGATCATTTGAAAAAGCCGGGTATTTATATGAGGAAGATGAGCAAATTCATGGAAGCCTTCATTATCGCCTAAGCTATTACAAAATAATTCCGCATAACAGACTTACTTTCGACAAAGACGAAACAACAATAGTAGCACAGGCAGTAGCAAAAGGCTATTGGGCAGGTGGAGAATACGTGAGTATGCTGGAAAAAAAAATAACCGAAGTGGCAGGCACAGATTATGCTGTTGCCGTAAGTTCGGGTCTATCGGCCATACGTCTTGCACTATTATCACTTTGTCTGAAAAATGATGACGAAGTAATCATTCCCGGTTATTGTTGCGTAGCATTACCTAATGCCGTGATGGCTGTTGGTGCAAAGCCAGTACTTGCTGATATTAAAAAAGACAGTTTAAATATTGATCCCGCTTCTGTTAAAAAACTCATATCAAAAAAGACTAGGGCGATTATCGCTGTACATACATTCGGTGTGCCTGTTGACATAGTCTCACTGAAAGAATATGGGTTACCTATAATAGAAGATTGTGCGCATTGCATAGGTATGGAAGTGGCAGGAAAAAAATTGGGGTCCTGGGGTGATCTTGCTATAACTTCATTTTATTCTACCAAGCTTGTAGGTGGTGGCGAGGGCGGAATGATTATGACAAACAATGAAAAATCAGCAGCATTTGTCAGGAAATGGCGTGATTACAGCGACCAGCCACCCCATCCTATGCGTATGAATGATAAAATGAATAATCTTGAAGCTGCATTATCCTGTGCGCAACTTGATCGGCTATCTTCTATGTTATCCAGCCGGCAGAAGGTTGCGGAAAAATATCTCGAAAAATTAGCACCGCATGCTTCAACATTTACACTTCCGGACCGTTTTCTTTTCCGCGCCTGGTATCGTTTTCCTTTGTGGCTGAATCAAATGAAGCCGGATATCGTTATCGCAGAATTGAAAAAAAAGGGAATATATACAGATATGCCTGTTTACGACTGGACGACGCAAACTAGATTTATTCCTGTTTCAGAAATGGCATATAACCATATTTTATCTATTCCGTGTTACCCAACATTGAATGAACGTGAACAGGATAGGGTGATCTCTGCAGTCGAACAGGTTCTTCATTACTGATAAATCTATGGAAGTATTTAATAAAATATCAGAGTACTACGAAAAATTGATCCAGGAAAATGGCTATGATGTCCGCTCATGCGACTACGGCCATCCTGCCTCCCAAAAAATAAAATTTGAAGTAATCAGCCAACTATGCAATATGAATGGTAAAAATATACTTGATGTAGGATGCGGCTTTGCTGATTTCTTTGATTTCCTCAATGAAAAATTTAAGAAGGCTAATTATACCGGTGTTGATATATCACCAGGTATGATCAAGATGGCATCGGAAAAACATTCCGGGGCCAAAGTGATGCTTGCAAATATCCTTGAAGATGAAGTAAAAGGACCATTTGATATCGTAACAGCTAATGGTATTTTTTACCTGTTGGGTGAACAAGCGGAACTGCTAATGAAACAAATTATCACTAAAATGTATTCGATGGCTACAGAAGCTATTGCATTCAATTCTCTTAGTATTTGGGCCGATGACCAGCAACCGAATGAATATTACGCGGATCCTGTTGAAGTCTTCAGTTTTTGTCATAGTCTTACTCCTTGGGTAACACTCCGACATGATTACCATCATAGGGATTTCACTATCTATATGTATAAACAGAGGAAAGAATGATTGTTTCCATCAATCAGCCTGCTTTTATTCCTTGGCTCGGATATTTTCACCGAATCATGAAATCGGACCTTCATGTAGTCTTGGATCATGTCCAGTTTGAAAAGAACAGTTATACTAACCGCAACAGGATAAAAACACCCAATGGCCCTCACTGGCTTACTATACCACTTATTACATCGGGAAAATTCGGTGATCTGGCCATTGACAAGATAGAAATTTTCAATGATGGGAAATGGCAAAAGAAAATTTCTGAAACCATAAAACAATTTTATAAAAGAGCGCCATATTTCAATACTTATTTCAACGACTTGGAATCTATTATTAATCAGGAATACAAATTGCTGAATGACTTATTGAAGCGAACTAACTTTTTTTTTTTCGAAATACTGGGAATCACAACACCTTTGAAATACAGTAGTGAAATGCAAGTGGAAGGGGTAAAAAACGAATTGGTTTTGAATATCTGTTTGGCAACAGGTTGCACCCACTATATTTCCGGTCCTCTTGGAAAAGATTACCTGGCAGAGGAAGATTTTACTAAAAAAAATATCCGGGTGCTCTACCACGACTTCTTTCACCCTGTGTACAAACAGTTATACGGAGAATTCCTGCCTAATCTTTCCGTGATTGATCTAATTTTTAATGAGGGTAATAATAGCGGAAACATATTAACTCAAATATCTTTACAACATGCTTGAAATGTTCAGCAATAAACGAATCATGATAGTGGTTGCTCATCCCGATGATGAATTGTTGGGTCTCGGAGCTACCATGCATAAGCTTATACAGGCATATCAGGTTATGACTCATGTTGTAATTCTTGGGGAAGGGATTACCTCAAGAGCCGACAACCGTAATACTACCTTATGGGAAAAAGAACTTGCTGTTCATAAACAAAATATCAAGAGTGCTCAGGCGGCTATTGGCTATCATTCTGTAAATATTTATGATCTTCCTGATAACCGGTTTGATACAATAGCTCTGCTTGATATTATTAAGCTTATTGAAAAAGAAAAGAAGACATTTGAACCCGACATCATCTTTACTCATCATGGAGGCGATTTGAACATTGATCATCAGCGCAGTTTCGAAGCAGTTATTACCGCGTGCCGGCCTATGCAATATGAAAAAGTAAAACATATATTCACGTTTGAAACACCTTCGGGCACCGAATGGAGAGTACCTTCGGATCCCAGGCATTTTCTTCCTAACTTTTTCATGGAAGTTGAAGAAGCTGATATCGATGCTAAAATAAAGGGAATGGAAAGTTATGAGTTTGAAAAAAGAGCCTTTCCGCATCCCCGCTCTCCTGAAGCACTTAAGGCATACTGCCGCAGGAATGGAATCATTGTAGGACTGCCATATGCAGAAGAATTTTGCCTGATCCGTTCTATTAACTCATAAAAACGGGCAGTAATTTTATTGCGATTGAATTTACAGCAAACTCAATAGGAAATTTTTCATGCGATTTTTGATCATAAGCGATCCGGCCCGGAATGACTTCTATGGATATTTGTTGCCAGGGTTGCAAAGGAAAGGCGAAGTTTTTTTACTATGGGATTATGCCAAAAAATATGCAAACGTTTCAGTAGATACAATACCTCCTGGTGTTACAATATTATATTGGAATCAATTCAGCACGCCTTTCCAATTATTAAAAAAAATAAAACCAGACCGTATTTTATTTTTTGAAATTCTTGACCTTTGGCAAATACCGCTGGTGATCGCTTGTCATCATTTTAAAATAACTTGTTTTTTTGTGGACCATGGCGTAGGAAACAAAGTTGAAGTGATGAAGGAACGGTTTAAGGAAAATCCTCCTCTATACAAAAAACTCATTTTTTTTTTAAAAAAGAGTCTAACTGCAACAAAGAAAATTTTAAAAAGTCAGGGTTTCTTTTTTTCAGCTGCAAAATTTTTGGATAAGGCATCTTGCTCACGATATTTTAAGCTTTTATTTTATTTGCGTTTTTATTCTCCAATTGAGGCTCTTTCAAAACTAAAATTTCGAGAACGAACCCCTCATTATGCCATTTTATTTAATAAAAATAATATCGAACCTTTCATCTTTTATAATGAAATTGAAAGAGAAAATATTTTTACAGATGGAGTGCCTTTTTTTGATAAATATTTTGTGCAGAGATTGGAAGTAGGTTCTCATATAGTATTTATAGAACATCCTTATTTGGAAGAATCTATCCTGAAATGGGATTCAAAATTCCATGAAGAAATTGCGAGATCTCTGGAACAATTCGCTAAGAAGAACCAGTTGAAACTTGTTGTGAAATTACACCCCCGATCTGATATCAACAATTGGCTGAGATATAACCTAGACTCTGATTATATCGTTATAAAACAAAAAGAGGATATAACAAAAGAAATACAATCGGCAAAGATCATTCTTGGCTACAGTTCAACTCTAATGAATGTTTTTATTCAATTAAAAAAAAATATCGTATTACTGGGATGGCACCCAGACCCGATGATTTTTGGCGATGATCTTTCAAAAACCGGACTTTGTCATGTATCTTATTCCATAGAGGACCTCTTCACAAAATTTAGTGAATGGCAGTCGGTAAACCTGGCGGAGAAAAATACCAATTTGTACCTTGACTTCTTATACAATTATAACTATCCGCTGGACGGAAAAGCAACAGAAAGAGTGATTAATGCAATACTAGTGAATGAAGCACCTTAAGCAGATTTCGATTTACACATTTGTTAGTTTTTTAGGAGCAGGCATCAACTTCTTTTTGATGCCGTATTTATCACATTTTATTAGCCCTGCAGAATATGGTGTTCTTTCTTTATTAAATTCATTTGTTACTATTCTTATTCCGTTGATAGGTTTGGTTGCCTCAGGACTTATATTAGTAGAATATTATCGTATAACCGACAAAAAGGAATTTTCTTCTTTATTTTCTTCTATTCAAATTATACCTCTCGCCCCTTCTGTTTTTTTTCTCCTGATCACATTGATCTTTCCACATTCCCTTTCCAATTTTTTAGAAATTCCTCCTGAGAAAAGTTACTGGATAAGCATTTCCGTTATCCTGGGAACGGCGACTATTTATTTTGAAACACTGACTACTTATACAATAGTAGAAAAAAAGCCTTTTCAGTATGCTTTTTTTAGCATTGCCAAATTAACTATCGAAATAGCTCTTACCATTTGGTTTGTCTCAGGATTGCGTATGGGTTGGGAAGGAAGAATGTGGTCATGGGTAATCAGTACAGGCTTGTTTGGCATTATTGCTTTTTATTATTTTAACAGGCAGGGTATTTTCCCCGCCACCATATCGTGGAAATATATATTGGCGGGTATTAGTTTTGGCTCACCATTAATCATACATACTATTGGAAAATTCGTGATTAATCAATCAAACAGAATTTTTATTGCTAAAATGGTTTCAATTGAGGAGGCCGGCATTTATAATATTGGTGCACAGGTAGGCATGGTCATTCTTTTATTCGCCGGTTCAATCGGAAATTTTTATCAACCTTTTTTATATGAGCGATTGGCTAATTTCTCACCCTACAATAAAGCACAGATTGCAAAATTTAATTACACGGCCATCATTGGATTATTCCTTTGCCTGATCCTGCTTACGTTAGCCACCCCTTTATTTTTTAATTGGTTTGTAAGTAAGAAATATGCAAAAGCAACTATTTATGTTTTTTGGGTTGGCCTTGGATATTTTTTCTGGGCAATTTATTTACTATACTCCGGCGTCATATTTTATTACAAGAAAACTAATTTTTTGGGCCTGCTTGCCCTCGCAAATATTTTATTAACCATCGTGCTCAATTATTTCCTTATTAAATATTTCGGCGCTTTAGGAGCTGCCTATGCCAGTTGCGTTGCTTATTTTATTGTCGCCTTAATCATTGCGTTGAAAGCAAAATCATTAATTAGGCTAAATCAGTTGGGGATACGATAACCACGGTGGCATGAAAAAAGAAGTTCTTATTCATATTATTGATTCTTTAAGTATCGGGGGAGCAGAAATTCTTTTAAAAAATTCTATTGGTCTTCTACCGCAATATGATCATCTTGTGATTTACTTGCACGGCCCCCGGGATTTAAAAAGCCAGTTTAATGATGATGTAGAATTTCTATGTATTGGTCATAAACGTTGGAGCCAGTTTTTAACCAGTTGTAATAAGGTAAAAAAAATAGTAACCCAACGAAGACCTTTATTAGTTCATTCACATTTACAAACCAGTACGTTGATTGCGAGGTTTGCTGTGCCAAAAACCATTCCGTTGGTTTCTACCATTCACAGCGTTTATAGCATTGACGCTTTCCGCAACAATACAACAGCCCTGATGGCAGAAAGGTTGAGTGTAAAAAAAAAACAGATCCTGGTAGCGGTTTCTGATTTTGCATTGCAGGATTACCTGCGCTATGTTCCGTTTAAGGGCAGGACATTTATACTATACAATTTTTTGCCGGATTATTTTTTTAGTAATAAAAATATAATAAGTAAACCTAACCTCTCCTTACGTTGTGTTGCTGTAGGTAATTTAAAAGA
>Ga0137463_1000538_pt1 | contig 12850 bp, 5 predicted proteins | sample EasRivERMGT800_2_FD_102333 | JGI IMG/M metagenome (GOLD analysis project Ga0137463, IMG submission 102333) | Soil microbial communities from meander-bound floodplain in the East River, Colorado, USA - East River MetaG ERMGT800_2 | ecosystem: Environmental > Terrestrial > Soil > Floodplain ...
GGACCGGGCGTAGGTGGAACAAGTGAATGCGCCATGGTGGCACCGGCAACTATTGACATTACGAACAGGGCATAAAATTTTGGCGAACGCATACCCATTGCTCTTGCCAATGGTATCATCAGGTAAAAAACTGCTTCGAAAAAAGTAGGAATGGCCAGAATGAAGCTGCTGATCATGTAAGCGAAGGGCGCTTTTTTTTCTCCAAAAAGCCTTACCATTGATCGCACAATGCGTTCAGCAGCCCCGCTTTCGAGAAGACTTTTGCCAATAAAAGAAGCAAGAATGATGAGCAGACCTACTTTTTCGCAGGTTCTTCCAAAGCCATTCTCGAGATGTTCACCCAGTGATCGGTTGAGTAAAGCCTTTGTCTGCTGAGGTGATAGGCCGCTGCTCAACGCATATCGTTCCAGGAATGCGGCAGGCGTAAGGGCACCAACCACAAGTGCTCCAAGTAATAAAGCAATAATGGGATGCAGCTTGAGGACAAGGATGCCTCCCAATACAACTACAATCCCAATGAGAAGAAGTATAAGTGGGGTCATGAATATCTCTGTTGAACTAAACTATTTTATTTCTCCAATAGCTAAGCAGCAAGAAGTTCTTTATAGAAAATAATTACCCACTATCCCCTTCGCATTAATTTTTATGCTGAACAATTTAAGGACAATTCAGTGAAAATGATCAGGGGCGGAAAAATTTTTTGTGGTGTAAATGAAAGAATAGAATCAGTGTTTTTTAAAATGACATTGCCAGGTACCAGGAACTTTTTAAAGTTGCAGCTCAATTTTCAATGTTTCACCTTCCTATATTTTTCCCGTTGCAGGCAAGAAAGTCCATCGATGACAGTTTTTCCGGAAAATTGAAAAACTAATGTCTTAATTAAAGTTTTTCCAAAATAGCCTGAACGTATTTTTCACATATTCCCACCGTGAAAAAACGCTTTTTTAAAAATAAATGATTCACTCTTACTATTTAAAAACTGAAAATGAATACAGTTGAGATTTATCATGCTATGTATTGAGTATCATCATCTTTTTAAAGAAGCACAAAAAATAATTTTATATTCAAATAAAAAAAAGTAGAACTAATTTTTTATTAATTACCACTAAGTGGTATTGGAAATAAATGTTGAGATTGTTTAAATTTATATTCCACAAGCTACTACCGCTATCCCACCTAATCAAATTCCGCACTCTCTCAAAATGTTTTAACATAATAAACTTTATGCCGTATGCCGTGAAATGGAATTTAAACCTTCCTAAAAATTCATTATGGACAAGAGTGCCATTAGAAACCAATTTCCACTGCTTAAATTCATTCCTTTCAGTATTGTTGTCTTGCTGGTTAGTTCCACTTCATACTCACAACTATCACTCGATTTCTTATTAAATAAGATTGACCCACAAAAATTATCAGCAATAGTCGAAAAGAAACTAAACAAACTTGAAGATAAGATCATTTCAAAATCGGAAAGGATCTTACGACACTTGCAAAAGCAGGAAGAAAAAATTTATAAAAGACAACTTATTACAAAAGATTCACTTATTGCTAAGGCAAAACTTGCAGAAATACAAGCTAAATATGGAGAGTTAAAACAAAAATTAAAAAATCCTGTATCAGCAATTCCCTCTAACGCCAGGCAATATATACCTCATTTAGACACTCTAAAAACTGCATTCAAATTTTTAGATCAGCAAGCTGCAACAAGCAATATAAAAAATGGGCTTTCAACAATCGAATCATTTGAAGGCAAATTGCAGCAAGCAGAGGAAATCAAAGAATTTATTCGAGAAAGAAGGAATGAGTTAAAACAGCAGCTTGAGAAGTTGGGATTGATGAAAGAATTAAAGCTATATAACAAGGAGATGTTTTATTATTCAGAACAATTAAAAGAATATAGACAAATATTAAGTAACCCAAAGAAAATTGAGAAAAAAGTAATTGAGTTCTTAAGCAAGACCAGGGTTTTCCAGGATTTCATGAAAAAGAATAGCATGCTTGCCTCATTGTTCAGAATGCCTGGAGATCCAAATGATCCAACATATATCGCAAGTCTCGCAGGTTTACAAACAAGAACACAGGTAAACAACTTAATTCAACAACAAATTGCTTCTGGAGGGCCGAATGCACAGGCACAATTTCAACAACAAATTCAACAGGCGCAAGCACAATTACAACAGCTAAAAAATAAGGTTACACAATTTGGAGGTGGCAGCAGTGATGATATAATGCCGCAGGGTTTTAAACCGAACGATCAAAAAGCAAAAAGTTTTCTGAAAAGACTCGAGTACGGAACAAATATTCAAACACAGAAGGCTCAATACTTTTTTCCAATCACCAGTGATCTTGGATTGTCGATCGGATACAAATTAAATGAAAAAAGTGTGATCGGTGTAGGCGCTTCATACAAACTCGGTTTTGGTCACGGATGGAATAATATAAAATTATCACAGGAAGGTGCAGGGCTTCGCAGCTACGTTGATTGGAAATTGAAAGGTTCATTTTGGATCAGTGGCGGATACGAAGCGAATTACAGAACTGCATTCAACAACATTGCACAATTGCGAGGTTTAAATGCCTGGCAGCAAAGCGGACTTGTTGGACTTAGTAAAGTGATTGCAGTGAAAAGCAAATTTTTTAAGAAAACAAAATTGCAGGCACTCTGGGATTTTTTGAGTTATCAGCAACTTCCAAGAACGCAGCCGATAGTTTTTAGAGTTGGATACAATTTGAAATGATTTTTTAATCACTATAAGTATAGACTATGTTTCAAAAATATTTACTGATTTTTTTGTCTCAATTTTGGGTAATTTATTTGTTTGCTCAGCAAGCTGACAATACTAAAGGACCGAAGATTTTACCACCGTCTCCCGATGCTTCTTCGTTGGGTAAATATGGAGAAATTCCTGTAAGCAAATACACAGGAATTCCCCAAATTTCTATTCCTATTTATACAGTTTCTCAAAACGATATTCAAGTACCCATTTCGTTAAGTTACCATGCCGGGGGGATAAAGGTTGAGGAAAATGCCAGTTGGACTGGCCTTGGATGGTCATTAAATGCAGGCGGGGTTATAACACGTTCTGTTGTTGGCTTGCCCGATGAACAAACGGGATCGGGTTATCTTAATCAGCCTTACAATATTGAAAATATTTCTTCCCTGAGTGAATCAACCCAGCAAGATATTGTTAATAGTGTAAACAATAGGACCCTTGATCTTGAACCGGATATTTATTCATTCAATTTTCTGGGAAAATCGGGAAGGTTCATTATTGATAAATCCACTCGCCAGGGAATTCCAATACCAAAACAAAATATAAAAATTTACATGCCTGGGGCAATTGGGAACACTAATTGGGAAATAATCGACGAAACGGGTTTTACATATATTTTTGGTACCGGAGAATCCATAATTGCAGAAAGTTATGATGGAATGAACCGATCTGCCAGTAGCTTTCAAAATTACGCTTCAGCCTGGTATCTGACCAATATTATTTCGCCTACCGGCAATCAACTGGCGCTTAACTATCAAAGTTATCAGACCGAATATAACACTCGCCTGGGTGCTTCAAAATATATATTTCTAGGTGGGGGTTTTGATGGGCAATACTGCACCATGTTCCCATATGACAACGAGATGTATACTACTAGTACAATAATGGGAAAACGAATTGAATCTATTGAATTTGCTAACGGTAAAATTAAATTTATTAAAAGTACTTCAACACGTCTTGACATGCTGAATGATTACAGTCTTCAGTCTATCGAAGTATATGATGGGAATAATGTCTTAATTAAAAAATTCAACCTGACATATTCATATTTTGAAAGTAATACAGGCCTGCTAGTTAATTCGAGTGGGAATGGTTACAACGAGTATGCTAAGAAGCGTCTTAGGCTTGATCAGATACAGGATGTCACAGTAACTGGCTCAATACCGCCATATACATTTGAATATATACCTGGCGAATTAGCCTCTGTTTTTTCTAATGATCAGGATCATTGGGGTTATTACAACGGAAAATTGAATAATAGTTTGATACCGCTTGACCAGCTTGTGGGTTGGGGGAGTGGTTCCGTAAACAGATCTGTTGATTTTAATTTTGCGCAGATCGGGACTTTAAAAAAAATTATCTATCCAACGGGTGGAAGTACCGAGTTTGAATACGAGAGTAATTACGCTTCCGTTACAGAAAGTGAATACAATACCTATTTTTATCCCTATGGACCTACATCTTCGCAATACCTACAAACATACTCTGCCAGGGTAGATGATAATGCACATACTGCAACATTCTATGTTGATCCAAAAACGGTGCATACTGACGCTAATAATAATTTTTTTTATCAGGTTTATCTCGCCGATCCTGTTAATTGTAGTGGAGGAGACAGGGATTGCATAGGAGCTCTTGAAGTAACAATTGATTGCCTTGATTGTGGATCTCCTGGAGTAGTAGGATCATCAAATAGCCTGACCTCCGGAGATTTTGTCAATGGTGTGAGTAGTGGCTATATATGGCTTGTTCCGGGACGAACCTATTTGTTGCAGAAATCAGGGCCAGGCCCGGCCATACAAGGTGTAATAGCAATTGTTACCGGAATTAAAGAAATAATACCCACCGGCAGTGACAATAGAGTAAATATAGAGGTAGGGGGTTTACGTGTAAAAAAAATAACCGATAACGCTTCATCCAATTCCAATTTAATAACTACTCATTATTTATATACTGCTGACCTTAATGATTTCCCCGGTAATACAAATTATGCGGAAAGCGCTGGAAGATTAGTTACCTATCCAATGTATGATCAATTGAACACTTATATTCAAAAACACGAAGCACAACCGACTACTTTCGTTTATAATTGTTTTTATAAAGTAATGTCTTCATATTCTCATATGCCTTTAGCAGGCACTGGGGGCAGTTCTGTAGGCTATTCTAACGTACAGGTTTTTAAAGAATCCGGTTCCGATAAACAACGGTCGCTAAGCAGGTTTATTTCTCCGGCTGAATACCCTGACGACGTGAGTTATGACTATCCTTGTATGATCACACGGTCATGGGAGACTATGAGAGGTTCTCTGCTTTCTCAAAAGGAGTATTCTTATCTCAATAATCAATACGTACTGATTAAGTCTGAAGAGAATACTTATGAAATACCATCTCCTTATACGAGTTATAACCCTGGTGTTCGGATCGGAATAACAGCTTACATTGATCCGACCCTAGGTAACAATGAATTTATTTTCAAAAATTATCGGCTTCCGGCCGAATGGAAATATCTTAAATCCACTATTAATACTACTTATGATCAATCCGGTAATAATCCCCTGGTGCAATCAACTATTTATAATTATGATAACCCGGTTCATCTACAGCTTACAAGTAAAGAGCAAACAATAAATGCAGGAAAGAAAATAGTTACACAGATGGTGTATCCTCAGGATTATATAACTGGAAATACAATAGTAGATGCGTTGGTAAGCAAAAATATAGTCGGAGAACCCCTTGAGACAGTTAATTACCAGGAAGATAATCTCGGGAATAAAACGATCCTTTCAGGTTCTGCAGTTATTTATAAAGGGGGGGGCAATGGATTAAAAGATGAAATATTGTCCATTGAAACAAATACTCCCATTGGGTTATCAACATTTAAATTCTCCAACAAAACGATCGGTGTATTACCGAATGTTAGTGGTAACAGTACAACTTTTAATTTGGATAGCCGGTATGCGAGTAAGCTAAAATTTAATAATTATGACGCCAAAGGAAATATTATCCAATATAATCTGACAGGTAACATAATTAAATCCTATATCTGGGGTTACAACAAGACCTATCCTATCGCCGAAGCTATCAATGCCAAAAGCAATGAAATTTACTTTAGTGATTTTGAAAAAAATGGATGGGATGGCGCTGCACCAATAACAGGGACATTAGACGCTTATGATAATACAAAAGCCCACAGTGGAAGATATTCCGGAAGAATTGATAATGTTGGTCCTGGTGAAAAAACTGTACATGCCGATACCTGGCTTACTATCTCACTTACTCAACCCACTAAGTTTAAATATTCAGGATGGGTATATAGTACCGGACCGAGCGCAGAGATTTTCCTGTTTATGAAAACAGCCACTGAGCAAAACTATTTTACTTATGTTTCTTCTGTTGTTTCTTATGAAACAAACAAATGGGTGTATGTGGAAGGCGAATACACTGTACCGGCCAACATCACAAAACTGAACATACGTATTGATAATAATAGCGCAGGTACTGTGTGGTTTGATGATATCAGGCTTTCTCCATCCAATGCACAAATGACCACATACACGTATGATCCTCTTATAGGGATGACTTCTCAATCGGACGCGAACAACCGGGTAATGTATTATGAGTATGACGGGCTGGGGAGGTTATCTCTAGCCAGGGATAAAGACAAGAATATTCTAAAGAAATTCTGCTACAATTATAAAGGCCAGCAGGAGAACTGTACCATTAGTACAACGCCCCTGTGGCAGTCAACCGGTAACTACCGATGTGTTGTAGATGTCGGTGGAAACAATACCGGTTACCAGGAAAGAGAAGAAAAAGACAATAATTTCAATAGTGCTACTTACAATCAACTGCGCTGGGTGGACAACGGTTACAATACTTCTGCTTGTCCCCTTCCCTGCGATTATTATAGCTGTGGTGCACAAGGTGAGGGTTATGCCTGCATCAATGGACAATGCGAGTGGGGCTACCGGGTGAATACAGGATCTTATTATGATTATTCGTCGGGTCGGTACGAATGTATCTACCATTATGAGTATTCCGATGGAAGCTGGTCGCAGGATTATTCTGAATGGTCTGATTTCCCATGTCCTTACTAAAATTTGTTTGTATGAAAAAAATGTTTGCGATTGTAGTCTTTGTTTTAGCTGTTAATTATCTGCAAGCCCAGGAGCAGAATACTCCTGCTGCAAAACTGGCTCACCATATAGCTGATAAAATGGCGGATAGCCTTGGATTGAATAACCAGCAAAGAGCAAAGGTTTTCCAGGTCAATATGGACTTGAATAAACAAAAAACCCAGGCCAGGGGAAAATCGCAGGACAGGGCAGTTGTGGGCAAAGACCTTCAAAGAATTGAGGGCACAAGAGACAGCTTGTATAAAACGCTTCTTACAGCGACACAATATGGATTATATATTCAAAAGAAGCGGCACCTGGTTACCAACAATTAAATATAATAAGCGAATCATATGATTCATCAAAAGTCAACTGATTATATGCGTGCTATAAAATTGCTTTACGCTTTTAAAAAAGGAAACTACTTTTCTTTTTTAGCCAAGCTTCTTTTTCTCGTGTTAATTTCTCCTTTAAACTCTTTTGCACAGGGAGCTAACATGAGCGACCCAATTGTGATGGGTACATATAGTGGAGGTACGTACACATATAGTGATTCAAGAAATAATAGCAGCTATGGAAATGATTATGGACAACCCAGTCCTGATATCTTTTATAAGTTCACCGTTCAGGGAACTACCCAGGTCAGCATCTCTACCTGCTCATCCGGCTTTGATACCTATCTGCACCTTTTAGATGGCGGCGGCGGATTGATAACTTTTGATGATGACAATGGACCGCTTTGCTCCGGTCTTACTGCTTCTATTTCTATTCCCAATGCAACCATTCCCTCCCTGGCGGCAGGCACATATTATATAGTGGCAGAAGGATATGGCAGCAACACCGGAACTATTAATCTTTCCGTTAACCTGACTGTACAAGGAACTATTGTTTACAATACACGGAATTTTATCCGCACCTGGCAAGCAACTGCACCTGAAACAGATCAGAATAATTTAATTACAAGAGCTCTCAGTGACGTAAAACAATCCACTACTTATTTTGATGGGCTGGGTAGACCTGAACAATCAGTAATCAAGAAAGGCTCTTTAAGTAATATTGGCAACAGTGATATTGTAACTCCATTTGAATACGATAATCTCGGAAGGGAGGTAAAAAAATACCTGCCTTATGTATCCGGAAGCTCTGACGGTCTTTATAAGGACAATGCCCTTGTTGACCAGAATAGTTTTTATACAGGTACGAATAGCCCAGTTGCAGGACAGAATGAAAATAATTTTTATGCACAAACTGTCTATGAACCGTCGCCTTTAAACAGGATAGAAAAGCAAATGGCGCCGGGAGTTAATTGGGTGGGAGCAGGAAGAGGAATAGAACCCAAATATTGGAATAATACAGTGACCGATGCTGTAAGGATATGGACGGTAACTGATGTGACGAATGCTTTTGGTACCTATGCTTCAGCAGCTACCTATGCTGCGGGAGAGCTTTATAAGAATGAAACATTTGATGAAAATGGAAAGCAGGTAATTGAATTTAAAGACAAGGAGGGGAAAATAATTCTTAAAAAAGTGCAGCTTACCGCAACAGATGATGGAACGGGCAGCGGACATGCAGGCTGGCTTTGCACTTATTATATTTATGATGATCTGGATAATCTCCGGTGTGTAATACAACCAAGAGGGGTGGAATTAATAAGTACCTCCTGGGCATTAACCGATCCAACTATTTTATCAGAGCAATGCTTCCGCTACGAGTATGATCAGCGAAACAGGATGATTATGAAAAAAGTTCCTGGTGCAACAGAAGTATATATGGTGTACGATGTAAGGGACAGGTTGGTGATGACTCAGGATGCTAACATGAGATCGCAAAATAAATGGTTGATAACACTCTATGATGCGCTTAACCGCCCGGAACAGACTGGCTTACTTTTGAACACGTGGAATAACAAAACATTTTCACAACATCTTGCAGATGCATCAACAAGTACAAACTATCCGTTTACAAGCAGTACAACTCCTTCTTCAACTTATTGGGAAGAACTTGCAAAAACATTTTATGATAATTATGATTGGCGTAGCGGAGAGGGAAATCCATTAAGTGATAGCAGAAATATAAGCTATGACAGCTACCTGCAAGCACCATCGAATGCCTGGCCCTATCCCCAGGCTGTAAACAAATCAGACCGGTTAATAGGACAAGTAACCGGAACAAAGATGAAAATACTTGGAACATTCGGAACAACAGTTTATTTATACACAGTTAATTTTTATGATGATAAGGGAAGACTTATACAAGTGCAAAGCACAGACTATTATGGTGGCATAAATATAACGACCACTCAATATAACTGGGCCGGGCAGCCATTGGTAACCATCAATAAAATTGAAAAGGGGGGAGCTAATGCACAAACAAGCATTGTGGTATCACAATATACTTATGATGATCTTGGAAGACTTGCAAAAACAGAAAAAAAGTTAAGCAATACCCTGGTGAACGGCAACGCCATGTCTTCTTATAAAACCATTGTACAAAATGAATATGACGTAGTGGGTCAATTGAAGAAAAAGCTCCTTTCACCTACAGGCGGCCCTGGCGGTGGTCCGCTAGAAACGCTCAACTATGATTACAATATCCGGGGGTGGTTGTTGGGTGCTAACCGCGATTATGCAAAAGATGCAAACAATAACAACTGGTTTGGTTTTGATTTAGGATATGATAAAACAAATAATGGAATAATCGGGAATCAAACTTACGCTTACCAGCAGTACAATGGCAATATTGAAGGCATGGTCTGGAAAAGCAAAGGCGATGGAGAAAAAAGGAAATATGATTTTACTTATGATGCCGTAAACAGGCTTACCGATGCGGATTTTAAGCAATACACTGATGGCAGCTTTAATAGAAATGCCAATATAGATTTCAGCGTAAGCAACCTGGGCTATGATCCTAATGGAAATATTATTTCCATGAATCAGAATGGGCTAAAATTAAATAGCTCGCCGTTAATAGACCAACTGGGTTACACCTACCAGGCCAATAGCAATAAATTAGCTAAGGTAAGTGATGCTGTTAGCGATCCAAATACAAAGCTTGGAGATTTTCATGATGGAACTAATGGAACAAATGATGATTACGGTTATGATGCCAATGGCAATCTGTTATATGACAGGAATAAAAAAATAGACTGGATTAACTATAATTATCTCAATTTACCAGAAGGGATCACTATACGGGATAACAGTAATGTCACCAACACAATTATTTACAAATACGATGCTGCGGGAAAGAAAATTCAAAAAGAAGTGTACCCGGGAGGAACTCCGCCGGGAAAAGTAACAGTTTATATAGAAGACGCAGTTTACCAGGATGATGTTTTGCAATTCATTGGCCAGGAAGAAGGGAGAATAAGATTTAATTCAACAACCAATAGTTTTGCATTTGATTATTTTCTCAAAGACCACCTGGGTAATGTGAGAATGGTATTAACAGAACAGCAACAATCAGATCCATATCCCAGTGTAACATTTGAAGATGCTAACCTCAGCAATGAACAGATTTATTATGAAAATGTTGACGTTCAGCGAACATCAAGACCCGGGGCTTTTTATAGCAGCAGCTCTAACGGAGATAAAGTCCAGTTACTTCGCAAAAGCACAATATCCATTGGTGCAGGCAAACTGCTGAAGGTAATGGTAAAAGATAAGTTACATGTCAAAGTGGACTATTACATTCCCAATGATCCTACCGATAATGGAAATGCCAATGGATTGAGCTCAGTTTTATCGAGTCTTTTAAATCTTTTAAATGCCGCTAATGCCCCCGACCCATTAAAAGGCAGCGGAAGCGCAATTACAAACAACCTGAATAACACGGCAGGGTTTACTAATTTTCTTTCATCACAGGGAAGCGGTACATTCAGTGACATGCCGAAAGCTTATCTTAACATTTTATTCTTTGATGAACAGTTTAAATTTATACAACAAAACAGTGAAATCATACAGGTGACAACAAAGGGCAGCGGACAACAAATTTTAAGAATAAGCGGAAGCGCAAAAGAAGCGCCAAGGAATGGTTATGCCTATGTGTATGTAAGTAATGAAAGCAACAATCTCGTTTATTTTGATAATTTGCAGATAACAGATGAGAGAGGACCATTGATTGAGGAAACACATTATTATCCTTTCGGACTCACCATGAGCGGTATATCTTCAAAAGCACTAGCCTTCGGTAAAGAAAATAACTTTCTGTACACAGGAAAGGAAATACAAAACAAAGAATTTGCAGATGGCTCCGGTTTAGAACTCTATGATTATGGAGCAAGATTTTACGATGTACAAATAGGCAGATGGCATAAAACTGATGGGAAAGCTGAATTATATTTTGCCACCTCTCCCTACGTTTATGCACTTAACCAACCGACCAACGCAATTGACCCGGATGGTAACCTTGTCATATTTATTCAAGGGAATCACTTTGGTGAAACCGGACATGATTACTGGACTAGTAAGTATTATTATACAGCAATTGTTAAGAAAGGAGACACACCTCCGAGTGGTTATCGCCATGTTGCTGATAATTGGTTTCCCGGCGCTGCATTTTATGCAAAGGAAAGAAGTTTTGATAATGAAGTAATGAATCAGTTAGATGACCAAAAGGCAAGATATTATGATGGTTCTGGAGGAGGTGGACATATCGGCTTTGAAGTTATCCCATCTGGATACAGAACGGCTGGTGAGAGAGAGCAAAGGGGATATGAAAAAGGAAAAGATGATGCAGCAACTATCATTGCAAACCTTGCAAGAGATAAAAGCAATAACATTATTGAGACAATTAAAATTGTAACTCATAGCATGGGTGGTGCTTATGGCAAAGGTTTTATAAGGGCATTAAAAGAGTATATAGCAACTTTACCAGCAGAACAACAACAACAAATTAAAATTTCATTCGTGGCAGATTTTGACCCTTATCAAGGGAAAGATATTACTGCTGATGGGGAAACCCCAACATTCCAGTTTATTCATTACGGATGGCTTGCAAATCAAAAGGAAAAGGGTAAAGTAGAGCAAAAGAAAAGTAACAGCAGCAGTACTGCACATAGTATATTCTCATTTTTTGCAGATATAAGTCAATTGCAAGTAGGTACATACAAATGGGACGAAGCAACTCAAACTTGGGTTTTGCAACCAAGGTAATTAAAACAAAAAAGACAACTATGGTCAGATTATTAATATTTTTTGTTTTGTTCTTAACAGCTTGTAATGGGAGCAGTCAAAAAACAGAAACACCCCAAGAGTTTGTTAACAATGTTGTAGTTGATTCGTTAATTTATTTGAAAGATAGAGCAGCAATACTTGACAGCTTGTACATGAAAATGAAGATGCATCAGGAATCCTTTACAAATCCCGAATATTATGATTCTACAAAATTATCAGTTGATACAATTATCTATGACCCTTCATTGAATAAAGTGGCTGTCTTTGTTGTAGCAAGAAATCCTACACATCGTAATCCTCACTCTGATTCTAAATTGCCATTTTACTATCATGCCAATTGCTATTTAGGAAAGAGAAAATATCTAGACTCAAGTATATTTGAATTAAAGTGCTTGTGTCGGTTTTCTGAAATAAATTTTGATGATAAAGAAACGGCTGTTAAAGCATTAAAGGAAGACTTCTTTTTTGAATTAGCTACAGTACTTGATGAAAATAGCCAGCCTGTTTTTAAATATAACTTGAATGATAAAAGATTTTGGGATAGTCCTAAAGGATGGAAAAGAATATTTGAGTAACAAAACAACAAGACCCCCTGTTGTCATGAGTGTTCGATAAATCAAAGAAATTACGAAGGTTATCCTGAGCTTGCAGCTTCCTTCCGCGACGAGTCTCCTCCCGTCCTTCGTGCATTAACAAGGCAAAAACTCTCAGGAGGGACTCATATCTTGCTATAATTGTAAATTCAAGAAGATATCAGGCACAAGGATATATTCAGAGGGACGAA
>Ga0137463_1000539_pt1 | contig 12801 bp, 12 predicted proteins | sample EasRivERMGT800_2_FD_102333 | JGI IMG/M metagenome (GOLD analysis project Ga0137463, IMG submission 102333) | Soil microbial communities from meander-bound floodplain in the East River, Colorado, USA - East River MetaG ERMGT800_2 | ecosystem: Environmental > Terrestrial > Soil > Floodplain ...
CTTCATGGCGCTGGCGGGCAAGTCGCTCGCGTTCGTGCTGTTCATCACCGTGCTCGGCTTCTTCCTCTACGCGATCCGGCCGGTCATGCAGGCGTGGCTCCTCGAGACGACGCCCAAGAACATGGGCGGAACGAGCATCGGGGTCCTCTTCGGCGCGCAGGCGCTCGGCTCCTCGATCGGGCCGCTCCTCGGGGGACTGGTCGCCGACAGTTTCGGCCTCACCGCCACCTTCCATTTCCTCGCGGGCACGATCGTCGCGGCCAATCTGTTCATCCTGTTCATGCCGGGGACCGAGGCCGCAAGAGAGTGACGCGGCCAAGCGGTGCGGTGGGGAGATGGCTGGGCAGCACCTCGAGCCGCACCTTCGTTCTCTGGCCGATCGTGCTCTTTGCAGCCGAGGCCGCGCTGCAGCAAGGCCTGCCGCGGATTCATCTCTGGGCACTGCCCTTGCTCGCATGGGGAGTTCTGCAGTACCGGCTCGTCGGCGGTTACCGTTTGCGCGAAGGCGGCGGCGGGCCGGGGATTTCGGTTCCTCCCGAGCGCCTGGTGGCCGGCGGGCCGTATCGCTTTTGCCGCAACCCGATGTATCTCGGTCACCTGATTTTTCTCGCGGGGCTCGCTTTCGCGCTCGACTCGTGGCTCGCCACGGCCCTGTTCGTGTTCCACGTCGTGTGGTTCGACCGGCGCGTGCGCGATGACGAAGCGCGCCTCGCCGCCCTTTTCGGGGATCCTTACCGAGAGTATCTCGCCCGTGTGAAACGCTGGATACCCGGACTTCTCTGACGCGCTGGCGCGCGCCCGGGTCGCTATGGTTCTGGGTGCTCGCGGCTGAACGACCGAAGATTCTTCACCGAAACGATTCCGCCGGCGAGCAGAAACGCCGCGTTGCCCCAGAACACGGGCGCCAGGCCGAATACGGCGCCGATGCCGCCGAACACCAGCGGAATCGAGATCTGGGTGATCTTGTTCACCGTGAGCCGCATTCCCAGCGCTTCGCCCGAGCGTCCCGGCGGAGCGTGGTGGTAAGTCAGCATGATGGTCAGCGGCTGCGCCGAGCCCAGGCCCAAGCCGAGCAGGAACGCGGTCAGCACCAGCATCGGAACCCCGGAGAGAAACGGAAAAAGCGCATAAGTCGCGGTCGCGATGAATAGCGACGCAGTCAGCACGCCCGCTTCGGTGAAGCGCCTGGCCAGTTCCTGCATGAGAAGCCGCACCACGAACGCGGCGGCGGCGTAGCTGCTGAGCACCAGACCGATCCGCGTGGCCGAAAGCCCGATCGATTGGCCGTATACGGGCATGTAGAAGGAAAACAGCTCGATCCCGGTGAGCGTCACCCCGCTCATGATCAGCGTGCGGCGCAAAGGCGCTTCCTTCAGCAGGTCGAGCGCGCGCCGCGCCTGCTTCTCATCGCCATGCTCGCCGCGAGGCGGCACCAGTCGCGGAAAGGCGAGCGCGAGCAGCACGACCGCAAGAGAGTTTGCAGCGAGCACGAAGTACGTAGGCCGAAAACCCAGCGCATCGATCGAAAATCCGGCGAGCGACGGTCCGATGAAAGTCGCCACCGATCCACCCAGCGCAAAGGTGCTGAAGTTCTTGGTGCGGTCTGCCGTGCCGCCGATAGCCCCCACTGCGTTGTGAATCGAAACGTGGAAGAAGATCTGACCGAGTCCGATCAGGGCCGGGCACACGAACAGCATGAACAGGCCGTCGTTTAGGGCCGGGAGGAGGAGGCCCGCCGTCATTCCCACCGAACCGAACAGGATGGGATAGCGCACGCCCATGCGATCCGAGACCCTGCCCGCGTATACGGCGAGCAGCAGTGGAAAGACCGCGTACAGGGCGGCGAGAACGCCGACCATGAAGGAATTCGCGCCGAGGTGCAGGGCGTCGAGCGACACCAGCACCTTGCTGCCGCGAAGCCCGATGCTGGCGAGCACCGACAGGAGGACGACGAAATAGACCGACATATCGAGCGGCTCTTTTGGGAAGAGTCTAGCGCATGCGCTAGACTCTTCCGATGGCCGTCGGAAGAAACGATCCCTGTCCCTGCGGCAGCGGCAAGAAATACAAGAAGTGCTGCGGCGCGGTGGTGCCGCTCAAGCCGATCTCAGCGGCGCATGGAGCGCGGCAGTGCGGCACCTGCACGGTCTGCTGCGACGGCTGGGTCAAGGGCACGATCCTGGACCACGAGATGAAGCCGGGCCAGCCGTGCCACTTCCGGGGAGAGGGGTGCTGCACCATCTACGAGCGCCGGCCGGTCGATCCGTGCCGGAACTTCATCTGCGGGTGGCTGCAGGAGGAAAGCCCCTTTCCGGAGGAATTCAAGCCGGACCGTCTCGGCGTGTTGATCATACCGGTCCGATGGAGAACGAAAACCGCCTATATCCTGCGCTCGGCGGGGCGCGACCCGGACGAGGCGCTGCTCGCGTGGATGCGCGAATTCAGCCTGAAGACGGATCGGCCGTTCTTCTACGAGTGCTCGGGCGAGCGCTTCGGCTTCGGGCCGAGGGAGTTCCAGATCGAGATGCTCGCCAAGCTCGAGCGCGGCGAGCGCCTGTGGTAGGCGGTCGGTGGGCGAAGCCCACTGGCAATGGGCGGTATCGCTTGACAAAAAACGGGGCGCTTTCATAATCGCCGGGACGGACCAGAGGGGGAGGCGGGCGCGAGGCGAGGCCTCGAACCCCGCACCGATTTTCCGCAAACCGAGGAGGAGACCATGTTAGGCAATAGTGTTCTGAGCACTCTGAGGCGCGTGCTGGGCGCCCTGTTCATCGGGCTCGCGCTGAGCGGCGCGGCGCTCGCGCAGCAGCCGCTCAAGATCGGCTTCGGCATGAGTCTCACCGGGCCGCTCGCGGGCAACGGCAAGGCGGCGCTGATCGCGATGGAAATCTGGCGCGACGACGTCAATGCCAAGGGTGGGATCCTCGGGCGCAAGGTCGAGTTCGTCTACTACGACGACCAGACCAGCCCTGCCACGGTCCCGGGCATCTATACCAAGCTCCTGGACGTCGACAAAGTCGACCTCGTGGTGTCGGGCTACGGCACCAACGTCATCGCGCCCGCGATGCCGATCATGATGCAGCGAAATCTCACTTTCATGACGCTCTTCGGTCTGAACGTCAATTCCAAGTTCAACTACGACCGCTACTTCCAGATCATGCCGGCGGGACCGAACCCGGCGGTCGGCTGGTCGCAGGGCTTTTTCGACGCAGCGATGGGCATGAACCCGAAGCCGAAGACCGTCGCGATCGTGGGGGCGGACGCGGAGTATCCGGCGATGGCGCTGGAAGGAGCGCGAGCGCATATCAAACGGCTCGGCCTGAAGCTTGTGTACGACAAAACCTATCCGCCCAACACCGTGGACTACTCGCCGATCGTGCGCGCGATCCAGGCGACCAATCCCGAGATCGTGTTCGTCGCGTCCTATCCGCCGGATTCCGCCGGCATGGTGCGCGCCGCCAACGAAGTGGGCCTGAAGACGCGCATGTTCGGCGGCGGCCTGGTCGGGCCGCAGTTCGCCGCGCTGAAGACGCAGCTCGGACCGCTTTTGAACGGCGTCGTCAACTACGAGTTCTATGCGCCCGATCTCGGCGGAAAATTCCCCTTCCTCGAGCAATTCCTCGCGAAATACCAGGCCCGCGCGGCCAAGGAAGGCGTGGACCCGCTCGGCTTCTACCTGCCGCCCTACGCCTACGCGATGATGCAGGTGCTCGATCAGGCGATCACTGCGACCAAGAGCCTCGACCAGGCGAAGCTCGCCGAGTACATCCACAAGAGCACGTTCGACACCTATGTCGGCAAGGTCGGGTTCGCCAAGAACGGCGAGTGGGCCGCGCCGCGGGTGATGATGACCCAATACCACGGCATCACCGGCAACGACATCGAGCAATTCAAGAAGCCCGGGCGTCTCACCGTGCTTTCCCCGAAGGAATACAAGACCGGGGACCTGAAAGCGCCTTACCACGAAAACAAGAAGTAGATTTTGAGCGAGCGCCGGCGGGGAAACCCGCCGGTGCCGTTTTCAGCGCATGGAAGTCTCGTGGGCGTTGCTCGCCAACGCCGTCATTGCCGGCCTGCTGCTCGGCGGTTTCTACGCCGCGATGAGCGTCGGCATCTCGATCTCGTTCGGGATGCTTGATGTCGTCAACATCGCGCACCCGGCGTTCATCATCCTGGGTTCCTACATCGCCTACATCGTCAACGACCGCTTCGGCTTCGACCCGATCGTTGTTTCGGTGGGGGTGTCCCCGCTGTTCTTTCTCCTGGGGATGGTTCTGTACCGGATTTATTACATCTGTTTCGAACGCCGCGGACAGGAGTCGCTGCGCGGTCTCGCGTTCTTCTTCGGCATCCTCTTCATCACCGAGGTCGCGCTCGTCCTGATCTTCGGCGTGGACTACCGGATGGTGAACACCCGCTACGGCGACGTGACCTGGCGAGCGGGCCCGGTCGATTTCCCGATGCGCCTGGTCGTGCCTTTCCTGGTGTCGATGGTCATGGTCGTCGGCGTTCAGCTTTTTCTCACGCACACCTTCTTCGGCCGCGCGGTTCTCGCGGTCGCGCAGGACCAGCTCGCGCTGCGCCTGATGGGCGTGAATCCCGTGCGCGTCAAGGAGCGCGCCTTCGCGATTTCCATCGCGACTGCCGGCGTCGCCGGCGCCTTCCTCATCGTCATCCAGCCGGTGCAGCCGGCGATCGGCCGCGAGTTCATCGGCCTGGTGTTCGCCGTGTGCGTGCTGGGCGGCATGGGCTCGATTCTCGGCACGCTGCTCGGTGCCTTCGTGCTCGGGCTCGCCGAATCCTTCACGTCCACCTTCTTCGGGCCGTCCTGGGCGCCGGCGGTTTCGTTCGGCCTCCTGCTCGCCACGCTCGCATTCAGGCCCTCGGGGCTGCTGGGGAGATGAGCTGCCGATGAGCAACAAGGTCTTCGCCGTGGTCACCCTCGCCGTGGCGCTTGCGCTCGCCGCGGTCACGCAGCTCATCCCCAACGAGTATTTCTTTTCCGCCGCGTATACGGTGCTGCTGTTCGTGATCCTCGCCACCGCGTGGAACATCCTCGGCGGCTACACCGGCTACGTGAATTTCGGCTCGGCCGCGTTCTTCGCGATCGGCGCCTACACCACGGTCTTCTTCTACAACGCGTTCAAGGCGCCGCTCGCGGTGGGGATCGTCGCCGGGACCCTGGTGGCCGGCCTGGCGGGGTTGGGCCTGGGCTACCTGACGCTGCGGCTGCGCGGCGTGTTCTTCGCCATCGCGTCGCTCGCGCTCGCCGTCGTGCTCTACATCTTCATCGTCAACTGGGACTACGTCGGCGGCGCGCGCGGCGCCTACGTGCTGCAGCCGCGCGAAGTTCCCTTCGGCCTGCCGCGCTACATCCACCTGATCTACGCGGTGCAGCTGGTGATGGCCGCGTTCGCGCTCGTCGTCTCTCGCGCGATCGAGCATTCGACCCTCGGCCGGGGCCTCGCCGCGATCCGCGACGACGAGCTCGCCGCCGAGTGCTCGGGTGTGCCGACGCTCAGGCTCAAGATTTTTTCGACCATGGCGAGCTGCGCGCTGATGGGCATGGCGGGAACCACCTTTCCCTTCTACCTCTCGTACATCGAGCCGAGCTCGGCGTTCAGCCTCTCCTACGCGGTGAACAGCATCGCGATGCCGCTCATCGGCGGCATGATGAGCTGGATGGGACCGCTCATCGGCGCGGTCCTGCTCGGTACGGTGCAGCAACTTGTGCAGGTGAATATTCTGCGCTCTTGGGTGGACATTCGGCCCGAATGGGGCCTGCTCATCGTGGGGGTGCTGCTGGTGCTCTTCGTCACCCTAGCCCCCAACGGGATCATGGGTTGGGTGGATGCGTGGCGGCGACGGAAAACAAAGTAATGACAGAAGCGCTTCTCGAGGTTCGCGGCGTCGTCAAAAGATTTGGCGGTTTCACCGCGCTGGACGGAGTCGACTTCACCGTGCGGCCCGGCGAGCGGGTCGGGCTGATCGGACCCAACGGCTCGGGCAAGAGCACGCTCGTCAACTGCATCACCGGAACGCTCCGGAACGAGGAAGGCAGCATCCGCTTCGAGGGACAGGACATCTGCGGGTATGCCGCGCACAGGCGCATTCGCATGGGCCTCGCACGCAGCTTCCAGATCCCCAAGCCCTTCGCGAGCATGACCGTGCTCGACAACCTGTGCGTGCCGCTCCTCTACGCTGCGCGCAAGCACGAGAAGCTCGCGCGCGACCGGATCGTCGAAGAGGCGATGCGCATCCTCGGGCAGGTGGGTCTCGCCGATCGGGCGCACGCGATGTCAGGCGGTCTCACCCAGGTCGACATGAGAAAGCTCGAGCTCGCGCGGGCCATGGCGGCGAAGCCGAAACTCCTCATTTCCGACGAGGCCATGGCCGGGCTCTCGGCCTCCGAGGTGGACGACATCCTGGCGCTCCTCTTCGGCCTGAAGGAACAGGGCGTCGCGGTCATCATGATCGAGCACGTGATGCGCGCGGTGATGAAATTCTCCGAGCGCATCGCGGTGCTCGTCGCCGGACGCAAGATCGCCGACGGCGACCCGAAGTCGGTGGTCGGCAACATGGAAGTCGTGAAGGCCTACCTTGGCGAATAGCATCACGGTCGAAGGCCTTTGCGCGGGCTACGGCTCGGTGCAGGTGCTCGACCGGATTTCTCTCGCGGTGAACGACGGCGAAACGGTGACCCTTCTCGGCACCAACGGCAACGGCAAGAGCACGCTCATGAAGTGCATCATGGGCATCGTTCCGCCGAGCGCCGGGCGCATCAGCGCGATCGTCGACGGCGTCGAGCACGACCTCGTGGGCCGCGCACCGGAGCAGATCGTGGACCTCGGCATCGCGCTCGTGCCCGAGGGACGGCGGCTTTTCCCGCGGCTCACGGTGGAGGAGAATCTCCTGCTCGGCGCCTACCGCCGTACGGCGCGCGCGGCGATCGCGAAGAACCTGGAGTTCTGCTTCGAGACCTTTCCGCGCCTCGCCGAGCGGCGCCGGCAGCTCGCCGGCAGCATGAGCGGGGGCGAGCAGCAGATGCTCACGCTCGCCCGCGCTCTCATGACCGCGCCCAAGATCCTCCTGATCGACGAGCCTTCGGTGGGCCTCGCGCCCATCCTCGTCATCCACACCATCGACAAGATCAGGGAACTGAAGGAAAGCTACCGGCTCACGGTGCTGATGGCCGAGCAGAACTTCAACCAGGCGATCCGCATCGCCGACCGCGGCTACGTGATCGTGCACGGCCGGATCGAGTACGAGGGCCGCTCGCGCGAGGACCTCGCCAACAACGAGCTGATCCACAGGCTCTACATGGGGCTATGATCCCGGACCATGCCTGAGATACCGGAATTGGGCTTCCTGTCGCACTCCGCCAGCCTGCCGTGGCTGCTCGGCGCCGCGGCGCTCCTCTCGCTGGGCGCGATCCTCGTCCTCACCGGCCTCACCGCGCTCTTCGGCCTGCATCCGCTGCGCTTCATCACGCGGACGCTCCTGGGGCTGCTGCTCATTTCGCTGGGGCTGCTCGAGGGCACGATCACCGTGGGCATCCAGGGCTACCGCTCGCTCGCGCGCGAGGAGCTCGCCGCGCGCATCGCGGTGCGTCCCTACGGCCCGCAGCAATTCGCGGCCACGCTGCGCTTTCCCGACGGGCGGATGGAGACCTACCCGATCTCCGGGGACGAGATCTACGTGGACGCGCGCATCCTCAAATGGCATGCGCTCGCGAATCTGCTCGGCCTGAACACCGCCTACGAGCTCGATCGCGTCGGGGGACGCTACCGGGAGATCGACAAGGAGCGCGCCGCGGCGCGCACGCTCTACGCACTCGGCCGGGAAAAACCGGTGGATCTGTTCGATTTGCGCAAGCGCTACACTTTCCTCGCGCCGTTCCTCGACGCCCAATACGGCTCGGCCGCCTTCGTCCCGGTCAACGAGCCCACGGAGCTCGAGCTGCGGGTTTCGACGACCGGCCTTCTCATTCGCCCGGCGCCTCCCAAGCCCGTCGAGAAATGGCTTAACTAGTCGTCGATCTCGAAGCGCCGAGGAATGCCGGCACCTCGGCATGAACACGCCCTGCGCCTCTGCGTGGTGATGATCGGAGCGGCGCTGGGTTATTAGGCGGAGGTGCGTCAGCCGCCTTCGGCTCAATCGAACTTGACGTTGAATTCGCGCACGAACCTGTCCCAGTGCTCGAATTCCCTGCGCACGAACCGATCGAGCTCCTGGGGCGTTGAGCCTACGATCTCGAACCCCACCGCGCCGAGCTTCTGCCGGACATCGGTTTCCCGAAGCGCGGCGACGAACTCCTCGTGCAGCCGGCCGATAACCACCGGAGAAGTCGCCGCGGGCGCGAACACGCCGATCCAGTTGTACGCCTCGAACCCGGGAAATCCGGATTCCGCCACCGTCGGCACGTCGGGCAGCTGGGGCGCGCGTTTCGCCGAAGTGACCGCGAGCGGCTTCAGCCTGCCCGACGCGAAGTGCGCGCCCATCAGATTGAGCGGCAGCGCGCCGTATTGCGCCTGGCCGGCGATCATCGCCTGGATCGCGGGCGCGCCGCCCTTGAAAGGGATGTGCGCGGCGCCGAGCCCCGAGCGTCGGCTGATCTCCTCGCCGACGAGGAAGCTCAGCGTGCCTGCGCCGGGGGAGGCGAAATTGAGGCTGCCGGGCTGCGCCCCGGCCGCCGCGATGAATTCGCGCAGGTCCGATCCCTTGACGGCCGCGTTCGCGCCGACGATCAGGGGGAAGCGCGCAAGCAGGATGACCGGGGCGAAATCGCGAAAGGTGTCGTAGGGCAGCGCTTTCAGCGCGATGGGGTTGATCGAATGCGCGGAGAGGGCGAGCAGCAGCGTGTGTCCGTCGGGCGCCGCCTTGGCGACGGCACTTGAGGCGATCACCGCCGAGCCGCCGGGCCGGTTCTCGACGAGAATTTGCTGGCCGAGGCGCTCGGACATCCTCGGCTGCAGCACCCGCGCGATCAGATCGGTCGGATCTCCGGGCGCGGAAGGCAGCACGAGCGAGACGGGCCGCGAGGGATACGCGGACTGCGCCTGCGCCACCGCGGCGAGGCAGGCGCCGAGCGCGAGCGTTGCGCCTTTCACCATCGAACTCCGCATTTCTTCCTCCGCTATGATCGCGGTATCTTAACCGGCGTCCATGAAGATCGAAACTCCCGTTCTGATCGTCGGCGGCGGCCCGGTGGGCCTGGGACTCGCCGTCGAGCTCGGCTGGCGCGGTGTCGAATGCCTGCTCATCGACGAGCTCGAGCGCGACGGCTACCGGACCCACCCGCGCGCCAACCTCGTCAACTCGCGCACCATGGAGTTCTGCCGCCGCTGGGGCGTCGCCGAGCGCGTGAAGGAAGTCGGCACGCCGCCCGGCTATCCGCACACGGCGATGTACGTGACGAGCCTGCGCGGCCACCTCATCGCGCGCATCGACCGCCCGGCGCACGGCGGCGACAAGAAGATCGCTTTCACTCCCGAGCCGCCGCAGCGCTGCAACCAGATCTGGTTCGACCCGGTGCTGCGCGAGCGCGCCGAAAGCTTCCCGAGCGTCACGCTGCGCTACCGCTGGAGATTCGATTCCTTCGTGCAAGACGCGGAGGGCGTGACCTCGAGCATCAGCGACACGGCGACCGGCGAATCGCACACCATCCGCTCCGCGTATCTCGCCGCCTGCTGCGGCGGGCGCAGCCCCATCCGCCGCATTCTCGGCATCGACAGGAACGAGGGCGAGGTGCTCGGCGCGCCCTTGAGCGTCTACTTCCGCGCGAAGAATCTCTGGGACTGGCACGACAAGGGCAAGGGCGTGCTGCATTTCATCGTCGGCGCCGCGGGCGTGTGGGCGACGCTCAATTCGCTGAACGGCGGCGACTTGTGGCGCGTGACCTTGCACGGGGGCGCGGAAGAGCACGCGCTCCCGCAGATCGATCACAGGGGAATTCTCGCCCGCATCGTCGGGACCGAGTTTCCCTACGAGCTGATCGCCGTCAGTCCCTGGGTGCGGAGAAAGCTCGTGACGGCGGCCTATCGCCACGGCCGCGTGTTCCTCGCCGGCGATTGCGCGCACCAGAACACGCCCACGGGCGGCTACGGCATGAACACCGGCATGGGCGACGCCGTCGATCTCGGCTGGAAGCTCGCCGCGAGCCTGCAGGGATGGGCGGGGCGAAACTTGCTCGACAGCTACGACGCGGAACGGCGTCCGGTGGCGCTGCGCAACGTCGAGGAGGCGACGCGCAACTTCCAGCTGCGCAGCTTCGCTCCGATCCCGGAGCTCGTCGAATCCTCGCCCGCGGGCGAAGCCGCGCGCAAGCGCCTGGGCGAGGAGATCGTGAAGAACACCAGCCGCGAGCTTCTCTCCGACGGCATCGCCATGGGCTACCGCTACGACGCCTCGCCCATCGTCTGCGCCGACGGCGGCGAGCCGCCTCCGCTGAGCGTGACCGAGTACGTGCAATCGAGCTTTCCCGGCGCGCGGGCGCCCCACGCGCGGCTCGCCGACGGGCGCTCGACGCTCGATCTCTTCGGCAGGTCCTACGTGATGCTGCGCCTGGGGCCGGACGCTCCGAAGACTCGCTCCGTCGAAGACGCGGCGAAACGCCGCGGCGTGCCGCTCGAAGTCGCAGCGATCGACGAGGCCACGGTCGGCTCCGTGTACGAGAAGAAACTCGTCCTCGTCAGGCCGGACGGCCACGTTGCCTGGCGCGGCGACGCTCTTCCGCCCGACGCCGACGCAGTCATCGCGCGGGTGACGGGCGCGAGCTAAGGCTAGTTCGCCGGTTTGAATTTCTGCGCGCGCTTGCCGCTGCCGACTTCGGCCGTATACAGATTGCCCCTGGAGTCGATGCCGATGTTGTGCAGCACCAGGAACTGTCCGGCGTAGCGACCGGGGCGGCCGAATGAGCTCATCACTCGTCCCGACTCGCGCTCGACCGTGAGCACCTGGTCGTTGGTGCCGTCGGCGAGGTAGAAATATTTCTGCTGCGCGTCGCCCGAGAACACCAGGTCGAAGGACGAGCCCGAGCCGAGCGACTTCTCCTCGAACACGAACTGCTTCACGAATGTGCCGTCCTTGCGGAACACCTGCACGCGGTTGTTGGCGCGGTCGCAGACGTAGACCAGGCCGTCGTTCGACAGGCGCACGCAGTGCACGGGATTCGCGAACTGCGGCGATTGCGGGTTGTGCATGGGGAGCTTGTCGTCGCTCGGCGCTTTTCCGTAGGCGCCCCAGTGGCGCTTGTACACGCCGCTCGCCGCATCGAGCACGATCACGCGCTTGTTGCCGTAGCCGTCGGCGATGTAGAGCTCGTTCGTCCGCGCGTCGATCTCCAGGTGGGCGGGGCGGCCGAGCAGGGTCATGGAGTTGCTGCCGGCGGTCTGACCGGCGCGCCCGACCTGCATCAGGAATTTTCCGTCGGGCGTGAACTTGATGAGCTGGTGGTCCTTGGGGTCGTTGCCGCCGACCCAGACGTTGCCCTGGCCGTCGACGTAGATGCCGTGCTCGTTCTCGGGCCATTCGTAGCCCGCGCCCGGCCCGCCCCAGGCACGCAGCAGATTGCCCTCGCCGTCGAACTCGATCACCGGCGGCGCCGCCACGCAGCATTTCGCGCGCGGCGGATTGAGCGCGGCGCCCTTCTCCTCGTCGATGAGCGTTTTCGGGCGGTGGATCAGCCACACGTGGTCGCGCGCATCCACCGCGATTCCGGCGACCTGCCCGAGGGTCCAGTTGTTCGGCAGGGACTTCGGCCACGCCGCGTCGACCGCGTAGGCGCCTGCGCCGCCTTCGCGCATCGGCGATTGCGTGCAGCCGATCACAATGAGCGTCGCGACGATCAAGGGGAGGGTCACCTGGAGCATTTTTCGCTGTCGCATACGATCTCCTCTTGAGGCAAGCCTCATGTTTTTCCGAGCGCGCGCAGCACGATCTCAGGCGTGATCGGCTGGCTCGTCACCTTGGCCCCGAGCGGCCGCAGCGCGTCGTTCACCGCGTTCATGATCGCGGCCGGCGCGCCGCCGGTGCCCGCCTCGCCCGCGCCCTTCGCGCCGAGCATGGAGGTCTTCGTCGGCGTCTCCACGTGCGCGCACTCGATGTCGGGCATTTCGGCGGCCATGGGCACGAGGTAATCGGCCATGGTGGCGTTGAGCAACTGCCCGCGATCGTCGTAGAGGCAGTGCTCGTAGAGCGCGCCGCCGATGCCCTGCACGATGCCGCCGCGCGCCTGCTCGTCGACGAGCTTGGGGTTGATGACGCGGCCGCAGTCATCCACGCACCACATCTTGAGGAGCTTCACGAAGCCGGTGTCGGTATCGACTTCGAGAGAGCAGCCTTGAGCGCCGTTGCTGAAGACGAAAGCGTAGTCCTTGACGCGGTAGTGGCGCGTCACCACCAATTCCGGCTGGAAGTCCACGGGCAATTCGTTGCCGCGGTAGTAGCAGATGCGCGCGAGCTCGGTGAGGGTGATGCCCTGGTCCGTGCCCTTCTTCACGACTTTGCCGTCGACGATGTCGAGATCCGACGCGCTCGTTTTCAGGATCACCGCGCCGGCTTCGAGGATGTTCTTTTTCAGCGCGAGCCCGGCCTGCAGCACCGCCTCGCCGCCGATTCCCGCCGCGCGCGAGGCCCAGGTGCCGCCGCCGTAGGGGACCTTGTCGGTGTCGCCGGTGAGCACTTTCACGCAGCTCATCTCGACGCCGAGCGCGGTCGCCGCGATCTGCGCCATGATGGTTTCGGTCCCCTGTCCCTGCTCGGTGACGCCGGTGGCGGCGACGATGGAACCGTTCGCATCCA
>Ga0137463_1000540_pt1 | contig 12801 bp, 13 predicted proteins | sample EasRivERMGT800_2_FD_102333 | JGI IMG/M metagenome (GOLD analysis project Ga0137463, IMG submission 102333) | Soil microbial communities from meander-bound floodplain in the East River, Colorado, USA - East River MetaG ERMGT800_2 | ecosystem: Environmental > Terrestrial > Soil > Floodplain ...
GCGCGCCCGCTCTCGCGGTCGAGGAAGCGCATTTCCATCTCCTTCGCCTTGAGGTAGTCGGTCGCCTGTTCGACATCCATGCCGCGCAGATGGTGCATGACTTCCTTCACCGACTTGTATACCTGCGGGTTCTTGGCGAGCAGCATTTTCGCGAGCTTCACGGTTTCCTCGCGCAGCTGCGCGCGCGGCACGGCGTAGTTCACCAGGCGGATCTGCGCGGCTACTTTCCCGTCGAAGGGTTCGCCGGTTAACGCGTACCACTTGGCATCGCGGTAGCTCACCGAATCGAGCATCACCTTGGCGACGAGGCCCGCCGGCAGGATGCCCCAGTTGATCTCAGACAGGCCGAACTTCGCGTCTTCCGCCGCGATCGCGAAGTCACACGCGACCAGCGGCGTGAACGCCGCGCCGTAGCAGAAGCCGTTGACCATGGCAATTGTCGGCTTGGGGAAATGCGCGAGCTGGTTCCAGCGCCATTCCTGGCTGGCGAGGATGGCGCGGCGTTTTTCGACCGGCTTGTCGTCGAGATCGCGGAAAAAGAGCTGGATGTCCTGTCCCGCGCTCCAGCTCTCGCCGGCGCCGGTGAGCACCAGCACTTTCGCCTCCGGAGCGACCGCGAGCACGCGCAGGGCCTCGATCATCTCCTCGTGCATCTGCGGACTCATCGCATTGCGCTTGTCCGGCCGGTTCATCGTCACCCAGGCGATGCCCTCGGCGATCTGCACCTTTACCGCCTGAAAACTCGAAAAATCCATCGTCCGTCCTCTAGTGGCCTGGCGAGCGTGTCATTGTAGCAACGAGTCGCTGCCTCTTGGGGAAGAGGGAGAGGGTCTTGTGTTCCGCTCGCCAGCTTTTGCGCACTGCACCCAGCCCCGCACGGGTGCACCGCAGAAAGTCCATTTCATGGCCCCGGCGATGCGACTATGCTATTTTGGATTGAAGCTGGCGTTGAACTGAAGTGGGCCGGCTCATGACAGACAACAGGAGGAGGCGCGATGACGTCAGTGCATCGAAGGCAGTTGCTGCAGAGGGCCGCGCTGGGCGCGTTTGCCTACACCGTGGGCGGCGCGCAGGTGCTGCTCTCGCCTCGGGAGGCCCACGCGCAGGGGCTTCCGCTCAAGGTGCTCTCGCCCGATGAGCGCGTCGCGCTCGAAGCGCTCGGCGAAACGCTCCTGCCCGGCGCAAAGGACGCGGGACTCGCGCACTACATCGACCAGCAGTTGAGCGTCGATCCCAGCGAAGCATTGCTCCTCGCACGCGCGCTCGGCGTCATGCCGCCTTATGCGAACTTCTACCGCGCCGGCCTCGCCGCGCTGGATGCCTCCAGCCTGAAGCATCACGGCGCGAAGTTCGCCGCGCTTTCGCCCGAGAAGCGCAGCGAGTTCGTCGAGCAGTTCCGGCAGAAGCTTCCCGAAGGATGGAGCGGACCGCCATCGCCGTTCTTCTACTTCGTGTCGCGCGGCGATGCCGTGGACGTCTTCTACGGCACGGTCGAAGGCTTCGAGCGGCTCGGCATTCCCTATATGCCGCATATCATTCCGATCAAAAGGTGGTAACTGTTACGAAAAGGGGGGCACACCCCCCTTTACAACCCCCCAATTCAGATTGGACTACCAAATATGGCTAACGAAAAAGTCGATGTAGTGATCGTCGGCGGCGGCGCCTCCGGAATCCTGCTCGCCGCCAAGCTCGGCCAGGCCGGGAAGAAGGTGGTGATTCTCGAGATGGGGCCGCCGCTCGGGCTCGACGATCTCGTCAGCTCGCAGATCTGGTCGCGGCGCCTGAAGTGGGGCGGCGTGCCGGTGGTCTCGGAAGGGAAGAATCCCGTGGCTCACAACTACCAGTCGGGCTGGGGCCTGGGCGGCGCGGCGATGCACCAGTTCGCCAACTGGCCGCGCTTCCATGCCGAGGATTTCCGCGTCAAGTCCCAGTACGGGCGCGGCCTCGACTGGCCGATCTCGTACGACGAGGTGCGGCCTTATTACGACCGCATCCAGAAGGAAGTCGGCCTCTCGGGCGATCACGTCGCCGAAGTCTGGCGCCCCGCGGGCGATCCCTATCCGATGCCGCCGATCAAGTGGTTCAGGCAAGCGGACCTGCTCGCCGAAGGCTTCAAGAAGGTCGGCATGCGCATCGCGCCGATGCCGGTCGCGATCAACAGCGTGCCCTACAACGGCCGGCCCGCGTGCATCTACGACGGTTGGTGCGAAGCGGGCTGCCCCACCGGTGCGCTGGTCAATCCGCAGGTCACCTACCTGCCCGTTGCCAGGAAAGCCGGCGCCGAGATCCGCACCGATGCGTACGTCACGCGCGTGCTGATGGACGCAAAAGGCGACCGCGCCACCGGCGTCGAGTACTACGACAAGGGGAAGCAACGTCAGGTGCAATTGGCCGACGTCGTGGTGCTCTCTGCATTCTCCGCGTCGAACCCGCGCATCCTGCTCAATTCGTCGAGCGACAGGCATCCGAAGGGCCTGGCGAATTCGAGCGGGCTGGTGGGTCAGTACGTCACGGCGCACATCACGTTTTCCGCCTTTGCTATGTTCGAGGAGAACACCGAGAACCATATGGGTACCTCGGGGGCGTTCGGCATGTCGCAGGACGGCTACGTCAAGGACAGCCATCCGGGGTTCGGCAGCTACACCTGGACGATAGGCGTCGCGATGAAGCCGAACGACGTGCTCGGCTTCGCCAACTCGCGGCCACAGTTGTTCGGCAACGCGCTGCACGATTTCATGAAGCGCGCCTCGCGCGGTCTGGCGCGGATCGGGGTGCAGGCCGAGGAACTGCCGAACGCGGAGAACCGTGTCGTGCTCTCCGACCGTAAGGACGCGTACGGTTTCCCGTTAGCGCGCGTGATCCACGGCCTCGACGAGAACTCGATGCAGCTCTTCAACCACATTCGTTCGGAAGGCGACCGCATCGTCAAGGCGACGCGGGCGAAGGAAACCTGGACCAATCCCAACCCGGGCCTCGCGCACTTCCTCGGCGGCACCGTCATGGGGAAAAGCGCGAAGGACTCGGTCGCCGACAGCTACGGCCGCACCCACGACGTCGGCAATCTCTTCATCACCGGTGGCGGCCTCTTCCCGACGATCGCCGGCGTGCATCCGACTTTCACGCTGCATGCGCTGACGCTGCGCACCGCCGAGTACATGGCGAAGAACTGGGGTGGGATCGCGGTGTAGCGGTTTTCGCGGGATCGTCCACTTGATGGCGTGTGCTCGATCCGGCGGAGCTTGACATCGCCGCGGCGCCGGTCCAACATTCTGACCTCGCGGGGAAGTGCAGACTCCCCGCCCGGTGCAAACCGGTCCAAGACGTCAGCGTCCAAGCTCTGCTTCACTGACTTTCGTCAGGAGAAGTTATGGACGCGCCGACATCAGCAGGTTTCACATCGACAAGCGAAGTTCTGTCCGCCATTCGCGGCGGCTGGCTGCCATTGATCATCGACGTGCGGCGGGAGCAGCCGTAGGCGTGTGGACCAAGGCGGACAGCGTGACGCTGTTCGACGATTTTGGCTACGGCGCGGCATCCTCGCGCTGAAACTCATGGAGGATTCCGCATGACTTGAAGAGATAGCGCCCTTCCGGGCGGCAATTCAGCTTTGTGGGTGCGCCGATTCCGCGCGTGCCCAGCCGGGTCGTCGGCAGGCACCCGGTCCGAAAGACGCGTTTCGCATCCAAGCCGCTCCGATTCCGACTTGCTCGGATCGGGGGGACACAGCAGCCTCCCCTTCAGATGGCATCCATCCATCCAAGCGCTGGTCACTTCATTTTGGGAGCGACCTATGGATGGCATGGTTCTCGGATTTTTTCTTCTGGCGGCGTTTCTCGGCGCGGTGACGACCGGTGTTGCCGGTTTCGCCATGGGCCTCGTAGTGTCCGGCATATGGCTGCACATCCTCACGCCGGTCCAGACTGTAACCCTGATGGTGAGCTACAGCGTCTTGCTGCAGGGCTACGGCGTCTGGAAGCTGCGGCACGCGCTGAGCTGGCGCAAAGTCGCGCCGTTCATCATCGGCGGCGCGCTCGGCGTGCCGATCGGCGCGCTGCTGCTGGCGCACATCAACCCGGCCCTCCTGCGCACCGGGGTGGGCCTGCTGCTGCTGCTCTACAGCATCTACTACCTGGCGCGGCCGGCGCTCGAGCCGGTGCGGGGCGGAGTTCCCGCCGACATCGGCATCGGATTTCTCAACGGGCTGCTCGGCGGACTGACCGGCCTCGTCGGGATCGTCGCGGTCATCTGGTGCCAGTTGCGCGGCTGGCCGAAGGACGTGCAGCGCACGGTCTTCCAGCCGGTCATCATCACGACGAGTGCCATGACCGCGGTCTGGCTGGGTGCGAGCGGCGCGGTCACCGCCGATACGGTGAAGCTGTTTCTGCTCGGCTTGCCGATGCTGTTGGCCGGCACCTGGGTCGGGATGAGACTTTACGGACGGCTCGACGAAGCAAGCTTTCGCAGGGTCGTCCTGATTCTGTTGCTGCTCTCCGGAATCTTTCTGGTCTTTCCCGTATCGAGCTTCAGATGAGGGGCTCGACGAGAGCCCGCTTTCAGCGCCGCCGCGTGAACGGAAAGCCCCGGCGCCGGTACTGGATTACGAACCAGCCCCCGAGCATGCCGCCCAGGTGCGCGAAGTGCGCCACGCCCGCGTCGGTGCCGGTCACGCCGAACACCAGCTCGAGCGCGCCGAAGAGAATCACGAAGAAGCGCGCCTGCATCGGGATCGGCGGGAAGATCAGCATGACCATGCGCCGCGGGAAATACATCCCGAAGGCGAGCAGCAGTCCGTAGACTCCGCCGGAAGCGCCGATGGTCGGAAAGGGCGGCGCGCCGATCACGCTGGTAACGAGGAGCTGGCACAGCGCGGCGGAGACCACGCAGGCGAGGTAGTAAATCAGGAAATAGCGCGAGCCGAACAGCCGCTCGATGTCGCTCCCGAACATGTACAGTGCGAGCATGTTGAAAAAAATGTGCCCGATGCCGCCGTGGAGGAAGCCGTAGGTGACGAGCTGCCAGATCGCGAATCCGTGCCCGAACGGCCACAGCGCGAACCATGCCTCCAGCCGCCCGCCGATCGAGGACTGAAGCAGGAACACGGCGACGTTGGCGATCAGGAGTGTCTGCGTGACGGGCGGCATGGGCGCGAGTCCAAAAAGCGGAAGTCTACGACCATTCACCGCGGCCGGCCTCCTGTGGGCACCGGAATTCCGCGACGCGCTATTCGCTCTTGATGCCCTGCTCGCGCATCAGCTTCGCCCACTTCGCCTGGTCCTCGCGGATGAAGCGCGCGAATTCCTCGGGTGTGTCGCCCGAGACTTCGCTGCCCAGAGCGAGGATCCGTTCGCGGACCTCGCGCAGCGCAAGCACGCGGTTCACGTCGGCGCTCGCCTTTGCGACCACGGGTTTTGGCGTCGCCGCGGGCGCGAGCAGCCCGAACCAGCCGACCGCGGCGTAGCCGGGCAGTCCGGATTCGGCGACCGTCGGAAGGTTCGGCAGCGTCTCCGAACGTTTCGCGCTGGTGACCGCGAGCGCCCTCAGCCTGCCCGCCTGCACGTAGGGCATTACCGTCTGTGCCGGCGCGAACATCAGGTTCACGTGGCCGGCGAGCAGGTCGGTCACTGCTTGTCCCGTGCCCTTGTAGGGCACGTGTAGAAAATCGACGCCCGCCATCGCCTTGAAAAGCTCGGCCGAAAGATGCGAGGCCGCTCCCGTGCCCGAGGAGCCGAAAGTGAGCTTGCCCGGGTTCGCCATGGCCAACGCAATCAGCTCGCGGACGTTCGCGGCGGCGACGCCCGGATTCACGGTGACGACGTACGCCGACGCCGAGACGAGCGACACCGGCGCGAACTCGCCGACGTTCTTCTCGTCGAGCGACGCGGTCGAGCTCATCAAGAGTGTGTGGCCGTCGGCAGCCGACTTCGCTACGTAGTCGGCGCCGATGTGCCCGCTCGCGCCCGGCCGGTGCTCGACGATGAGCGGCTGCGCCCAGAGTTCGGCGAGCTTCGGCTCCAGGATGCGCGCAAGGGTGTCGGCGCCGCCGCCCGGAGGGAAGGGCACGACGATGTGCACCGGCCTGGCAGGGAACCCCTGGGCGAGAGCGGTGACGCTTGCGAGAAAGAGCAGGAGGCCCGCGAGTCCGGGCGCCCGAACGTTCAATCGGCCTCCCCCGGTGCGACGATGTGCGTGCGCAGCGTCGCGATGCCCTCGATAGAGCACTCGACCACGTCGCCGGGCTTGAGGAAAAGCTCGGCCGCGTTCGGCTTGCCGACGGCGACGCCGCCGGGCGCGCCGGTGGAGAACATGTCGCCCGGCTCCATCGGGATGTAGCGCGAAAAATGTTCCATGATGTCCGGAAGTCTCCAGATCTGGTCGCGCGTGTTGACGCGCATGCGCTCATCGCCGTTCACCGCGCAGGTCATCCACAGGTCGTAGGGATCGCTGATCTCGTCCATGGTGATGATCTCGGGACCGAGCGGCCCGAAGCCCGGGATGTTCTTGCCGGTCCAGAAGCGCGAGCCGGAAGCGACCTCGCGCTTCTGCAGGTCGCGGCAGGTGAGATCGTTGAGGATAGTGACGCCGGCGATGTGATCGAAGGCCTGCGGTTTCTTCACGCCGAGCGCGTGCCTGCCGATGACGAACACCAGCTCGGGCTCGTAGTCGAGGCGGACCACGCCCTCGGGCCGTGCCACCCGCGCGTTGTGCCCGGAGAGGCAGGAGTTGAGCTTGACGAAGGCGGTGGGCTCCAGCGGCGTTTCGGTGAGCAGGTCGTTCTTGCGGAGCTCCTCCAGGTGCTGGCGGTAGTTTTTGCCCACGCACAGGAATTTTTCGGCGTCCGGGATCGGCGGCAGGTAACGGATTTCGCTCTCGCGCAGCAGCGCCGCGTCGAAAGGCCTCGGGTCGGCGCGCGCTTCGGCGACCAGTTTGCGCACCCGGTCCAGCGTGGCGTCGCCCGCGGCGAGCAGTCGTTTCATGCGCTTGGGCAGCGCCGGCTCGCCGTTGACGCTCGCCGCGGCGCCGAGATCGAGCACGCGCCGGCCTATGCGCGCTCCGATGCGCGGCGCACTCGTGCCCTCCAGCGAAAACGTGACGAGTCGCATGCCAGCACTCTCTGCTTCAACGCCAGGCCCGCAAGGTTATACACTTACGCAGGCAGTCCCCATCCGGGGCGGCAAGATGGAGGATACATGACCAAGCGAAACCCGAAAAGGCCGAACGGGCAGGTGCGCCCGATCAGGACCAGGCGCGATTTCGACGGCGCGTCCGCCGCCGTCAAGTCGCTCTCCAGCCGCAGCGACCGCGATTCCCTCGCCGAGCGGCGCATGCAAGCGTTGCTGCACGAACTCGACAGGTTCGACGAGGCCCAGGACGAAGCCGAGCAGGATTCCGCGCTGGACGAGGACTATCCGGGACCGCGGCGCCGCTGGTCGGACGAATCCGACGACTGAGTCTGGCTCAGGAACAAATCCGACGACTCCAGTCGCGCTAGAACCTGTCGTGATCGATCGCGTGCATGCGCGGCAGCGGCAGTTCGATCGCGAAAGCCTCCCGGGGAAACAGGTCCTCGAGCGCGGGGCGCCTGCCGGTGAGCACCTGCCGGTGCACCCAGCCGACCAGCGTGTCGTAATTTCTCTTGTTGAGTTCCGATAGCCCGTACTCCCAGGGATCGGGACCGAGCAGCGCGCGCTCTTCCTCCCACCCGGTTCGCCACCAGGCGAGCGGGACGTTGCGCGGATTTGCCAGGCGCCGGCAGGCGAGCTGCTTGGCCTCCTCGAAGGCGAGCACCAGGCTCTCGACCACCCACGGATGCCGCGCGACGATCTTCGCGGAGATGGTCGTGACATGCATTATGGGGAAGAGGCCGGTACGCCGGTAGTAGGCGACCTCGAGTTCCCGGTAGTCCTGGAACAGCCTGCCGATGCGCGGGTCCCCGTCGCCGATCATGCGCGTCACATTCGGCGCGAGCATCGCGTCGACCTCGCCGGCAAGGAGCATGTCCTCGACCTTCCTGCCTTTGGGCAGGCGCTCGATTTTCAAATCCGCCGGCGCCTGCAGCGAGGCTTCGTCGTCGCTTTCGATAACCCAGGTGACGCTGCGGTGCGGCACGCGAAAATCCTCCTCGAGGATTCCGCGCATCCAGTAGTGCGCGGCCGCGCCCAGCGTGCGGCAGGCGATGCGTCCGCCGACCAGGTCGGCAGGCTTGGCGATCCTGCCCGAGGTGTTGACATAGATGAAACCGTGGCGGAAGCGCCGGTGCAGGAACACCGGCAGGGCGGTGATGTCGTCGCGCCCGTGGTGCTTCTGCACGACGTAGGCACCGCCGTTGAACTCGTTGATGTCGCAGGCCTCGCCGCGCGCCACCCGTTCGTGGATGTCGCGCGTGCCGGGATAATCGGCGACGACGAGCTCGATGCCTTTCGGCTGGACAGCGCCTTCCTTGAGCGCGCGAACGATCTCGTAGCTCCCCACCATCATCGAGAGCCGTAGTTTCCCTGGCGATCGGCGCGCCGGCTTGCGGAGCTTGCGGGCGGCAACGGGCTTTTTCTTCGACGCCTTCTTCGCCATGCTCACTCCGGCTGGATTCCGATCGCCTTGACGATGCGCGCGGTGTAGGCGATGTCGCGCCGTATCGTTTCGCTCAACTCCTCGGGCGTGCTGGTGCTCGCGACGAAGCCGATGTCCTCGGCCTTGGCGCGCACCTCGGGCGAATTGAGGATGCGCGAAATCTCCTGGTGCAGCCGCGCGACGATACCAGCGGGCATCCCGGCGGGTCCGAAGTAGCCGCCCCAGGTCGATGGCGCCTCGTATCCCGGCAGCTGCTCGCTCACCGTGGGCACCTCCGCGATGACCGGGTAGCGCCTTGCGCCGTTCACCGCGAGGATCCTAACCTTTCCGGATTTGAGGAACGGCGCAGTAGTCGCGAGTATGGTGAACCCGACCTGGATCTGCCCGCTCAACAGGTCGGTAAGCACCGGCGGCCCGCCCTTGTAAGGCACGTGCACCCAGTCGATCCCGGTGAGCAGGCGTATCGATTCCCCCGAGAGGTGGTGCGTGGTCCCGGCGCCGGAGGTGCCGAACGACAGCTTCCCCGGATTGCGGCGCGCGTATTCGATCAGTTCCTGCATCGACTGCACCGGCAGCGACGGACTCGAGACGACCAGCGCGACGGTCTCGAAGGCCTTGGTGATCGGCGTGAAATCGCGCAAGGGGTCGAGGTGCGCGCTCTTCGAGAGAAAGCGGTTCATCACCATGGTGCTCGCCGAGGCGAGCATCAGGGTGTAACCGTCGGGCGCCGCCCGCGCCACGGTCTCCGCGCCGATCGCGCCGCCCGCGCCGGCCTGCGTCTCAACCACCACCGGCTGGCCGAGCGCCTGCGTCAATCCCTGCGCCACGAGCCTCGCGACGACATCGGCTCCTCCGGCGACGGTCATGATCGAGCGGATCGGCCGCGAGGGCCAGGTTTGCGAATGCGCCGCGACGCTCGCGGCGACACCGGTGCAGGCGACAAGGCAGGCGGTCAGGTGTTTGAATCGAATCATCGCGGCTCCGCGGGGCATATTACACGCAGGACGCTCTTCCCTGCCGCTCGCGGATGAGGGGGTGGGTGCGGGAGGGGATGGTTTCTTGCTCCAGATCAAGCGGGCAGGCATGCCGGCGGCTAGCATGCCGGCATGGTCGAGTTGCGTTCCCGGGTGCTTTCGCTGTATCCGGTATTTTCGGAATTGTCCGGGGACGGCCTGCGCGATCTCCTCGATCAAGGCGAGCTGCGCGAGGTTCCCGCCGGCACGCTGATGTTCGACGAGCGAGCGCCGTGCCAGGCATTCCCGCTGCTCCTGAACGGGTCGATCCGCGTCTCCAAGGTCGGTGAGGGCGGGCGCGAGATCCTGCTGTATCGCGTCGTGCCCGGGGAAGCCTGCGTGCTGACCACGAGTTGCCTGCTCGGCGATTCCGCCTATGGCGGACGGGGCGTGGCGGAAACGGCGCTGTTGCTCCTCGCGCTGCGCGCGCCGCTGTTCGCGCGCCTTATCGCCGCCGAACCGGCATTTCGCAAGTACGTGTTCGCGCTCTTTTCCGAGCGCGTCAGCGAGCTCATGCAGCTGGTCGAGGCGGTGGCGTTCCAGCGGCTGGACCGCAGGCTGGCTTCGCTCCTGCTCGGCAAAGGCAGAACCCTGCGCGTGACGCATCAGCAGCTCGCCGAGGAGCTCGGCAGCGTGCGCGAGATCGTCAGCCGGCTCCTGAAAGGGTTCGCCGAGCAGGGCCTGGTGTCGCTCGGCCGCGAGCAAATCGAAGTGCTCGATGCGCGCCGACTTCGCGCGGTGGCCGAGGACTGAGCCGCACGCCGCGGTAGTACCGGTGTTGTGTGACCTGGGTTACATACCCTTACGGAGTGGCGACATAGGATGGAGGCGTCATTCGGACACAACCACGGAGACTCTCATGAAATCGAACGTAGGCGGATTCGACAAGGTGTTTCGCATCGTCGCGGGTTTACTGCTGCTGTCGCTTGTCTTTCTTCTCGAAGGCAGCGCGCGCTGGTGGGGCCTGTTCGGTCTGGTCCCCCTCACCACCGGACTGTTGAACTGGTGCCCGCTGTATGCGCTGGTCGGAATCAATACCTGCCCGATGAAGCACGCTTGAGCAGCGGAGCAGAGTATCGCCGTGCGGAAATGAAAAAGGGGCCTCGCGGCCCCTTTCATTTCTTGACGATTACTTTACGGTCGCTGCGCCTGCTTTGCAAACGACTTCATCCTGTGAGCCGGTGCCGCCCGAGCAGCCGATCGCGCCGATGATTTTCCCGCCTTCGAAAAGAGGAATCCCGCCGCGGGAGCCGATCACGCCGTCCAGGGTGAGGAGGTAGTTGTTCCCGGCCTGTATGCCAGCTTCGAACGCCTTGGTCTCGCGGCGGAATGTCGCCGCGGCGCGCGCCTTGTGCTCCGAGATCGCGATCGAGGCAAGTTGCGCGCCGTCCATGCGCGCGAAGGCGACGAGATTGCCGCCCGAATCCACGACGGCGACGTTGAGCTTCCAGCCGCGCTTCTTGGATTCGGCCACGGCCGCGTTGATGGCCGTCTCGGCGCGGTCGAGCGCTATCGGCGTGCCATAGGCGAAGTCGTTCGGCATCTTGTCCGGGACGACGTCCATCGGGTTCGGCTGTTGCGCGGCAACGCTAAGCGCGAACGCCGCAAGCATCGCGGGTAGTACGACTTTAACAGCGGATTTCAATGACATGATGGTTTTCCTTCTCGATTGACTGCGGTTGGAAAGTCTGAAAGCGATGCGGAATTCCGCGGCCACGCAGGCCGCCTGCGATACCGGCTGCTGCGGATGGTACCCGGAAGTTTCGCCCGTGCATTCAATCCGCAATCAAACGCCTTGTCAATCGATCCGTGCTGCCGATGCTTCGTGGCCGGGCGGCTGTCTGCAATCAGAATCCGAAGAGCCGCTGCGGGTTGTCGACGAGAATCTCTTTCCGCGCCGCTGCATCCGATGCCCACTTTCCCAGCAGGTTCCACAGCTCGACCGAGCCAAGCTTGTCGGCAAAGGAGAGGTGAGGGTAGTCGCTGCCCCAGATCGTCCGGTCGGGCGCAGCTTCGATCAGCGCACGTGCCATCGGCGCTACGTCCGAAAATCCCTTGGCGACCGACATGCGATACACGCCGGTGAGCTTCACCCAGCAATGCCGGTCGCCGCGGCGCAGCAGGTCGAGCAGCTGCTGAAAGCCCGGCTGCTTGACACCGTCCATTGCGAGAAACATGCCGAAATGCGCGATGGTGAAATCGAGTTTCAATTTCTTGAACGTCGGCATCAGTTCGGTGGTCAGCCAGCCCGGCGTGAGGAAATCCAGTTGCCAGCCGATCTCCGCGCAGCGCGCGGACAGACGCTCGATGCGCGGCAGCAGCATTGCGGAGAATCCCGACTCATAGGGTTTCACGGGCGGCACGTTGATGCGCACGCCTCGCACTCCCAACGCGTTCAGGCGCGAGAGTTCCGCGTCGGGAGCGTTCTCGTCGATATCGACGATGCCACGGCATTTCCGCATTCCTACTTCGCGCATCGCATCGAGCATGCAGCGGTTGTCGCGGCCGTAAGCGGAGGGCTGCACGAAGACGAAACGCTCGAGCCCGAGCTTTTTCGACAGCGCGAGGAAATCTGCCAGCGGCGCGAACGGCGGTTTGTAGCGCAGGTCGGATGAGTTGTACGGATAACGCCCCGCCGGGCCGAACACGTGGAAGTGAGCATCGCAGCCGAGCGGCGGCGACTCGAAATCGGGATTGCCTTCGGCGTGCATCGGTTCTCCTATTCGGCCTTTGCGCCCGAGTCCCTTACGACCTTCGCCCACTTCACCGTTTCCAACCTGATGTAAGCGGCGAATTCCTCCGGCGTGCTGCCGACGGGCTCCGCCCCCTGGGCGGAAAGGCGCTCGACCACGTCGGGCAGGTGCAGGATGGCGACGATGTCGCGGTTGAGGCGGGCGATGATGGCTGCGGGCGTGCCCGCGGGCAGCACCACGCCGTGCCAGGTGTTCGCCTCGAACCCGGTGAGCGCCGCCTCGTCGACCGTCGGCAGTTCCGGCGTCGCCGGCGAACGTTTGAGGCTCGTCACCGCCAGAGCGCGGAGCTTTCCATCCTTCACGTGCGGCAGCGCCGGCGGCATCGTCGAGAACATGATCTGCACCTGGCCGCCGAGCAGATCCGCGAGCGCCGGGGCCGCGCCCTTATATGGCACGTGGATCATCTTCACTCCCGCCATCGAGTTGAACAGCTCGCCGGCGAGATGCGCGGGCGTGCCGTGCCCGGAGGA
>Ga0137463_1000541_pt1 | contig 12797 bp, 14 predicted proteins | sample EasRivERMGT800_2_FD_102333 | JGI IMG/M metagenome (GOLD analysis project Ga0137463, IMG submission 102333) | Soil microbial communities from meander-bound floodplain in the East River, Colorado, USA - East River MetaG ERMGT800_2 | ecosystem: Environmental > Terrestrial > Soil > Floodplain ...
ACCCCACCAACCCGACCAACCGCGCCAACGACTGGGAGGCCGACATCGTCAACCAGTTCCGCAACAAGTCGGATACCCCGGAAGTGGTCGGCGAGCGCGACACGCCGAACGGGAGGTCGTTCTATATCGCGCGCCCGATACAGATCAAGGCGGAAGCTTGCCTGTATTGCCACTCGACGGTCGATGCTGCGCCCAAGACGCTCGTGGACAAGTACGGCCCGGCCAACGGCTTCGGCTGGAAGCTGAACGAGGTCATCGGCGCGCAGGTCGTTTCGGTGCCGATGTCCCTGCCGATCCAGAACGCGAACCGCGCCTTCTACACCTTCATGGCTTCGCTCGGCGGCGTCTTCGTCGTACTGTTCGTGATCCTGAACCTCATGCTGTCGGTGCTGATCGTGCGGCCGATCACGCAAATGTCCGACGCCGCCGACCGCATGAGCACCGGCGACATGGAGATTCCGGAGTTCGCAGAGTCGGGCCGCGACGAGGTGGCGCTCCTGGCGAGATCTTTCAATCGCATGCGTCGCAGCCTGGAAAAGGCGATCAGCCTGATCGACCAGAAGTAGCCGCATTTCGATGGCCGCCGAAATCGCCCTCCCCCGGGGTCATGCGCTGCTCGAATACCGCATCGAGCAGACCCTCGGGATCGGGGGCTTCGGCCTGACTTATCTCGCCACCGACTCGAACCTCAACCTCAAGGTCGCGATCAAGGAGTACCTGCCCGGCGATCTCGCCCAGCGCGGCGAAGATCAGTCGGTCCGGCCGAAATCCGAGTCCACTTCCGAGTCGTTCAAGTGGGGCCTTTCCCGCTTCCTTGACGAGTCGCGCACGCTCGCCTCGTTTCGCCATCCGAATATCGTGCGGGTCTTGCGTTTCTTCGAAGCGAACAGCACCGCCTACATGGTGATGGAATTCGTTGCGGGCCAGCCGCTCGGCGAATGGATCCGCAGCCGCCGGCCGCTCGAGCAGACTACCGTGCTCGCAATCGCCGGCCCGCTGCTTGACGGCCTGGAAGTCATTCATCGCACCGGTTACCTCCACCGCGATATCAAGCCGGGCAACGTCTTCATTCGCGACGAGGGCTCACCGGTGCTGCTCGACTTCGGTTCCGCCCGCGCTGCGTCCGCAGGCAGTGAGCTGACTGCAATAGTCACCCCCGGGTACGCGCCGATAGAACAGTATCATTCGCAAGGCAAGCAGGGACCGTGGAGCGATTTGTACGCGTTCGGGGGCGTTCTGTATTGGATGATCATAGGCAAGAGGCCCGTGGAAGCGGTGGCGCGCGTTCGCCAGGACATGCTGCCGCCTGCGGTGCAGGCCGCCGACCGCAACCGCTACAGCGCGGAATTGCTTACTGCGGTCGACTGGGCTCTGACACCGCACGAGGAGCAGCGCCCGCAGTCGGTGCCGGAGTTTCGCTCCGCAATTCCCGGACTCGCCGCCCCGGACCCGAAGACCATGACGTACAAAACGACCGTGAGAATTCAGGATCCACGGCAAGCTTCCGCTCCGCCGACAACCCTGCCCACGGGGGTCGCATTCGACCGAGATACCCTCAAGAAAATCGAAGCGGAGCTCGCCAGGCATATCGGCCCGATCGCCCCCGTCGTGATCAAGGCCGCTGCCAAGAAGGCCTATACCATCGCAGGGCTCGCAGAAATGGTGTCAGTCGACATCGCCGACGAAAAGGTACGTACCGCGTTCGTGAGGCGATTCTCAGGAGACAGATCCACCCCGACCGGGGACCCAACGCGTGCCGGCGCCATGCGGCAGCAGTCCGTGCCGCCGACCGCCTCCAACATCGATGCACAGACTCTCGCCCGGGCCGAAGCCGCGCTCGCCCAATACATCGGTGCAGTCGCCAAGGTCGTCGTGAGGCGCGCAGCAGCGAAGGCGCGTGATCCCGGGGAGTTATACCTCCTGATCGCCGAAGAAATCGAGGACAGGAACGAAAGGAAGACTTTCATCCGCAAGGCCATCTCCGCGTCGGGCAAGGAATGAGGCCTGCGGCTCGCGGCCCCGGGAAGATCTATTTCTGATACTTGAACGACAGCAGCACCCGAGTGCGAAAGGCCACGACCTTGCCGTCCTCGACCTTCAAGTCCTGCTTGACGACCTCCGCGATACGAAGGTCGCGCAAGGTCTTGGACGCTGCTTGCACCGCCCGTTTCGCGGCGTCCTCCCACGAAGTTTCGCTCGTTCCGATTACTTCCGTGATTCTGTAGATTCCATCAACCTTGGCCATCGTTCGTCTCCTTCGATAGGTGTCGCCCTTCCCAGACGAGAGCGTTTCGGGATAATACTCCTCCGTCCGGTCGCCTAAGCTCGATCGGTGCGGAATTCAGAAGGCGCGAAGATGGATTTGATTCTGTGGCGACACGCCGAAGCCGAGGACGGCAGCCCCGATGCCGCGCGAAAGCTGACCGAACACGGCCGGGAGCAGGCGCGGCGCATCGCCGCCTGGCTGAAACCCCGCTTGCCCGGAAATCTCGAAGTTCTGGTCAGTCCCGCCGCACGCGCGCAGCAGACCGCTCAGGCGCTCGGCGTGGCGTTCATGACCACGCCCGCGATAGGCACTGATGCGGCCGCCGTCGATGTTATTTCAGCGCTCGATTTGCCCGAACGCTCGGGGGCAACATTGATCGTCGGACACCAGCCGACATTGGGTCGCGTAGCTGCGATATTGCTTTCGGGTGCGCAAGCCGACTGGGACATCGGCAAGGGCGCGCTGTGGTGGTTGTTCCGTGCAAACGGAAGGATTGCGCTGCGCGCGGTGGTTGACCCGGAATGGTTATAGCGACCGGCACGACATCATTTTGGCGTCACGGACTTCGGATAAGCTTGCGGTTATGTCCGTAGTCACGAGCGCATGCCCAGTTTGATCGCCCGTCTCTCCGCAGCGCTGCCGCTCGCGTGCGGTTGCGCACTGGCGCATGCGGCGAGACCTTTCGTGACCGACGATGCGCGTATCGTCGATCCGGGCGGCTATCAGATCGAATCGTTCCTCAAGCATCAGCGCGATGTCCGCGAGGACGAGTTCTGGTTTCTCCCGGCCTGGAATCCCCGGACGAGCGTGGAGCTGACCTTCGGCGGATATCTCCTCCGCAACGCCGAAGCGGGACGCGCCGGCACCCTGATTGCGCAAGCCAAGACTCTGCTGAGGCCTCTTCAAGCGAACGACTTCGGATTGGCCGTTACACTGGGTGCGCTTGGGCAAAACCCCGTTGCGTCAACGGACAGGCTGCGCTGGAGCCCCTTTGTCAATATGATCGGCAGCCGATCATGGATCGACGACGCCGTGGTCGTACACGCCAATGCCGGCCTCATTGACGATCGCTCAGGGGCTGTCAGGCGATACACGTGGGGACTCGGCGGCGAGATTGCGGTCGGCTCTCGACTGTGGGCGATCGTGGAGACCTACAACCAAGAGGGCGAAAAACCGAGCAGTCAGACCGGCCTTCGCTACTGGGTCGTCCAAAGCCGCCTGCAGGTGGACGGGACGCTCGGTCGTCAGCGCATTGATCCGCAGAATCGCAGCTGGGTTTCCATCGGAGTGCGGATCCTCTTCTGATTCGGAGGACTCATGAAGCTTCAGGGCAAAACTGCAATCGTGACCGGCGCGGGAAGAGGGATCGGCAAAGCGATGGCCGCCCGGCTCGCCGCCGACGGCGCGAGCGTCGTCATCGCCGATATCGCGCAGTACGACGTCGCGGCCGCGGAGCTGGCGAAGTCCGGTGCGCGCGCGCTCGGGCTCAGGGTCGACGTGTCCTCGGAATCCGACACTGCTTCCATGGCCTCGGAGACGATAAAGGCATTCGGGAGCATCGATATCCTGGTCAACTGTGCGGCGATGTTCGCCGCGGTGAAGATCGGACCTTTCGAGGAGATTCCCGCGAGCGAATGGAAACGCCTTCTCGAAATCAACGTGCTGGGTGTCGCGCTGTGCTGCAAAGCCGTCACGCCGCACATGCGCAGACAAAGGAGCGGCCGCATCATCAATCTCGCCTCCGGCGCTCCGCTCAAGGGCGTGCCCTATTTCCTGCACTACATCGCGAGTAAAGGCGCGGTGATCGCCATGACGCGCGGCCTCGCCCGCGAGCTGGGCAAAGACGGGATCACCGTAAACGCCATAGCCCCGGGGCTGACCGTGTCGGACGGAACCGCCGGCAGGCCGGAGCACCTGCGCAACCACGCCGACAGCATCCGCAGCCGCGCGATCCAGCGCGAAGAGCGTCCCGAGGACCTGGTGGGCGCGGTGAGCTTTCTCGCGGGCGACGACTCTGCATTCATGACCGGCCAGACGTTGGCGGTCGACGGCGGCTCAGCGATGCTGTGAGTGCTAGCAGGCTGTAGAAAAACGCTGGGGAAGCGTTTTTCTACAGCCTCAAATTTGGGGATCTAAAGGGGGCGTGCCCCCTTTTTCAGCAGACTGCTAGGCCGTCCTGACGACATCTCCGACGAGCCAGATCAATGCAACCCCCAGCGCGATGAGCCCCGCCTGCTGCGCCGTGGCGCCCAGCTCCGGGCGTCTGTGCAGCCCGGGAATGAGGTCAGCGACCGCCACGTAGATCATGCTCGCGGCGGCGAGCGCAAGCACCGTGCCGATCCATTCCTGCGCCGCTTGCAGCGCAAAGTAAGCGAGGAGCGCCCCGACCAGCATCGCGAGGCTCGACAGCAGATTGAGCGCCAATGCCGCGAACTTGCTGTAGCCCGAATGCAGAAGAACGACGAAGTCGCCGATTTCCTGTGGAATCTCGTGCGCGATGATCGCCGCCGCAGTGACGATACCCAGTTCGGTGCTCTGCAAGAACGCCGCGGCAATCAGGATGCCGTCGACGAAGTTGTGAAAACCGTCGCCGATGATGATCATGAGCCCGCTCCGGCCGCCGTCGTTCGGATCGGCGTGATGGTCGTGGGCCTCGCAGTCTTCGATATGGCAATGCCGCCACAGCACCAGCTTCTCCAGAACGAAGAACGCCAGGATCCCGGCGAGCACTGTGGCAAACAGCGCATGAAGGTTGCCGGCGCTGCCGATCGCGTGGGGAAGGATTTCCAGGAATACCGCCCCGAGCAAAGCCCCGACGGCGAAGCTCACGAGCGCCGGGACCCAGCTTGCGGGCGCGGAGAGTGCAAACAGCGCGGCGATTGCAATGCTGATCACGCCACCGGCGACGGTCGCCGCGGAGATCCACGCAATCGTCGCCATGCTCTAGTCTTCCTCCAGCCAGATGACGCTCGCCATTCTGCCTGTGGTCTGGTCTCGACGGAAGGAAAAAAAGCGCTCCTCGGTCGCGGTGCAGAATTCGCCGCCATAGACTTCGGCGATACCTGCCGCTGCGAGCCGCCGCCGCACAAGCTCGTAGAGATCGACGAAGTACTTCCCGTTTTGCCGTGGAGCAAACGACGTTGCAGCAGCAGGGTCTCTGTCGACAAAGGCCCTGCGGACGTCCTCTCCGACTTCGTAGCGACGCGCTCCGATGCCCGGTCCGATATAGGCGATGAGGTCTCGCGGGGGCACGCCCATCGCGTGAACCACGTTTTCGACGATTCCGCCCGCAAGGCCCCGCCAGCCGGCGTGGGCGATCCCCGCGCTCTTGCCAGCGCGATCGCTCAGCAAGACCGGCAAGCAGTCTGCGGTCATCACCGCGCAGACCGACCCTGCGTCCTGCGTTACGACTCCGTCGGCTTCCGCGTCCGGCGACGCCCGGGCGGCGTCGATCACGGCCGTCCCGTGCACCTGTTTCACCCACGCGGGCTCCGCGGGCAGGCACGCCCTCAGGATGGCGCGGTTACGCGCCACGCACTGCGGATCGTCGCCGACCCGCGCGCTCAGATTGAGGCTCGCGAATTTCCCTGAGCTGACTCCGCCGGAGCGCGTGGTGATGAGCGCGTGCACTCGCCTCTGTGCCGGCCAGTCGGGAGTGATCCAATCCGGGTGGGGCGGGCTCCTCACTCGAGCGAGTCCAGGAGCAACCGGAGGTCTTCGGGCAAAGGCGCCGAGAAACGCCTGAGCGCGCCGGAAACGGGGTGTGAAAATTCAAGCCGGACGGCGTGCAAGGCCTGACGATGAAGCTGTGGGGTTCGCGGATCGCCCCGTCTCTTGCTGCGGTAGACCGGGTCACCAACCAACGGATGGCCCAACGACTGCATGTGCACGCGAATCTGGTGGGTTCTGCCGGTAGCCAGGCTGCATTCGAGCAAGGTGGCGCGGGCGAAACGCTTCGTCACCTTGAAACGCGTCAAGGCCGGACGTCCGGTGGGCACCACGGCCATGCGCGTGCGATGACGCGGATCGCGACCGACGGGGGCGTTCACTTCTCCGTCCAGCTTGACCACCCCATGCGCGACGGCAAGGTAGTCGCGCCTCACCGTTCTGGCCTGGAGCTGCCGAACCAGCTCGGTGTGCGCGCGCAAAGTTTTTGCCACCACGAGAAGTCCGCTCGTATCCTTGTCGAGCCGGTGCACGATACCCGCCCGGGGAATCGCCGCAAGCTGCGGCGAGCGGTGCAAGAGCGCATTGAGCAGCGTCCCTTTCCAGTTGCCGCTTCCCGGATGAATCACCAGGCCCGCCGGCTTGTTGATCACCAGGACGTCGTCGTCCTCGTAGACGATGTCGAGCGCGATGGCCTCGGCGCGAAACGCCGTGTCCGCCGGGCCGGGCTGCGACCGGATTTCTACACGCTCACCGCCCCAAATCTTCTGCTTGGGTTTGGCGGCGCGTGAATCGAGACTGACGTGCCCCTCTCTCAGCCACCGCTGCAGGCGATTGCGCGAATGCTCTGGAAACATTCGCGCGAGGGCCTTGTCCAGGCGCAGACCCGCAAGAGTATCAGGAACGCGCCGCGTGACCCTCGCCACGGTATAATTTGTCGTTTCATCCGCACGTTCCACCATGAAACGTAGTGTAGCTTTATTCGCTCTTTTGTTGGCGGCCTGTTCCTTCATCGACAAGCACGACCCCACCGCCGGATGGACGGCCGAGAAGCTTTACCGCGAGGCAAAGGACGCGCTGGATGGCGGCCAATACGACCTCGCGATCAAGCGCTACGAAACGCTGGAGGCGCGCTTTCCCTATGGGCGCTACTCCCAGCAAGGTCAGCTCGAGATCGCCTACGCCTACTACAAACAGAACGAGCAGGCATCCGCGGTCGCTGCAACTGACCGGTTTATGAAGCTGCACCCCAACCACCCCAATGTCGACTACGCGTATTACCTGAAGGGTCTGGTTTACTTCAACGAAGACTTGGGATTGCTCGGCAAGGTATCCCGCCAGGATCGAACCGAGCGTGATCCCAAGTCCGCGCGAGAATCATTCGACGCGTTCAAGGAGCTGGTGCAGCGCTTTCCGGAAAGCAAGTACGCGCCCGACGCGCTGGCGCGCATGAAATACCTCGTCAACGCGCTTGCTTCCCACGAGGTTCATGTCGCCCGCTACTACATGAAGCGCGGGGCTTACGTCGCGGCGGCTAACCGTGCGCAATATGCACTGAAAAACTATCCTCAGGCGCCGGCCCAGGAAGAGGCGCTCCTCATCATGATCCAGGCCTACGATGTACTCGGCATGTCCGAGCTGCGCAACGACGCCGAGCGGATCTTGAGAAGAAATTTTCCCGACAGCACACACCTGAAAAGCATGCTCAGCCGGCTCGACCGCTGACCAGGGATCGGCCGCCGTCCCCCGCTCCCGCAGGTCGGGGCGGCTTCTGACCGGCGGCGATGAACAAAAGAACCTTGTCGAGCTCACGCACGAGCTTCATCGGCGGCAGGCTGGCGAGGACTCGCCGGCCGTAGGGCTTCGAGAAGAGCCTTGGATCGCAGATGACGAGAACGCCTCGGTCGGTTTCGTCGCGGATCAGCCTGCCGGCCCCTTGCTTCAGGGAAATGACCGCCTGGGGCAATTGGTAGTCAAGGAAGGGATTGCCGCCTTCGCGTTCGAGCGATTCGAGCCGCGCTGCGAGCACCGGGTCATCGGGCGGCGCAAACGGCAGCTTGTCGATGACCACCAGCGACAATGCGTCCCCGCGCACGTCCACACCTTCCCAGAAGCTAGCGCTTCCAAGCAGGACCGCATTGCCCAGCCGACGGAAGCGCTCGAGCAGCTCACTGCGAGAGCCTTCGCCTTGAAGCATCAGGGGAAATCCGAGCGCATGCCGCCGGAATTCTTCGCCTAACAGCCCGTGAGCAAGCCGCATCGCACGCAAGGTCGTGAACAAGAGAAAAGCGCGTCCGCCGCTCGCCCGGATCACCGGCAGAGAGGCTGCGACGACCGCACGCGTATGCTCGTCGCTATTCGGATCCGGGAACTTCTCAGGAACGTAGAGCAGAGCCTGCGCAGCGTAGTCGAAAGGGCTGTCCCAACACGCTGTGCGGGCGTTGTCCAGGCCCATCTCGCTGCGGTAGTGGCTGAAATCGCCGGCGACCGCGAGCGTCGCCGAGGTGAAAATCCAGGCGCGCGGGTGACCGTCGAGCTGCCGGCGGAAGATCTCTGCGATGGAAAGCGGTGTGGCATTCAGCCGAAGCGAGTGACTGAACACTTCGATCCAGTGGACCCGATCGGCGCGACTGTCGTCGTACCAGTGCTCGAGCAAGGCCTGCGCCGTTCGCGCGCGCTCGGCGCAGCGCGCAAGACCCTCGCTGCGTTCGGACAGCACATCGAGGGCTGCGCACACCGCGCGCAGGGCGGAATCGAGCGCGGTGAGCGCACCCGAAAATCCGCGCTTTCGCCTGACCGATGTCGCGGTGAAGCGCGCGCCTTCGTTGGGCAGCGCGAGGCGCAGATCCCGGGCCGCCTTGTCCAGCGCGGCCGTGAGCCGCGGCGGGTCGGGCATGTCCTTCGCGCCAGAGAGCGCTTCGGCGCGAATGTCCCGCGCGAGCTCGATGAGTTGGCCCGTGGACAGAGTCTCGCCGAAAAAGTGCGTCGCCGTTTCCGGGAGCTGGTGCGCCTCGTCGAAGATCACGGTATTGCATGCAGGCAACAGCTCCGCCATCCCTTCGTCCTTGAGCATCACATCGGCGAAGAACAGATGATGGTTGACGACGACGAGGTCCGCGGCGAGCGCCTCGCGCCGTGCAGCCATCACGAAACAGTCGCGAAATCGCGGGCACGACTGCCCCAGGCAGTTTTCCCGGGTCGAGGTGGCAAGGCTCCAGGCAGGAGCCTCCTCCGGCACATCGGCAAGTTCGCTCTTGTCTCCTGTACGAGTGACGCGCGCGAAGCCCACAATCCGCTGCAAGTCCCTGACGACCTCGCGGCTGGGCAGCCCGCCCCCCGTCAGGTTGCGTTCCAGGTGATAGTGGCACACATAGTTGGCCCGGCCTTTCAGGAGCGCCGTCGTTACCGGAACATTGAGCGCCGCGCGTACCGTCGGGAGGTCGCGATGGTAGAGCTGATCCTGGAGCGTCTTGGTGCCCGTCGATAGGATGACCTTGCCGGCGGAGAGCAACGCAGGGACGAGATAGGCAAAGGTCTTGCCCGTGCCGGTGCCCGCCTCGCAGACCAGCACGGCATTGTCTCGGATCGCCCCGGCTACGCGATTCGCCATTTCCAACTGCTGTGATCGCACGCGGTATTCCGGGATTCTTGCTGCGAGCGGCCCGCGCCGGTCAAAGACCGCATCAAGTTGTCCCGGGATCCCGCCGCCGGGGCTAGTTGATTTCTTCAAGCTTCACCCGAATGCGGTGAGTCCGGCCACGCCGGCGCCGGCAGGCCGTGATAAGACAATACGCATCAGCTGCTTGCTCATTATTTTCCGCTCTTCCAGGGCGCTCGCCCGGGCCCTGCGATGTCGCGTCCTTACTCCAAGCACTATAAACGTTGAAGCGTCGATCCGGGCTTGGCTTCGAGCGAAAACCTCGAGGCGCGCCCTTCTTTACAGCGGAGTCCCTATCGTCTAAGGTACTTTGATTATGCGTTGCAACTACCTGTTTTTCGGCATTTTGATTCTCTCGGCTTGTGCCGCACCCCCCGAAGCGCAACGCCCTCCCCGCAGCCCGGAGATGGTCTTTCAGGCGTTAGCGAGTGCGGGAGTGCCATATCGACGCGGCGGAGATTCGCCCGAGAATGGCTTTGACTGCAGCGGCCTGGTGGCGCACGTCTACAGGGAAGCCTTCGGCATCCAATTGCCGCACAACGCCCGAGCGCAGAGCCGGATGGGCAAGCCGGTGACTCTGTCGCAACTCGAAGCGGGCGATCTGGTGTTCTACAACACCGAGCGGCGACCTTACTCCCACGTGGGGATTTTCCTCGGGGACAATCGCTTCATCCACGCACCTCGGCCTGGCGCCGCGGTGCGCGTCGAAAACATGCGCGGAGCCTACTGGCTGAGACGCTTCGACGGGGCGCGGCGTATTTCACTTCCGCAGTAGCTGCCCAGGCCCCCCTTGGCAGCCGGTGCCAAAGCACGGGGCAGGCATGCAACGCTTCAGCTCCGTTTGACATCTATAATGAGAATAAATATCATTCGTGTTCCATCTAGAAAGGACCGTATGTCCAAGCCCCTGTTTCGGTTGAGCCTCGTGTGGATTTTAGGACTGGCGCCCTGGGTAGCCAGCGATGCCCAGGATCTCTCCTTTGCGCTCACCATCAAGGACCACCGCTTCGAGCCGTCGGAGCTTCAGGTTCCGGCGGGCAAGCGGTTCAAACTGGTCGTGAAAAACCTCGATCCGACGGCTGAAGAATTCGAAAGTCACGACCTCAAGCTGGAGAAGGTCATCCCCGGCGGAAGCGAGGCGAATTTGACTGTCAGACCGCTCAAGCCGGGGACCTATAAATTCGTGGGTGAGTTCCACGAAAAAACGGCCAAAGGCAGTATCGTCGCGAAATAGCCTGGATCGCCATGCTCGCAACCGCTGTCATTGTTCTGCGCGAGGTGCTGGAGGCCGCTCTGGTCGTGAGTATTGTTCTGGCGGCCACCCGCGGCGTGGTTGGCAGGGGCGCGTGGGTCACTTACGGAATCGTCGCAGGGACGCTCGGCGCGTTGGCGGTCGCTGCATTTGCCGATGTGCTTGCCGCCGCCGCTTCGGGCCTCGGCCAAGAGATTTTCAATGCCACGGTCCTGTTCATCGCCGTGGCTATGCTCGGCTGGCACAACGTGTGGATGACTCGACACGGCCGCGAGATGGCGGCGAGTCTCGCATCGGTCGGCACAGCGGTGCGCGTGGGAGACAAGCCCCTTTACGCGTTGTCCATCGTGATCACGATGGCTGTGCTGCGCGAGGGATCGGAACTCGTGTTGTTTCTCTACGGCATCGCTTCGGCTGGACCCGGACAGCCGACCGAGCTGGCAGGAGGGTTTGCGCTCGGGCTGACAGCTGGATTGATGCTTGCGGTCGGCATGTATTTCGGCCTGCTGCGTGTGCCTTCCAAACACTTGTTTGCCGTGACCGGATGGATGATCCTGCTGCTCGCCGCCGGCATGGCTGCGCAGGGCGCTGCCTACCTCGTGCAGGCCGACATTCTGCCGGCACTGGGCGAAACCATTTGGGATACCTCGTACCTTCTACCCGACGACAGCGTCATCGGGAGACTCTTGCATACTCTCGTAGGCTATACGGCACGACCGTATGGAATTCAACTCGGCTTCTACGCCGTTACATTGACTGTAGTTCTCGTTTTGACGAAGATCACGCCGGGGTCTACCCGTCGCCCCGCCGCGTAACCCGGCCGCGCCTCAGCCGGTTTGCAGCTCGAAGATCACCGGAATATCCACGCTGAATTCTCGGCCGCGCAGCGCCGACGGGATCTGGGTCAGGGCTCTTTTCACCATGTCGAGCGCCTGGTCATCCAGTATCTGGTAGCTGCTCGAGGTTTTAACGAGCGTCCTCTTGATCATTCCGTCTGCGCCGATGACCACGCGAATTTCGACTCGACCCTGCCAGCCTCTTTCCATCGCCTGCACCGGATAGCGCTTGTAACGCCTTGCCGCGTCGATCAGAGCGAGCCGATACGCGTCGAGCAGGCCGGCATCGAATCTCTCGATTAGGGGCTTCGCGGCGGCTTCGGTTGAAGGTGTTTCAGGGGCACGCGATGCCTCCGGCGACGAGACGCTGGGGGAGCTTGGAGCCGGTGGCGACGTCGGTGCGGCCGGCTGCGGAACAATGGGAGCAACAGTTGCCGCTTCGGTAGGCACCGGAAGCGGCAATGAAGGTTTCGCTTCGGTCCGTCGCTCGGTCAGCTTGCGTTGGGGTTCGGGGACTGTAGCTACGGCTTCGGCCACCGGCCTGGGCGCGAAGGTGGCCGTCAACACTTTGAAATCGTCTGGATACGTACTCGTCCGGAGGCCTGGAAACGCGAAAAGCAGCAACGCATGCAGCGCGATCGAGACTCCGAAGCACGCAAACAGCGCGCGTTGCTGCGCGTCGTCGTGGAACAGTGCCGCCATGCCGGTGGAGACCCACATCGTCTCAAGTCTTACATTTACGTAGATTTCCGATAAAAGGCTTGATACCACTCCGCAAATCGCTTGACGCCGACTTCAATCGGAGTCTGTGGCTTATAGCCGACCGATTTGTGCAGCTCGCCCACATCAGCAAAGGTCGCCGGCACATCTCCAGCCTGCATTGGAAGGAGGTCGAGCCGTGCCTTTCGGCCGAGACACTGCTCGAGCACCTCGATATAGCGCATGAGCTTGACCGGCTGGTTGTTGCCGATGTTGAAGATACGCCAGGGAGCATAACTTGTTGCGGGATCCGGGTGATCACCGCTCCAGCCGGCCGCCGGAGCAGCGGGCTGCCCCATGACTCGGATGACCCCCTCGACGATGTCGTCGACGTAGGTGAAATCGCGCACCATTTCGCCG
>Ga0137463_1000542_pt1 | contig 12782 bp, 11 predicted proteins | sample EasRivERMGT800_2_FD_102333 | JGI IMG/M metagenome (GOLD analysis project Ga0137463, IMG submission 102333) | Soil microbial communities from meander-bound floodplain in the East River, Colorado, USA - East River MetaG ERMGT800_2 | ecosystem: Environmental > Terrestrial > Soil > Floodplain ...
CAACTGGTGCCGGGGCGGGTGCGGGGGCGGGTCTTCGCGACTGAGTTCGCGATCCAGACACTGGGTGCAGCGGTGGGCAGCGCGGTGGGCGGCTGGGCGGTCGATGTGCTGTCGCTTTCGACGATTATCGGCATCATGAGCGGGCTGATCCTGATCCCGGCGGTATTGTGGTCGGTGTGGATCGCGGTGGGGAAGGTGTCCGAAGCGCTGGTCGTGGATAATTCGATGCTGATACCGCGCACCCCCGCCGAACGCGCCGAAGGGTCCGGGCAGTAGGTGAGTGTCAAGATCAAAACAGGTCCTTTTACGGGATGGGTAGTACCGCTTACCCGGTTTCTGCCAAACAAAGGTGATGCTATAATGAGGTTTGATATTCCTGTCATGTCCACGAGGTGCAGCCGTGTCTGACCGCAAAGACAAGATACTGGTGATTGACCCTGATGTCGAGGAGCGCACAGCCCTGGTCGATGGCGCGTTGGTTCCGTTTGGCTACCAGGTAGACGTGGCCGACGATGGCGGAACCGGGCTGACGATGATTCTCGGCAACCGCCCCGACCTGATCGTGCTTGATCTTAAAGCGACAGGCCTGACTGCCGCCGACCTGATGGCGGCGCTCAATTCGCAGTCGCTGGATATCCCGGTGGTGGTGATCACCAACGCGGGTGAAGAAAAGGACGCGCTGCACGCCTTCCGGCTGGGCGTCAAAGACTACATTATAAGGCCCGTGCGCGAGACCGAGATGATCCAGGTGATCGAACGGCTGATGAAGGATATTCGGGTCAGGCGCGACCGCGAAACACTGGTAGGTGAAGTCAAGGCCGCATCGGGCGAGGCGGAAAATCGCCTGCGCGAACTGCGGACGCTGATGAGCATCGGTAAGGCGGTCACTGCCTCGCGCAGCCTCGACGAAGTATATGACCGCGTGATTCGGGCCGCGATCCAACTGGCTAAAGCCGAGTCGGTGGGCATCTACCTGCTGGATGGCGAGACAAAACAACTCATCCTGCGGGCCGGGCAGAATCTCAGCCGCAACCTGCTTGACAAGATCGGGCAGCCGGTGGAAGACGCCCTGGCACCGCTGGTGATGAATTCACGCGAGGTGTATACGGCCAGCGGACAGGGCGTGAAGAGCCAGTTCCGCCCGGCGCAGGAAAACGTGATGGCGGTTATTTACGCCCCGCTGGTGGTGCAGGAAAACTCGGTGGGCATCCTGTGGGTGGCCAACTCGAAAGCCGATTTTGAGCCGCACATGAAAGACCTGTTGACCGCACTGTCCGACTACGCGGCCATCGCAGTGGTAAACGCCCACCTGTTCAGCTCGATGCAGTCGAATGCGCGCCAGGTGGAAGCGATCAACAAGCAACTTCAGGGCCATGCGGGCGCGGCTGACGGATCGTTTGTAGCCATCAATCAAGAGACGGTGGGGAAGGTCAGGTACGGCCTGACACACGTGATGGGCAGCATGAACCTGTTCCGAACGGGCGAGATGGGGAAACTCCCGGTGGGGATGCAAGCTGCGGTGGATGTTATTCATCGCGAGCTGGAGGGGCTGGTGGCGCAGGTAGACGAGTTGATGCCGCCTGAGACCACGCCATAGCCACCTCGTTTGAAAACAGCATAGCGTATGGAGCCGGGAGCATGGCGCAAGGCCACTTGAGAGGGGTTCCACAGGGAACGATGAGCAAGGACTAACGGCTATTTGCATCACGCGGCTCAATGAAGACTCCTAACGACTGCGGCTGGCCCATAATGATAATGAGGACTTTTAGTGAGCCACGAACGCATTCTGGTGGTTGATGACAGCGACGAGGTTCGTAACTTTCTGGTCAACGGCCTGCTGAAACCCGAAGGCTATGTGATTGAAACGGCACGCGATGGCCTGGAAGGGATGGAGGTGGCCGTCGCCAGCCGCCCCGATCTGATCATAACAGACCACGCGATGCCCAAGATGAACGGGCTAGAAATGATCGCCGGGCTGCGCGCCCAGGGGCTGGATACGCCCGCCATTCTGATGACCGCCGAAGGCTCGGAAGAAATTGCCTCGCAGGCGTTCCGGGTTGGTATCCGTTTCTACTTCATCAAGCCGTTTGACCCGGCGGCCATGCACGATGCGATTCTTTCCATCTACCCGGCAACGGAAACAGAAGAACCTGAAGGGGAAGACGAGTGGGGCGGAGCACAGGCCCAGGCGCTGCTCGGCGCGCTGGATGATGCCGTGTTTGTGGTGAACAACCGGGGGCGGCTGCGCTACGCCAACACCGCCGCTGCGCCCTTCCTGAAAAAGCCACACCCGAATACGTTATTCGGCAAGAAGCTAAGCACGGCGATCAAAGATCAGGATTTGCTCAACCTGCTGTCGGGCGATATCCCCCCAGAAGGGGTGGAACTCGCGACCCATGACGATCATGTCGTGCTGGCACGCATGAAGGCCGTCGAAGGGGTGGGGCGCGTCATCGTCCTGGAAGATAATTCGCTGCAACAAGCGATTGACGAAAAACGCAGCGAGTTTGTGGCGACGGTGGCGCATGATCTCCGCTCACCGCTGACGGGCATTCTAAGCTATCTGGAGCTGATGTCGCGGGTTGGGAAGCTCACCCCCCAGCAAAAGCAGTTCACCAACCAGATGCGCGAGGCTGTCCAACGGATGACGGCCTTGCTCAATGATCTTTTGGAACTCAGCCGGATCGAATCGGGGCGTGAGCAGCAGCGCGAGCCGGTCTCGCTGGCTGAGGTCGCCGAGGACGCGGCCCGCCATTTGAAGAACAAGATCGACAGTAAGGGGCAAAAGCTGGAGGTTGTAACCGCTGCCAGCCCATTGAGCGTGATGGCTAATTCACGGCGACTTTACCAGGTGTTCAGCAATCTGATCGAAAACGCGATCAAATACACACCCGAAGGCGGCAAAATCAAGGTGAGCCTGATGCAGATGGAAGGCCAGGCGATGGCGACGGTGATCGACACCGGGATCGGTATCGCCCAGAAGGATATTCCGCACGTATTTGACAAGTTCTACCGCGTTGAGGAGGTTGCCAGTTCGTATGACGGCACCGGATTGGGCCTGAGCATCGTCAAATCGATTGTGGAAGCCTACAACGGGCGAATCTGGGTTGAAAGCTCGCCGGGCATGGGGTCTTCGTTTACGGTTGTTTTGCCGGAGCTGGTAGCCTGAGCAGCCCACGGCAGGCTATCCCGCAGCGTCTTACTTAAAATAGCCATGCTGGCGAAACCAGTCGATGGCGTCGCGGGCCGTATCTTCAAAGGGGCGCGGCTCGAAGCCGAATGTGTGCCAGCCGCGCGCAGGGTTCAAGGCCTGAAAGTGCTCGATCCCACGCATCGACTCCGGGATAGGCAGCCTTAATGCAGCACCGATCCCTACCAGGCGAACGGCAGCCTGCCGCGACAGCGTCCAGCGCGGCGGCCTTACTCCCGCTGCGTGCGCGGCCACTGTCAGCATGGCGCTGACAGTCAGGTTGTGGCCGCCAATGATCACCCGCTCGCCCGGCTGGCCGATTTGGGCGGCGCGAACATGGGCCAGCGCAACATCGCGGCCATCGACCACGTTGATCACCATATCAATCCCCACCGGCAAACGCCCGCGCGCCAGCTCCAGCAGCGCCTGGCCACTGGACGGCTTGAGATCACCAGGACCAAAAACAAGGGTCGGCACGAGGGCCAACGTTTCAAAGTCGCCAGACGAGGCCGCCAGCGTTTCGGCTTCCATGACCCATTTGGCTTCAAAGTAGGCATTGCTGACCGAACCGGGCGTATAGGCGTCGCGCTCGTCGGCCAGCCGATTCTCGCCGGCGGGCGGACTGCCGATGGTGGTCAGCGAACTGGTAAAAACCATGCGGCGGATTCGGGCGGCGCGGGCGGCGTCCAACACGGCACGGATTTCGCTGCGAGCGCGGGCTATGGCGCGGCCCACGTCGCGATCAGTAGATGGGTAGTAGCCAGCCGCGTGGTAGAGCACATCACAGCCGGAGATGGCTTCGAGGAGGCTGGGCGGGTTATTCAGATCGCCAGAAACCCATTCGACAGGCAAATCGCCCAGCGTGCCGATATGGGCAGTGGCGCGCCTGAGACCGCGAACCTGATGCCCGGCCTCCAGCGCGGCGCGGGCAATTTGCCCGCCGAGAAAGCCGGTTGCGCCGAACACGACAAATTTCATGAGATTGGGCGATACCCTAAATCAAACGCCCCGCCATTGCTGCACGGGGCGCCGTTAGCCTGAATGAGGTTAACCCTCCGCCGGGGCCTCAGCCACAGGGCTTTCCGGAGGCGGCGGAACCGGCTCATAACGCGGCGCATACGCGCCGCTGGGCTTCAGGACATATTCCAGCTTCATCACCGTGCGGACGACATCGCCCTTGCGGGACTTGCCTACGGTCTTCTTAGCACCTTTTTTGCCAGCCATCGTACGTTTTTCTCCTTCAATCAGAAATCAACATTCATAAACGGCACTGTGCGGATACACTGCTCATGATAAGGGCAGGGTGATGACCCTGCCCTTGAATTCCTGTCCAAGCCACCGGCACGATCAAGGCTACTTGTCTGACACCGGCGGGAAACTGGGCGGTAAACCGAACGGGAACTGGCCGGTTGGTGAGTTGGCGAAGGTGTCGGTGCGCGGGTCGAGCGCAAGCGGCAGGCGCGGCGGCTCGGCCAGATTGTAGAAGTCAAACAGGTATTGCAGGTTGACATTCTCGGTTGTCACATCGGCCAGCGCATTGTCCTGGGCGCTGCGGAGCACAAAGTCGACATCGGCGCCTACTTCGAGCGTGAACTTCAGCACGAGGGCGTCCTGGCGAGACATCATCAACGTCACAATATCCGGGAACTTCTGCGGCACGGCGGTCGGGGCTTCCGAGCCTGCCGGGGCCTCGGTTGCCGCCTCGGTCGCGGCGGTGGTGGCCACGACGACCGGCACATCGGTCAGCGGCCAATCGCCGACATGTAAGACCACGGCGTTATCGATCATCATCTGGGTTGCCTGACGCGGGCGCGGGCTGGTTTCACTGGGGACGACCACCCAGGGGAAGCCAAACGCGCCGGATTCGGTGCGGCCAGCGATAGTGATTTCTCCGGTCGGCGTGACGCCGGTCGGCACCAGAACGCCGCCCACGTTGTTGGGCAAATAGGTCTGGAAATTCTCATCCACATCGACGAAGCGGTACGAGGCGATAATGTCAACATGATCGCCGGGCCGCAGCGCGAAAGCCACACCCGCCAGGCGGCTCATGGGCACGGCGATTGCCACCTGCCCGGATTTGATAAACAGGGCGGCGTCAGAGCCGGATTCTTGCAGATCGATCTTGTCCGCCGAGGTCAGCATAAACTTCTGCACGGGCTGCCCGGCCAGGATAGTGACATTGGTAACCTGCTTATCGACCTGCTCCAGGCCCGGCGTGGTAACGCCATCGCCTTTGGTCATCGCGCCCGGCGGCAGCGGAACATCCACCGGCCAGGGGACGGTTGTCACGTCCTGGGAGGCGTTGGTGGTGGCCGACAGAGTCGTGCCACGGTCGAGTTTGCGCGCCGCCACGATCAAATCGACGGTGGTGGGCACCGGCGTGGGGGTCGGCTCAGTGGTTGCGGCAGGGGTACCAGTGCCGGCCACGAGGATGATGCCGACGACGCCGGCTGCGAGCAGCAAGATAATCACGACAACTACAATTAAACCCGTTCTACGGCCACGTCCAGCGCCCATGTTCTTCTTCTCCTGGGTGAGGATGTCGAACCTAATCAAACAAAAACTTCATGCTCTGCCAACTCAATAAGCGTAATTATACGCTATCAGCGTCAGTTGGCAAATCGGACATAAGAGCTATTTTCGCGGCTGGCGCACAGCAGATGGCGCATGGTGTCGATGGTATGAAGTAGTGGCGAAATTTCGATAAGGTATGATGTGTTGCTCATCGTCACTGTTTGACCTGCCCGGTCTGCGCGTCAACGGCTACCTCGCACACCACCGATTCGTCGGACGCCATGACCGTATAACGCCAGGCCAGCCGCCCGCCTTGCGTTTTGGCGGTGGTCAGCCAGGCCTGCACCTGGCTGCCGGACGTCGCTGAGATCGCGCTATCGCACTTCTGCAAAAAGGGCACCATCCCCTGCCCGCTGTCGATGGCCCACGTCTGGTCGTCCAGCACATCAGGCGGGGTCTGCCATTTCTGGGTAGAGGCGATGCGGGCGCTGCCAGCCCGGTCGACGACAATGGCAGCCATCTGCTGGGTGGCCGGCAAAAAGATGTAATACGTCCAGCCGGTGCGGCCCTCCGCCAGCGCGGCATGGCTGATATTGGGCGTCCACGCGCCGGCAATGCTGACCAGCACCGCCTGGAGGTCATTCTGGCGGGCGATTTTGAGGGCGTCCGGGTAGCCATCGCGCGCCGATGGGATGTCGACGGGCACCGGTTCTGACGGGCGCGCGGCAGACTGGCTGAACACCAGCACGGCGATCACCGCCAGGCAGGCAACGGCCATCAGAGCGAGCAGCCCGCCGATAATCAAGAGCGTTACGGGTGGCCCTGACGTCTTGCCGGGGCCGGCAGGGGTGAGGTATTGAAAGCTCATCGGTCTCCACCTGTGTGGTCAGGGATGCGGGTTACGCAAGACAAGTTCAAAGGCTATTGTCCACGAATTTCACGAATTACGCGAATTGGTACGGCCATTTCATTTTCATCCAGGCGAAGGCTTTGATGGCGCGTCAGCCATTATGGATAACAAAGGGCATCCGACCTTGCTTGCTTGCCGGATGCCCCTATTGTACACAAAAAACACTGTTTGTGAAGTCAACCGCCTCTACCCCACCCATCCTCGCTGCGCTTGGATTTCCCTCCCCAAACCCCGGTACGCGGGTTGCAAGGGGAGGGGTTAAGGGTGGGGTAGCGCGCTACTGGATAATACCCACCTGCGGCGGGATTGGCGGGAAATCATCGGGATTGTAGGTGATAGTCAAGCCGGAACCACTCCAGCTAACCACATAGCCCACCAATGACCCATTGGCCGTTCCAGCCCTGTTATCCGTCATCGAGATTGGGCCAAACGGCGCATAGATCACGTTCGTCCAGTCGAACGCCCCGCTAACATTGATCGCGTTGGGGTTGGTATTGCAATCGGGCCGCGTGTCGAATGTGCTGAAAAACGTCGGCATCACGGGCGGAATGCCGTAGTAAGGAACATCGGCTGCCGGGTCATCGACCGGGAAGGCCGAGAAGGACACGTCACTGCTGCCCGGCAATGAAATGTCAATCTGACCGGGGCTGGCTATCGTAACCTCCGTCATGTCGGTGTCACTGTCAAAATCCGCCGGGCCTAATGTGACGCTGCCGCTAGCGTAGTAGACACCCGGCGTGGGGTTGTTGCTGCTGATCCCCCAGTCATCCCAGCTAGTAACATTGCCGATATGAGAGTGATAGGCGTTGGGGGTCTGGTCGGCGGCCCAGATGGCAACGTGCCCGCCGGGTGCGAAGTCATTCATGTGCCAGAATTCTGGCACGGTTACACCGACATTTTCGTTGCTAGTTCCATTGACTGTGTAACTAGAGCCTGATTGGGTGATGATACCGTTGGTGAATAAAGCGCCGGGGTTGCCGGTGACCGATACGGAGGACCCGCTGATGTCAATGCCGGGGTGTGAATTGTTAGGGCACACGCCAATCCCCATCATGGCCGCGGCCTGGGTAAAGGTTGAGGCGGGTGTGCAGCGGCCAACCGCGGTAACGGTTACCTGCAGCGGGCCGTTGTAGACCACCTGAATGAGGCGCGACGGCTTGGTGGCGCTGATAACGACCGTGATCAGGTTGTCATCGGCAGCCCCGCCGCCGGGCGGCACGGAAGGCCGCGTGATGGTCACAGTAGCGCCATTGACGCCATCGGTAAAACCATTCTGGGTGGCGGCCCTGGCTGCCTCGGTGCGCATGTTAAAGTCACGGGTAGCGGGGGGCGCACTGGGGTAGCCGCACCACTGGTAGAGGGCGGCCAACACGGCAGCATCCACCCCGTTCTGCGCGTCACGCTGCAAGAAGTACAGCTCGCCGCCGTCGAGGGCCAGCCCGGTGAAGCCGAGCAGGACGATCATCAGGACGGCGACCAGCACAATCGCCTGGCCGGGATGCCGGTCAAACAGGGTCGGGCGGCGATTGTTGCGCCGAGTCTGGAAATTCACGCCTAAGATAAAACTCTTCATCGATAAATCCTACCTCTCTATAAACTGATAGGGGCGCGTCATGCATCTGCCCCAACGGGTCGTGCACTCAAAACGAGGGGCATGCAGCCGCATCATCTGGCGACTTATTAACATTTTATGTTTGCCACCGCGGATTGCGGCCCGACTACTGCGCCACCCGCGTTAAAGGCAGCAACTGTGTACGCAATCGTCGTGCCTGGCACCCATGAGCCGGGGCTCAAGTTAAAGCAGCCCGAATAACCATTGGTCACGTTCCTGCTGATGGAGCGACCACAGTAGTTAATCGACCCATTGGTCGTCTGCGTTTTGCCGACCAGCACCCCATTGGCATAGATAAAGTAGCCTTGCACACCTTGACCAAGCACCTTGGACCATGTCAGACCTATATAACGCCCAACCAACCTCCCATAACACCGTGAGCCGCTGATCCACTGCTTCACGTTGAGTACCTGTGGCAAAGACTGCGTCGGTGTCAATGACGGGGTAAGCGTGATGGTTGGCGTATATATCGGCGTCAAGGTGGGGGTTGGCGTGTCACTGGGCGTGATGGTGATCGGGGGGACCTGGGCCGCAAAGGTCATTATGGCAGCGGTAACCGTATGGCCAATATCCGACTGCGCGCTGGCGGTCATCACGATGGCATTCTGGGTCTGCTGTGACCAGTAGACAGCGTCGAATGTGTTTTCATAGGAAGAGGTTTCCGCGGCGGAGGTTTGCTCGGCGGGCAAACCGGTCGGGGCGCCATACTCTGAGTTGACCAGCGAGATGGTGGTAATCAGCGTGCGCTGGCCGCGCAGGGTGAAGGTGAGCAGCGGCGGGAAGAACGGCGTGATCATGCGCACCTGGGTTGTCACGCTGATACGCAGCACGTCGCCATTCCTGAGCACCGATTTCTCGCTATTAGTCAGGTTGTACGGGTTGCCGCCCGCGCCGACACAGTTGCCGCTGTTGGCCGCCGGATAGATAGTGCTGTAAGACGGCGACTGCGTGGCAGGGGGCGGCGGCGCGGTAGGGGTTGGGTTGATAAAGCTGCTGGCCGGGTAGAATTGAATCACGACATCGGCTGGCGCCTCGGCGAAGAAAACGTCCCGCGCTTTGGCCCGCATCCCGTCGCAGTCAAGGTAGGTCGGCGTATTATAGCCGACCACCGAGGCCATACGTAAGGCCGACCGCAACTGGCTGGAAACCTGGGCGTAGGTGAACAGCGCTCGGCCAAAGTCGATGACGCCCATGATAAAGAAGAGCAGGATGGGCAGCACCAGCGCAAACTCGACAAGCCCCTGCGCGCGCCGCTTGCGGCGCTGCTGGAGGGACTTCAGGGTTAATTCAGTCATTGCAATAACTCCTCATCATCTATTTGACCACAATAATATTTGTGGCGGATACGTGCAGTCTAAGCGGGTTCGCCCCGGCGATGGTCGGGATGAACGGCGACCACAACTTAAAGTTATAATTCATTTCGACGTAAATGGTGTCACCCACGCCATAATCATAGTATGTCGGCAAGGTATCGTTGTTCGTACCAGCGTGAATGCTGCATGACGTGTAGGTGGCCGGGTCGGTTTTGCCAAAATTGTCGTTCGAACTCGGCCAGCAAATCTGGTACCAACTGTCCTCCGGCGTGATCGATGGGACGTCCACCACCTGTTCCGTGTTGATCAGGCTGGTGCCGCCCCCCGAGGCTGACATGCGAAATATCGCGTTGTTGGGGTTGTTACATTGAGGGGGGTGGGAGGCGATATCGGTACTCACGCATTTGGGGTTTTGCGAGAGAAACACGCTGCCCTCGCCAACAATGTCTTCCATCGCCGTAATGACGAAGTAGGCACGCCCGAGGTCAATGACCCCGGAGATCAACATGATCAGCGCGACCAGGCTGAGTGAAAATTCCACCATGCTCTGGCTACGCTGCCCCCGTTCGATCCTTCCTAACTGATTACGATTTATCATAAATCCGGTCTCCTACTCAGTTACAACAAACGTTCAAGAATGACGATAAGTACAACCTACAGGACTTCAACGCACACTATCCCAACCACATTATAACAGAAAGCGTCAGGGCGGATACATAGGACTTTCGCACTAACGGGGCAAATGGCGAAAAACAGATGGCTGATGGCAAGCTGGCGTTAATTGCCCCCGTGCGCCGCCGTGAAATGGCTGTAGACGATCTGCGCCACGCGTGACATGGGGTCAGTGCCGGGCCAGACCGGGTTGCGCTGCATGAAAATCGCCAGCGCAAACGCGCCCCGTGGTGTCTCCATCACACCGGCCTCGCTGAAGAAGTTGACGCGATAGACATCATCCTTTTCCCGCGTACCACCTTTTATGTAGGCGACAGCCTGCGCCCCTTCCGGTAACAGATTATAGAACACCGCATCGCCCGGCGCGCGTTTTGTCAGGAGTTTGTAACGTGCCAGGGCCGCCGGGCCGATGATCTCGCCCCGCCACAGGCGCGCGTAAAAATGGGCCAACTCGACCGGGGCGAAGGCTTTGTCACACGGTAACTGCGGGATAGGACACTGCAATAGTTGGTGGGTCCCCGGCAGCTCCAGGGCGGCATCGCCTTGCGAATAACGATCATCGAGCGGGGGGTTGTAGAAATGCCCCGTGTCGCGGTCGTAGCAGGCCCAATCTACCCAGCGGTAGACAAAATTGTTCTGGCGCGACAGGCCCTGCCCGGCCAGCCAGTCATTAAACTTGTCCAACCCGCCAACCCGCTCCAGGATGCAGGTCGTCTCCATGTTCGCGCTGACCGTTAGCATGAGGGTCAGATTCTGGTTGTCGTTGGGCTGCTCGACGATCTGGCCGCGCTCGAGCATCGACAGGTACATGACCGCCAGCGGCCCCTTGAAGCTGCTCATAGCGTGATAGCGGGCGTCGCCGCGAATGCTGATTTGCTGGCCTGTGATGGTGTCTTCGAAGCCGATGCCCAGATCGTAGCCGTGCTTATCGGCGGTGTTGCCCAGATATACGTTGATTTCGTCGATCATCGACTGGTAGTCGATGAGGGTCGGGCTAGGCGACAGGGTGAAGGTTGCCGTCGGGCTGGCAGACGGAGTCGCAGTCGGCGGCTGGGCGGGCAGGGTTGGTGTTACAGTCGGCGACAGCGGCGGCGCAGCGCAGCCCGCCAACAGGGTCATTCCTATTAGTATCCCCGCGACCTTCCTCCGCAAGCCCTCGTTCATGTTAGGCGCTGGCATTGGCCGGGACATCCTCCGACACATAGGCGCGCAGTGAGGGGTACTTCCAGGCAACCAACAGCGTGATCAGCACGGTCAAGACACCCCCGGAAACAATCGCCAGCGGCGCGCCCGCAAAGGCCGCTACCAGCCCGGCCTCCACCTCGCCAAGCTGTGGGCCGCCCTGAAAGAAGATCATGTTGACGCCCATCATGCGCCCGCGCAGATGGTCGGGCGTAATGAGCTGGCGCAGGGTTGATCGGATAATCGTCGAGATGGTGTCGGCGGCGCCCACAATCGCCAGCATCAAGAAGGCAAGCGCAAAACTGATTGCCATACCGAACAACAGCGTCGCCAGCCCGTAGACCATCACACTTACGATCATCACCATGCCCTGGCGGCGGATATTCTTGCGCCACAGCAAAAACAATCCCGTGACGACTGCGCCGACCGCCTCGGCCGAGGCCAGCAGGCCAAAGCCGCCCGGCCCAACGTGCAATACGCTGTCGGCGATTTTGGGCAGCATGGTTGACGCAGAGGCGAAAAACGTCGCCAGAAAGTCAAGGATCATCGTGCTCCAAATCAGGCTGCTGTCGCGCGTGAAGCGAATGCCCTCAATCATCGAGTTCATGCTGACGCCGACACGCTCCGATTGAGCCTGCCCGCGATAGGTCATCAGCAGCAGCGCCGCCAGCATAAACAGGAACGAGACCGCATTGATGCCGTAGATCACGTCAAAGCGGTTAAACCGCGCGATCAGCAGGCCCGCCGCCGCCGGGCCAAATATAGTCGAGAGCTGCCACATCACGTTATTGAGGGTGGCGGCGTTGGTCAAATGCTCCCGCGCGACGATGTTGGGGACCATCGCCTGGCGGGCGGGGTTGGCAAAGGCGGTCACGGCAGACATCAGGGCCGAAACCAGATAAACGATCCACACGGAATCGTGGCCGGTCAGGGTGATAATCGCCAGCGCACCGGCGAATACCGCTGCGATGACCTGCGTCCAGATCAGCACGGTGCGGCGGTTGGCGGCGTCGGCGATCATCCCACCATACATGCCAAACAGGATCACGGGGATGACACGCATCAGCCCCAGCCCGCCCAGCGCAGCCACGTCAACACCCACCACCAGCGGGTGTCCCAGGATGTTCAGCGTGGCGACCTGGTTTCTCAGGAGCGCATAAACGTGCCATTCGACCGTGCGCTGCTGCATATTTGTACCGATCAGCGACAGGCCCTGACCGATCCACTGGAGGCGAAAATCACGGTATTGGAAAGCGACAAAGCGCGATAAGCGGGGGGAGTTGTCCGCCATAAGATTTTGAGTTCCAGGAAGAGTAACCAGACTCTAACCAATCGTGACTGGTTCGACAAGCAGTAGGCGTTATACTCCACCTATTATCATTGTGTAAG
>Ga0137463_1000543_pt1 | contig 12778 bp, 11 predicted proteins | sample EasRivERMGT800_2_FD_102333 | JGI IMG/M metagenome (GOLD analysis project Ga0137463, IMG submission 102333) | Soil microbial communities from meander-bound floodplain in the East River, Colorado, USA - East River MetaG ERMGT800_2 | ecosystem: Environmental > Terrestrial > Soil > Floodplain ...
CATACCATCCCTGCTCGTAATCTTTCATTAGCCGGTAATTTTAATTTAGTAAATACAGAAGAACTTTTTGGATTGATAAATATTGATCCCGGTGAATTCCAGAGGCAAAGTGATCTTGCTGCCATGATGGAGGTCATTTATCATTTTCTTGTGAAGACCGATGAAGTTTCGCCGGAGAAAATGGATATCAAAAAAGTTTTGAAAAAAGCCCTGCCTTTATTTGATGGCGGTTTTCATGTAGCTGGAGTAACAGGCAATGGGATTGGTTTCGCTTTTCGTGACGCTCATGGCATTCGTCCATCTTATTATTATATAAATGATGAGGTCGTCGTTGCTGCATCGGAAAGAGCTGCCATCAGGACGGCATTTAATGTCGGTGAAAATGAAGTGAAAGAATTGATGCCGGGGCAGGCGATCATCGTAAATGAAAATGCTGAAGTTGAAGTGGCGCAAATACTTCCGCCAAAAGAAAGAAAAGCTTGCAGCTTTGAACGGATCTATTTTTCAAGGGGCAGCGATGAAAAAATTTACCGCGAAAGAATTGCATTGGGTTACAACCTGAGTGAACAGGTGTTGAATGCAATTAATCATGACCTGAAGAACACTATATTTTCTTTTATTCCCAACACAGCTGAAACAGCTTTTTACGGAATGCTGAAAGGCATGGAAGATTATTTGAACAGAGTAAAGATCGAAAGAATTTTATCCTGGGGGAAGGATGTTGATGAGGAGAAATTATCCGAGATGATCAACCGCCGCCTGCGCATTGAAAAAATTGCGATCAAGGATGTGAAAATGCGGACATTCATCACCGAAGATGCAGGGCGCAGTGAAATGGTGCAACACGTTTATGATATCACTTACGGAACGGTTCGCAAAGGACAGGATACACTTGTGGTCATTGATGATTCAATTGTGCGTGGCACTACTTTGAAAGAAAGTATCATTCGCATGCTGTCAAGGTTAGAACCGAAAAAGATCATCGTAGTTTCATCGTCCCCTCAAATTCGTTATCCCGACTGCTACGGCATAGACATGAGCAAAATGGGTGATTTCATCGCCTTCAATGCAGCCATTGAATTGATGAAAGAAAAAGGAAAAGAAGATTGTTTGAAAGAAATATTTGAACAATGTAAAGAACTGCAACGCCATAATCAACTTCAAACCGAAAACCTGGCAAAAAAAGTTTACAAGCCTTTCACCACTGAAGAGATCTCCAAAAAGATCGCAGAGTTGATCACACCTAAAAACGTAAAGATCCCTGTTGATGTGATCTTCCAGAGCATTGAAGATCTTCATCAATCCTGCCCCAATAATTTAGGTGATTGGTATTTCACAGGAAATTATCCGACTGCCGGCGGAAACCGCGTAGTGAATAAAGCTTTCATGAATTATATGGAAGGAAAGAATGTGAGAGGGTATTAAGAAAAAGAAGGCTAGATAGTGATAATTTTCGTTTTGTGAAAACGAATTATTGTTTTTTGCATTGAATATATTCTTTCTATTATCTCCGACGGCTGCAAATAAAATTTTTGCAGCCGCATTTTATATGCTGCAGTGATATGAGAATGATTAAGCGCATAATCAGTTCCTTCATATAATGCAAATCCAAGATTATGTTGTATGGTAATTTCGTCAGTAAATCTTTCCATTTTTTTGCGATAACCAGGGAAAGCATACTTAATCCCTGTAAAGATTATTCCTGCCCCGGTTTTATGACTATAATGAACAATATGCCCTAACTCGTGTCCTATCCATCCGACAAGTGAATTAAAGCTGAGTTCAGAAATCTGTAGTGAGGTTTTTAAAGAATCTGATTTTTGAATGAGTATAAGATATTTCCGTTTCTCGTCTCGTTTAAAAATGGTGCTCATTTTTGGTTTTGACGACATGGTTGATTTCAGGTGACCATATCTAAATTCAATTGCCGTGTTTTTTAGTTCCGGGTAAAATGATAAAGCAGCGAGGCACTCTGTTTGAAGTTCAGGCGGTATGATCTTGTTTTGGCCAAATTCTTTTTTTATTTCATTCAGTCGACTAAAATAATAATCCCTGTTTAAATAGAATTCTTCATAAGGGCTTTGTCCATGTGAGAAACGAAATTGTAGTAACATGAGTAAGATACCAGTCAATTTTTTCACAAATTGTAGATTCAACATTTTGTTTTCCATAATTATTACTGGTTTTGTTTTTTAAAAGCGTGATCCGCGGAAAAAAGAGGCGATGTCGTAATTGCCAATTTTCAAACCCGCTAATTTTTTTAATTGTTTTTTCTTATTTTTTTCGAAGGACAAATAAGATTGCTCCTTTGTTTTGATATTTCCATTCCCGTCAAGACTGATCGTATTCACCCGGAAAAAACTATCAGACCTTTCATCATAGCAATTCCATTTCCCAAGATTTTCCCATACTGGTTTGTAAACCGGATCAACAAAATGCTTATTGGGAGGACCTCCTGCAAGTCTATAGCCACCACCAAACATTCCGGGAACAGACATAACAAAACTTTCACTGCCATATACGACAGCGCCGTTCAATAGTCTTCCTACTGATATCATTAATGAATCTCCATTCATTCTTTCCTGCCCAAAATTTTCAACTGCTGGCAAACTGTAGGTTGCCCCGCCATAGCAGGAACCAATGCCAACTCTTGTATTTGAATCAGTGTAAGCCGATATCTTAACAAATGGTAAAGCATGTATGCTGTCTTTTAACGTCTCATGGCTAAACTCTGTTTCTCCTATTTGAAAAGAAGAGTGTCTGCGTGAAAAATATCCATGACTGTCGAACCAAATAGAACCGATCAGCGCTTTTTTCTCATTGAGTACGCCGATGATCTTTCTCACCATCTCTTCTGGTGAATGAACAATAAGGCAATAAAAATTTTTATGAAAAAGGCTTTTAAAATTTGCCTGCCATTGCGACCCGGCCATAGCGATATCAAATTTTTCTGTTTTTACAGAAATAAAAAAATTGATCCTATTGTCATTGTTACTCTCTTGTACTGAAGAAGTAAAAACATGGAACCGTTGCTTGCTTCCGGCGATCGTAAATTTTTCAGACTTCTTAAATCCTAAAAACCCTTTCTTCTTCTTTAATTCCAGTTTGTCGATTCTGTCATAGCTGAAAAAAACGATCATATATTTTTCCCTGTGTTTCCATTGGCTCCAGTCACCGGGGTAAATGGCGATCGTTGAATCGGTAGTGTATAAAAACAAACCCTGGAGCAGGTATCCGCTGACAGTATTTAACCGAACACTATACTGAGGATTTGCGATCTCAAAAATGTTACTGATATGGGATTCGTTGGGATTAACCCAGGAGGAACTATTCTGTTGCCCAAAAATGGTGGTGGTCAATATCAAGAGCCAACCACAAATGGTGAGCTTCTTCATGATCGTTGGTTTAGTGAAGCGAGTAGTGACTTTTAAAAAGCTTCAGCTAAACTATTTTCAACAATGGGGCATTCAAGATGGGAGTATACAATTGGCTATTAAGAATACATGGTTGTAACTATCAATTGAGAATGGCTAATTGTGAAGTTTGATTGTGAAATGGTGTAAGAGTTTGTAATTTCAATGTGACCTCCGGAGTCAAATTGAATTATGAAAAGACTATACTACATATCAACCTCTCTTTTACTGATTATTATATTGACGGGTTGCCTAACAACACTTTTTCCAATTTTCAATGTGAGCGATGTCTTTTTTAACTCAACTCTTATTGGATCCTGGAAATGCAAGGAGGATAATAAAGAAAGATTCATTGAGTTTAAAAAGATACCTGACGACAGAAAAAAAGAATTAACTGAGGAGATCAATAAAATTTCAGATAAAGGCTATTTAGTGAGCAGGATGGACAGCACTGGCAGTGTGCTATCACAATGCTTTGTATTTCTTGCCAGAATTGGCAAAAATTATTATCTCGATTTTTATCCGGCAGAACTGCCATCTCAAAAAAGTGTTAATAGCTTTTATAAAGATCATTTCATAAAAGTGCATGCAAGCTATAGGATCGACTTCAAAGACAAAGATCATTTCGATATGAAAAGACTTGACGGCGATTTCCTGGATAAATTAATTTCTAGTAACAAGATCAATATTCGTCACGAAGTAGTTGACGGGAATATTGTGATCACGGCTCCTACTGACGAACTGCAAAAATTTATTATCCAGTATAGTGATAATCCCAAGGCTTTCGTAACTGAAACTTTTTGTGAACGATCGATGTATTATTAAACTGATTATATGCGAGCATTTTTTTTTGCCGGTGTTTTGCTGCTGCTAACCTTATCTTCATGTGTAACCACCCTGCAGTCATTACTTACTCAGGATAATATCGTAACCGACGACCGTGTCGCCGGGCAATGGGTGAGTAATGATTCAAAAAGTTTCCTGGTGCAGAAAATAATGGATAGTAAATTTAAACCTACGATCGAAGAACTGGACCGGCACGATTACACTAAGGCTGACTCACTTTTCTTTACCAAGTTGTATGCGATCTCTTTTCGGGAAAATAATTTGGATTATGTATGGCTTTGTGGGCTTGTCAGGATCAAGGATCAATATTACCTGAATTTCGAGCCACGGGAATGTTTGAATGATCTGAAGAAAGAAAGCTATACATTGGAAGGTCAAAAATTTTTCACCACTTTCACCATCGCAAAACTTGAATGGAAAGTAAATAACGGGTTATCGCTTCATTTTTTAAATGGTGACCGCATTAAGAAGATTATTTTGAACGGAAATGCTAGGATAAGTCACGAATATGATCCTTTGTTCGATACGTTTGTCATTACAGCATCTTCAAAAGAGTTGGAGCAATTCCTTGAAAAATATGGTAATAATGAAAGTTTGTACGACGGAGGTCTTACATTAAACTTTGTCCGAAAAAAATAATACATGCTTCCCAAAAGAAAAATGATCAACAAACCTTTGCTGAGAGCTGCACAGCATATTTTATTCTGGATCGTTTCATTCTACATTTTCCTTTACATTTTTAAAATTGGAAATAAGCCGGGCAAAATTGATTATGTCTATACGATTTTGTTCCATTTTTTTATTCTTCCTCCCGTATATATCAATCTTGTTTGGCTGCTGCCCAGGCTCAGGCGTACAAATTTTTGGCTGGGATATTTTCTAATAAATATTTCACTGATCTGCCTGTTTTCCTGGCTCAACTTAAAATTCTTTTCCGATTGGTCCAATACTGTGCTGCCGGGCTATTTCTTCATTTCTTATTTCAATTTTTTCCAGGTTACTCTTTTTTTTGTTGTGTACCTGGCAATTTCTTCCCTGTTGAAACTGTCTAAATCCTGGTTTGTAGTCAATTCTCTTCAAAAAGAATTGTTGGTGGTGGAGAAAGAAAAAGCTGCTCGTGAAAAAGAGCTATTGGAATTAGAAGCCAAAGCGCTCCGTGCACAAATGAATCCACATTTTATTTTTAATTGCCTTAACTCTATCAAGTCACTAATGCAGGAAAGGGAAATGGATAAAGGCGTAACCTATCTTACGATGTTTTCTAAACTCATCCGCACCTTATTCAATAATGCAGATAAAAAGGAAATTTCTCTTTATGATGAAATCGAAACCTGCAAACTTTACTTACAATTAGAGTCGATGCGCTTTGATTCAAAGTTCTCTTATGCGGTAAATGTGGATGAGAAAATAGATCTGAAATCTGTACAGGTGCCTGCATTGATCATTCAACCATTTATTGAAAATGCGATCTGGCATGGGATCATTCCAAAAGCAAATGGAGGGCATATCGACTTTTTGGTGAATCAAAAAAATGGATCTGTGGAAGTGATCATTGATGATGACGGTGTGGGGCAGGAAGCTTCCCTGCAAAACAAGGCTGGGTTAGCCCATCAGTCCAAAGGTTTGCATCTTACCCAGTCAAGACTGGAACTAAATAATCTATTACAGAAAAAAAATGCACAACTGGAGATCATTGATAAAAAAAATGACAACCAGAAAGCAACAGGAACGAAAGTTATCTTAACTTTTAACCAGGGAGAATAACAAACCATCATTATGATACGCACCATCATCATCGATGACGAACAGCATTGCATAAAGGCGCTGACCAGTGATCTCCAAAAAAATTGCCCCTCAGTAGACATGCAGCATGCCTGCACCTCTGCTAAAGAGGGCATTACGGCTATTAAAAAATTAAACCCGGATCTTGTCTTCCTGGATGTGGAAATGCCCTGGATGAATGGTTTTGAAATGCTTGAAGTGCTGGGAGAAATAAATTTCTCGATCATTTTTACCACTGCTCATGATGAATTTGCTGCGAAGGCTTTCCGCATAAGTGCTATCGACTATTTGCTGAAACCAGTGGATGCCAATGACCTGAAAGAAGCCGTGCAAAAAGTGGAAAAGAAAATGGAAGAAGGAAGAAGCCTGAATCATATTACGAACCTGTTGAGGAATATGCACCAGCCATTGACGGAACACCGGGTCGCTTTCCCTCAAAGAGAAGGTTATGAATTTGTGGATGTCTCTTCCATTATTTACTGCCAGGCGGAAGGAGCTTATACTAAAATCATGATCGAAGGGAAAAAGAATATGCTCATCTCCAAAGCTCTCGGCGATATTGAAGAGCTGCTTCCCCCGGAAATGTTCCAAAGGATACATCATTCCACTCTTGCTAATATTTCTTATATCGCTCAATTCCTTCGAACAGACGGAGGCTTTGTTGTGCTGAAGAATGGAGAAAAACTTTCGGTGAGCAAAGGAAAAAAAGATATGTTGATGGCAAGATTAGGATTAAGATGAGCACAAAAAAATGCTGTTCATCACTGAACAGCATTTTAATTCGTGAGAACTATATTCGATAAAATCTGAAATACACCTAATGACTTGCCGTAGTATGCTTTTTTGAAATATCCTCAACTTCTTTTATAAACTTATCAATTTGAGCGTCTGCATACATGCCATAAGCATCCATTAACGTCCCTTTCGCCCCGTCATCGGTCTCAATGACATAAAGTATTGCACTCTCAGACGGGTCGCTTGCTCCCTCAAACCTGAAAAAATTATTGATGTGAACATCTTCAGGCTTATAGATCTTTTCTGTTTCCAATGACTGCAGGCCCTCTTCGGTCACTTTAAAATTTTCTGTATATCCATCCTGAATTTTTTTATTCAGCACAGAAGCCAGTGTTCTCATTTCGTCCATCATAAAAAATAATTTAATTTTTTAATAAAAAACCGGCTCTTCAGCCGGCTTAATTTAAAACACGACTGATATCACTGTTTAAATATTTGCAGCAATATTCCCTAAAAAATACTCACCTGGTCCCCTTCCTAATCTTTATTGCGTTCCATATCACGATAGTGCTTGATCGCATCATGTGAACTTCTCAGGGTATCCATTTCCTTTTGCGCAAGGCTGCGAATATCGGACGGTAAATTATTATCCGGCTCTAAAGCTTTTTCATAAGCTTTTTTAGCAGCATCTTCACCATACTCACATAATTCAAGTATTGATTTTCGACCATGCCCGGTGAGTGAAGATTTCACATCCATCCAAACCCGATAGATCTTTCCGGGCTGAGTAGTATCTGAAGCCGGCTCTCCTCCCAATTTTCTTACCTGGTCAAGTAATTCCTGTTTATACCGGCGGCTTTCATCCGCGCAGCGATTAAAAGTATTTCGAAGGTCAGAGTCTTCATCTTTGGTTTCTTTCATTGCTTTCGCATAACCTTCGATGCGGTCATTATTGATCCTGATAAGATCATTCAACACATTGATCGTTTCATTCTTTTCCATAACAGATGAGTTTTCTTAATTTAAAAAAACATGCCTTATTAAAACAGGTTTGAATCAATTATATCTGTAGAAAACAATTCTCAAAACTGTTCTTCTACCTGCTACAGTAGTCCAATTATCATGCGACAAACAAGATGGCATAAAAATTATTCCAGATATAAAACACTTAATGTAGAGAGATATAAAACAAAAGCCTTTATCCAAAAAAAGAATAAAGGCTTTTTCATTCAGCGTTGAAAAAAATTTATTGCTCAAAAAACTCCTCGTAGCTTTTTAATTTATTGTAAAGAGTTTTCCTGTCGATATTCAAAACTTCGGCTGCTTTCTTTTTATTGAACTTCACTTCCTTCAGCACGTTCATGATCGCTTCGTATTCTGCTTTGCTGGCAGCGCCTTTTAACCCGATCTCTCTTTTGAAGGTCATTGTAGTTGCGGGAGCAGATCTGTCAGGTTCCTGCACTGCAGTTAATGGATTCACATTGGTAATCTCCCAGGGCAATGTTCTTGAAGAGATCAGATCAGTCTGGGTCAGTAATACTGCACGCCTGACCACATTTCTGAATTCACGCAAATTACCGGGCCAGCTATAATTCATGAACATTTGGATCACATCTTCTTCGAATCCTTTCACGTCCTTATCCAATTCTTCATTTGTTTTTTCTAAAAAGAATTCTGCAAATGCGGGAATATCAGTTCTGCGATTGCGCAAAGGCGGAAGGTTAATGGAAAACTCATTGAAGCGATGATAGAGATCCTCCCGGAATTTTCCTTTTTGATAAGCGTCCTGTAAATTTTCATTTGAGGCAACAATGATGCGAACATCAACATCCATTTCTTTGTTACCACCAACCCTCTTGAATTTTCTTTCCTGGATGACCCTCAGCAATGTTGCCTGTATGTCAATCGACAGATTTCCCACTTCATCTAAAAACAATGTGCCGCCATTTGCCAATTCAAAATGACCCTCTTTATCGGCCATTGCCCCGGTAAATGCGCCTTTCATATGGCCAAACAATTCACTTCCGGCTAATTCTTTCGACAAGGTTCCGCAGTCCATTGCCACAAAAGGTTTGTCCTTGCGATAGCTTAATTGGTGTATTGTTTTAGCAATTACTTCTTTTCCTGTTCCACTTTCGCCGTATAAAATGATGCTATAGTTTGTGGGAGCGACGATCTCAATTTGCTCATAGAGATATTTTGTAGCAGGAGCTTCCCCTATCAAAAATTCCGGCTTACCTGATTTGCCGCCTGAACGTTTGGATCGGGTTGGTTGTTTTTCACCGGTTCCTTGTTGTTCATCAAATGCTTTGTTCAAAACACTAAGCACTTCATCAGGAATGAGTGGCTTGGTAATATAATCATGTGCACCAAGCTTGATGACATCCACTGCTGTTTTGATATCTGAATAGCCGGTTATAATGAGGACGATAGTATCGGGCCTGGCTTTTTTTATGGAGAGCAGGACTTCCTTGCCATCCATATTTCCTAATCGGAAATCGCAGAGAACAATATCAAAATGATCCTCTTCGAATTTAGCAATGCCTTTGGGCCCCGAATAAGCCACCTCAGTTTCATAACCATTACGAGACAGATACCTGGATAGGAGTGTGCACATATCCATGTCATCATCAATGATCAAAACTTTTTTCTTCATAAGCTAACTTCCTCTTTTATATGTTAGAATAATAAAAATCAATTTAAAAAAGACCCCTATCTTTTAGCTGTTGTTGCATCACCATCCTTATGAAATTAATGAAAAACTGTCTGTACCGGAAGATTTCGGTCAAATATATATCCAATTATCTTGCCGTTGTTTGAAAATAAGCAGACAACAGATGAACTTTTTTGATTATGAGCTTATTGGAATATTTGGTAACAAAATTGTTTGACCACAATTGCTTCAATTAACGCTATGGTACACAACATAAAAAATAAGATCAAGGCACTTATCGTGGACGATGAAAAGGATATTTGTTTCCTGCTTGGAGGAATGCTGGAATACAAAAACCTGGATCCGAGGTTTGTTTATTCTATCACAGAAGCACGTAAAGAACTGGAAAGAGAAAAACCAGCTGTGATTTTCCTTGATAATCATTTACCTGATGGCTCAGGAATGAACTTTATTGTCGAGATCAAGGAAAAATATCCTGATATTAAAATCATTATGATCAGCGCTTATGACACAAATGCCGATAAAAAAAGAGCTTCGCTAGAGGGTGTCACTCAATTTATCGGTAAGCCTTTTACCAAGGATATGGTTTATCAAACTCTTGAAAAGGTTTTGTAATCAATTAAAAAATTGGGGAAATTCTTCCTCAGTTTCACACAAGGTTACTGATAAGAATTCGGTTTTTCTTTACTACATCTACTAAAAAATTTAATTTTTCTACAAAATTTGGATCAATCTTCCCGCGGCAGTCTAACTATAAATACTGTTCCTTTTCCTGGCGCACTCGTAACATCTATATTTCCTTTATGATTTAATATTATGTTTTGAGTATTAGTTAAACCTAAACCAGCGCCTTTAGCTTTGTTTGTAAAATATGGTTCAAATATTCTTTGCATGGTTTCTTCATTCATTCCAATTCCGTTATCTGTAAATTCAATAATGCATTTTTCATCTTGCTTTTTTGTGGCAATCTCTAAAACTCCCTGCCCTTTCTCCATCGCTTCAATTGCGTTCATAATTATATTCAGAAAAGCGATTTTCATTTTTTGAATATCTATCATTACAGCACATCCGGGCTGACTATAATTTTTTTTCACTTTAATTTGTTTCAGTTCGATCCTGTCACTGGCCAGCTCAAGGGTATCATCCAAAACATCATTAATGTTCGCTTTTGAAAAATCCAGCTGTACAAATTTTGTAGAAGATAATAACTCTGATATCATTTGGTTGATCCGGTAACCGTTCCTGTTGACCATATCCAGGAGCATAGTAGCTTCTTCATTTCCTTCAACCATTGATTTGATCTGTTCACTTGCCAAAGCAATATTGGTCAGGGGATTTCTTATCTCATGCGCAATGGTTCGGGCTATCCTGCCTGAAGCAGCAAACTTTTCAATGCTGCGCAGCTCTTGCAATTCTTTATTGGCCTGTTGCAGTTCTGCAATTTTTTTCTCTAATTGGTCCCGATAGGAGTCAACCTGCCTGCCTGCCTGCTGTTTTTGCCTGCTCTCACGGGTATAGATAAAAAATGAATAAATAAATAATAACAGTGCAATAGCCACTGAAGTGACTGTGATGAGCCGTATCGAGGTAAACACTTTTTCAAACCTTTGACTGCGTTGATCTAAAAGCTCTCTTTCTTCGTTTTCCATTTTTTGAATGACCAAAGAGATCCTGAGCATCAGTTTCTGGCTGGTTTCCATTCGCTGTTTTATCTCTTCGGGCATGACCTTGCCTGTTTCATTATACAGGAGTATGGTCTTGTAAAGTCTGCCCAATCTTTCCTGGACCAACATCCTCAGCTCAACATTGTTTTTTTGCTGCGAACTATTATCAATCACTAACCCGTCGATTATTTTTATTAGTGAATCAATTTGCCTGGTATTCGAATAGAACGTTACAAGCTGGGCTGTATCGTTCAAAAGTAAATAACCCCTTGCTCCACTTTCTGCCTGGTTCAGGTGTGCTAATAGCGTTTTAATATTATAAATGACGAGATCGGAATGCTGTACTCTTCGTGATTGTTTCGAAAACTCACGCAGCGTATAGAAAATTAAAAAAAAGGAGGTGAGCAGTAATAGAAAAACTGTGAGATAGATTGTTTTAACTCTAACATTTCCTGTCAATGGCATAACCTCGGTTATATGCAATCAAAGTTCACTCATAAATGCGATTAATGGCATCACGATATTTCTCCATGATCACTTTCCTTTTCAGGGACATCTTCGGGGTCATTTCCCCCGTGTCGATACTCCATTCATTAGAAAGCAGTTCAAATTTTTTTACCTGCTCCACATGGTTGAAATATTTATTAAAGCTTTCCACGAGGTCTTTGTACATATCGATCACTTTCCGATCATGGGTCAAATCCTCATCCGTCTGTGCACTGATGCCGATTTTATTTGCCCAGTCCCTCAAATTGGGAAAAGAAGGAACAATAAGTGCGCCGACAAATTTTTTTTCTGCTCCAACCAGCATCACTTGTTCAATAAATGGTGATTCCTTCAATTTATTTTCAATGGGCAATGGAGCCACGTATTTACCACCACTTGTTTTAAACAATTCTTTTTTTCTATCAGTGATCTTTAAAGATTTAAGACCGGGGTTATGCGATGACTCCACTAATGTTCCAATATCGCCCGTGTGATACCATTCCCCCGTCATCTCATTCGCCGTGATGTCTGGTCTTTTGTAATACCCCATCATAACATTAGGGCCTTTGCATAAAATTTCTCCATCCTCTGCAATTTTCACTTCCACTCCATTTATCAACGGTCCAACAGTCCCTATCATTCTCTCTTTTTCATTATACCTGTTCACGGCGATCACCGGTGAGGTTTCTGTGAGACCATAGCCTTCCATGATCGGTATTTTTGCCGCTGTAAAAATTTTTATCAATCTTGCCTGGCAGGCAGCGCCTCCTGTGACAATGCAGATGATCTTATTACCCAGGCCCTCACGCCATTTGCTAAAAACAATTTTGTTCGCCATGCTCAGTTGAAATCGATACCACGCAGATTGTTTTTTATTAAGCTCAAATTTTTCTGCAAGATCATGAGCCCAAAAAAATAATTTTCTTTTGATTCCCCTCAGCTCATTTCCTTTTTGCATGATCTTATCGTAAACCTTTTCAAGCAGACGCGGCACGGTTGTGAACATATGTGGTTTCACTTCTTTCAGATTCTCACCTATTGTTTCAAAACTCTCTGCATAATAAATAGATGTCCCTCTAAAAAGATACAGGTAGCTAACCATCCTTTCAAAAATATGATTGAGAGGAAGAAAGCTCAACGCTCTTAGATTATTCCCCGGAGGAAAACAAGGCATGCAG
>Ga0137463_1000544_pt1 | contig 12777 bp, 13 predicted proteins | sample EasRivERMGT800_2_FD_102333 | JGI IMG/M metagenome (GOLD analysis project Ga0137463, IMG submission 102333) | Soil microbial communities from meander-bound floodplain in the East River, Colorado, USA - East River MetaG ERMGT800_2 | ecosystem: Environmental > Terrestrial > Soil > Floodplain ...
CCATTTAGAAGAATGGGCATCTAAAAATTCTATGGTTGTTAAATAAGCAGCGCCACTGAGACCACCAAAAAGCGTTGATTTTTTTTGTGATAAGCCTGCCCATTGCCACATAGCTGCGAAAGCACGACCCGTGTTGCAGGCTGTCCATCCATGACCAACTTTATCAACCTGTAGCCATTCTTTACCGTCATTGAAAGTATGAAATGATGTATGCGGATAATTTTTATACCAGGCATTATTTAAAATAATAAGGGAACCGCCATAACCGATCAGATTGATACTTGCAACCAGCAATTGCCTTTTTATTTTTTGTTTTTCCGGAAGAGAATATGGAGTTGCAACAATATCCCGAATGGATCCCTGCAGCACTCCTCCAATAATTTTTTCCGGAGGATAAAGATGATCTGAGTCAAATTGGGAAAAAGAGAAAGACGGAACCAGGAGTACAATTAAAATAATGCCGAGCTTTTTACCGAAGGTACAAGAGTACGACCGCGCTTGCCAAAGCCTTGGCGGCCGTGCGTCTCCGCCTGAGGCGGATTTGCCGGCGGCACGCGGACACGGCGCAACAGGAGCTGAGCTTTGAACAAATGCTGACCTCATAAAAACAAAAATACACTTCCTTTGCAGTTCCGGCCCGAAGAATGAAAATTCATAACTTTCAACCTTAAACGTTAAACTTTTTGTATGGATGCAGCAATTCAGGCAAAGGTCAATACCTGGCTCAATGGAAATTTTGATCAGCAAACAAAAGATGAGATCATTCGATTACAAAAAGAAAATGCTGAGCAGTTGGCAGATGCATTTTATAAGAACCCGGAATTCGGAACCGGCGGCTTGCGTGGAATAATGGGTGTGGGAACCAACCGCATGAATAAATACACAGTGGGCATGGCTACGCAGGGGTATGCGAATTATCTGAAACAAAGTTTTCCTAACGATGAAGTGAGGGTGGCAATTGCTCATGATAGCCGGAACAACAGCCGTTTTTTTGCTGAGACTACAGCAAATGTTTTTGCCGCAAATGGCATAAAGGTTTTTTTGTTTGATAGCCTGCGACCTACCCCCGAATTGTCTTTTGCCATTCGTTATTTGAAATGCCAGGGTGGTGTTGTATGTACCGCTTCTCACAATCCGAAAGAATACAATGGTTACAAAGCTTATTGGAATGATGGAGCACAACTGGTACCTCCGCATGATAAAAATGTAATTAAGGAGGTTGAAAAAATCGCCTCGGTAGATAATGTAAAATGGAGCGGAAATTCAGATAATATCAGGATCATCGGGAAAGAGATAGATGAAGCCTATATAGAAATGGTAAAAGGATTAAGTGTATATCCTGAAATCATTCAGAAGCAGCACGACTTAAAAATTGTTTATACTCCCATTCATGGCAGCGGAATAAAACTGGTGCCGGAAGTGCTCAAACGTTTTGGATTTACCAGCGTGCATATTGTAAAAGAACAAATGGAACCTGATGGGAATTTTCCTACCGTGATCTATCCTAATCCGGAAGAAAAAGAAACAATGAGTATTGGCTTAAAAAAAGCACAGGAATTGGATGCAGACATATTGTTGGGAACTGATCCTGACAGTGACCGGGTAGGCATTGGTGTAAAAGATAATCATGGTGACTGGGTACTGATGAATGGAAATCAAACGGCTGTCCTGGCTTTTAATTATATGATCGAGGCGAGAAAGGCAAAAGGTATTGCAAAGTCAAATGACATGGTGATCAAAACCATTGTAACTACGGAAATGATTGATAAGATTGCCCGGCACAATGGTGTAAATTGTTACAATGTGCTCACTGGTTTTAAATGGATTGCTGAACTGATCCGTGAAAAAGAAGGTAAAGAAAATTATATTATCGGTGGTGAAGAAAGCTTTGGATTAATGATCGGCGATAAAATACGCGATAAAGATGCTGTGAGCGCCGTGGCCCTAATTTGCGAAATGGCGGCATATGAAAAGGAAAAAGGCAGAAGCTTGTTTGAGAAAATGATTGACCTGTATGTGCAATATGGTTTTTACCTGGAGGATCTAATTTCTATTACCAAAAAAGGAATGGATGGCCAAAAACAGATTGCCGCGATGATGGAAGATTTCCGCAGGAATCCTCCAAGCATGATCGACGGCCTCCCCGTGGTTGAATTACTGGATTATGAACAAAGAGTGGGAAGAAACCTGGCCACAGATGAATCCTGGGAAATTGCTTTGCCAAAATCAAATGTTTTACAATTTGTACTTGCAAGTGGTGATAAAATTTCTGCCCGGCCATCGGGTACCGAACCCAAGATTAAATTTTATTTCAGTGTAAATGCAAAGTTGGAATCGCCTGAAGAGTTTGATGCCATGCAGGAACAATTGCAGAAAAAAATTCAAAGAATCATCCTGGAGTTGAATTTAAAGTCATAAAGGTCATAGAAGTCATAGAAGTCATAGGAGTCATATGAGTCATAAAATCTGGTCTCTCTTTGAATGATATGACTGATTTGACTCTTTTGACTTATTTGACTCTTTTGACTTATTTGACTCTTTTGACTTATTTGACTCATTTGACTCATTTGACTGATATCACTCATTTGACCTGTTGACTGAACCTTGGGATCAGCATCGGTACCCGGTCTTTATATTCAGCATATTTTTTACCAAATTCTTTTTCCAGTTTTTGTTCTTCAAGTTGCAAACCAATCAATGTATAGATAGTAACGATGGCATCTGCAATAAAGAGTGATAAATATGGGTATAGCATTAATAGACCCCAGATAAAAATAAATGTTCCTGAATACAAGGGATGACGTACATATTTGTGGATACCTGTAATCATCAACTCCGGCCCTGAAGTATTTTCCACTAAGGTTTTTATTCCACTTAAGCGAAGGAAGTATTTGTAAATACAAACACTCATAATAATACAACCCAACAGGGTGACAATTGTCCCGGCGATATTTATCGTAAGATGGTTTTCAAAAATTTTGTAGGACCCCATTGTAAACATATATGTCATGATAATTGCAAAACTTACAAAAGCAAACAATGTGTAATAGAAACGATAGAATTTATATTGCCTGCCCATCTGCTTCTCTGCATATTTTTTAAACCATAATGAAGCAAAGACACTATGAAGGGTACAAAACAGAATCCAGCCTGCGGCAAGTATAATGTGCGATTGAACCATGCCATAAATTTAAATCAATTTCAAACTATAGTTCTTCTGATTGAAATTATTATCAGATAATGTACTAAAAACAATTATCGCGCTTTGTACTGCAATACTCTTCTGTTTGGATGATGCCGTAAAAGAAAAAAAGGCACTTCATCAGTGCCGCCTCTCTTTGAGTGGATGGTCTTAATCAGGTCTGTTATTTATATCGTTGGGTTAGTAACTATTTCGTTTGATGCCACAAAATAACGGTGAGAAATGCTGATATTATTTTTCTTTCGTTCAACAGGCAATTTTTGGCGATGAATTTGTAAGATATTATTAAAGCCTCCCAACTCTTACCCATTTTATTAAATTGCAGGCCTTATGCGACCAACAGAAGATACATACCGCCATAAAGGATTAAGAAAGAAATTAACAGAAATCGTCCGTGAAAAAGGAATTACGGATGAACGTGTTTTAAATGCAATCAACAATATCCCTCGTCATTTTTTTCTTGATTCTGCTTTTGATGAAACAGCCTATGCCGACCGCGCATTTCCGATTGGGGAAGGTCAAACTATTTCGCAGCCCTATACAGTAGCGTATCAAAGCCAGTTGCTTGAGGTAAAACCTTTTGAAAAAATTTTAGAAATTGGCACGGGGAGTGCCTATCAGGCTATCGTGCTTGCACAAATGGGTGCACAGGTATATACTATCGAACGGCAAAAAAAATTATTTGAGCTGAACAAAAAGTTTGACTACCTGAGAAGATTCCCCAATATAAAATTTTTTTACGGCGACGGATTTGAGGGTCTGCCAACCTATGCGCCATTTGACAAAATTCTTATTACGGCAGCAGCGCCGGAAATTCCTCAGAAATTAGTCGAGCAACTAAAACGGGGCGGTATGATGGTATTACCCCTTGGTATCGGGGAAGTTCAGCGCATGATGCGTATTACCAAAATTCAAATTGGCACTTTAAAAGAAGAAGTCTTCGATCAGTTTTCATTTGTGCCGATGCTGGAAGGAAAGAAATAGTCGGGAGTCGGGAGTCGGGAGTCGGGAGTCAGGAGTGGGGGATGATGTTAGATAAATTTGTCTGGGTTGTTGATCATGTACCAGATAAGTTTTCCAATCTCATCATTTTTTGAAGTTAACTCATCATATTTTTCCTTGCTGATATATTTACAAGCTAATGCAAAATCCAGCCAGACTTGTGTTTAGGTATTTTCGGTTTCAGAATCATTAAGTTTCGCAATAAAATAAGCTTTATATCTTCTTCGTCTATATACCTCCGCAATGTTTATGCAAACAGAGCGGGAAGATCTTCTTATCTGATCCGACAAACTATATTTCTCTTGGCTGGGAAATGATTTTATTAATTCATTTATTTCCGCGATTTGAAACCCTTTTTTAAAGGCCAATAATTTTTTATAATCTCCCATTTACTTACTTAATTTGAAAATTAAGGAGAAAACATGGACTTCCCAGCCGCTGTGCCAACAAATTTTAGACGGTTTTTTCTTCTGCTGTTCAGCTGACTCCCGACTCCCGACTCCTGACTCAGACCTCCTGACTCCCGACTTAGCCCTCCCGTCTTAAACCAACTGTTACAAGGTGCGGCTAGCTAACAAAAATCATCTTCCCGGGTGACGTACACCATTTTTATTTATTCGGTTGAAATGAATCTTTGCTATGAGAATTTTAACGAAAACCCGAATACAAATTAAATAACGGTTGCTTTCCACTCTTACCGTAATAATTTCAAAAAACTAAATCATGGTGCACCAAACAAATTTCATTGCGTACGAAGACGCACCCGCAAGAACAGAATTGGAAACCTGGGTAAAAAACATTGCCCAGCTTTGCGAAGCCAAATCAATTTATTGGTGCGATGGTTCGCTTGAAGAATATAGCCGACTTTGTAATCTGCTGGTGGAAAAAGGAACCTTTATTCCTCTTAATCCTGAGAAACGTCCTGGCAGTTTTGCTTGCTTCAGCGATCCCAGCGATGTAGCCCGATCAGAAGACAGAACATTTATCTGCAGCCGCCGCCGGCAGGATGCCGGCCCGACCAACAATTGGATGGAACCTGATGAAATGAAGAGGAAGCTTAACAACCTGATGATAGGTTGTATGCAGGGCAGAACGTTGTATGTGGTTCCATTTTGTATGGGCCCTTTAGGTTCTCCCTATTCAAGATATGGAGTGGAGCTTACCGATTCTGAATACGTGGTAGTGAATATGCATATTATGACACGCATGGGAGAAGATGTATTGCCCTTTATTCAAAAGAAAAAATTTGTGAAATGTATCCATACGGTTGGTGCTCCATTGGAAGGAAAACAAAAAGATTCTACCTGGCCCTGTAATCCAAATACAAAATATATTTCTCATTTTCCAGAGGAGCGATTGATTATTTCTTATGGCAGTGGTTATGGCGGCAATGCATTAATGGGTAAAAAATGTTTTGCGCTTCGTATTGCGTCTGCAATGGGTCGTGAAGAAGGCTGGTTAGCCGAGCACATGCTGATTATGGGAGTAGAATCTCCGGAAAAAGAAAAAACTTATGTAGCCGCTGCTTTTCCAAGTTCATGCGGTAAAACAAACCTGGCCATGATTGTTCCGCCAAAAGAGTTTGAAGGATGGAAGGTTACCACTGTGGGCGATGATATAGCATGGATACATAAAGGTGAAGATGGTTATTTATATGCCATTAATCCTGAAGCTGGTTATTTTGGTGTGGCTCCCGGAACAAATTATGACACCAATCCAAACGCCATGGAAACGATCAGGGCCAACACCATTTTTACAAACGTAGCTATCACACCTGATAAAGATGTTTGGTGGGAAGGCCTTACCGCCGAACCCCCGGCAGGTCTTAAGGATTGGCAAGGCAAGCCATGGGATGCCGGCAGTGGTAAATCCGCAGCCCATCCTAATTCAAGATTTACTTCACCAGCCTATCAAAATCCGGCGATCGATTCAGACTGGGATAACCCCGATGGTGTACGTATCGGCGGATTTATTTTTGGTGGCCGCCGCAGCACAACAGTGCCACTCGTTTATCAATCATTCAACTGGAATTTTGGTGTATACCTTGCCGCAACAATGGGTAGTGAAATGACAGCCGCCGCATCTGGAGAAATTGGTAAAATCCGTCGTGATCCTTTTGCAATGCTGCCCTTCCTTGGTTATCATATCGGTGATTATATAAATAATTGGTTACAATTCGGCCGTGATCTCCCTAATGCTCCCCGCATATTTGGTGTAAACTGGTTTAGGAAAAATGGAGATGAGAAATTCTTGTGGCCAGGCTTTAGTGAAAATATGCGTGTATTAAAATGGATAGTGCAAAGAATAAATGGTTCCGCTTCATCTGTCGAAAGTCCTATAGGCTGGATGCCCCGTTATGAAGACATTGATTGGAAGGGGATAAAAAATTTCAAAAGGGAATCATTTGCAAAGGTTATGACCGTTGACAGGGAGCTTTGGAAACAAGAATTGTTATCGCACGAAGAGTTATTTGAACGCATGTATGATAAATTGCCAAAAGAATTTTTCTTTATGAGGGAACTTCTTCTATCTGGTTTATGGCGTTCTCCTGAACAATGGGGTTTGCAACCTGAGAGAGTTTAAAGAAAGATGATAGTTTTAGAGATGATAACTGACAGATGAAGAAATAGTCGGGAGTCGGGAGTCGGGAGTCGGGAGTCGGGAGGCGGCTGAATAATAGAAGAAAAAAACGTTTAAAACTTGTTGACGAACAGCTGGGAAGTCCCTGTTTTCTCCTTAATTTTCAAATTAAGTAAGTAAATGGGAGATTATAAAAAATTGCTGGCCTTTGAAAAAGGGTTTCAAATCGCAATGGAAATAAATGAATTAATAAAATCGTTTCCCAAAGAAGAGAAATATAGTTTGTCGGACCAGATAAGAAGATCTTCCCGCTCTGTTTGCGTAAATATTGCAGAGGCATATAGACGGAGGAGATATAAATCTTATTTCATTGCGAAGCTTAATGATTCCGAGACGGAAAATACCGAAACACTGGTCTGGCTGGATTTTGCATTGGCTTGTAAATATATCAGCAAGGAAAAATATGATGACCTAACTACAAAAAATGATGAGATTGGAAAACTTATCTGGTACATGATCAACAATCCCGGCAAATTTATCTGATATAGCCCGACTCCCGACTCCCGACTCCCGACTCCCGACTCAAACAAACTGTTCCAACAACTCAATTCTTTTTTTTATCGGGGGATGAGTATTAAACAAACCATCCAAAAAACTTTTCTTTTGTTCCTGGGGATTATCAATGAAGAGTTGTGCGACGTCCTTACTTTGCACCGCTTCAATCAACGGGTCGTCATCTATTTTTCGGAGGGCACTGGCAAGGGCATATGGCTTTTTCGTCCATTCAGCAGAGCCTGCATCGGCAAGATATTCCCTTGATCGTGAAATGCCAAACCGCAAAAACAATGATATAAAATAACACACTGCTGTAACAACAATGGCAATTAAAATAATGTAACCGCCTCCTTTTTTCCCTCTGCCTCCAAAACGTAATGAGCGCATAGCCATTTGCGCCAAAAAAGCAAAGATGCCTACGAAGATGATGGAAATGATCAGCAACCTTGTATCACGATTGCGAATATGAGTAAGTTCATGAGCAATTACTCCTTCCAGTTCTTCATCATTTAATTTTTCAATAATACCTTTCGATAAAGTAACAGCATACGTTTTTTTATTTATGCCACTTGCAAAAGCATTCAATGAATCATCATCAATAATATAAACCGAAGGCATTGCCATTCCCTGTTGTATGCAAAGATTTTCTACGAGGTTGTATATCCGCTTATTTTCCCTTCTTTCCAGCGGTTTAGCACCCGTAGCCATACGAATAAACGTGCCATGACCTGCCCAGGCAATCAGAAACCAGATCCCCACACCAATCAGCACAAACGGCATTGCCAGCAAAAAATGCTCATTCGTTAATTCAGTATCCTGCTTGTCAGCAAAAAAGAAAAAGATATAAAACATTCCCAGCAACAATGCAGGAAATGCAATCAATAAAAAAAATGAATTACGATTATTGCGGCTGATCTGGTGGTAAAGACCTACGTATTGCATGATTCTGTTAACTCTCCGCCAGCCGGCGGAGATGGGGTTAAAATTTCACCGTTGGCGGTTCTTCCATCTGCCTGCGGCCTTCAGTGCCGAGATCAAAAAACATTTCGGTATTAAATCCAAAATTTCTTGCTACCAGGTTTCCAGGAAATGTTTGAACAGCATTATTGTATTCCGTTGTGGCGCCGTTGAAGAAACGGCGGACAGCAGCTAATTTATTTTCAATATCACTGAGTTCTTCCTGCAGTTTCAGAAAATTCTCATTGGCTTTTAAATTAGGGTAAGCTTCCAGTGAAACTTTCAAACCTTGCAGGGCAGCAGTGAGTTGTTGTTCTTTTTGAATTTTGTCGTTGATGCTTGTAGCATTCATAGCAGCAGCACGGGCTTCGGTTACACGGTAAAGCACTTCTTTTTCATGGGCTGCATAACCTTTCACCGTTTCTACCAGTTGAGGAACAAGATCATGCCGCTGGCGCAATTGTACATCAATATCGGCAAAGGCATTTTGACGGCGATTGCGAAGACGTACGAGGCCATTATACAAACTGGTCATCCAAATGATGATCAGTACAATAATTCCAATTAAAATTAATAGTGGCATAGCAAGGGCGTTTTGTCCCGATCCCGATCCCGATTGCAATCGGGACTATCGGGACTATCGGGCTTTGAAATTACAGAAAAAGAAAATATTATAGCCATGGTTATTTTTAACTGCACAGCAGCGAAACTAATTTCATGATTCTTCCATTTACTTTCAAAAACTATTTTACTGTTTTCGGGGTAACAACATCGTTTGGATTTCCTTTTCAAGTTTTTCTTTAGAGAGTTGGTCCTCAAAAAATTTATGATAGCCTGTCAAATTATTTACTAAAAGACTTGATGGCATACCCCCGGACCAACTCGTGTCTATTTTAGGGCAGAAATAATCGGCATTTGTTTCATCAAGCCAGGCAACTGGAAAAACCAGGTTCAGTTTCTTAGCCATTTCAATTATTTTGGCGGGATATGCCTCTTTCAGATCAAGGCTTACAAATACCAGGGAAAGGTCTTTGGATTTATATTGCTGAGCGAGTTCCTGGAAATAAGGCATTTCCCGGATACAGGGAACACAAAAAGTTGCCCAGAAATTTACGATCAGCGGAGTTTTGCTTTCTTTAATCGTTTTTTCAAGATCGGTAGCTTTAATGCGTTTGATCTCTTGTGCGTGAATAGTGCCGGCAAGAAAAAGAAATCCTATTATAAAAATTGTTTTCATATTCTATCAAAGATACATTGCTAATGCAATAAGTCTCGTGATTACAATACTTTTATAATTTGTTTATATTTATAGTTGCTTTACCAGGTAAATTCTGATTAAAAAAAATAAACCTACTAATGAAATACTCCCCTGTCCGCAATTATATAAACGGCGCATTTGTTGATGCATCTTCTCTCAGAGCATTAGATGTCATCTCTCCCCTGGATGGAAATTTTCTCTCTATTGTCCCCATGTCAACAGCCAAAGATTTAGATACGGCAGTAAAGGCTGCTAAAGCCGCTTTTACTGCCTGGAGCAAAATGCCGATCAAGGAAAGAGTACAGGTTTTCTTTCGATATAAATATTTACTGGAAAAAAATATGCAGGAGCTTGCCGCATTGGTAAGTGAAGAAAACGGTAAGACGATGAATGAAGCTGTTGCCGAGATTGAAAAAAGTATTGAACTGACAGAATTCGCTTGCTCTCTTCCCCAAATAGTAACAGGTGAAATTTTAGAAGTCAGTAAAGGAGTGGAATGCAGAACAGAGCATGTGGCGCTTGGAGTCGTTGCATCTATAGTTCCTTTTAATTTTCCAAGCATGGTTCCCAACTGGACAATTCCAAATGCTATTGCATTGGGAAATTGCATGATCTTAAAACCTTCGGAAAAAGTTCCGCTTAGTTCGGGAAAATTGGCGCTCTTATTAAAAGAAGCCGGTCTGCCTGATGGGGTTTTCAATATTGTAAATGGCGATAGCGAAATTGTAGAAGCTATCTGCGATCATCCCGGCATACAGGCTGTGTCATTTGTGGGCTCAACAAAAGTTGCCAAAATAGTTTATCAACGGTCAACGCATAATTTTAAAAGAGCCCTGGCCCTTGGAGGAGCAAAAAATCATCTGATGGTTTTGCCCGATGCTAAAGCCGATATGACGGCGCAAAATGTTGCAGCCAGCATGAGTGGCTGCGCCGGCCAGCGTTGCATGGCTGCCAGTGCAATGGTGGGTGTGGGAAATGTGGATCATATCATTGATAAAATTTGCGAGGAAGCAAAGAAAATTGTTCCCGGAAAAAACCTTGGTGCCGTCATCAGCAAAGAAGCCAAGCAAAGGATTGAAAAATATATTACCGAAGCGGAACAGCAGGGGGCAAAAATTCTGGTGGATGGCCGGGGTGCAAAAGTGGAAGGAAAAGAAAATGGAACTTATGTAGGTCCTACTGTAATTGATTATGTAAAACCTGATATGTCTGTAGCCAAAGAGGAAATTTTTGGTCCTGTCATCAGCATTATGCGAACAGAGACGCTCGATGAAGCAATTGCCATCGAAAATGCAAATCCCTATGGCAATGCGGCGTCGGTATTTACACAGAATGGTGGCTATGCAAGATATGTAATGGAAAAAGCCAGTGCCGGCATGATCGGTGTGAATATAGGCGTGCCTGTACCAAGAGAACCATTCTCTTTCGGTGGATGGAATGAAAGCAAGTTCGGTGTGGGTGATATTACAGGGAAAAGTTCGATTGAATTCTGGACCAAGTTGAAGAAGAGCACAACCAAGTGGAATCCGGAGGCGGGGATTAATTGGATGAGTTAAGGCAAACCCCCTGTCCCCCTAAAGGGGGAACTTAGGTTGAACAGGCTGCTTTTGCCTGGCATTGTACAAAAATCGAAGTGGAAGATAAATAGTTTGGCTTTGCACTGAGGCACCGCTCCCTTCTCTTCGGGGAGGGAGAAGGAGGGTGAGGCCCGGATGCGAAAGCAGGGATTAATTGGATGAGTTAACCTCTTATGATATTTCCCAAATTGGGAACTTTTGATTACCTTTATAAACTGCTTTGAGAGTTATTGCCAAAAAAATATTAAGAGAATTCTGGAACAAACATCCAGATTGCGAGCAACAATTAAAAGCATGGTATCGTGAAGCAGAAAACGCCGAGTGGAAAACTCCGGCTGAAATAAAAAAGGATTATCCGTCAGCGAGTATTTTGCAGAACAACAGAATTGTTTTCAATATCAAAGGCAATAGTTATAGATTGGTTGTGAGAATAAATTATTATTATCAAATGGTATGGATTCGTTTTATCGGCACTCATGCGGAATATGATAAAATTGATGCCAATAAAATTTAAACAAGATGACAATAAAGCCCATAAAAACAAAAAAAGATTACCAAAATGTGCTGGCAAGACTGGAAAAGATTTTTGATGCAAAACCAGGAACTGCTGAAGGCGATGAGCTTGAAATATTGGGTTTATTAATTGATAAATACGAGCAGGAACATTACCCAATTGATTTCCCCGATCCCATTGAAGCAATAAAATTCCGGATGGAACAATTAGGATATACGCAAACCGACCTGGCAAATGTGATGGGACATAAAGGAAGAGCTAGTGAAATACTAAACAAAAAACGCAGGCTTACACTTGATATGATCCGGCAATTACATGATGTTTTAAAAATTCCGACAGATGTGCTGATACAGAATTATTAAACGATTCGATAGAAGAAAACTAAAGCGAAAGGCTTGCTGAATAAAGTTATAGTGATGATGTGAAAAATATAAAGTTTGGATTTGTACTGAAGCACCGTCCCTCTTCAGCCGCAGAGGGAATGAGGGAGAGGCCGAACAATTATCATTTTAGTTTTATTCAACTCCGTATGGAGTTGAATGCTTTGAACCGAATGTTTATATAAATATTTGAATCCTATGAAGTTTGAAAGAAATAGGCTAAAATTCATTATGAAAGTGCATAAACAAATATTCTTGTTTTTGTTGGCCTCTTTTTTTTGTAAAAATTTGAGAGCGCAACAACTGAATGCGGATGAAACGATAAACTACATAAATAAGCAAGCTGTCAAGTATAATGTGTTCACTTCGCAATATGAGCAATTTGATTCGTTAACAATACATATTTCTGAAACGGGTTACATAACTATAGGAACTTGCTTTCACGAATTTTCTTGGGAAAAAGATACAGGTAGTATTTTCGGTACGAAAGCCAACCGTCTTTATACATGGCATGATCACTTCAAATTTGACTACAGAACAGTTCAAGTTGAAAAATCTGCTCAAGTTATCGCCTTCGTTTCAAGGTCAACTCCTATTCAAGAATCGGACGGTACAACAAATTTTAAAAATTTAAGCTTACAATTTGATATTGAAGGCATTGACAAAATCTTAAATGCCCTTGACTATTTATTTTCAATTTTAAAATACGATGAACGGTATAATAAAATTGACAATGATCCATTTTCAAAAAA
>Ga0137463_1000545_pt1 | contig 12764 bp, 8 predicted proteins | sample EasRivERMGT800_2_FD_102333 | JGI IMG/M metagenome (GOLD analysis project Ga0137463, IMG submission 102333) | Soil microbial communities from meander-bound floodplain in the East River, Colorado, USA - East River MetaG ERMGT800_2 | ecosystem: Environmental > Terrestrial > Soil > Floodplain ...
GAGTTCCTCGCCGGCAAGAAACTGACCGATGAAGTCATTGCCGAGGCCGGCGCGATGGTCGCCTCGCGCGCGAAGCCGATGGACAACACCGACTTCGACATCTACTGGCGCAAAGGCGTCGTCTCGGAGTTCGTCGGCTACGCGCTCAGAGAAATTCGTGGAGATGAAATGAGCACCACGCGTCTGCGCATTGCCCGCCGCACCCTCGGAGCGCTAGCGCCTATTTAGCGCAATACTTCAAGATTCAAATACAAAGTTCCGCGCGTGGCCCGAGTTTCCGGGTAATTCCTGTATCTCTACTGGATGTAAGGCTTTCGCGATTTGCACGCTGCGCCTAGAGGGCGCATGATTCGCCGTGGGAGGCGCATTTCTCCGCTTTCAGTGGGCCGGGCTTGCGCTCTAACAAGAAGCAGGCGAGGCGCCCGGTGTTCCATGGCTCCGCGTCATCGTCAGAGGGCTGACTCTATGATGAAGCTTCTCTCTCTAACCCTTGCTTTGTTGGCGCTGCTTGCTGTCGAGGGCTGCGCCGACGTCTTTCAAAAATTCGATTCCGTTACGGAGGATTCCCGAACCGAGAACCTGCGAAAGTGGGATCGCAAAGAGGAGAATCGCAGGAATTTGCTGGTGTTCGTGCACGGATTTAACTCGTCGATGGACACGGCCTGGGGGAATTTCCCCAACCTCGTAAAAACCGATGATGCATTCAAGGACTTCAATATTCTCCTGTACGGCTATCCCACCAGGATCTGCGGTCAACCGACGGATATCAAGCATGTCGGAGAGGGCTTGGCCTCCTATCTCGCGTCCACTGCCCAGAACTACGACGACGTAATCCTTGTTGGTCACAGCATGGGGGGACTGGTCATCCTCAATGCTCTGCTGACCTTACACAATGACGAATCCTTTCATCTCGATCGACGCCGCGTGAAAGTCCTCACCTTTGGAACACCTCACGGTGGAGTTCAGGAAGCAAGCTACCTTGCATTGGTCTGTGAGAACAGACAAGCGGAGGATATGCGGGTACTGGGCAGGACACTGATCGAATTGAAGGGCGATTGGCAAAGAACGTTCGGGAGCGGCACAGGCGAAAAAGACGAGAAAAATCTGCGGCGGGTATCAGTTACAGCGTACTACGGGGCGACCGACCAATTTGTTCCAAAATTGAGTGCATGCCGGGGATTCGAGCGGTACTGCGCGCAGGTGGACGGCAACCACATCACCATGGTCAAGCCAACGGCGAACAAAGATCACATGGCTTACCTGAAAACCAGGGACGTGGCCACTTCGCTCGTACCAACGCGTCCCTTAACGATGCCCGTAGTGAAAGGGCAGGTGAGAGTCGCGATCCTGCCTTTCGAAAACCTGACCGACAGCACAGAGTTGCGCAATGGAATGGCGTGGTCTCTCACGGACGGCTTCCTCAATTCCAAGAACATCCGCGCTTACAACGAGCGAGCAAGGATCAATCGGCTGATCTCGGAACAAGGCCTCAGCAATGACTCCGGTTACGGTGAATCCGACGTCTTGCACATCGGCGAATTGGTCGGGGTTGATTTCGTGGTCTGGGGCACCGTCGAGAAATATCAGAAGGAAAACTATCGCGCCACCGTTCGTTTGGTGGAGATGAAAGGACGGAGGGTTCTGAAGCCGGTTTTCGAGGAGTCCAGCGACAACCCGTTTGTCCTGCAGAAGCTGGTTTTCAATCGCCTGGTCGCAGTCCTCGATAGCGGAATCAGTGATGACCGACACCAGAGGGGACTCGATGTTCTCGACGCCACAACGAGCACTGAAGCATATAAGTACTTCATCAAAGGGCACAATGCTTTCATCCTGACGACTCCGGAAGGGTATGAAGAAGCGATCAGATGGTATGGAGAGGCGATACGTGTGGATCCGAAATATTCCCTGGCATGGGCCGGGTTGGCATCCGCCTACGTCTACTGGGGATTCGAACGTTCGTGGAACAACCAGAGCTATCGGGAGCACTACGAAAAAGCGCTGGAGGCTGCACGAAAAGCGGTCGATCTCGATCCTTCCCTTTCCGAGACACACCGGGCGCTCGCACTGGTGTACGCCTACTGGTTGCCGCCGATGCGAGCGCAGGCAGAGGCGGAGGCTCAAAAAGCCCTCGCAATCAATCCGAACGACTATGAGGCACATTTTGCAATCGCGAAGGCTCGAGACGGCGATGAAGAATATCTGTTAAAGGCCATAGCGATAAATCCGGATTACATCCTGGCATACAACTGGTTGAGCACCAGGGTCTACACAGGGCCGGTGCGGGTGGATGAAGCCATTGCGGCTTCCAAGAAGATTTTGGCGTTAAACCCCAAGCATGCGACCACCTACGCCAATCTAGCGGATTTCTACCTGACAAAGGGCTTCGTAAATGATGCAATCGAAAGCGGAAAGCAGGCCATCAAGTTCAAACCCGACTTGCACCCTGCCTACCTCATACTCGGATTGGCGTTCATGGAAAACCGATCCTATATGGAAGCCCGGGACGCGCTCCTGCAGGCCGTAAATTTGAGCGAGAAGGATGCCGTTTCCAATTTCTATCTGGCCCAAGCATACGAAGCTTTGGGAGAGACGACGGGAGCTATCCGTCAATGGGAGAAATGCCTGAGTATCGGCTCGCTCCCTCAAAAAGACGCGGATTTTGCGATGCAACGCCTGAAAGAGTTGCGATCGAAGAAATAGCGACACATAGGTCTTCTACCGCAACGTCGTGTCGCGGTCACCACGAATTCAAAAGATCGATCGGCTGCGTCGGCGCCAAGACGGTGTAATTCTGATGGTCGCCTCGCGCGCGAAGCCGATGGACAACACCGACTTTGACATCTACTGGCGCAAAGGCGTCGTCTCGGAGTTCGTCGGCTACGCGCTCAGGGAAATTCATGGAGACAATATGGATGCGCTGCGGCTGAAGATAGCAAGGCAGACTTTCTCCGCGTCGATGCGGTTTGAATTCCAGCGCAGCAGGATTCCTTGATGCGGGTTACAGGCTGGTGGACCGGTTCATCCGCGTCCGGCTGAACAGCCTCGGCCGGATCGTTCGGATTCAGGCCCACCGTAGGTGTGCGCCTAGGATTTACCACTTGTAAAAGACGTCGTGGCCTCCTCCCGTGTCACAAGTCGCAAACCAGTCGTTTTCTATCTTCTGAATTTCAACGATTACTTTCGCGCCTTTCAACTCAAATTCCTTCACTTTCATTTCGACGGCTTCGCGGTTCGGCCCGCTAATCGTGTAAGAGAGCCCGAATTGCTCTACTTTGACTTCCCGGTGGCCGAACTTGATATTTTCGCAGCGCGCAATCCATTTTTTCCCAACTTGCGCCAGTGCCGATGTTGCCTGGGCTCCGGTCTTCGCCAATTCACCAAGTGCCGCCTCGACAGTTTCTTTCTCGTCGCCGGACACGATCAAGTAAGGCCCGGCATCGGATATTGTCACGGAGTGCAGTGCAGCGCGTTGTGCGATCGCAAGAACATCGATGGCTTCCGAGTCCCCGGATGCGTTTGGCAGTTTTGGCTTGGTGCAACTGGCCAGCCACTTACTTCCCAGCGGTGTCGCAACCGATATCACTTTTGAACCCCGATGTTGAAGGTCCTGCAAGGCCGTATCTACTGCTGCTTTGTTCGAGGCAGTGATTAAAAGCGTGTCACCGGCGTCAGTGATCTTTACCGTGTCCAAAAGCGCCTCCCTTTCCTTTCCGGCAAGCGTCCAGTCCGGCTGCATTGTACCTCCGCCGCGCCCGCGCGGCGTCCCGTCAAGAGGGTTGAAAGCGCGTGCGAGCCTGGGCGGCCGCTGGATAAGGCAGTGCCGCAGGGAGGCAAGGCTCGCGGCGGCATGCGTCATGCCGCGAAGGATGCGCGGTGCGGCGCGGGAGCATAGAATGAGCGAGTAAGCACAATCCGGGAGGAGGGAAACTTGCCGTCGCGCAGCTATGCCAATCATGCGGTGAGCCCGCCCCAGGTCAGCGTTCCCCGCGATTACAACGCCGCGCACGACCTGATCGAGCGCAATCTCGCGGCGGACCGCGCGGCCAAGCTCGCCTACATCGACGACGCCGGGCAATATACCTATGGAGATCTCGCCCAGCGCGTAAACCGCTTCGGCGGCGGCCTGCTCTCGCTCGGCCTGCAGATGGAAGACCGCGTGCTGCTCGCGCTTACCGACACCATCGACTTTCCGACAGCCTTCCTCGGCAGCATCCGCGCCGGGATCATACCCGTCGCGGCGAACACGCTTCTTACCGCGAAAGATTACGAGTACATGCTCTCGGACAGCCGCGCAAAGGCGCTCGTGGTTTCGGAGCAGCTGCTGGCGCAGTTCGCGCCCCTGCTGGAAAAAGCGCCCGTCAAGCTGCCGTTTCTCAGGCACGTGATTGTTTCGGGAGTGGACCCGAAAGGCTACGCCGCGTTCAAGGACGTGCTGGCGAAAGGCAAGCCCAAGCTCGCGCCTGCGCCGACCTCGTGCGACGACGCCTGCTTCTGGCTTTACTCCTCGGGCTCGACCGGCATGCCGAAGGGAACGGTGCATGTGCACTCGAGCATGATCTTCACCGCGGAGCTGTACTCGAAGGCCGTACTCGGCTTGAGGGAAAGCGACGTCGTTTTCTCGGCGGCGAAGCTCTTCTTCGCCTATGGCCTCGGCAACGCGCTCTCGTTCACGCTTGCGGCGGGCGCGACCGCGGTGCTGATGGCCGAGCGGCCGACGCCCGCCTCCGTATTCAAGCGCCTGACGAATGCGTCCGCGCACCCCACCGTTTTCTACGGCGTGCCGACGCTCTACGCTGCGATGCTCGCGAGCCCCGAATTCCCGAAGCAGGAAGCCCTCGCGCTGCGATTGTGCGTATCGGCGGGCGAGGCGCTGCCCGCGCAGATCGCCAGGAGCTTCAAGGAGAAGGCCGGCGTGGAAGTCCTGGACGGCATCGGCTCGACCGAGATGCTGCACATCTTCCTCTCGAACCGGCCGCACGACGTGCGCTACGGCACCACCGGCAAGCCCGTGCCGGGATACGAGCTGCGCATAGTGGACGAGCACGGCGCTCCGGTGAAGCAGGGCGAACTGGGAGAGCTGCAGATCTCCGGACCGACCTGCGCCAGCCTCTACTGGAACAACCGCGATAAAAGCCGATCGACCTTCGTCGGCGCGTGGACAAAGAGCGGCGACAAGTACAGCCAGGACAAGGACGGCTACTACGTATACGGCGGGCGCTCGGACGACATGCTCAAGGTGAGCGGCATCTACGTTTCGCCGGCGGAAGTCGAGGCCGCGCTCGTCACGCACGAGGCGGTTCTCGAAGTGGCCGTGGTCGGCGCCGAAGACGAGAACAAGCTGATCAAGCCCAAGGCCTATGTCGTGCTCAAGCAGGGCCAGGTGCCAAGCGACCTGCTGAAAGCGGAGCTGCAGCAGCACGTCAAGGACAAACTCGCTCCGTACAAGTACCCGCGCTGGATCGAATTCGCGAGCGAGCTGCCGAAGACGGCGACGGGGAAAATACAGCGGTTCAAGCTGCGCGCCTCACCTGTTCAGGGAGGTGGAATATGAAGGCGACCCGAGGGCCGCACTTCGGCATGGCGTCGCTCGCCGCCGTGCTATTGGCGGCCTGCCAGGCGCCGCTGAATTTTCCGCAGAGCGCCGACCCCGCGATCAGCATCGGCGAGAGCGACCTCGGCGGCGTGGTCGCGAGCGCGAACGGGCCAGAAGCCGGCGTCTGGGTGATCGCGGAAACGACCGACCTTCCCACCCGATTCGCGAAGATCGTGGTCACCGACGATCGCGGGCGCTATGTCATGCCCGACCTTCCGAAAGCCAATTACAGCGTGTGGGTGCGGGGCTACGGGCTCGTGGATTCGCACAAGGTGCGGACTGCGCCCGGGAAGATCCTCGACCTGACCGCGATAGTCGCTCCGAATGCGGCCGCGGCGGCGCAATACTATCCGGCGATCTACTGGTATTCGATGCTCAGGATTCCGGCCAAAGGCGAGTTCCCCGGTAGCGGGGCCAAAGGCAACGGAATTCCGGAAAACATGAAGAGCCAGGGCGAGTGGCTGAACATCGTCAAGACCAACGGCTGCATATCGTGCCATGCACTGGGCACGGAGGCGACGCGCACGATCCCCGGGGACCTCGGCCAATTCAATAACTCCACCGAAGCGTGGGCGCGGCGCATCACGTCGGGACAAGCCATGACCCAGATGGTCAACGCGCTCGCGCGGCTCGACCAGCACCGGGCCCTCTCATTGTTCGGCAACTGGACCGACCGCATCGCCGCCGGCGAGCTGCCCGTTTCGAAGCCGCAGCGGCCGCAGGGCGTGGAGCGCAATGTGGTCCTGACTCTGTGGGACTGGAGCCGCCCCAACGCTTATCTTCACGACGAAGTCTCCACCGACAGGCGCAATCCCACGCTCAACGCCAACGGCAAGCTCTATGGCGCGCCCGAGGAGAGCACGGATTTCATCCCGATCCTCGACCCCGTGCACCACAGAGCGACTGAGCTGAAGCATCCGGTCCGCGATCCGAAGACCCCGAGTTCGAAGACGGCTCCCATGGCGCCTTCCCCGTACTGGGGAGCCGCGCCCATCTGGGACAGCCAGACGAGCATGCACAATCCGATGTTCGATGAGCAGGGACGGGTATGGTTTACCGCGCGGGTCCGTCCGCCGGCCAATCCGGACTTCTGCAAGAAAGGATCGAGCCATCCGTCGGCCAGGGTATTTCCGCTCGAAAGCTCGAATCGTCATCTCTCGATGTACGATCCGAAGACGGGGAAATTCACGCTGATCAGCACCTGCTTTCCTACGCACCATCTCACTTTCGCCGAGGACGCCAACAACACCCTGTGGGTCTCGAGCGGGGTCACCGGCCCGGGCGCCATCGGCTGGCTGAACCGGAAAATGTTCGAGGAAACCGGAGACGAAATGAAATCGCAGGGCTGGACGCCGTTGATCCTCGACACCAACGGCAACGGCAGAAGGGACGAGTATGTCGAGCCCAATCAGCCGGTCGATCCCGCGAAAGACAAGCGGGTCGCCGTGAGCCTCTATTCGGTCGGCGTAAGCCCGGTCGATGGTTCGGTCTGGGGTACGTCGCTGGGATTTCCCGGTTATGTCGTGCGCCTCAATCCGGGATCGAATCCGTCGGAGACCGCGCTGGCGGAAATCTACGAGCCGCCGTTTCCGGGCTACGGGCCGCGCGGCGGCGATATCGACCGCAACGGGGTCTTCTGGGCGTCGCTCTCGAGCGGACATCTCGGGCAATTCGACCGGAGCAAGTGCAAGGTCCTCAACGGACCCGAAGCGACCGGCAAGCATTGCCCCGAAGGCTGGACGCTGCATGCGTTGCCCGGACCGCAGTTCCAGACCGTGACCGACCCGGGCAGCGCCGAGGCGAGCTACTACACCTGGGTCGATCAATTCGACACGTTTGGATTGGGCCGGAACGTGCCGATCGCCACCGGCAATCTAAACGACGCGTTGCTGGCGCTGGTGGACGGAAAGCTCGTCACCCTGCGCGTCCCTTATCCGATCGGCTATTTCACGAAATGGATGGACGGGCGCATCGACGATCCGGATGCCGGCTGGAAGGGCAGGGCGCTGTGGTCGACTTTTTCCACCAGAACGATGTTCCACCTCGAAGGCGGCAAGGGAACGAAACCCAAGGTGGTGAAGTTCCAGCTTCGCCCCGATCCGCTCGCCCGATAGGTTCCCTCTCTGCGAGGGATCGCTGCGTCCAGCGAAAAAAAAGGGCCGGCAAACTGCCGGCCCTGCCATCTTCAACTACGCGTTACAAGTCAGGACAGCACCTGCTCAGTGGTCGTGATCGTGGTCGTCCCGGTCGCGATCGTCGCGGTCGTGGTCGTCCCGATCGTGGTCGACGTGGTGCACGAAGACGCCGATACAGCCGTTGTTGCTGCCGCAAATTCCCGCGCCCACGGCCGTGGTATCGCCGCCAGCACCGACTACAGCAACAGGCGCCGATTGCGGGACGAAGATGAGGTTGCGCTTGGAGTCGGCCGCCACCGAGTGCGAGCCGGACGACTGCGGGATGGTCTCGATCAGGACGCTGGTCCCGTCGATCACGCCGAGCACGGCTTGCTGGTTCGCAGCGGCCGGACACTGGGCTCCGGCTATTTTGCAATTCCTGTTGGAGCCCGTGTAGTAGCGCCCGTCACCCTTGTTGAACCACACTTCGTCCGAGCCGACGATGCCGTTGACATGGGAGAAATGCTTGGTCGTCGCGTTGATGACCAGCGTGCTGTCGTTAGTCGGATTGTTGGCCGAGGTGCAGCCCAGCAGCAGGTTGTCATGCGGTCCGACCGTTGCGCCGTTGGGTCCGCAGTTGCTGAGTTGCAGCACGCCGGTGTTCGTAGACGCATCGAAGGCACCGAGCACCATGATCCCGGGCGTAACGGTGGTCGGATCGATCACCATCATCCCGCCGTCGCAGGTAATACCCGCACCGCACCCACCCGGTTTCCCGAGGATCGGCACCGACACATAGAAACGCTTGGTCTTGGGATCCCAGGTCGGCTGCTCGATCGCCGGGCTGCCCGGGAAAAGCGTGGCGTTAATAGTGATCTTGCTGAGCATCAGGACCGAGCTATGGTTCCGGTCGCCGTTCGCCGCGAACAGGTTCGCGTAGGCTGCCGGCTCCTCGGCGTTGTTCACCGTGAGCAGCAATTCGCCGTCCGTCGTCAGCGCCATTTCGTCCACTCGGAAGCTGCCTCCGGTCGAGATTGTCTGCTTGAGAGCAGACGCGTCGGGCGCGTCGAGATCGAACACCTTGAGCGTGCTGTCGCCGTCACCGGCATACAGCCACCTGCCGTGCGTAACCACGCCATCGGGGCCGGACTTATCGTTGTTCACGGTGCCGTTAGCGTTAAGCACGATGCCCACGAAATGGCCCTTGCCGAGGGTCCGCTTGAAGGTGAGGTGACGGGTATCGATGATGTCGATGCCCGCGTTCGAGCGATCGGCCAGATAATACTCGGCGCGGTGCGGATTGACCCAGCTGATGTCGTACGACCTCAGAGCGGCGCCCGGGATCTGAACCGCGGTCAGGCATTTGGTCTCGGTTGTGGTCGGTGCTCCTGGGCCGGTGCATGCGGCGAACGCTGCGCCGGACGTCGCGAGCGACCCGACCCCGAACAGCATCGGGGCCACGAGGATCGCGGCGAGTCGAGTGCGTGAAGAAAATCTTGCAAACATTTTATTGCCTCCTTTAGTAGGTGAGTGACGCTCATTCGCAAGCGGTGCGTCCCGAGAAACACCAGCAAGATATTTCTCGGCGCGCCGCGCGCCTGCGTCTTACTTGGGAAGAATGCCTGGCCGTCCCTGTACACGGCGGGCGCTTGCAAAAGTCGCGCCCCGAAGAGGAAAGCCCGCTCCATAACGAAGAGCGCATTCCAAACATCTGCGCGCTGGGTCAAACCCGCGCACTATTTGAACTGATTGCTTTCCTCCGGTACCGTACATTCAACGCTCGGATCGGACAGTCCGCTTGGTTGAACTGCTTGATGCAGCCTGCTGCACTCTGAGCTATTTTTTTTGGAAGCGCACCTTAAAAAACTGCAAGGTTGGCCCCATGGTAAGGGGCTTCGATTCGAAAATTTATGAAACAACGAGTTGACCGGACATCTTCAAGCGCTTTGTCAAGGAATCCGGGTGGAAGCGGACAGGCATGGTCAGCGCGGACCTACGAAGGGCGTTTCTCCCGCGGTGGGAGACAGGGCCTATACTGTCGGCAAGTTCCCGGAGCGGAGCCTGCCGTGCGCATCCTGGTCGTCGAGAACGAAAAAAAAGTCGCGAAGGCTCTGCGGGAAGGACTCGAAGCCGAACACTACGAAGTCCGCGTGGCTGCCGACGGCGAAGAGGGCTTACTCCTCGCGAGCCGGGATCCGTTCGACCTGGTGCTGCTCGACCTCATGCTCCCGCGGCGCGACGGGATCGACGTCCTTACGACGTTGCGCATGCGAAAAGTTTCGACGCCCGTGTTCATCCTCACCGCCAAGGATGCCGTCGAGGATCGCGTGCTCGGCCTGGATAGGGGCGCCGACGACTATCTCGTCAAGCCGTTTACGTTTCCGGAACTCTTCGCACGAATCCGCGCCTTGCTTCGCCGCGGGAGCACGGGCCGGACCCTGAAATTACAGCACGACGACCTCCACCTGGACCTGATCACGCGCAAGGTGGCAAGGCGGGAACAGTCCCTGGAATTGACCGTGAAGGAGTTCGAGATTCTCGAGTGCCTGCTGCGCCACCGGGGCCGCATCGTCTCGCGGGAAATGCTCTCCCGGGATGTATGGCACGTCGGCGCGCGCGCCACGCCGCTCGACAACGTCATCGACGTCACGATCGCCCGGCTGCGCCGGAAGATCGACGAACCGTTCGAGAAGAAGCTGCTGCACACGGTCCGCGGCGTGGGCTTCGTTCTGGGAGCGAGACACGAATGAAAGCCGAGCCGCTCAGTGTGCGCGCCCGGCTTACGCTCTGGCATGCCGGCGTGCTGATGCTCATCGTCTGCGCGTTCGCCGCCGGATTCCTGCTATTTGTCAGGGCGCGCCTTTTCGAGGAGCTCGACCGCCAGTTGCTCCGCGAGCTGACCACTATCGACTGGGTTTACCACAACGAGCCTTGGGAACTGAAGGATCTGGCGTCCGAATCGGGCATCACGCACTTTCGGATCACCGCAGACGGGAATCTGCACCATCAAACCGAGGGGTGGGAGCGGGAGGGCCTCGCGCGCGCGCTGAAGGACGCAGGTTCGATGCCGGCTGCGTCCTGGACGGCGCCGGACGGCCGCAGCTATCGCGTGCAGGCGGTTGCGGACTCTTCCTATCACATCGCCGCCGCGATGGAGGAAACGTCCTTCCGCCACACGCTCTGGACGCTTGCCGCAGTCCTGGCGATGGGCGTTCCCTTCGCCGTGGGGCTGGCGATTGCCGGAGGTTATTTCCTCGCGGGACGCGTCCTCTCGCCGGTCGGCGCCATGGCGGACAAGGCGCGGCAGATCACCGCCGATTCGCTCGGTGAACGGCTCCCGGTCGGGAATCCGCGGGATGAATTCGGGCGTCTCGCAACGGTGTTCAACGACACGCTGTCTCGCCTGCACGATTCCTTCGATCGGCTTCGCCGGTTCACGTCGGACGCATCGCACGAGTTGCGCACGCCGCTGACGGCGATGCGCAGCGTCGGCGAAGTGGCGCTTCAGGCTCCGCTCGATTCAGGCGGCTACCGCGACGTGATCGGGAGCATGCTCGAGGAAGTCGAACGGCTCACGCGGCTCGTGGACAGCCTTCTCACGCTCACGCGCGCTGATTCGGGAGCGACCCGGCCGGTGCGCGAAGTCGTGGAACTGGCGGCGCTCGCCGGTATCGTCGCGGAGCATCTCCGCGTGCTCGCAGAGGAAAAGCAGCAGAGCTTGAGCGTCGATGCCGCCGCGCCCGTAGAGGCCGTATGCGATCCCGCCATTCTCCGGCTCGCTCTCATGAACCTTCTGCACAACGCAATCAAGTACACGCCCAACGGGGGCGCGATCCGCGTCCGAGCCACGGCGACCGCGTCCGGGCAGCCCTCGATCGAAGTGCAGGACACGGGACCGGGAATTCCGGCCGCGCACCGGGAGCGGATCTTCGAGCGTTTCTACCGAGTGGACCCGGACCGATCGCGAGAATCGGGCGGGACAGGGCTGGGTCTCGCCATTGCGCGTTGGGCGGTCGCGGCGAACGGCGGCCGCATAGAACTGGAGAGCGAGGAATTCAGGGGTAGCCTTTTCCGGATCGTTCTGCCCAGCTCCTGAAAACTATTCCGCGACCACGCCGGCGCGCTTCACCACCGGGCCCCACTTCTCGATCTCGGCCTTGACGAAATTGTAGAAATCCTCCGGCGTGCCCTGGATCACCGTCGCGCCGCGTCCCGCGAGGGCCTCATTCACCTGCGGGTCCCGCGTGGTGTTATTGAGGGCCTGGTTGAGCCGCATCACCACCTCGCGTGGCGTTGCGGCCGGCGCAACCAGCCCGAAATACGACGTCACCTGGTAGCCTTTCAGTCCGACCTCGTCGAGCGTGGGGATCTCGGGCAGCGCTTTGGAACGCTCGAGGCTGGTGACCGCCAGCGGGCGCACCTTGCCGGCCTTGATGTGCGGCAACTGCGGCGGGATGTTGTCGAACATGAGCTGCGTCTCGTTGGCGAGAATGGAGGCCTGCGCCGGGCCGCTGCCGCGGAACGGGATGTGCACGATGAAAGTCCCGGTCATGCCCTTGAACAGCTCCATCGACATCTGCGGGGAAGTGCCGAAGCCGTTCGAGGCGTAGTTGAGCTTGCCGGGATTCTCCTTCAGGTAATCGATCAGCTCCAGCGCCGACTTGACCGGCAGGGACGGATTCACCACCAGCACATTCGGCACCGTGCCGTACAAGCCGACATAGGCAAAGTCCACGAGCGGCCGGTAGCTGAGCTTGGGATAGATGTGCGGGCTGATTCCGAGCGACGGATTGGCCATCAGGAGCGTGTAGCCGTCCGGCGACGCGCGCACGACCGCCTCGGCGCCGACATTGCCGCCCGCGCCCGAGCGGTTGTCCACGATCACTGTCTGGCCGAGTTCGGCCCCGAACCTTTGCTGGATGATGCGCGCGACGAGGTCGATCAGCCCGCCCGGGGGATACGGCACGATCAGGGTGACCGAGCGCGTGGGAAAATTCTGCGCAAGCGCGGCCGGCGCGAGGATCAGGCCCGCGCCCAGGGCGAGTGCGGCGCATAGC